>Ga0207421_10005356_pt1 | contig 14381 bp, 14 predicted proteins | sample SodLakKL_010_SED_4_FD_187542 | JGI IMG/M metagenome (GOLD analysis project Ga0207421, IMG submission 187542) | Alkaline sediment microbial communities from Lake Tanatar, Kulunda Steppe, Russia - 8KL_010_SED (SPAdes) (version 2) | ecosystem: Environmental > Aquatic > Non-marine Saline and...
ACTTTATACTACCGATAAAGAAAAAATAAAACGCAGGGTTGAAAAAGCCGGCTTAACTAATATTTTTAGTACCAGGCTTTAGTTTCTAAACTCCCTTAGTAAAATGGGTTTAGGTAGGATGCAATCAGGACTGTAATTCTAACTTTTTCCCGTAACAGAACACCTGATTTTTTCCAGAAAAGCATAAAAAAGAGGAGGCCATCTCTGGACCCTCCTCTTATTTTTTCCTTTCCCCAAATTCTTTAACAGGTTCTTTTCCTGTCTTTATTGTTTCAGGCAAGAAGATGGCTTTCATTTAATTATATTTCGTGGTGTGACTATAGCCCTCTCCCGATTAAGAAGAATTTATATTTGTTTTTCCTGACCAATAATACATTCAGGACTGGCTTTACAAACTTGTTGTTCACGTTCCCATTGCATAAAGGGCATAAGGTTTTCATAACTGATATCCATGTTTTCACTCCCTTTCATTATGCGCCCAAATGATTTTGATTATCATTTTCAATTATAAAGCATCTTTTCTTTTTTGTCAACCCCCTTACACCTCCATTTTAGGAGAATTTTTCCCTGGGTATTGCGAATCGTTTCTGTTTTACAGGAATGGAAACAAGCGTCCGGTTCAAGGCAAAAAATAAAAACCGGAGAACAGAATTGCTATTCTCCGGTTTAGCATGACCTTATCGGGCAGAAACCATTATTCTCTATCTTTTTCACCATTCTTATTCAAAGCCAATATTTTTTTCTCTACCTACCCTGAAAGTATTAAATTTTTTTCATCCTCCTGCCGGTGTCGTATCGACATGAAGGTCTACCCGGAAAAAAAACTTTTCACATTCTCCAGTTAAATTCGTATATCAGGACATCGCAATAACATTGATTGCAAGGTTATAGCGTTTTCTCCTGATGGCGGCCCGTCATAAAGGTCTAAAAAAGAAATTAAACCAGTTGTCATTGAAGGAGGCCCCCCAAAATCAACATGCAACCCGTGCTTTTTTCTGGCCCGAGATCGATATGGTTTCTTTTTAGCCTAATTTTTCAATAACTTTCTTAGCCCCAGTATTACAGTTTTCCACTATATCCTCCATCTCTTCTGCAGTTATATCATCAAGGTGAATCCCAACAATTACCACGCAATTTTTTTCTGTACCTCTGGCAATTTGCCTGGCCAGGGGCACCACTATTTCTTCCTCTTTATGGGCCGGCACGGTTATCATGTATGATGTGGTGGTATTTTCCCCCGGGTTTATTTTGCTGGGAACTATAACACTTAAACCCACTGCTCCTACATGAACATCTCCTCCCGTAACAAAAACAACAATATCTGGCCCTACTTCTTTAACCTCGAAAAAAACCCTGCACCGCTCTTTGCCCACCACAAAGTTCATTACTTACCTCCTTTTTTCAACCTATATTCCTTCCCAACGGCGAAATAGCTGATGAGCAATCCCAAATTGATCCAGGATTTTCCCAATAGTCTGGTCTATAATGTCCTGGATTTTTTCCGGATGATGGTAAAAGGCCGGCATTGGTGGGAGTATAGAAGCTCCTGCTTTTGCTGTCTTAACCATATTTTCTAAATGAATAAGGTGCAGCGGGGTTTCTCTAATAACCAGAATTAGCTTCCTGCCCTCTTTCAGGTTAACATCAGCTGCCCTGCCCAGGAGGCTGTCACCATATCCATGAGCAATTCCACTTAATGTTTTCATGCTGCAGGGGGCAATTACCATTCCATCAATAGGGAAAGAACCACTGGCCATTTTTGCTCCCAGATTATTATTTTCGTAAACAAAAGAAGCGAGCGATTTTACCTGGGCAATTGAATACTCCGTTTCAATTTCAATATTTTTGGCTCCCCATTCAGACAAAATTAAATGAGTACTAACCCCGGTTTCTTTCAAAACCTCCAGAAGCCTGATCCCATATATAACTCCTGTTGCTCCGGAAATCCCTATTATCAGATTCATATTTAAGGCCCTAATAAAACTGGCCTGCCCTCCCTCCCCCTTGATTTAACCAGAAAATAAAGCATTCAAATTGACCCGCGCAGGGAAACCTGAAGAAAAAATAAAAACAATAGAATCATCATTAGAGAAGAAACCTTTTTTTATTAAATCGATCATTCCTACCATAGATTTACTCGTATAAATTGGATCCAGCAATATCCCTTCGGTTCGGGCCAGTAATTCTATTGCTTCTAACCCATCTTTCGTTGGGGAACCATACTTTTCCCCCATATAGGCTCCAAAAGTCATTATTTCTTTTTCCTGAACAGACTTCTGGGGAGAACCAAGGAATTCATAAGTCTGATTTATTAATTCACAGACATGTTTGCGCTGGGTTTCAGCATCCCTGCTTATACAGATCCCCAGAATATCCAGGTCAGGATAAAATTCTCTTTTTCCTATTTCTGCTCCGGCCTGAGTATCAGGGGTTCCACTGGGAACAATAACATGATCAAATTTAACTCTCAGGTCCCAGGCCTGTTCCGCTATTTCCTTTATACACTCAATATATCCCAGGCTTCCCAGGGGAGAAAAACCACCTACTGGGACAACAAAGGGTTTATGCCCCTTTCCTGCCAGTTCAGCTGACAGCTCCTGAGCCTTAGCTTCACCTTTTCCTTTTTTAACAAAGTGCAGGTTGGCTTCCATCAGTTTGTAAACCAGTAGATTATCCGTAAATTTTTCGGGCTTTTCCCCTTCCAATACCAGGTGGCATTGTAAACCCATACTCTTTGCTAAAGAGAGAGTTTGTCGATTATGATGCGATTGAAGGCCGGCCCAGGTTATGATAGTATCGGCACCTTCTTGCCTGGCCTGGCCCAAAATAAATTTTAATTTTCTGACCTTATTCCCTCCCAGGCCCAAGCCGGTATAGTCATCTCTTTTCATATACAGGTATTGAGAACAACCCAGTTCTTTTCTCAAGTTAGGGAGTTCATGAAGAGGCGTGGGAGCAGTAAAAACATTATCCAGGTGGGAGAATTCTTCAAAATTCATTATTTCACCTCCGGTTAATCTGGGGGTTCTTTTTAGATTAATTTAACCCTGGGAGCAACTCCAAATTTTTCTCCCCCGCCAACATTTTCATTTTTAGGTGGCGGGGGAGTGTCTAAACCCTGTTCCATAAATGGTTTAATTATTTTTTCATTTTATCCCGGTCACAGTACAACAGGCCATTTTTTGCCAGCCCATCTCTCTCCATTTCCACCAGACGTATACGGACAATTTCCGGTGATACTCCAAAAGCATCAACAGTAGCTTTTGTTAGTAGATCAACAAATTTTCTCTTTGCTTCCAGATCTCTACCCTTAAAGAATTCCACTGTTATTGATGGCATTTATTTCCCCCCTTCCTTTTATTTTTTTGGAGCAGCTCTTTTAAATCTTAACCTGGGGTTCAACCAGTCCTGAAGCGCATCTCCCAGGAAATTAACTGCCAGCACTACCAGGGCGATAGCTATCCCCGGAAAAATGGTCAGCCATGGTGCAATTTCCATGTATCCCCTCCCCGCACTTAACATATTTCCCCAGGAGGGAGTAGGGGGCTGAATACCCAATCCCAGGAAGCTCAGGGTAGCTTCAGCCAGGATTGCAACCGGGAGTATAAGACTGGCCTGAACAATAATCGGGTTAATTATGTTGGGAATGAAATATCGAAAAATTATCCTCAGATTGGATGCTCCAATAGCCCGGGCTGATTCCACGTATAGCTCATTCTTCACCATTAAAATACATCCCCGGGCCAGGCGGGCCATCCGGGGGGAATAAACGATCCCCATGGTCAGCATTAAACTGCTTAAAGCAGGCCCCAATAGAGTAATTAATACCAGGGCAAATAAAATGGGCGGGAATGCCAGCATTGCATCAATTATTCTCATCAGTATGCTGTCAATTAGCCCCCCAGCAAAACCAGATAGGGTTCCTATTAGGATCCCTAAGATGCCCGCCAGAACGACCGCAACAATCCCAACATAAACCGAAACCTGCGCTCCATAAATAACCCTGGTAAAAGTATCTCTCCCAAACTCATCGGTACCCATAAAATGCTCTGAGCCGGGGGCGTTTAGCCTGTGGGTCAGGCGCATTTCTGAAGGGCCATAGGGAGAAATAACCCCGGGGAATACTGCTGCAAACAAAACCAATCCTATGATTATCCCTGAGATTAACAACACCGGGTCTTTAAAGAAAGAAAATATTCGTCTGATTTTTACCTGCATTTTATCAACCCTATCTTTAAAATCAGTCATAACGGACCCTCGGATCAATATAGACATAAATTACATCCACAATAAAGTTGATAATTAAAAAAACAAGACTGATAACCATAACTGTAGCCATTACCACTGGATAATCACGACTGGATACTCCTCCAATCAAAAAACGGCTTATTCCTGGCAGGGTAAAAACAGTTTCAACAACTATAGATCCTGCCATCAAAAACCCAATCTGGATCCCAATTACCGTCAGAACGGGGATCAGTGCATTTTTAAAAGCATGCTTGGCAACCACTTTTGCTTCTCTCAGTCCCTTGGCCTTTGCAGTTCGGATATAGTCCTGGCTGAGAGCCTCCAGGGTAGCAGCCCTGGTGATTCTCATTGTTGTAGCCATCATAGCCGTCCCCAGAGTAATTGTGGGGCCTGCCATTGCTTTAAAATATACACCCAGCCCCTCTCCGGGACTGACATAGCCCCCGGCAGGGATCCAGCGAAGAGTAAGAGCAAAAACCAGAACCAGTATCAAACCCAGCCAGAAATTGGGAATTGAAATTCCCAGCAGAGAAATAAAGCGGACCAGTTTATCTACTCCCTTTCCCCTTTTGGCAGCGGAAATCAATCCCGCCGGGATCCCAATTATAACGGATAAAAACAGGGACAAAATTGTAAGCTGGAAAGTTATGGGAAGCCGTTGAGCAATTTCTGGTGCTATTGGTGAACCATAACGCAAAGAAGTACCCAAATCACCCCTCAGAACCCCTGAAAGCCACATCCCATACTGGACAACTGCGGGCCTATCCAATCCCATTTCTGCCCGAATAACCTGCAACTCAGCATGGCCGTAATAATCTCCCATTGCTATTATTGCTGCATCTCCAGGGATTGCCTGCAGAGTAATAAAGATGATCAGACTCATAAGAAGAACAGTTATTACTGTTTGAATGCTTCTTTGCCAAAGAAACTTACCCATCAAAGCCCCTCCCCTAAATAAGTCGGATATTCAGGTTTTAGATTAACTGCCTTTTCTACTGTTCAATTTTGGGCCCTACCACTTCAACAATTATCTATTGGAAAACCTGAAGTAATTTTTGTTTTTTCTCAGAGAGACTAACATATTCCATATTGCCTTCATAGTTTAAATAAGTTCCCAGGGAGAGGCAAAGCCTCCCCCTGGAAAACCTTTTTTTATTGATCCAGCCACATTTCCGCAAAATTCAGTTCTGTAGAAGGTTTGAACTCGTACCCTTTAACATGGGAGGAAAGGGCAAAAAACTCATAAGCGGAAAAGAGGGGGAAGTTAGGATTTAACTCCATCAGCTTCCTCTGAATATCCCGGTATATTTCATCCCGAGCTTCAGGGTCAGTTTCCATTCTGGCATCCCTTAACAGGGCATCAATTTCTGGATCGCTGAAGTCGTTCTGATTACCAGTAGATCCTGTTGCATAGGGACCTGAAAGCCAGGACTGGGTCCAGTCAGCCCCAAATCCAGTAATAACAAGGTCAAAGTCTCTTTCCTGTCTTCTGGACTGAACGATACCCAACTCCATAAGTTCCAGCTCCAGGTCTATTCCAATTTTTGCTGCTTCTTCCCTTAAAGCTATGGCAGTATCAGCCAGAATTGTTATTTCCGAAAAACTCAGAAGTTTAGAGCTAAACCCATCGGGATATCCTGCTTCTGCCAGGAGTTCTTTTGCTTTTTCCCGGTCCGGAAGATCTTCAAAAACCGGGTCATCGAGATGGCCCGGTAAAATTGAGGGTAGCGGGCCATTTATTAGGGGTTCACCATAACCTCTGATAACAAAACCAACAATTGCTTCTTTGTCGATACCAATCTGGAAAGCTTGCCTGACCAGGGGATCATCCCATGGTTCCCGGTTAAGATTGGGAACTGCCACCCGCATATTCAGCCCAGGCCCTCCGTAAACATTTACTTCAGGGTCCGCCTCTAAAGCTGGCAGCATATCAAAGGGGATCCTGTCCATAACATCTACCTGCCCCGTTCTCAGGCTTACAGAACGAGCAGTATCATCGGGCATAATTCTGAACTGAATCTGGTCTAAATAAGGTAGCCCTTCCCTGAAATAGTCTTCATTTCGTACCAGGACAGTTTCCACATCAGGACGTCTGTGATCCATTTTGAATGGCCCGGTTCCAATTGCTACCGTATTCAAATTCCCTTCTTCTTCCACAACTGATTGGGGAACAATTACTACCTGGGAATAAGCAAGGGCTTCTAAGAAAGACGAATCCATTTCTTCCATAAATATTTTTACCGTGTAATCATCAACAACCTCAATATCCTTAACTGCTACGAAATGCCGAGCATGGGGTGACCCGGTATCTGGATCCATAATCCTTTCAAAGGAAAACTTTACATCTTCTGCAGTAAAAGGCTCTCCATTATGAAATTTTACTCCTTCCCGCAGATAGAAAGTCCAGACAATATTTTCCTCGTCAAATTCCCATTCCGTTGCCAGATCAGGTACCACTTCCATGCTGGGATTAAAAGCCAGCAAGCCACTATAAATGTTCCTGGAAATCATGGTAATACCTGATCTCTGACCCTGGAGGTGAGGATCCATCCTGGTAACCTCATCATTAATACCCATGACCAACTTTCCACCATACTGAGGTTCAGAAAAAACTGACGCTGATGTAAATGCCAGGCCAGCAACCAGTAAAACAATTAGAAGGATGCGCATTTTCATTGATTATTAACCTCCTTATTTAATCTTCGTCAACCACAATTGCATAAAGCCCGTTACCTTCATTGGTCGCCATTGTCAGTTTTATAAAATCAACATGACCTGTTACATGAGAGGTAATAATCACCCTTTCACGACCAAAATAATCGGTAACTTCACCCACAACCTGTCCTTCAAAAACTTCCTGTCCTTCGGAAACATAAGAGTAGAAAAACCCGGTTTTTGGTGAGGGGATCCTTTCGTACCTCACCTTTTTGATTTGCCTCTCAATGAGAGGCAGGCCTTCCAGAATTCCAACCCGCCGTAAAACATTCACAATACCTCTGAAGTGAATACCAATTGCTTCTTCCTCCAAAAACCCTGAACCCGCTTCGGGCAATATTGAAGGAATTCCCAGTGCTGCCCCTGCATGAACAGCCGATCCATTTTCTTTTCTGCTTCCTATTGATCCAACAATTTCAATCCCAAAAACTTCTGCCAGGTCCCAGCCAGTCCAATCCCTTTCCTCAGTGCTCTCTTCATGCTCGGGAACATAAAGATGGGGAATAATCCTTTCCATAGCGTCCGCTCCATGCAAATCCATCACTACATCGCTAAAAGCAATAATCTTGGAAGTAATTAAATGAGCAACTCTTTCCAGGACCTTTCCTTCAGGCTTGCCAGGGAAAAGGTTGGATAAATCCTGTCCATCGGGAGGTGACCCATTATGAGTCCTGGCATGGAAAGCAGCCCTATTGGCCACAGGAACTACTACTACTGCCCCGGAAACATCCTGAGGATCAAGGTCCATTGATACTTTTTTTGCTCCCTGAATACTGTTATGCTCTCCGGCATGGATCCCCGCTATAATAAAGGCAATAGGGCCGGGCTTTTTACCCCGGATAATTACAACGGGAACATCAAATTCCTGAGGAAAACCTTCTACCACCAGATAACCGTACCCCTTCTCGCCAGGGTTTGCCTTAATCCCGGTAGCATCCAGTAAAGCTTCAATCTTTTTCTTATTCATTTGAGAAACTCCCTCCATTTTTTGCCTTTTAACTTGAGTTAAATATCTACCACAATAGCAAACAATCCATTGTCTTTATTGGTAGCCATGGTAAGTTTAATAAAATCAATTTCTCCTGAAACAGGTGCGATTATTTCGGTTGTTTCATCTCCGAAATAATCCGTAATTTTCCCAATAACCTGCCCTTTATTTACAAACTGTCCCACTTCTGCAAAAGAATAGAAAAAACCAGTCATTGGAGAGCGGATCTTTTCATATTTTACATTCCTGATCTGGCGCTCGATTAAGGGGAGACCTTCCAGAACACCAATTCTCCTTAAAACATTCATCATTCCCCGGTAATGAATTCCAATCCCTTCCTCCTCCAGGAAGCCTGAACCGGCCTCAGCCAGAATTGAAGGGATACCGAGAGAAGCACCATAGTGAACTGCAGAACCGCCTCCAACTCGAGGTCCGGTATAGCCGGATATTTCAATGCCGTAAGCTTCGGCCAGGTCCCAGGGCCCCCAGTTCCTTTTTTCTTCATTGTTTTCATTATGTTCTGGAATATAAAGGTGAGGAATAATCATTTCCAGTCCATCTGCACCGTGGAGGTCCATTACGGTATCAGCGTAAACAATTAGGCGGCTGGAAATTTCATAAGCTGCTCTTTCCAGGGCTGTACCCTCGCTATCACCGGGGAAAAGCCGCCCCATATTCTGCCCATCAGGGGGAGAACCATTGTGTGTTCGAGCGTGAAAAGCGGGCCTGTTTGCAACCGGAACTATTGCAACTGCGCCACTCACCTCATCGGGATCAAGGTCACTACCCACTCTTCTGGCTGCCTCGATACTGTTGTGCTCACCTCCATGGATCCCTGCAACTATAACAACAATTGGTCCCGGGTTTTTCCCCCTGATCAGGAACAGAGGAACATCAACTTCCGGGGAAAAACCCTCCACATTAAGAAAACCCTTTTTCTTTGAGCCCGGAGGGGCGTCTAATCCTGTCGCTTCAACCAGCTTCTCAATTCGATCACTAAAAATGGTTTCCACCTCCAGCTTTTTTAAATCCATCCTGCAAATTCAAAGCCCCAGGAAAATACAACTCTAATCTCCATCAATAATTTCATCCGCCTCCTTATCCACAAACCGGGCATCACAAAAAGGACATAATAGCTTTCTATCCATATTACGGAAATCATCTGTTGCAGCATAAAACTTCATTTTGCATTTTGGGCATACAATCCAGAATATCCTGGCCATTATTATTTACCCCCTAAGTCAAAATAATCTTCCAGCTTAATCCTGTTCATAACTTCCTGGGGAACATTTATGCGTTGGGCAAAAGGTCTTGAAACAGGGCGGGTTGCATCAATTATCATTTTGTCTCCAACGGCATGGATTGTTGCTGAAGGATCCAGGGTGCCACCTCTTAGCTTTTCCAGTATCTCTACATCTTCAGTCGCTTGAACCCTTGTTGCCAGAGCCCATAGCACCATTTTTTCATCAAAGGGGTCAATATCTTTGTCAACAACAATTACATGTTTAAGCTCATCATGATAGGGCAGGGCTGCAACTCCAGCAACTTTTCCTTCTCCGTCAACTTTTTTATCAATTGAAATATAGGCATGAAATCGGCAGCACCCTGAAATTGGAAAATGCACACCCTGTACTCCGGGAACCGACTTTTTTACCTCTTCATAAATCCCAGCTTCCTTGGGAATACCACCCAGTATTGAAGTATCTGGATGACCAACAAGAATATTCATGTAATAAGGATTTTTCCTGTAGGTTATTGCAGTCACTTTTACAACTGGCGACCAGCGCTGTGGACCATAATAGCCGGTAAACTCTCCAAAGGGGCCTTCGGCATCCCTATAATCAAGGATTTCTCCCTCAATTACTATTTCTGCGTCGGCAGGCACCATTAACTTCTCTCCATATACCTCTGAGGGAACTAGCCTTAATGGTTCTCCAAGAATTCCTCCAATTACCCGATATTCATCTGTATCTTCGCTAACCAGCGCCTCCGAGCCAAGATAAAAGCTCGGGTGGTGCCCAATAATATGGGCAATCGGCAGGTTTTCCCCTTTTTCTTTAGCCTTCATATAGTAGTTCCAGAGATGCCGGGGAGACATCCATAAACCCAATTCATCCTTACCTCTGATCAACATTCGGTGATGAGAAGAATTATATTCTCCTGTTTCTGGATCAGCTGCAATCACCGCATCTACCAGGTAGGGATAACCATCCATCTCATGATGGGTAAGAACCGGGAGGTCATAAAGATCTACCTCGTCTCCAACTTTGATAACCTCCTTAACAGGGGCTTCTTTTTTATCGACAATTACCGGGTCAATTTGCTTTCCAGTTCTTTTTGCAAATTCAAAACTGGTTTCCATTCTCCATTGTTCTGCATCCAGATCCAGGGCTACAGCACATTTGTCCCGACTGGCAAACAGGTTGGTCAGAACTTTAAAGGGACTTAATTCTCCCCTCAGGTTGTTAACCTTGTTAAAAATAAGAAGGGGACTTTTGTTCTCTTTCTCCAGATGCCTCTGTAGGGCAGTAATTTCAAACTTGGGGTCAATACGCCTGTCCGTTTCCACTACATCTCCTGGATTTTTTTGCTTCAGATCCGCTATAAAGCTTCTTAAATCTTTAGGCAAACTCACCATCTCCCTTTACAATGAATTGTGTTTTTTTAAACATACCTTCGCTTTGTTGTTCATAACTATTAATTTATCAACTAACAACAAAAAATCCTTTCTACAAACAACTTTAGTATATTGCTTTTTGTGCTTTCTTTTTTACTTTGTTCTTCAAACAATACCTTTTCAGTTACAACTGTATTAACTTAACCTATTAAAGCATCTTTGCGGTTTTTCTGCGCCCCCGGGAAAGCTCTAATAAAGGGTTTTCGGATCTAAAACAAATGATGGAGACTTTTTCTTATCGGAAAAGTAATCCTATCCCTTTCCAGCAATAATTTCCCACTTACTTCTTTCTTGCCCCACCAAAGAAAAAAGAACCCAGCCGGTAATAACAAAAGGCAGGTTCGAAATTTTAAATCACTTTTTACCGGGGCTTAAAGACATTTAACAGTCCCGCTTTTTTTACCCTTTCCTTGATTTGCTCCTTATCAGTAATATAAAGGCCTTTCCTCTTCATTTCTTCGAAGTAAACTGCTCCCGAAAAAGTATATTTCTTTTTCCTCCCTTCTTCTGACTTTGTTTCTTCTTTAACAAAAGCAAGTAAATCCCCTGCAGCAATAGTCCGGGGCAACTCCAATAATTGCCCCCCGAGAGAAACCTGGACCGAATTATAGCCGGCAAGGGCCCCGGTAATAATTGCTTCAGTATGGCCAACCATAAGCCCCGATTTTTCACCAGCACAAAATAAGTTATTCATGCTTTCAACAAGGAGGGTGTTCTCCCGGGGGGCAACACCTAAAAACCTGATTGAATTACCCTTACCTCCATCATAAGGATCCAGGTAGCGGACATTTTCGAAACCATTGACTCTTCTAAGTTCCTTTAAAGGAAAGAATGGTGAACTGAGTTTTGCACCGTATGCTGTATCCAACACTACCAGGTTTTCCGCAAATTCTTTGCTGGAATATTGCTGTGAAGACTTCAAAGCCAGCTTCTCCTCGGATACTAAATCCTGGGGCAAAGGGATTATTGCCACACCGGCTTTTTCCATTTCCGATATCACCCAGGGTGCCAGGCTCTGCTTGGAAATAATACAGGAACCACTCATTGAACCAGGACTTCCATCCTTCCTCAGGCCCCAGAATTCCTGGATTCCTGCTTTCTCAACTAAACTCTGCCGGGGACCATAAGAAGGACACCGCTGTACACATAGTACACAACCTTTTCCAAACTTCTGACAATACTTCTGGGGCCCAGCAGTTCCAGTAGCATCAATGAAAGAGTCACCGTAAAAATGGTTTCCCTGCTTATCAGCTACTGCTAAAACCCTGCCGCCTTCTTTTTCCAGCCTGCTAATCCTGGTTTCCAAAACAATTTTAACACCACTATTCTCGAGCTTTCTATATAAATATGGCTCCACTCCCCCTATATCATAAAGAGAAGCATGTTTATGGCCGGGAAAGTCGATATTTGAATGGGGGCAAAAACGGTCCAGTTCTTCAAATAAATCCAACCCCATGGCAATGCCTTCTTCTGTTGCGGTATAGCGCCCGTTATTTCTCATAATCCCCCCGACCAGTCCGGAGCCTAAAAGCATATCCGTTCTCTCGATCAGGGTTGCCTTTCCTCCCAAATGATTGACAGTTAATGCTGCAGATATTCCTGCCCATCCCCCTCCAACAATAATAATTTCTGGCATCTTTTTCATCCCCTATATTGCTATTATTATTTGCCTGGCTGCAATCCCGAAAAGGAAACGGGCTCTTTTTTATTGCAACCTTTTTTATTTTACTATATTAATATTTCGTCTCCTGAAAGGTTTTTCCTTTCTACGGAAAACACAGTTAAGGGATAAAATCGGTATTTTTTTCAACAATGTTCGGAAATTTTTAAAATAATTATACAAAGGTTGGGCTAACCAATTTTATATCCTCCTGTTTTACTTTTAAAAGACCGAATAAGAATATAACTCCGGACATTTATTATTCCATCCAGGGCAAAAACTATATCAACCAGAAAATTTTCAAAGTGCCTTTTGTTTTTAAATATTGCGTGGATGTGTAAAGAACTGGGACCGGTCATCTGATTTACACTTTCAACATTCTTTTCCTCCGATAATTCACTGGCTACTTTAAGTAAAAAGCGCGGTTCTACATCCAGCTCAATAAATACCGAAAATTCCAGCCCCATCTTGTAGGGATTAATCACAATTGTGTATTTTTCAATTATGCCCTGTTTTTCCAGTTTTTTTACTCGCTCCCGCACTCCAGAACGGGATAGGTTTAAACTCCTTCCAATTTCTGCGTATGATGATTTCCCATTTTCCTGAAGTATGGCCAGGATCTTTAAATCAATTTCATCCAATACAGTATTATTCATTTTTTCCCCTCCTCCGAAAAATTCCAGAAAACAACGGATAGTTTTAATTAAAATCTGCCCGTTTTTCCTTCCATTTTATTCCTGTTTGTTCTCTCAACTGAGCCTGGAGAATTTTTTTATATTTGTTTTCTAATCCCTCCCCTCATTAATTATTGTTGGAGTCCACCAGTATCAAGTCAGAGGAAAAAGGTAAAACCTTCTCCCAAAACAAACAGTGTCAGAAAAAAACACAGGACCAGGATCCCCCTGCCTGTTTAGCTTTAAACTGTTTCATTCTTCCCGGGAATACTACCGGGATTGTTTATTATCCTCCTTATTTCATGTTTCCGCCCCTTTCTCCTGCAACAACTTTCCGAGTTAGGAGAATGTCTACCTCGGGTGCCTTCTCCTGAAGATAAATTGCTATTTTTTCACAAGTTCTCCAGGGCTTTATCCCAGTTTTATAAGGTTCCCGAACAAATCTGGAACCCTGTAGTCCTGGCCCATCTTTTTCCTGTCTCAGTTAAGCCGCTAAATCTGGAGACCATAGTTGCTTCCTGTCCGCTGAACAAATACGGTGAATTTCCCTGGTCAAAAGGAGTCCTCCTGTCCGTACCTCCACTTTGGGAACAGCCCTGACCGGTGCCGGGGTTAACGCAGGGTCTTTTCCTTTTCCGGGTGGTAACACGACCACACCATCCTCCTCCAGGTTCCGGACAGGGTGTGAATTAAGGCTAACTGGTAAATTCACCTTCATTATCAGGACCAAAGATCAAACCCTTTTTATCTCCAAACTATTCATTCCCGTCAGTTTCTTTAGCTTCAACTGGATTTTCCATTCCTATTTAGGCAATATTATTGGTGGAATCCCGGGGAAAAAAACTAAAATCATATAACCTGGGCTACTTTTTTACTTGAGATCACTTTTAATGAAAAAATGCTCTCCTCTGGAATATGTTTTCCCATCTTCCTATTCAGAGGAGAGCATGGCATTTAGAGCTATATTAAAATTGTTCGCTGGCCCTTCAGGGAGTTTTTATTACATCCAGAATATAGGGGGTATTCCCTCTATCTCCTTCCACCCAAATAAAGTAAATCCCTGTAGCTTCTGGCTCATAGGTAATTTGAGCATCAAGGGATCTGGACTGGCCTGTCCCGGAAGAGTCTCTTTCCAGGATGGTGTGTAAATCATTGGATTTAATGCTTGTGGATTCCGGGCACAATAGATTCAGCCAGGTGTTTCGCGAATCTTTGCCTTCATCTATAAATCTTATCCTTATTTCTTCACCTTTGTTCAGTTTTATGGCAAAAACATCGTTCGCAGCAACATGACTATCAACTACCCCTCGATATTCTATCTCCTTCTCTATTTCCAGGGCCTCATCAATATCAACCCCTCCATCTGTATCAAAACTATCTGCTGGCGTCTCTATTACTTCCAGGGTGTACGGTTTGTTG
>Ga0207421_10005357_pt1 | contig 14379 bp, 12 predicted proteins | sample SodLakKL_010_SED_4_FD_187542 | JGI IMG/M metagenome (GOLD analysis project Ga0207421, IMG submission 187542) | Alkaline sediment microbial communities from Lake Tanatar, Kulunda Steppe, Russia - 8KL_010_SED (SPAdes) (version 2) | ecosystem: Environmental > Aquatic > Non-marine Saline and...
CATACTCATATCCTGTAACTGTAGCTGTAAAATGAATAATGAATCTCTGTAGCCCTGACATACTGCCCCCCTGGCATACTGTATTTGGTCGAAGGTCTCTCAAATTCTCACATATGAATGAAAAAAAACAATTCACAATTCACCATTCACAATTAGGAGCGAATGCGACCTCAAAACAGATGGCTTAGCTTAGAGCAGATTTCTTCGAGTACTTTCTGATCGGTTTCATCCATGGCGGAAACGGTGTTCGAATCGATGTCGAGCTGGGCTACGAAAGCATCACCCTTCATAATCGGAACCACAATTTCCGACTTCACGTGTATGTTGCACGAGAGGTAATTGTCCTGAGCGTGCACATCATCAACCACAAAGGTTTGGTGCGACTCGGCAACCTGCCCGCAAATGCCTTTTCCGAACGGGATTCGGGTGTGGTCGGTGGCTTCACCCACGTAAGGGCCGAGATACAGCTCGCGTTCAACTTCCGGATCAGCTATATAGAAGCCCACCCAGTTGTACACATCTATCTCGGAGTGGAGTAATTCCGAGATTTGCAGCAGAATAGTATCGCGATCTGTTTCATTCTTTAAAATCTGATCGGTTTTGGCTGGAAGCTCAAGCAGCTTCTTTTTTTGTTCGTTCATGAGAAAATTAAATACTGATTGAAAACAAAATGGTAAAAACTTAGAGCTCTGAAACGCTTGCTTTGAGATGTTTATTGAGCACTTCTGTAAATTTCACTGGATCAATAGGCTTTGTTATGAAGCCATCCATACCAGCATCAATGCATTTTTGCTGTTCCGTAATGGTAGCTCCGGCGGTGAGTGCTATAACGGGAACTGCTATGCTTCTGTTCCGGGAATCGACAAGGGATTGTTCAGCTTCGATTTCACGGATTAGTTTGGTGGCCATATATCCATCCATTACGGGCATTTGAAGATCCATCAGAATGAGATCTGGTCTCTTATCACGGAATTGTTCAACAGCCAGCTCGCCGTTTATCGCCGTGCGGATATTTACCTTCTTATCCTTAAGCGATTTCAGGCACATCATTTTGGCCAGGGTGAGGTTAATGGCGTTATCATCTACAATTAGCAGTTCAAGGATTTCTTCTCCGGATATAATAGTCCCGTTGGTTTGTGCGGCATTGTTTTGTGGCAAGCTGTGTTTCGTGCCCCTGCTCCCTGAAGGCAGGGGAGGTTTTTTTAAATCAGGATGATAGTCAGATACCTTCTCTATACAGGACTCAATGGCCTCAAAAAGCGCTTTAAAGTGAAGAGGTCTGGACAGGTAATGCACCGAAATATCAAATGACGGCTGAGAACGCTGATTTGAAGCTTCGGTTTTATCATCAATATCGTATAGCACAAAAACCTGACTCTTCGCGCGCGATTCCGGTGAGAGAAGTCCGGTAAGGCGCTTAACGTGAGGCACACACTCTTCGACAAAGTCATGATCTATTAAGAAAAGGATAGGTTTTCCGGTTTCGTCGAAGTCCATGCCTTCGGGCTCACATTCCCCGTAGCGAGTGGGGTTCAGACCGGTCTTCAGAATATAATCTGAAACAATTTCGAGCTCATGTTCATCGGGTAATGCAACCAAAAGACCTTTCTGGAAGGTATCAGTGAAGTCGATGTCGCCATACTCGGCCGGCTCTGCAACTTTAGCCTGAATGGTAAAGGTGAAAATACTTCCTTTGCCAAGCTCGCTTTCCAGCTTTAATTGGCCACCCATTTTTTCAATTAAAGACTTGGTAATGGACAGACCGAGACCGGTGCCTCCGTACTTGCGGGTTGTGGAGAGGTCGGCCTGGGCAAACGGGCTGAAAATTCGATTTTTGTGCTCTTCAGAAATGCCGATTCCTGTATCGCTTATCGTGAATCGAATGAGTACAACATCCGAGGACGGGTTATTTCCTTCAACCATCTCTGCACGCAGTTCTACCTTACCGGTATCGGTAAACTTAACAGCGTTGCCCATAAGGTTTATAATCACCTGCTGCAGCCGGAGCGGATCACTTATAATGGTTTTGGGAAGGTTCGGATCGGTGTATAAATAAACGGGCAGCTTTTTGGCACTTGAGGCAAATCGCACAACCTGTACGGCGTTGTCGCACAGGTCATCGGGGCTGAACTCCTTGGACTCCAGGTCGAGCCTGCCGGCTTCGATTTTTGAAAAATCCAGAATCTGGCTAATGAGCTGCATAAGGCTGTTTGCAGAGCTGGAAACATAGCCCATGTACTCCTGCTGAACGGGATTCAGATTGGTGTCTTTTAAAATATCTGTGAAACCAATTATTCCGTTGAGAGGCGTTCGTATTTCATGACTCATGTTTGCCAGAAAAGAGCTTTTTGCCTGGTTGGCATTTACGGCCTCTTTTCTGGCTTTTTCGAGCTCTACGTTTTTATGCTTAAGCTCGGCTATGCGGTCCTGTATTATTTTTTCCAGTTCAAACTTGGAGCGTCTCAATCGGGCGGTGTACAGATTGGTGGTAATAAAAATTATGACCATTAAACCAATCATATACATGGCAATGAAATGCGTCTGGAAAAACCAGGGGCGTAAAACGGTAAAGGAGAGGACCAAAGGCTCACTCCACCGGAACCCGCCGCTTTGAAGCGCCCGAACGCTGAGGGTATACTGGCCCGCAGAGAGTTGGGAAAGGTTCAGGAAAGAATCTGTTCCCATGTTGCTCCAGTCGTCGCTATCGTTAAGACGGTACTGATAAGAAATGCGTCCAGCCGGAAAAGACAAACTGGCAAACTGCAGGTTAATAAACGAATTGTAGTTCAGTTCGGCTCCGTAAAAACCGGAAGGCGGAATATGGTCTTCATTAACCAGACTGCTAACAAGCCTTGGCTTTGGGGTGGTTTCCACCCGGAGTTTGTTGTCGGAAGCTCCGGCCCCTGATGCAGTTGCTATCCATATATGATCATCCAGGCTGCGCGTGATGCCGCGGTAGGAAACGGTGCGGGAAGGTATTCCGCTCACAGCTTCATCGAAAAGCGTTAGCTGATTATCCAGACGGGAATACACAAACAGGCCGGTATCGGTACCGACCCAAACCAAATGCTCGTCGTAGGCAAGAATACTTTTAATGTATTCAAAATCGAGCTGCTCATGTAATGGGAGGCGCCCGAAAGTGTGCTCTCCAGCATCGTAGAGCCAAACGCCACTGCTGGTAGCAAACAGTATATTACCATTTTCGAGTATAGACATATCGTGGATGAGCAAACCCTGAATCTCAGAACGGCTGTACTCAGTATTCATGAGTACAGGCATAAACTCATCCTGCTTCGGCAGGTAGCGAAAAAGCTTGTGCACACCCGAACTAGCCACATAAATGGTGCCGTCGTGCCCCTCCGCTATAACCGATGAAGCTTGAGTAATACCCTGTGCGTGCCCGTAGAGACTCAGCTGCAGCTGATTGTCGAACCGGCTTATTCCCGTCTCGTTGTATTGTGTGAACCACGTATTGTTACCGGAATCCGTAAAGCTTTGGAAAATGGTGTTTTCTAAATCGGCGGATGTGTACAGGATGATGGCATCATTCTGCTCAGCCCCGTATTCCATCAGGTACTTTCTGCCTCGGGATGTTGCAATAAAAACACCCTCTTCGCGGGCGGATACGGTTAGGATATCATCTTGCTGCGGATTATCAAAAATAACATCGGTAAAGTATGAGCCGTTTTCGCGGCTGACACGGTAAACCTTGGACGCATCGGTGAGGAAAAAAATATCCTGGTCCGGCATTCGGCTAATCGACTGCACATAGCTGCGATCCTGCTGTATGGGCAGCCTGTTGAAAAACGTCTGGTACAGAAAAGCAATACCTTCATCGGTGGCAATCCAAACCTGGCCGTTATCACTAAGATAGATATCATTAACCGAGCTTTGTGTAAAGTTATCGATGTTTAGAACAGTGTAAGAACCATCGGAGTCGAATCTATATCTGAATAAGCTCGTGTTTTGAGCGCCCCATCTTCCGGCCCAGACTATTCCTTTATTATCTGTGGTTAATGCCGAAAAATCACGAATCTCTGTAAGCTGATCCAGAGAGAAAGAATGGGGTTGCCGGCTGTTTTCGCTTGTATAATGCCCCTTAATGGAAAAGAGACCGTTAGATGCGGCAACCAGAACCTGATCAGAAACCGGCTCATAGACCATATTGCTTATAATGCCGGTCTCAAGCTGGGTGTCTATTTTCACAAATTCCCCGCTCTGAGCATTCATGTAGAAAAGAGCTCCCTGCTGGGACGACAGAAAAATGGTGCCCCTGGAGTCTTGTGCGAAACTGAAAGACCGCAGGAAATTAGATGTGCGGTACTCATCCGGCAGATTAAAGCGGTGAATGGTAGTATCGTGGTAAGCAACCAGCGAGTAGACTTCACTTATCCAAAGTATGCCAGACTGATCTTCGAAAAGGGATTTGGGATACATCACATTTTCGGCACCAGGGCTTGCTCCCCCGCGCACTATAAGGCTAAGATCCAGATTTCGGGAGTCGTGGCTTTCAATTCTCGAGATACCTTCATCGTGATAGATGAGCAAGTCGCCGGATGAGGTTTCATGAAAACCTTTGGGATAGGATGTGGTAAGTTCATTTGTATAATGAACCATGTTTCGGCCGTCGTGACGAACTATTCCGGCATCTGTTGCAAACCAGATATACCCTTCCCTATCACGGTGAACCGCTTTGGTCAGGTTGGTTGGTAAACCATTCTGGGTATGGTAAGAGATAATCTGGTAGGCATTTATACTCTGTATGTCCTGTGCAGACAGATTTGTCTGCAGGACAGAAATAAATGTTACAGCTCCCAGAAACCCAAAAAGGAAAGCTACAATCCGTTGTCTCAATGCCACGATTTCGAAATTATTAATAACGGTAGCATCAAAAATACGAAAATTTATACTGATTATGCATCAGTGTAAATAGCTGTAAATAAAGGCTTAATAGAAACGTGCAAATCTTTTTATTCGCTCTAATTGATTGAGCCGGTTATGTTTAGAAGAGTTTGCAGGGTCGGGTTCAAGGCTGTGATTAAAAGTATCCAGCCACAGGTGGGCATTGTCGTACTCGTTATATTCTATCAGACGAAGAATGAAGGCTTCATACACCTGATAATACCGGGGATTAGCCAGGTCGGCACGCCAGGGAGGCAGGTAATGACATAGGCGGGCTTCATCAAACCGCAGACAGTAGCGAACCAGGTAGGGTATAAGCTCTGCAGGTAGCTCATTCAGATTACTATCAACTGGAAAGTGGCCATACTCAAGCTGCAGGAATGTGTCGCGGAGTTCATCATCCAGACGAATAGTGGCTGTAGGGTGCCCGGCGTGTTCTGTTTCAGCGAGGAGGTGTTTTCCACTTTCCACCTCGTTTGCTATGAAATGTGCATCAGCCAAGAGAAGTCGCAGCGCCCAGGGAAATACGTCGGATTTTTCGTAATACACCTGTAGCTTTCCGCTTAGGGTGATGGTTTCCCCAAGCCGAAGTCCGGTTTCTCCCCACCGGCGAACAATTGAGTGGGGCACGCTTGAAAGATCAGTATCACCAATGAAATCCTGAAGCAGTTCAAAAGCTTCCCGCTCCCTGCTTTCTGAAATTAACAGCCCTGACCTCTGCTGCACGCGCCAGGCTGGATTCGGATGAAACACGCAGCTCAATTCGGTAATGCCGGGTGCATCAAAAATCCGGTCTGATATAATTAGCTGGGCCGGGTCGGTTTCAACAGTTCGGAGAAAGCTGTGCCAGCCGGAAACCAATTCTTCAATCGGTTTTCCATAAGCGCGGGGAATGCTGCCGGAGGCGTAGGCCCGGCGAAATGTTTCCACATCGTATTCATCCAGAAGCCATGCGCTGAAAGAGCCTGCAAGCGTATAGCTGAGCGGGCCACTGAGGCGGTAAAAGCCGGTAGGGCTCATAAGTGAAGCCATGCGGCCGGCATCTGGCAGGGAGTCCTGTGAAGCCACGATCTGATGCAGGCTTACCGAAGGATTGCGTTCACCCTGAAGGGCAACGGCAAGCCCCTCCACGAGAGCTACGTTAGGACTGGCGTTGAGTAACGGCATGCCAAACTCGCGTGCGAGTACGTGTACCAGCTCATGACGCAGTATCGGGAGAACTGCATCATGATGGATATGCATCTGCGGGTTACGGTTCCAGACCGGTACGTAAACGGTGTTTCCTGCTCCTGTAAGCATCTTCTTTTGCCATTCGTGCCGGTAAATATAGCTCCGTACAACCGGAAGTTCATTCAGATCCAGCTCCAGTATCCCGGCAAGCTCTTCGATATGGAAATCGTGCAGCATACCAAGCCAGGCGGCTCTCTCAGGAGTTATCGACCGGTCGTGTATAATAATGGCATGTCTGCTTTCATGTATTCCGCCCAGAGACTGGCGAATAAAATCTTCTGAATGGATGATGCCGGAGCGCCCTAAATTGAGGTAGCTGAGCATCAGGCTGAGGGCTACGAGCAGGACGGGCATGCGTATGCCTTTTCGGGTATAGAAAAAGGGAAAGAGCCACAACAAAGCTGCCCAGGCCAGGGTTATATAGCGAAAAAACAGTATTGAAGCGTTCAGTTCAACAACATCATCATAAATTGGCCCGGGCCAGAATCCCCACACATGGTTGTGAAAAAAAACCTGAGGATAGTTGTACAGTTCCCACAGTAAAAGCCCTATTGAAATGAAAAGCAGCAGAAGTATGGAAAACAATCTTGGGTTCCGGCTGATAAAGCTGAAATAGCGGCCAATAGCAAAACCAAGCGCTACTGAGGGGCCGGGAATAAGAATCCAGTAGGCCAGGCCATCACCTGAAAAACACCCTCGGATAAGCGATCCAAGCAGCAGGGGGACTGCGGGCAGAGCGGAAAGAAGAAGAAGGCCGGCCAGCTCACGCAGACCTGCAGCCGGTTTATTCCTGAAAGTGATTCCCCCCGCAATCCATGCGGCGGCAAAAGCGCCGATGGTTGCAGTAAGTGAGGCAGAGAGAAAATGAAGCTCCCGGAATAGCGGAATAAAGGCCAGAACCAGTCCGTAAATGAGGGCTGCTGCTGCGCCGGTAATTCGCTTATCGGGCATAGAAAAGTATCGGCTTATTTCTGAAACATGGTAGACAGTACAAACCAGATATTTTCCTTACGCTCTTTAAGTCTTCGCGTGAAGTATGGGAACCACATTGTACCGTAGGGCACATAAACGCGAACGTTATATCCGTCTGTAGCCAATTGTTTGCACGTTTCCTGGCGCAGGCCGTAAAGCATTTGGATTTCGAAACGTGACTTACCGATTTTGTTTTCGGCTGCGTACGTTTTCACCCATTCAATAAGCTCTTCGTCGTGTGTGGCAATACGCGGGTATATCGTTTTGCTGAGTAATATGGCCGAGTATTCTTTAAAAGCCTCGCGTATATCCGACATTTTTTGGAGGGCAACGCGTTCATTTTCGTTGTAGGCGCCTTTGCAAAGACGTACGTCTGCTCCAAGTTCGGCGAGCTCTTGTATGTCTGTTTTTGTACGGTGCAGATAGGCTTGAATTACGATGCCCACGTGTTTGCCGTATTTCTGAAACGCTTCTTTAAACAAATCGATAGTAACCTGGGTGTTTTCGGAACCTTCCATATCAATACGGATAAACTGGTCGTATTTACGGGCTGTATCGAGCAGTTTAAACAGGTTGTCGCGGCAGTAGTCGCGGTCGATGTCCAGCCCGAGCATGGTGAGCTTAATGGAGATACTCGAATCGATGCCCTGGCTGTTAATGCCCTCGAGAAGTTCAATATAGTGCTGAAGCATTTCATCTGCCGTGGAGCGGTCCTTTACGTTTTCACCCAGTAAATCGAGGGTTACTTTAATACCGGCTTCATTGAGATCGGCAACTTTGGGAACAGCCTGTGTGAGATTTTCGCCTGCCACGAAGCGCTTTGCTAAAACGTAAGGTAGTTTCATAAAACAAGACTAAATAATATGGTTAAATACGACTGGCTAAAGGTGCCAGAAGGCGCCTTCGAAATGTTTTATTGCTGGTTCGGACTCACCGGGTTTTACCACAATCGAAATGATGTCGAATCGTACCGGAGAGCCTTCCATTTTACGCTCGTAGAGCCAGGCTCCCGCAACTTTGTACAGCGATTGTTTTTTTGTTTCGGTTACCGCGTCTTCCGGTTCAGCAAAATTGTTGTCCGTTCTTGTCTTTACCTCTGCGAAAATAATTTGCTTGCCGTTAAAGGCAATGATATCGACCTCAGCCTTCTCAAAATGATAGTTTCTTTCGAGTATGCGGATATCTTTACTTTCAAGCCATTCCACGGCAAGGTCTTCGCCTTTGCGACCAAGTTGTATGTGTGGTGGCTGTGTTTTTTTCATAGTCGGAATCAAAAACAGTGTGTTGTGAAAAGGTAACGGTATTTGGAAATGCGGCGTTTCAACGCCTCCGGAATACGGTTAAAAACGAAGCTGAAATATACGCTTATTTTGTGGTTTCCAGCTCTTGTTCCTGCTGCAGCTGATACATTTTTGCCATTTCCACGATTCCCTTTATCTGGTCCACATTTTTCTCTGAAATGTAGGGCAGCACGGCCTCGGAAAAGTCGTTAAACAGCTGCAGGAAGTCGGCAAAGCTGTTCAGGCGCTGCTTGAAATTTTGTACCTCAGGGGAATCTTCCGGCCCGTGTTCAAGTATTTCCACACACTGGGAGAGCGTTTTTTGTATAGGGCTTATTTCCCTTTTCTGCCGTTCTCCTATTATGCGAGCGGCTGTGGTCCATAAGTCCTTCTCGGATGTATAAAAATCTTTCCGTTTGCCAGGCAGGTGTACTTTATGCACTATTCCCCACTGCATGAGGTTGCGTACATTCATATTGGCATTGCCCCTGCTAATACCGAGTTTTTTCATAATCGTATCGGTATCCAGCGGCTCTGGTTCTGCAAACAGCAAGGCGTAAATCTGAGACATTGTTTTATTTATACCCCACTCCGAGGACATTTCGCCCCAGTAGGCTATAAATAATTCCAGTGCCTTATTATACTCTGTTGCGCGCTCTTTTTGGTTGCTCATATAAATTCGTAAACTGTATCAAATGCTTTTTTCTGTTCCACCTTGCAGAGTATCTTAAAATACTGACTTTTACTCTCGGATAAAAAACAGGACTTTAAGCTAATTCAATAAACGAATTTATGAGTGAGAAAGTATATTTTCGCTGAAGTTACTCGCCTTCAGACGCAGCCGGTTTGGAAGATGCCGGAATGTTTTTTTTGTAGTCGGTATTATAAAATCCGGTACCTTTGTAAATAACTCCGCTGCCACCGGAGATCGCCCGGCGCACCGGTTGCCCCGTCTCTGGACAAGCCACTAACGGCTTATCGCTCATCTTTTGCATGAAATCGAAGCGGGTTCCGTCTTCGCGTACGTATTCGTATGTTGGCATAGTAATTTTTACTGCTGGATGGTGATGTTAAAAGGGCGAAATGAACTTGAAAATTCAGTTTCGGTTGAAGAACGCATCACACTTTACAAAAAATGTGCCCGTTTTTTTACAGCGAAATTTTGACAGTCCTGAGAGGAATGTCATTTTGGGTGTGCAGGGTGAAGGCAACTGAGTTAAAAAAAGAATCAGGTGAGGCTCTTTAACCCCGCTTTGAAGCGCTTAATTCCCTCTTCCAGAGTATCCATGGATGCAGAGTAGCTCAGCCTCACGCCATCGGGCTCGCCGAACGCATCGCCGGGAACAATCGCCAGCCCGTGATGCTCGATCAGATACATACACAAATCGGTACTGGTTTTAATCTCAGTACCATCGGGAGTACTTTTTCCCAAATAGCCAGAAATGTTAGGGAAAGCATAGAAAGCCCCGCCGGGAGTGAAACACTTTACTCCCGGAATTTCATTGAGAGCTGCTATGAAATAATCCCGGCGCTCTTTGAAGGCTTTAACCATGTGGCTAACGGCTTCGGCAGACTTCTCGCTGTTGTAAGCAAACTCACTCGCGATTTGTGAAATAGTGCTCGGCGCCGATGTCTCCTGACTCTGAATCTTGCCAACTGCCGATGCAATAGGCTGAGGCGCAGCTATATAGCCAATGCGCCAGCCGGTCATTGCGAATCCTTTGGAAAACCCGTTCACCAGAATGAAACGGTCTTTCAACCAGGGAGCCGCCTGAAGCATGCTCACGTGTTTGTCATCAAATACGATGTATTCATAAATCTCGTCGGACAGAACCAGGACGTGCGGATGCTTTTTGAGGACTTCTCCCAGCTCGCGAAGCTCAGACTCGGAGTAGCAGCTGCCGGTTGGGTTACTCGGCGAGCATAGAATAAGTACCTTGGTTTTATCGGTGATGTGGCGCTCCAGCTGCTCGGGCGTGAGCTTGTAGTCGTTTTCGAATGAGGTGCGCACAATTACCGGAACCCCGCCGGCCAGCTTGGTCATTTCCGGGTAGGATACCCAGTAGGGCGCCGGAATAAGGACTTCATCCCCCTCATCCACAACGGCCAGAAGGCTGAAGCCCACCGATTGCTTGGCACCGTTGGAAACCACTATTTGTGCTGGTGTAAAATCCAGACCGTTATCTCGCTTAAGCTTGTTTACAATGGCCTCGCGCAGCCCGGTGGTTCCTGCATTGATGGTATAGCCGTGGTGACCGTCGTCGATAGCTTTTTTGGCTGCTTCACAAATGTGCTCCGGTGTCTTAAAGTCCGGCTCACCCTGCGAAAGAGAAATGACAGACTTACCGGCCTGCTGCATTTCTTTGGCCATGCCGGAAATTTTCATTGTTTCTGATGCTGCCAGAGACTGCGCGCGTTTTGATATCATGATGCTGGGTTGTAAAGATTACGAATACGTGTTTGGGCGGGGAAGGCCTGCCCGTGCGGAAGCCCAAAAGATAAGAATATATGGCCACAGTTGTACCCGTTCAACCGGAGGGGAAATCAGGGAGTTCCACTCCGGTACCCACGGTTAAAATGCAGATGGGTGGTGATTACTTCTTTTCGCGGCTGCGGATGTCATCATACTTTTCCTGAAGGGCTTTGGCTACGTGCTGAGGCACAAAATGCTGTAGCTCGCCGCCCCAATAGGCAACCTCTCGAACGATGGTTGCTGAAACAAAGGTGAGCTGTTCCTGAGGCATCAGAAAAATCGTGTCGATATCCGGAGCCAGCCGGCGGTTCATAAGGGCCATGCGGAACTCGTATTCGAAATCCGAAACCTGGCGAACGCCGCGAATAAGCGTCTGCACGTTTTGCTCACGGGCGTGATCGACCAAAAGTCCGGTAAAGGCCACGACTTTTACTTTTTTTGCCCAGTCTTTTCCTTCGAGAGCCTGTTCGATAAGCTCAATACGCTCATCTTTGGAGAACACGGACTCTTTTTTTGTATTTACGGCCACGGTAATTACTACTTCGTCGAATAGTGAAGTAGCCCGCTCCAGAATATCAAGATGGCCAAAAGTGATGGGATCGAATGTGCCGGGATAGAGCGCTTTCATGGAGACTCCTTATTGTGCAGACTTAGTCGTCCGTTTTGGTTTCTGTATCCGTTTCCGTTTTCTCGGCTGGGTCGTCTTCTGTTCCCTTTTCGGCAAGCATGAAAACACTTACAACAGTCCGGCCATACGGCTTGGTGAAAACGCATCTTGGATGATCGTGGAAAAGATGGCGCACATCATGCTCCAGAATAAACCAGCCATCGGATTCCAGCCAGCCGTCGTTAAGAACCTGCTCCACCATTTCGGGAATTTCCGGCCAGTCGTAGGGCGGATCGGCAAAAATAATATCGTACTTGCTGCTGCGCTGTTTGAGGAAACGCTCAACGGGCATGGCCATGGCAGAAACCTGATCGGCAATGCCAAAGGTCTCGGCAACTTTCATCATGTGCTTCACCGCGTTGGTGCTGGCCTCAATCATAAGTGCAGACCTCGCGCCTCTTGAAATGGCTTCAAAGCTGAGGTTACCGCTGCCGGCAAACAAATCCAGCACGCGGGTATTGTTGATGAAGCGGCGGGCTTCAATTACGTTAAACAGACCTTCTTTGGCCCTGTCGGATGTAGGGCGGACCTGAACATCTTTTGGGGCATCAAAGCGGCGCCCTTTTAATTTACCTGTGATTATTCTCATAACGGGATTGGGAGATTTCAGTCGCTTTTCAGAGCCATCATCACGGCGGGGAAAGCCTGTTCGAGCGGGAATGAATAGGTGTGTTCGTCTGCTGTAACCTGCATATCATCAAGCGAGTTGATTCGCCGGACAACCGCGCTTTCATCCCACATGGGCTGAAGCCGGTTGAGAATATTGCTACAGTTGGAGCCGTACATCAGAATATCTTCGTGGTAGCCTTTCATCCAGCTCAGGTGGGCCTCGTTCTGTCTCCAGCTGTAGGCAAGATCGTCCGGATGGCGATAGTTGAGCCGGGTTGCCGCCCGTAACTTACCTAAAAGAAAAGAGCTGACGGTTACGGTATTATCGCTGCAGCCAACAGAAAGAAAAGAGCCTTTTGAGCCAGAGTGCCGCATCCATTCGAGGCCGACTTCGAAATCGGCACAATATTCGGTGTTGGAAATCGAGCGTGTGCAGGCGTTCAGCATTTCGACCATAGTGTGCTCGCGAATAGAAAGAAAACGAAAATCGCGATTACTGGTTTCGAACCAGGTTGTTTCGAGAAGATTTCGTTGCCTGCCGCGGGCGAGCAAACTCAGATGGGCTTCGCGCTCACTGGAGTTATCGTAAGCCAGTTTGGGAAGTGAGGTCCAGCACTCAAAGCGGGGGAAACTTACGATCCGAACGGTATTAACAGACCACGTTTCGGCCAGTCGTTGTATAGTAGTATTAATGTTCGAGCAAAGAGCCTCATCGGCAGCAGCAAAGGCTTCCTCTACGGAAAAGCTGAAGTCGGCCTTGCCAATGTATCGCAAAGCCGAACCCGATTGAACATGCCTCAATGCATAGTATAGCGCATTACCACTGAAGCATATTCCGAGTATATGGTCGCCTTCGCTCATAACATACTACTAGCGCCAGCTGGGGGCGCCACGATCGGTAACGCGTGTAAGCGTACCTACGTGATCGTCGGTGTCGGGATCGCTAATCAGATAGAGATGCGGACGCGTGGTATCGTTAAGGGCATACTCAAAACGATTGCCGGTGCGGGGCGACTCAAGAAACGTATCGAGATCAAATCGACGGTTTCTCAGGAGGCTGTCGGTATTGGCAAGGAAAAAATTGTCGTCGCGAAGCACAATCATCAGGGAGTCTAGAGAAGGCGGGAAACGATTTTCGCGGTCGTTGAAATAACGAATGGCATCATTTATAGCCAAAAGATTTTCGCGAACACGCTCGGTTTCGGCACGCTCAGCCTGCACTTCTTTCCACGGGCCTGTAATGGTATCATACAGCCAAACGCCCAATACGATAATAACTATAATCAGCACAATGCTGGCGATGCGGTTTCTCTGATCTATATTCATTTTAATAGAATGAAATACTTGGTTTTATAGAATTCGAATTCAGGATTCGAAAATACACGCTGTCTTAAAGATATGCAACTTGTTAACAAAAATGCGGGTAAATATCTCCTTCTGTTTAAGTTCTGTTAACAACTGTTTTTGTAGCCCTTTGTTTTAAAAATAAGGGCTCAGTGGCCAGTTGCGTGCAGGAAAAGGAGGTTTACGAGCTTAACGGGTGATGGCATTTGTGCCCGATCCTGCATTCGCACTTATGTTTTCTTTTTAAGAAGCCAGCATACTTTTATCATTTCGGGCAGCCCGATTCGCTGGTATTTTTCAGAAACGGGCACCATATCCGTGCGGCTGAGCTCCTTAACGGTGAAGGTTTCGCCATATAAACGTCGGATTTCGTCCCCATAAATGCTGAACGGAGGCCCGCTCATCAAGCTGCTGTCGTATTCAAAACTGACCAGAAGCACCGTATCCAGTTCAGGAAACAGTCTGCTGCATTGGGCCGCGTAATCTGCCCTCATTTCCTCCGGCAGGGCCACCAGGGCTGCGCGGTCGTAAAGGGCAGTTGCCTGCGGAACGTCCCTTGGATGCAGTTTCATAAAATCGGCCGCCTGCAGGGTGATGCCATCGCTGCTGTAAACCGGGCCTTTCGGGTGATTTCGAACACGGAGCGCATCACCCATTCCCTGCTCCTCAAAAAAATCGCGGCAGGCCTGCTCCACGAACTCAACCCCGTACACCTCATGACCCCGATTCCGCAGCCACACCAAATCGGTTGATTTCCCGCACAGCGGGGCCGCCACGATTGAGTCACTATCAAGATTGAGGTCGGGCCAGTGGGTTGTGAGCGCCTCATCGGGCTGAGAGCCGTGAAAGCCGATTTTGTTTTTGCGCCAGCGCGCTTCCCAGTAGCTTTTTTGCATGAGGTG
>Ga0207421_10005358_pt1 | contig 14378 bp, 12 predicted proteins | sample SodLakKL_010_SED_4_FD_187542 | JGI IMG/M metagenome (GOLD analysis project Ga0207421, IMG submission 187542) | Alkaline sediment microbial communities from Lake Tanatar, Kulunda Steppe, Russia - 8KL_010_SED (SPAdes) (version 2) | ecosystem: Environmental > Aquatic > Non-marine Saline and...
GTGCTGCTGCCCGCCGATCGCGATGGCTGCGATGTCAGCCGCTCGCCCGGTCTGCGCCAGCGCACTCTGCAACGCGGACCACCAGATCTCCGGGTGCGTCTCGCTGCGCCCCCCGCCGGAGGCGACCTCGTGGGTCGCGCGACCGTTCGCCACCACCCGACCGGTGTCGCTGTCGACCACCAGCACCTTCGTGGACTGCGTCGAGCAGTCCACCCCGGCGACGAGCGTGCCCTCCATGATGCTCCCTCTCCAACGTCGTCGCGGCGAGCCATCGCCTCGGAGCCCAGCCTCGCACGGGTTCCGCGTTCGTCGCAACATATTGACGGGCTACGAGTGCGGTGGTAGACATCGTATTCGTTGTGGGAGACAACGAACGAACCCCGGGAGCGGACGATGACGCGTGCGGTCGGTCTCGGCCCGGATGCCCTGCGTCGCTCAAACCTGTCCACGGTGCTGCGCCTCCTGCACAGCGGGGGCTCGGCCACCCGAGCAGAACTCACGGCGCTCACGGGCCTGAACCGCAGCACCGTCGCCGCCCTGGTCCGTGAACTGAGTGACCACGGCCTGGTGACCGAGGGCGAGGCGGTCGCGACCGGTGCCCCGGGCCGCCCGTCCCCGATGATCAGTGTGCGCACGGACCGGCTGGCGGTGCTGGCGGTCGACATCAAGGTCGATTCGGTCGCGGTGGCCACCATGACGTTGGGTGGCACGCGTCTGGGGCAGCAGCGTGTCCGACGTGACCGTCGCGACACCACGGTCGACGACACCCTGGACGTGCTCGAGGAGTTGGCACGCGCGAGCCTGGACGCCTTGCCCCGGCAGCATCGGCTGATCGGTATCGGGATCGCGGCGGCCGGCCTCGTGCGGCATCCCGATGGCATGGTCGAGCTGGGGCCGAACCTCGGCTGGTCGCTCGTGCCGATCGGCGAGCTGCTGAAGAAGCGGCTGCGCCGACGGGTCCCCGTGACGGTCGGCAACGACGGCGACACCGGCGCTCTCGCGGAACGGGTCCACGGCGCCGGGCGGGGCGTCGAACACCTGATCTACCTCTCCGGTGAGATCGGGGTAGGGGGCGGGATCATCAGTGCGGGTCGTCCGCTGACCGGATCGATGGGCTACGCCGGCGAAGTCGGCCACATGACGATCGATGCCGATGGCGACCGCTGTGGTTGCGGCAGCACCGGCTGCTGGGAGCTGCTCATCGGCGAACGTGCGGTGTTGCGTGCGACCGGCCGGCTCGAGGGCGGTGGGCAGGATGCACTCACCGAGGTGTTGGTCGCTGCCGCTGACGGGGAGCCGGAGGCGCTGCGCGGCCTCGCGGAGATCGGGCGGTGGACGGGCATCGGGCTGGCATCCCTGGTGAACATGTTCGACCCGCAACGCATCGTGCTCGGTGGGCTGCATGCCGAACTCCACCCGTTCCTGGTCGATGCGGCCATCAGCGAGTTGCGCTCGCGATCGATGGTCGCCATTCGCTCCGGCGCGGAGATCGTGCCGGCCGCTTTCGGCATCGACTCGTCGTTGGTCGGTGCGGGCGAAGCCGCGCTCCAGCCCCTGCTCGACGACCCCGCCGGAACATCCGCTCCTGTGCCTCGCGTGCCCGTTCGCAGCATCAACTGAACCGCTACCGGCCCACCCCTTTCGTCGATCCGTCCGGATCGTTGGAGGAGCCATGGCATCCGATCCCACCCGCGGTCCACGCCCCTCCGGGCCCCGACGGCTCGTCGTCGGTGCCGCTGTTCGGCGGCGCTGATTTCGGTGTCGACGGAGGTCGGCGTGTGATCACCGTCTACCCGGGCACGAGCCCGGATGGCGTCGCCGACGTCGCCGAGGGCGGCGACCGGTGGCTCCGGGGCGTGGCCGGGGGTGACCGGCACACCCGCTCCCGAAGCTCGGGTGAACCCATGGCGGGTACCGTGGAGCGCTCCGGAACCCGTACCGGAGAGGCAGCTGTCGCCTGCCCCGTCACCGAAGAAAAGGACCTGCGTGAGCCAGCGGATCGTCATCCTCGGTGGGGGGCCTGCCGGCTACGAGGCGGCCCTGGTCGCTGCGGAGTTGCGGGCCCACGTCACGATCGTCACGGACGAGGGCCTCGGCGGCAACAGTGTGCTGTGGGACTGCGTGCCCTCGAAGGCGCTGATCACCGCCTCGGAGACCATGGGTTGGGTGGCGATCGCCAACGACATGGGCATCCACATGAAGGGCCTCGATCCGGGCGACGACGCGGTGGTCGACCGTACGGTCGTCGACTATCCGAAGGTCGGGGCCAGCGTCCTCGAACTGGGTGCCTCGCAGTCACGCGACATCGAACGTCGCGTTGCCGATGGCGGCATCGAGGTGCTCCGTGGTCGCGGGCGCATCTCCGCCCCCCACGAGGTCACCGCGACGCGTGAGGACGGCACCGAGCAGGTGCTGGGGGCCGACTACGTCCTGATCGCCACCGGTTCCACCGCCAGGGTGCTGCCGTTCTTCGAACCTGATGGCGAGCGCGTGCTCCTCGGTCAGCAGGTCTACGGGCTCCCGGAGGTGCCCGAGCACCTCATCGTCGTGGGCTCGGGGGCCACGGGCGCGGAGTTCGCGAACGCGTTCCGGCGCTTCGGTGCGGCGGTGACGTTGGTGTCCTCGCGCGACCTGATCATGCCCACCGAGGACCCGGATGCCGCGCAGGTCATCGAGGACGTGTTCGAACGTCGCGGCATGACCATCCTGCGCAACGCTCGGGCGGTTTCCTGCGAACGCCGTGGCGACGAGGTCGTCGTCGGACTCAAGGACGGCAGCGAGGTGGTGGGCAGCCACGTGCTGTTCACCGTCGGCCAGGTCCCCACCTCGTCGGAACTGGGTCTGGACAAGTGCGAGGTCGAGGTCAACGAGTGGGGCGGGATCGATGTCGACAACGTGGCCCGCACCACCTGCCGATGGGTCTACGCCGCCGGGGACGTCACCGGCAACGTGATGCTCGCATCGGTCGCGGCCATGCAGGGACGCACGGCGATGTGGCACGCCCTCGGCGAAGCCGTGCAGCCCATCCGGTGGGACGCGGTGGCGTCGACGATCTTCACCGACCCGGAGGTCGCGACCGTGGGCCTGTCACCGGCGGAGGCGGTCGAGGCCGGGTTCCCGGTGGAGACCGCCCGGCTCGATTTCCGTCGTAATCCACGGGCCAAGATGATCCATGGTCTGGACGGGTTCGTGAAGGTGCACGCGATGGTGGGCTCCGGCACCGTGATCGGTGGCGTCGTGGTCTCGAGCCGGGCGAGCGACCTGATCCAGCCGTTGGCGGTCGCCGTCCAGAACCGCCTGAGCGTCGCACAGCTCGCCCAGACCATGACGGTCTATCCGTCGATGGCGGGCTCGGTGGCCGAGTGCGCCCGGATGCTGATGGTGCGACTGGATCCGGCCCGGCGTTGAACGCCGGGGCGATCACCGGCAGCTGACCGGTGAGGTGCGGGACTATCGCGGTCGCCGGCTGCGTTGGGGGACGAGGGCGGTGGATGGCTCGGCTCGAACGATAAGACGGCCATGAGCCAACCGCGCAGGGGCCGGCGCCCGAACGTCACCTGTAGGTGACGGATCACCGCCGTGACCGGCCGTCCACGAGCCTCGCCCGTCCATGCGCTCGATCTTTCCAGGTACCCAGGAGTCCAAATGAGCACGTCCGTCCCCGATGTCGAGCTGTACTTCGATCCCGTCTGTCCGTTCTGCTGGCAGACGTCCAAGTGGCTGCGCCAGGTCCAACGGCTCAAGGGGTTGGACGTCGGCTACCGCTTCATCTCCCTGCAGTTCCTCAACGAGAAGATCGGCTACGAGGAACGCGGCGAGACCTACGCCGAAGCACACCGGCAGGGCACCCGCCTGTTGCGGGTCGCCGCCGCGGTCAGGGACGCCTACGACCACGAGACGGTCGGTCGCCTCTACGAGGCCATGGGCGAGGCGATGTGGGAGAGCAAGGTGCCGGACATCGAGGGGTTCGGGGACATCCTGGCCCATCATGCCGCCGGCGCGGACATCGGCGGGATCCTCCGTGATCTCGGACTCGACGAGGGGTTCGCTGCTGCGGCCGATGACCAGACCTACGACAAGATCCTCCGGGAGGAGACCGCCGAGGCCTTGCGGCGGGCCGGTGACGACGTCGGTACGCCGATCCTGTCGTTCTCGCCGCCGGACGGGCCCGCGTTCTTCGGGCCGGTCATCTCCGACCTGCCCTCCGACGAGGACGCGGTCGAGCTGTACGACGCCATCGTCAAGGTCGCGACCTGGCCGGGCTTCGCCGAGTTGAAGCGTTCGCTGCGCACGCTGCCGGACGTCGCGCTCATGCACAAGATGCGCGACGAGGCCGCCTGAACCTTCCCGGGTGCGGGCTCGCGGCGCGGTGGCGTCGCGAGCCGGGGGTCAGGCCGGCACGTCCTCGATGCGCGCGAGCGAGACCCCGGATTCGACGACGTCCCCGGCGGTGAAGGCGACCGAGGTGACCACGCCGTCGCGGTGGGCGGCGATGGTGTTCTCCATCTTCATCGCCTCGAGGACCGCGACGGTCTCCCCGGCGGCGACGGTATCGCCCACCTCGATGGCGTACTTCACCACGGTGCCCTGCATGGGGGCGACGAGGTCCTCCGAGGAGGCGGTCGCCCGGCCGGTGCCGGCAGCCGAACGGGTCCGGCGCGGCGTGGCCGACGGGGTGGCGGCGCCACCGCCGCCCAACTCGCCGAAGACGCTCACCTCCATGCGGCGACCGCCCACCTCGACGACCACCTGCCGGGAGGGCTCCGTCGGGTCCGCACCCGGGCCGGCGGGGGTCTGGGGTTCCAGGCCGGTCAGGTCCCACTCGCGCTCGACCGAGCTGGTGGAATGCTCACCGGCCGCGAACTGCGGGTGGGTCATGGCAAGCCGGTGGAAGGGCACCGTGGTCGGGATCCCGTCGATGACCAGCTCATCGAGCGCGCGGGACATCCGGGCCCGGGCGCCATCGCGGGTGTCGGCCCACACGATCAACTTGCCGATCATCGAGTCGTAGTCACGGGGCACCTCGCTGCCCGATTCGGATCCGGTGTCGAGCCGGACCCATGGCCCCAGCGGCGCGACCAGCCGGTCGATCGGACCGGGGGTGGGCATGAACCCGGCAGCCGGCTCCTCGGCGTTGATGCGGACCTCGATGGCATGGCCACGCAGGATCACATCGGACTGCGTGATGCCCATCCCGTCGCCCGAGGCGATGCGCAACTGGGCCTGCGCGAGGTCGATACCGGTCACCAGTTCCGTGACCGGGTGCTCGACCTGCAGGCGGGTGTTCATCTCGAGGAAGTAGAACGACGGGTTGTCCGGGTCCTCGGTCGGGTCCAGCAGGAACTCGCACGTCCCCGCGTTGGTGTAGCCCATCTCGCGTGCGACCCCGATGGCCGCCGTGCCCATCTGCTCGCGGACGTGGGCCGGCAGGCCGGGTGCGGGAGCCTCCTCGACGAGTTTCTGGTGGCGCCGCTGCAGGGAACAGTCGCGCTCACCGAGGTGGATGGTGGTGCCGTCGAGGTCGGCCAACACCTGGATCTCGACGTGGCGGGGGCGTTCGAGGTAGCGCTCGAGGTAGCACTCGGCGCGACCGAAGGCCGCCTGGGACTCACGTCGCGCGGCCTCGAGCGCCTCGCGCATCTCGGAGGCGCCGCCCACGACCTTCATGCCACGGCCGCCGCCGCCGAACATGGCCTTGACCGCGACCGGGTAGCCGTACTCCGCGCCGAACGCGAGCGCCACCTCGGGGTCGTCGGTCGGCTCGAGGGTGCCCGGCACGATCGGCACGCCCGCGGCCAGCGCGACGGCACGGGCGGAGAGCTTGTCGCCCATCTGTGCGATCGCCTCGGGCGGCGGTCCGACGAAGGTGAACCCCGCGTCGGCGACCGCCTGGGCGAAGTCCGCGTTCTCCGACAGGAACCCGTAGCCAGGGTGGATCGCGTCCACGCCGGCTTCGCGGGCGACGGTCAGGACGCGTTCGACGTTGAGGTACGACTCGGCGGGCGCGGTGGGACCGAGCAGGTGGGCCTCGTCGGCGGAGCGGACGTGCAACGCGTCGCGGTCGGTCTCGCTGTAGACCGCCACGCTGCGAACACCCAACTCACGGCACGCCCGGATGATCCGGATCGCGATCTCGCCACGGTTGGCGATCAGCACGGCATCGAACATGGTCTCGCTCCGAGGGCCGGGGTCGGCTGTGCGCGGGATCGGCCAGCCGTGAGTGAGCCTAGTGAGGGTCCGTCCGGAGACGGCGATCGGGTCGCGACCTCCGACCGCGGCAACGGATCGTGACCTCCCGTCGCGACCTTCGACCCGGACACGAAGGGTACGCTTCCGAACCCTTGTGAAGACGTTCACGAGCAGGAAGTCGTCGAGCGTCGTGGGGCAGATGTCACCCGGCTCCCGCGGGTGACCAACCATCCTGAGAAGGACATCACCATGATCCGTACCCGTGCACGCTCCCTGGCGCTCGCCACCGCGGCCGCCATCGTCCTGACCGCCTGTGGCGGCGACGGCGAGGCCACCGACGGCGCCGCCGACGGCGACGTCCTGGCGGTCACCGGCACCGACGAACTGCTCTGGGACGTCGAGACGCTGTCGGCGTCCGCCGGGACCATCGACTTCGAGCTCACCTGCGAGGACGGCGTCGAACACAACCTGGTCATCGAGGAGACCGACGAGACGGTGGCCGAGTGCGCTCCCGGTGAGACCGTGACCGGCTCCGTCGAGCTCGATGCCGGTACCTACACCTACATCTGCACGATCCCCGGCCACGAGACGCGGATGGTCGGCGAACTCACCGTCAGCTAGCACCGTCACCGGTAGGTGAGCGATCCGACCGACGACCCGCCCGAGCTCCCGCCGGGCGGGTCGTCGGTTGTGACGGGGTTACCTGCCATCCCGGCGGCATGGGTACTCTCGCGGTCCCAGGCGACCCCCGCTCGATCGTGCCAGGAGGCCCTCCGTGCGTCGTTCCATCCTCGGTCTGTTCGCGACCGCGCTCGTCATGCTCACCGGTTGCGCGACCATCCCTGACGGCGCCGTCGACGCCCAGGCGCTCGAGTGCCCGCCCGGAACGGAGGGCTGTGACGAGATCCGGCCCCTCGGCCCGGGGGGCGAGGTCGAGATCGAGATGGACAACTTCTGGTTCAACTTCACCGACGGGGTCGCGGTGACCGGTGAGATCGAGGTGACCGCGATCAACGTCGGGCCCGCGTACCACAACGTGGAGTTCCTGGGCGCGGCCGAGGGCTCGACGTTCATGGGCGGCAGCGACGGTGACGCGGTCGTCGGCGCCGACGGCAACGAGACCGGCGTGGGCGTCGTGGCGCTGTTCCCGGGCGAGTGGACGGTCATCTGCAACGTCCCCGGCCACCGCGCCGCAGGTATGGAGACCACCATGACGGTCTACGCCACCGAGGAAGAGGCGGAGGCGGCCATCGAGGCGGGCGAGACCGACGTCGACCGTGACCTGGCGGACCCTCAGGGCTGAGCGACCAGCCCTGACCGGACCAGCCCTGACCGGACCAGCCCTGACCGATGGGGGCTGAGGCCCCCCGGCGGGATCGTCGGGGATCGTCGACCAAGGGCCCGCGCCGAGTGCGCCGGCGTCGGGCGTTCGGCCCGGGTCAACGTTGCCGCGGGGCCGCGACCTCGAGGTCGGCAGGCGACAGTATGGCGGAGCCTCCGACACCTTCGAGCATCGCCGCGCGGCGCCAGGCCGGCGGGCCGGTCTCGGGCGGGTCCGACCGGCCCGGGGTGAGTGCCACGACCAGGGCGGCGAGCTGCGCCGCATCGGGCTGGCCGCCTCCGGTGATCAGCACCCGAGGTGGCGCCGTCGCGACCTCGACGCTCGCCGTTCGATCGGCGGCTTCGCTGCCGCTCATAGGGGGATGTTCCCGTGCTTGCGGGGTGGCCGTTGTTCACGCTTGGTCGCGGTGAAGCGCAGCGCCTTGGCGAGCTCGCGGCGGGTCTCGGAGGGCGCGATGACCGCGTCGATGTACCCGCGTTCGGCGGCCCGCCACGGATTGGCGAGGTCGCGGGCGTAGCCCTCCTCGAACTCCGCGTGCAGGGCGTCGGGATCGTCGGCGGCGGCGAGTTCCCGGCGGTGCAGGATCGACACCGCACCCTTGGCGCCCATGACCGCGATCTCCGCGGTCGGCCAGGCCAGGTTGACGTCGGCGCCGAGGTGTTTGGAACCCATCACGTCGTAGGCCCCGCCGTAGGCCTTGCGCAGGATGATGGTCAGCTTCGGCACGGTCGCCTCCGCGTAGGCGTACAACAGCTTCGCGCCGTGGCGGATGATCCCGCCGTACTCCTGGTCGGTTCCGGGCATGAACCCGGGCACGTCGACGAAGGTCAACACGGGGATGTTGAACGCATCGCAGAACCGCACGAACCGCGCGCCCTTCTCGGAGCAGTCGATGTCGAGCACCCCGGCGAGGTGCGCGGGTTGGTTGCCCACGATCCCGACGGGTCGGCCCTCGATCCGGGCCAGGCCGACGACCAGGTTGCGGGCGTAGTGCTCGTGGACCTCCAGGAACTCGCCGTCGTCGACCACCAGCCGGACGATCTCACGCACGTCGTAGGGCATGTTCGAGCTGTCGGGCATGAAGGTGTCGAGCTCGGGAACGAGCCGTTCCGCGTCATCGCCGGTGTCCATCACCGGAGGCAGTTCGAGGTTGTTGGCGGGCAGGAAGCTGAGCAGGTACTTGATGTCCTCCAGGCAGGAGGCCTCGTCGGCCGCCGCGAAGTGCGCGACCCCGGAGGTGCCGGCGTGGGTCATCGCCCCGCCGAGGTCCTCCATGGTGACGTCCTCGCCGGTGACCGTCTTGATGACGTTCGGCCCGGTGATGAACATGTGCGAGGTGGCCTCGACCATGAACACGAAATCCGTGATCGCCGGGGAGTACACCGCGCCACCCGCGCACGGCCCCATGATCGCCGAAATCTGCGGGATCACGCCGGAACTGCGGACGTTGCGCAGGAAGATGTCGCCGTAGCCGCCGAGGCTGACCACTCCTTCCTGGATCCGGGCACCGCCCGAGTCGTTCAACCCCACCACGGGCACGCCCATGGTCTCGGCCAGGTCCATGATCTTCACGACCTTGGCCGCGAACACCTCGCCGAGCGATCCGCCGAACGCCGTGAAGTCCTGGCTGAACACACAGATCCGGCGACCGTCGACGGTCCCGTAGCCGGTGACCACCCCGTCACCCAGGATCCGCTTGCCCTCCAGGCCGAACCCGGAGGCCCGATGCACCGCGAAGGCATCCGTCTCGGTGAACGACCCCTCATCGAGCAGCAGATCGATCCGCTCGCGCGCGGTCAGCTTGCCCCGGTCGTGTTGTTTGGCGATGGCTTCCTCGCCACCTCCGGCGGCCGCCTCGGCACGGCGACGTTCCAACTCCGCCAGCTTCTCCTGCGTCGTCTCGGCCACAGAGTGGACCCTCCGGTCTCGTCCCGTGCAGCGCGGACCCGCTGGAGAACTAGGCTGAGGTGCGCACGGGGATGCCATCCTAACGGCGTCGTCGACCGATCCCGGAGTTCGCGCATGGCCCTGGCCGAGTCCCTGGCCGACGCACCCGCGGTGAGGGAGGCTCTGGCCGCCTCCTCGACGTTCGGGCCGCTGGAGCATCGCCACCGGGTGGGTTCGACCAACGACGTGGCGCGCAGCCGACTGGCCGAGACGGCGGAGCCCGGGTTGGTCGTGGTCGCCGACCGTCAGACGACCGGCCGTGGCCGCGCTGGCCGGAGCTGGACCGACGACGTGGACGGACCGGACGGACCGGCGAACCTCGCGGTGACCGCGACCCTGAACGCACCGGGGCAGAACGCGGAGTTGACGTCGCTGGCGACGGGACTGGCGGTCGCGGACGCGTTCGCCGCCGTCGGAGCCGCGGACGGTCGCGAGATCGAGGTCGGGCTGAAGTGGCCCAACGACGTGCTGCTCGGGGGTCGCAAGGCGGCGGGCATCCTGATCGAGCGTCACACGATCGCCGGACGGGATGTGCTGCTGATCGGCTGTGGCCTGGACCTCGACTGGCGTGGGGTGGCCCGGACGGGCGAGGCGGCGGGGTGGATCTCGCTGGCGGAGGCCGTGGGCGCACGGGTCGACCGCGCCCAGGTGCTGGCAACGCTGATCACGGCGCTGACCCGCCACCTCGGTGTCCTCGCCGAGGACCCCCGGGCGCTGCTGTCCAGCTACCGGAGGCGTTGTGTGACCATCGGTAGCGACGTCGACGTGCAGTTGCCGCGTGGGGAGCCGTTGAGCGGCACCGCCGTCGGCGTCGACGATCGTGGGCGCCTGGTCGTCGACACCGGTCGGGAGCGCATCGAGGTGCTGGTCGGCGACATCACCCACGTGCGCTCCTCCGGCGGCTGAGGCGCCGGGCATCAGCGAGGAACCCACCGCCCGTGAGGCCCGCGGTCGCGCCTGGTGCCCGATGTCGCCCCTGATGTCCGCGGTCGCGCGAGCCGGTCAGGGGTGACCGTCGGGCGCGACCCTGGGCGCGTGGGGCCACCTCGGGGGTGTGGTGCGGGGCCGGGGGTGTGGCGCGATCTCGGCGCCAGGGCGACGGGAATCGGCTGCGGCGCCTTCCGGCAGTAGGCTTCGGGCTCCTTGGGAGGGAGATGCGTATGTCGCTGTCGTTCGAGTTGGAGCCTGAGCAGGAGGAGTTCCGTCGTGTGGTGGCGGCGTTCGCCGACGAGGTGATCGCGCCGGAGGCGGCGAGCTTCAACGCCGAGGGCCGTTTCCCCATCGAGATCGTGAAACAGATGGGCGAGATGGGGCTGTTCGGTATCCCGTTCGCGGCCGAGTACGGCGGCATGGACGGCGATTACCTGACCTTCTGTCTGGCGATCGAGGAGATCGGCCGGGTGGATCAGTCGCTGGGGATCACCCTGGAGGCCGGCGTCGGGTTGGGCGCGGCGCCACTGGACGAGTTCGGGACCGAGGACCAGAAGCAGCGCTGGCTGCCGGAGTTGGTGCGTGGCGAGAAGTTGGGCGGGTTCGGGCTGACCGAGACCGGCGGCGGTTCGGACGTCTATGGCGCCACCCGGACCAAGGCCGTGCAGGAAGGTGACGAGTGGGTCATCGACGGGACCAAGCAGTTCATCACCAATGCCGGTACCGACATGACCTCGATCGTGACCGTGACCGCGTTCACCGGCGCGGGGGAGATGACCTCGATCATCGTCCCGGTCGACACGCCGGGGTTTGCCTTCGCCAAGCCTTATCGCAAGGTCGGCTGGCACGCCTCCGACACCCGCGAGCTGACCTTCGACGGGGTCCGGGTGCCCGTGACCAACACGCTCGGCGAGCGGGGAGCCGGCTTCAAGCAGTTCCTCAAGACCCTCGACGACGGACGGATCGCGATCTCCGCGCTGGCGGTCGGGATGATCCAGGGCTGTATCGACGAGTGCGTCCGCTACGCCGGTGAGCGCGAGGCGTTCGGCAAGCCGATCGGCGCGAACCAGGCGATCGCGTTCAAGATCGCGGACATGGAGGTCGCCGCCCAGACCGCGAGGCAGATGTACCGCTACGCGTGCTGGCGCAAGATGGCCGGCAAGGGCTACAAGCGCGAGGCGTCGATCGCGAAGCTCTACTCCTCGGAGCAGGCGGTCACCGCGGCACGTGAGGCGACCCAGATCTTCGGCGGGATGGGCTTCACCACCGAGACGCGCGTGGGCCGGTTCTACCAGGACGCGAAGATCCTGGAGATCGGTGAGGGCACCTCCGAGGTGCAGCGGATGCTGATCGGTCGCGACCTCGGCCTGTAGGCCCGGCCGCGACCTGTAGGCCCGGCCGCGACCTGTAGGCCCGGCCGCGGTCCGGTGGACCGTCTGGTGCCGGGGCGGCTCCGTACCCTCTGCAGGGAAACGAACCGCCTGCCCCGAACCGCCCGACCGGAGTACGTCGCACCATGGCCGAGAAGTACACCTCGCAGATCGCACTCGTCCTGGACGCTCCGGTGGACGACGTCGGTGAAGTGGTGCGCGCCGCCGGGCAGCTCAAGGACATCGACCGCGCGTCGCCGGTCCGCGACGAGGGCGAGCTCGCCCAGGAGGTGCACTGGGGTGGGCGCATGCAGAAGGCGGTGGTCCGGGCCGTCCGCGAGGGCGACGACGGTGTCCCGCTGTTGCGCACGGAGACCTACCTCGGCTCGGACGGGTTGACCGGCGGCATGCAGCGTCAGGCGAAGCTGCTCCAGGCCCTCGCGCGCCAGCTGAAGGGCCAGGTCGTCGGGGTGCGGGACATCTCCGCCGCGACCGAGCGGGACCTGGCCTGGATGAACCGGGTCGCGATCGGGGCGGTCGCGCACGACGACGGCATCGTGACCGTCGTCGATGGCGAGGGAACCCGGTGGGTCCGCACGCACGGAGCTGCCCGGTTCGACGTTCCGGACCTGGAGCTCTACGGGCTCAACGCCGCACAGGTCGAGCCGGCCGAGGAGGTGCTCGTCCACGTCCACGACCAACTGCTGCGTCACGGGTTGACCGCATCGCTGACGCTGCAGGACGGCACCCCGGTCTACCTCGTGCCCGTCCTCGAAGCCTGGCAGCACGTCCCGCTGGACTGGCCGGGGGTCGGGCGTGGTGGTCAGGCACGCGGCGAGGATCTGGGCGGACCGCGTGCGAGTCTGTCGGTGCTGCACCGGCCGCGTCTCGGGCGCTACAAGAAGGATCTCCAGGGGGTCCTCGACGTGCTGGCGACCGTCTGAACGAGGCGGGGCGCCTCGGGCCCGTGGCCCGCTACGGCTGGGCGACCCGTGACCGGGCCAGCGGTGACCGGGCGACCGGTGACCGGGCGACCGACGACGAAATCAGCAGGGGTTCGGTGACCGGCGGGGCCATCGGCCGGAACAGCCGGCCGCGCTCGGCCCAGACGATCAACCCTGCCGCCACCACGGCCATGCCGAGGAAGCCGAGCGACAGCGGGAGCACCGTGCCGTCGAAGGTGCGGTCGAGCAGGGCGCCCAGCAGCGCGCCCCCCGCGATCTGGACCGCGCCGATGAACGCCGACGCGGTCCCGGCCACCGCCTTCATCGGCTCCATCGCGATGGTGTTGAAGTTGGGGATCAGCAACGCGTGCGAGCACAGGACGGGGGCCATGGCGAGCAGGAACGCCCACATCGGCGGTCGACCGCCGGTGCCCACGGTCAGAACGACCAGTATCGATGCCGCGAAGAGGTAGGCCACCAGCACCCCGTGTCCCAGACGACGCAGGCCGATCCGCTCGACGATGCGCCCGTTGGTGAACACCGCGATGCCCATCACCCCGGCGAGCCCGCCGAACAGCACCGGGAACAGCTCCGGCCGCTCGAAGACCTCGCTGAACACCAGCTCCGCGCTGCCGAGCCACGAGATGAACGAGCCGTAGAGCACCGTGAGCGCCAGCGCGTAACCCACGGTGGTGCGGTTGCCGGTGACGAACCTGGCGGCGCGGGCGATGCGCCCCAGCCGCAGCTCCAGGCGGTGCTCGGGGGCGAGGGTCTCGGGCAGCCGCCGGCTCCACAGCGTCACGGCGATGCTCGCCAGCAGGCAGAACCCGAACAGCCAGCGCCAGCCGATGAGTCCACCGACGAGGGCGCCGAGGCTGGGTGCGACCACGGGCACCAGGATGAACACCGCCATGATGCTCGACATGGCGCGCGACATCCGTTCACCGTCGAAGGTGTCACGCACGATCGCCAGGGTGATCACCCGCGGGCCCGCGGCACCGAACCCCCAGACGAAGCGGGCGACCAACAACCACGACAGTGTGGGCGACAGGGCGGCGGCCAGTGCCCCGATGCCGTAGATGCCGAAACCGAGGTAGAGCGCGGGCTTGCGTCCGAACCGGTCGGCGAGCGGCCCGTACAGCAACTGTCCGATGGCCAGGCCCAGGAAGTAGGTGGTCACGAGCCCGCCGACGGCCGTGGACCCCACCGGCAGACCGAGGTCGCTGCGCATGGCGGGGAACAACGGCAGCATCAGGTCGATGCCGAGCGCGGTCAGCGCGATCGCCATCGCCAGCAGCGTCGTGAACTCGACGCGGCCGAGCTGGGTGGGGCGGCCCGGGCGGGCAGCGGTGGTCGCAGTCACATCGAGGTCCTGGGGGCGCCGTCATGGCGCCCGGTCACGGCGCCGAGCGGCGCCGCCCCCGAAGGTATCTCGACGTCGAACTAGTTTCTCGTCGACCGACCGTCGAACGGTCGCTGTGCGACCGGTCGGGTGGGCAGGTGCGCCGGTCATCCGGCGCAACCGCCCACGGCACCCTTCGGGGCCGGGCGCACCGCCCGGCGCCGGTCCCGCGGCGACCGGTCGGGTGGGCAGGTGCGCCGGTCATCCGGCGCAACCGCCCACGGCACCTTTCGGGGCCGGGCGCACCGCCCGGC
>Ga0207421_10005359_pt1 | contig 14378 bp, 19 predicted proteins | sample SodLakKL_010_SED_4_FD_187542 | JGI IMG/M metagenome (GOLD analysis project Ga0207421, IMG submission 187542) | Alkaline sediment microbial communities from Lake Tanatar, Kulunda Steppe, Russia - 8KL_010_SED (SPAdes) (version 2) | ecosystem: Environmental > Aquatic > Non-marine Saline and...
CACACATACACGCACACACCTATGTGCAGGGGTGTGGGCATGGGCCGATGCGTGGGCCTGTAAGCGGTATTCTATTTCAAACTTTATCCAAGCTGACAAGCTGGGGATATACAGAGAAAGCCCAGCTATAGGCATGATCTTTTGCTTTGCATTAGTTAGCATTTTATGGTATTATTATCACTAAAGTAGGGCAAAGCGAAAGCTCCCTCCTGTGATTCCTACGGCACAAGAAGGAGCTTTCTGGCATGAGTCTGTGTCGAGTCGAAAATAGGTGTCGAGGCTATTTAGGACCCTTTATGTCTACTGCCATTATATCAGTAAATGGCAGGAAATGCAAGGCCTTGAGCTGCATGAAGTCACCTAACAAGAGCGAAAGCGAGGCCGAAAAGATGTTAAGTTTCACACCAATTAGGCAGGAGATGCTAGGCTATGCGGAGAAACTCTATCATGGCAAGGACTACGAAAGGATCATAAGTCTGGCTGCAGTCACTAACCATTATATAGCTTGTAGCTGGCGCATTCTCGTTAATTATGGGATCAGTGTGCTAGCTTTTGGTTTTTTAATAGCAAAAAGCCTCGCGTGTTTTAGTAGCTGTTACCAGCAGCCACTAATGCAAGGCTTTGCTAAAACACACCGAGAAGACTCTGCTCACTACCTTTGACCGAGGACTGACAGAGAAATTCTTCTCATCCACTACTTCACAACTGCTTAAGGGATACTTCTCAAGGGATGCTGATCCTTAAGTGATACTGATCTCAAGGGATGCTGACTCCTGAGTGCTTGCTTAAGCTTTTTTACTAATTGACATTGGAATGTCTATGTGAGTAGCTCTATCGAGTATTATTCGCTGTTAGCTTGTCCATTCCTGCAATAATTACTCGAAAATGTAACGATATTTGCTGGCTACTTTTTGAGGCCAGCTTGAGAGGGAAGTCACGAATGGCCCTGTTAGGCGATTCGGCTCACTTCTGCAGCCTAGAAAAACATAGATATTCCTACAAAGTTCTAAAATTCTGAATATGAGGAGATGGTGGCATGAAAAAGTGTCGATGGAGGAAATTGGTAAACCAGAGGAGGCATAACAAATGACTGATCGCAGGAGAGAAGACATTCTTATTGACGGTACTTATAAAGGGTTTTTCATGGAAATCAATGAGATTTTTGATTATGATCTCACCTCTTATGAGCTACTGGTACGCTTATATCTAGCTCGCTGCTCGAGTAACAAGGACGGCATAGCCTTTCCAAGCCATAAGACTATAGCTGAGGCAATCAGCTGCAGTCAGGACTCTGTAAAGAGAGCAATCTCAGGGTTAATTGAAAAGGGATGGCTGCTCAAGAAGAATAGGCGCAAGAAAAACAGTCTGGAGAATGACACCAACCTGTATAAACTGGTCATTCCTACTGAGGTACTTAATGCTCGCATAGACAAAATGAGAGAGGCAGCTGCATCAAGTGCAAATGATGATCCTTTCGCTGATTATATATCTGAGCAGGATGAGCCTGGGGATAACTCTGAGGGGGTAGGTGCTCACAGCACCCAGGTAGGTGCTCACAGCACCCAGGTGGGGGCTGAGGCAGCTAGGAAGAAGACGTACTTAAAAAGACCCAATAAAAAGACTAGAGATTACAACAATAGCGCGCCTGAGCCTGGGCCTGGGGATAACGCTGAATCCGCTAGTGGAAAATCCACCAACGGACAAAGCACTAACCAAGAGCCTGAAGGTCAAGACCTTTTTGAGGACTCTAACGAGTCCCCGATGTATATGAATGGCTCTATTAATCAGGGTAGTAAGGACAATGCAAAGCATTCCTATAGCAGCGAATTTGAGGCCTTTTGGAAAGAGTATCCCTCCAAGAGGGACAAGTACGCGGCATTCAAAAAGTACAAAGCTCAGCTGAAGAACAATAGAAAGCTCCATGACTATGATCTGTTACTAGCTGCTAGAAAGTACGCCAGGGAATGCTCAGAGAGCAACGTCTTCCCGAAGTACGCAAAGACATGGCTTGAGCAGAAATCCTATCTGGAATATATGTCTGGTACACAAGAGGCCGAGGATCGGAACAAGGCAGCATCTCATACACAGTTTGGAGAGGATAGGCGAGCCTCCTTGCTCAGCCAATTCGCTGCAGATGAGGAGGTAGACTCTAATGGCTAAAAAGCAGGTAATTATAACAGAGCTTGAAAAACTAGGGGATGCAGTAGGGTATAAGCTGCAGGAGAATCGATTCCCTCAGTACATTGAGGATCTTCAGCCAGTTAATGAAAAGCATTTTATAGCAGCCTGTAACAGCTTGAGGCGTAGCTGGGAGAGAGCAAGCTTTCCACCAGTCGGAGCTTTTATTAACAAAGTAAGTGAGATCCGAGGAGACGGACGGCCTAATTCTATAGCTGATCGCCAGGAGGGACCTGCTCAGCCTAAGCCAACAGATCCCAAAATGGCCGAGGCTTTACGCAGACATGAGGAGTATCTCAAGATGACTGGAGACGAGTATATGAAGGTTATGATGGCAGCCAGTAAGCATTGGCAGGGCCATTGATACCTATAAACCCACAAAGCAAGCTCAGGGCTGCTGCTGTAGCTCTGGGCTGCATAGTAGGAGAGAAAACTATATGCCGAGATTCAAAGAGAAACCAAGCCCAATCCCTTATTGCAAATTCTTTACCTATGGGGAGCTTATAATTTTAGTCGGCCGCGAGCCTGTATCAGAGAAAGAGAAACGCTGGCATTTATCCATTTCGCATCCAACTCGATATCCTAGCTGGGAAGAAATCAAGCTGGCCAGATACGAGCTTTGCCCTCAGGATATCACGATGGCCATGCTCTTGACTCCACCAGAAAATTACGTTGACATTCACAAAAACTGCTTTCACCTTTGGCAGCTGCACCCAGAGGATGAAAAACTAGTAGCGCATGGAGGTTTTTAAGGATATGGAGATATCAGTCGAGGATTTATATACGAGAATCCCAGCCTTTAACTGCTTGCCTGGATGCTCGGCATGTTGTGGTCCTATTGCTATGACTGGCAAAGAGTGGGCCAAATTTCCAAAAAAGAGATATGCCAAATCCTTGGCTGATACCTGTCCTTATTCCAAGAAGGGACGATGTGAATTCTACGAGTGCAGACCGCTCATTTGCAGAATTTTTGGCGCAACGGTAGATTTAGCCTGTCCTCATGGATGTCGGCCTGATCGGTACTTAACAAAACGAGAGTCAAGAGAAATCATGACTGCTTACATGCAGCTTTTGGCTGTAGAGGGAGAGCAGTCTACTCTGAGGGAGTGATTGGATGGGTAAAACTGTAATCCTGACAATACCGCGCAAGCCTCCTCCAACTATAAACAGAATCCAGTCTATGCATTGGGCCAAGAGGCGAAAGCTCAAGCAACTATGGCAGGAGGAAGTCGCAGTCGCAGCCATGCAAGCAGGACGGCCAACATTTACGAGGGCCAGAGTCCAGATTATACTCTATTACTCTGCTGCTAGGCGCAGGGACTCTGACAATATGCTGGCTGTAGCTGGTAAATTTCTGCTTGATGGGCTGAGATATGCTGATGTAATTCTTGACGATGATCAAGCTACAATCGAGCTGCCTGAGCCTATAGTCGAGATAGACAGGAAACATCCGAGGGTAGAGCTTGAAATTACCGAATTGGAGGAGGGCAACGATGACGGAATTTGAAAATACGGCTCAAGCAGAGGACAGGCTCAAAGAGGCATTGAAAGACCTTGAGCCACTTATGGACGTTTTATCCGAGCTGAAAGATGCTGCAAGCGGAAAGTCAGGAAGAAGGATGGCGCGTGATGCTGCTCTGTCTAAGCTTATGCTGCGCAGGATAGAAAGTCTATCCAATGCAATTCTCATGAAGGACGTTTTAGGAGATGAGGCTCCTCGCGTTCATACGCTGGCAGCCAATATCTCCAAGATGGCAAGAGATACCATTATTGCTTTGGAAGGGGATGAGTCTCATGGGGGAACAAGCCAGATGCCAGTATTGCAATCGGCCTCTGAAAAAGGATGAATCGGTGGTGGATAACGCTGGGCCAGTCTGTAAGAAAAAAGCGGATGCTGATCACAACTTGGAAACCTGTTCAGAAGAACAAGGGACAGCCACAAGGCAGCCAAAAGAAGATTCTAGGACAGTAAGACTTGCAGGGGTAGCCAGACCCACACGCAAGCCCTGAGGCGTTGCTTGACTGAATTTCAAGAAAAGAGGTGCTTTGCTATGATCGTCAAGGAAGGATGGATTGGGGCCAACTCAGAGGAGGAGGCCAAGGAGAAAATCAACGAAAGATATCCAGGCTGTAGTATTAGCAAGGTCTATCAAAAATTATCGGGCATGTGGGCCTACGAAGTAACGGAGAAGGAGCAAGAGGATTCTGCTGCAGTTCCTTTCCAAGACGATGATCCTCCAGAGGACGAGCCAGAGGAGCTTGAATCGGAGGCATAAAAAGGGGAGGGATTACCAATGGCAAGATTCGGAGGAAGTCCGCATCACAGAGCGACACGATTGGACCGCTTTCAGGCCGTCTCAGTGTTCTCTGATTTGTGGGTAAGCGAGAGAAAAGACGATTTTGCTGTTCAGTTTCAGTATAACATTCCAAGTGATGAAGTAGTCGTAACAACAGATGCGACAGGTACGGTAACACAAGACGATTCTATGGCCATAGTTCAGACAGGAACAGGGCAATTTGCGACAGCTGGAGTAAGGAGCAGAAAGCCTTTGCGCTATCTGCCTGGGCATGAGTGTTATGGACTCTTTACAGCCATATTCACAGTAACAGGTGAGCCTGGAAGTCAAGTGGGAATTGATGGTACAGAGCAACTATGTGGAATGTTTGACTCAATGGAAGGGTATTACATCGGCTTTCAGGGAGAGGAGTTTTTTGTAGCTCGGAGAAAGGACGGCCAAGAATTCAGGACTCTACAATCCGAGTTCAACCAGGATAACCTAACTGGAGAGGGTGGAAGTCTTTCCTGCCCAGATTTTACTAAGCTGAATGTATTTCGCATTCGATTTGGCTGGCTAGGTGCTGCAATAATCAGCTTTGAGATTATGAGGCCTCAAGGGGATTGGCTGGAGTTCCACAGGCTGCTGACTCCTGGAGCATTAGAGGGTACAACCATCGGGAATCCAGTCTTGCCTATGCGCTTTTTCGCTGATAATGGGGATACTGAGCAAAATATAACCATGAAGACTGGCAGCTGGAATGGCGGTCGAATCGGAGGAGACGCGAACAGAGCCAACCGCTATCAAAGCTTTGGTAATCAAAAGTTGGTTGATCCTAATGTGCTAACAAGCATATTCCAGCTAAGGAGCGCAGAGGAATTTCACGGTAGGCCAAATCGGGTACTGGTCAAGCTACTGTTTATTAGTGCAGCAACCAATGCCAATAACTTGGCCACGATACGCATCTTGAAAGATTCAACAGTAACAGGGGAGAATTTCTCAACGCTTGACCCTGAAAACTCTGTTATTTCGGTAGATACAGCAGGGGGAGAAGTTACAGAAATTGGCGATGAGATTTTTTTATTTGGTGTAGCCAGAGCATCCAGCGAGGCCGTTGATATATCGGAAATGCAGATTCTCATAGAACGTGGCGATCAGTTTACGTTCGCCATTATGCAACCTTCAGAGAATCAGAGTCTTATTGCAGTCCGCTGGCATGAGGAGTTTTAAGCAAGTCTATCGGCAAAGAGTGAAACACTCACAGCCTTGGCTTTTCTAACAGACTAGGAGGAAAATCCAAGGAGTGATATTCGATGGCTTTGAGCAAACGAATTGTGAAGTGTATTGAGGGTAGACTCTATGAATGGGGCTATAGCTTGCAGGATTCACCTCAGCCTGTACTGTCTCGGCCACTAGACAGTATACGAGGGGATAAATACGGAAAGAAATTGTCTCCTCAAGAGGCGTATGTCATGAGGCAGTACTGTATCAGCTTAGACGGCCACACAATCGAAAAAGCGATGCAGTCCATGACCAAAGACCAGAAGGATCTGCTTACACATAGATATGTCGCAGGGCAGGAGTGGAACCAGATTTCAGAAAATATAGGCAAAGAATATCGCACCTGTTTCAGGCTGCGCGACGATGTGCTGCTGATTTTAGCATACGAATTCGGGTACTTGGCTCAGAGGGAGCATCACAAACAAGCACAGAGAGCCTAAAAATGTCATTTTGTGCAACCAAATCATGTGATATGCTTTTACTGAGGAAGTATGCTAAAATCCTCCTAGTCTACAATTCAAGGGCTGACAGAGAGCAAGGAGAGAGAGACGGAAGGCCGAGCCGTCTCTTTTTCGCGTACAAAAAAAGAGGAGGCAAGACTCTATGAGTGCAGCTAATTCTGATCTCGATAAGCGATTTACCTACCATCCACCAAAGGATGGCCAGCCGAAAAAGTATGGCCATATTCGGGCCGAGGCAAAATCTATGGCTGAGGTATTGGCTGAGCTTTGTCCAGACAGCAGAGAGAAAGCTCTGGCCTTGACCAAGCTCGAGGAATGCGTTATGTGGGCCAATGCAGCCATTGCTAGAAATGAGTAAAAAGAAGGGAGAGCAAAGCATGGACACGCGCACAGCTCTAATTCACCAGCTATTGTCAATCAGGTCTACTGTAGATGCTGCTCTGCTTATGCTGCAAGATGAGGCAAAGCAGGAGGCAACAGCTGAGCCAGAATGCGATCATCCAAGAGACTGCAGAACAAACTTAACCACAATGGGAGGCCCAGAACGCTGGCAATGTGGGCTTTGTGGATTTACTTACGAGGAAGAAGGGAGCGAGGCTGATGGCCAAGCTTAATCTAGAGTACTGCGATCCTAGTTCTCTAAGGCCATTCGAGGGAAATCCTCGCTCTATCAGTGAAGAAGGGCTTGAGAAACTTCAGGCAAGTGTCGAGCATTTTGGATTTACGAATCCAATATTGGCGCAGAAAGAAAGCAGGACTATTATCGCTGGACACCAGAGATTAAAAGCAGCATTGGCTGCTGGCCTTTCTGAGGTCCCTGTAATTTGGCTTGATTTTGATGATGAAATGGCCAAGGCCTACAACCTAGCAGACAACAGGCTTAATCAAGAGTCGGACTGGGAATTTCAAGCTCTGGCTGATTTACTCCTGGAGCTAGACTCTGGCTCTTTTGATGTGACGGTGACAGGCTTTGATGAAAAAGAGCTTGAGGAGCTTATGACCTGGACACCAGCAGTCGATATGGGTGATATTGTCGAGGACGAGGCTCCAGAGCCTCCACAAGAGGCGAAAACAAAAGCAGGGGAGCTTTGGCTCCTGGGAGAGCATCGGCTGCTTTGTGGAGACTCGGAGAGCTTGGAGGATATACAGACATTGATGGCTGGCCAGTCAGCTGATTTAGTCGTGACTGATCCACCATACAATGTAGACTATACAGGCAAGACAAAGGACTCCCTGAAGATCCAGGGAGACAGTCAAACAGATCAACACTTCGATGAATTCTTGGAGACAGTCTTTTCTAACTTGTACCAAGTAACCAAGGATGGAGCCTCCATTTATGTCTTTTATGGTCCGACAGAGGGCGCAAGCTTTATCCTGGGATTCAAGGGTGCAGGATACAAATTGGCTCAATGCTGCGTGTGGGTGAAACAGTCGATGGTTATGGGAAGACAGGACTATCAATGGAAACATGAGGGAGTTCTCTATGGCTGGAAACCTACTGCAGCGCACAACTGGTATGCAGATGCCAAGCAGACAACAGTATGGGAATTTGACAGGCCAACAGCCAACAAGGAACATCCCACGATGAAACCAGTCGCGCTTTGTGTCTATCCTATATCCAACAGCAGCAAGAAAAATCAAATTGTGCTTGACGGATTCGGAGGCTCAGGCTCTACTCTAATCGCTTGTGAGCAGACAGAGCGTAGCTGCTACATGATGGAGCTGGACCCTAAATATTGCGATGTGATCCTGACTCGCTGGGCCAACTTCTCAGGGCAGCAGCCAGTCCTCGAATCAACAGGCCAGACCTGGGCTGAGAGACAGGAGGCTGGCCATGAGTGACTTATTACAGCTTGAATATGTGAAACTGGATGAGCTTAAGCCCTTTACTGGCAATCCCAGGCGTATCAAAGAGGAGGGCTTGCAAAAGATTACAAAGTCAGTCGAGAGATTCGGCTTTGTAAATCCAATCCTTGCTAGGATGGAAGACAAGACCATTATTGCAGGTCATCAAAGACTCAAAGCAGCAAAGACGGCAGGGCTTGAAAAGGTCCCTGTCATTTTTTTGGATTTAAACGAGACGGAGGCAAAGGCCTTTAACCTAGCTGATAACAGGCTGCAGGATGAGGCATCTTGGGATGATGAGCTGCTGGAGGATATACTGGCTGAGCTAAGCAAATCGGATTTTGAAATTGGTTTGACTGGCTTTGACTCAGAGGAAATCTCCAGGCTGATCGAGTCAACTCCTGAGGCTCCAGAGACGGACGATGACCTCCTGGAGGATACAGAGACAGAGGGAGAGGCTATTGCTAAGACTGGAGAGCTTTGGCAGCTGGGCCGTCATTACATTTTTTGCGGAGACTCTACCAACAAAGAGAATCTGCAGCTTTTACTGGCTGAGGTAAATGCCTCAAGTCCGCATCTCATATTTACGTCTCCACCATACCCAGGCGCAGACATGTGGGAGACTGTAGGAGAGCAGCTGATCCAAGTCGGGGATGCTGTCCTTTATAACTCAGCTGAGCTTTTGAGTGAGGGAGGGGTGCTAGTCTGGAATACTTCGGATATGGCCAACTCCAATGATGGTTATGTCTGTAATATAGCCAGAGACACCATGAAAGCTCTTGAGTACGGCCTACGCAAGCGAGGCGATGTTATCTGGAATAAAGGAGTTTCATACTTGCCTATGCCTGGATTCAACAGGAGACCAGCGATTCCTCACAACACACATGAGGCAATCCTGGTCTTTTTCAAAGGAGACTGGAAACCAAGGGACAAAAAGGGCGCATTGCATAGTGATGCTGCTGAGTGGAACAGAGAGACCATCTGGACCTTCGGGACGGAGAAAGCAAGTAAGATTGGCCATAAGGCTCCATTCCCGATTGAAATGGCCTATAGAGTCCTGAGTCTTTGGAGCTTGCCAGAGGATATCGTCTTAGATCCATTTCTAGGCTCAGGAACATCTCTAATTGCAGCGGAACAAATGAGCAGGACTTGCTTAGGCTGCGAGATAGAGCCAAAATATATCGATTTAACCATCAAACGGTGGGAGGAATTTTCTAAGAAAAAGGCGGTGAAGATTCATGGCTAATGCGAAAGGAGGAAGACCTTCAAAGCTTATTCCAGCTGTCAGAAAAAAGCTGATCGATATGATTAAAGCTGGGAATTACTACGAGACAGCTTGCACTTACGCGGGGATTGATTACTCTACCTTTCGCAAGTGGATGAAGAAAGGGGAACACGCTAAATCAGGAAACTATTTCGAGTTTTTCCATGAGGTAACGCGTGCGGAGGCTGAGGCTGAGGCTCGGATGATTGCTCAATGGCAAGCTCAGATTCCTCAGGACTGGAGAGCTGCGAGGGATTTCCTGGCTAGACGGCATCCTGAGCGATGGGCGCAGCAAGAAAAAATTGACCTTGAGCATTCGGGGAAGGTGATCCAAGAGCATGAGGGACAACTCAGCATTACAGATAGACTCATTGGAGACTCGGAATTTCTGGCAACAATACAGCGAGCTGCAGACCAACGAGCAGAAGAAGATTCTCAGGGCAGCGATGCCAGAAAGCTGGATAAAGGAAAAGACAGCTGAGGAGCCTTGGAGTAAGCAAGCAGAAATTCTCAGGGCCTTGGCAACAAATCGCAGGGTAGCTGTAGCAAGTGCTAACGGATGCGGAAAGTCCTGGATTGCAGCTCGGGCTGCTGTCTGGTTTTTGGACACTTACAGACCGTCGATTGTCGTGACTACTGCGCCAACGGATAGACAGGTACGCAGGATTCTCTGGAGAGAGATTCATCGGGTAGCAGCTGCAGCTGAGGGCCTGGGCCAACCTTTTGGAGGAAAGCTCTTGACTAAGGCCTGGGAGATGAGTCCTGACCATTTCGCTTTTGGCTTTGCTACTAGAGACTATGATGCAGACTCTTTCCAAGGGCTGCATGCTGAGCATATCCTGGTTATAGTCGATGAGGCAGCAGGTATTTCCGAGCCTATATGGGAGGGGATCATGTCTGTCTTACGAGGAGGCCATGCCAAGCTTTTGGCCATAGGGAATCCTACCAATCTTGACGGTACTTTTTATCGGGCTTTCTCGGCAAAAGGATGGTGGACTACACACATATCAGCCTTTGAGACTCCAAATCTTCAGGGCAATGGGATCGTAGTTCCTGGGCTAGTAACGGCTCAGGACATAGACGATGCCAGAGAGGACTGGGGAGAGGGATCATTTCTTTGGCAAGCTCGTATATTGGGCCAGTTCCCTGATAAGGTAGAGGACACTCTAATCAGCTTGTCATGGCTTGAGGCTGCAGCCAATCAGGACACAATACGAGAAGGGCCTATTGAGGTAGCTGCAGACATAGCTCGCTATGGAGGAGATTCTACTGTCTTTGTAGCCAGACAAGGAGGCTGCGCTTTTCATGGGGTGGAATACTCGCAGCAGTCCACAATGGAGACAGCTGGCAGATTGGCCAAGTACTGCAAAGAGCTTAAGGCTGATGTATTGAAAATTGACGCGGTAGGCCTTGGGGCTGGAGTCGTTGACCGCTGTAAGGAAACAATGAAAGACTTAAGCATTATCGAAATGAACGCTGGAGGCAAGCCTATCGATGATCGCAACTACGCAGATGCAGGAACAGAATGGTGGCATCAACTGTCTAAATCTCTACAGCAGGGAGCCATAGGGGGGCCTGTGTTCCAAGAAAGGCGAGCCATGAGGGAATTGTCCTCGCGGCGTTATAAATACCTGTCAGACGGACGTATGAAACTCCAGAGCAAGGAAGAAATGCGAGGCAAGGGATTAAAGTCGCCTGACTGGGGAGACGCGATTGCAATGGCCTTTGCAGCTCCAAAGAGTAGGCCGAATTACAAAGTGCAGCCAGTTATAGATTTGACTCAGGCAAGCAGATGGAGGTGAGAGAATGGCTAGGATAGATTTGCAAGAAATAGGGCGTACTGGCCTGGAGCGCATTGGCGGTGAAGTCTACGAGGAATTTCTTGTCGAGCTGCAGGGCTTACGAGGCGTACGCGTCTACGAGGAAATGAGCCATAATGATCCTGTAATAGTCGCGATCCTCCATGCTATTGAGATGCTAATGCGAAAAATTGAGTGGCGAGTCGAGCCTGGAGGCATGACTCAGGCTGACCAAGAGGCTGCTGAGTTTTTGGAGTCTTGCATGCAGGATATGGATTACACTTGGGAGGATACTCTGGCTGAGATATTGTCGATGCTGACCTTTGGCTGGTCTTTCCATGAGATAGTCTATAAACGGAGAAGGGGAGACAGCAAAAATCCAGAGGAAAACAGTCGATTTGACGATGGGAGAATAGGCTGGCGAAAGCTGCCAGTCAGAGCGCAGAGTACTCTTTTCCGCTGGGAGTTTGGAGACAATGGACAGATTGAGGCTATGGTGCAGCAAGCAGCTCCCGATTACCATCTTAGGACAATTCCAGCTGAAAAAGCTCTACTCTTTAGGACTACAAGCTATCGCAATAATCCAGAGGGCCGCTCAGTACTTAGGGGAGCCTATAGGCCCTGGTTTTTCAAGAAACATATCGAGACCATCGAGGGCATCGGGATAGAGAGAGACCTCGCAGGGCTGCCAGTCGCTTGGGTTCCTCCTGAGCTTTTGGCAAGCAATGCTCCTCCAGAGGATAGAGCTATACTGGAGGCTATAAAGCGTATAGTTACCAATGTGAGGAGAGACGAGCAAGAGGGCATCATCTTCCCTTTGGTCTATGACGAAAACGGCAATAAGCTCTACGATTTCTCGCTTATGAGTACTGGAGGGACTCGCCAATTTAACACGGATGAGATTATAGGACGTTACGATCAGCGGATTGCCATGACGGTACTCGCTGATTTTATTTTGCTCGGCCATGAGAAAGTCGGCAGCTTTAGTCTGGCCAGCAGCAAGACCCATCTTTTCTCTGTAGCCTTAGGCGCATGGGTAAATTCCATTGTGGCTGTTTTTAACAGGGTAGCCATACCTAAGCTATTGAAACTTAACGATTTCAGACTGGACAAACTGCCTCAGCTGTCTACAAGCGATATAGAAGTGCCAGATTTGGCAGAGCTAGGAGATTACATTACAAAGCTCGCAGGAGCAGGGATGCCATTATTCCCTGATGACGATTTGGAGGCGTACTTGCGCCAGATGGCAAGTCTTCCAAAGCAAGATCCGCATGATGCCTAAAAAAGGAGGCTGCAGCAATGGACTGGTTTATTGCGATTGTCTTTACTGTTCTGCTGGTCGCTGTAGTTCTCAAAGAAAGAAAGTAGGTGGAAAGCTTGCCAATACCAAAAGACCCAGAATGGAGGGCGATCCACGGTGTAGCCAATCAAAAACAGCAAGAGATGAGGAGAGCTTTCCAAAGGGGAATTTCTCAATTTGCAGATGAAATTACAATAGCCGAGCTGCAGAGAGCTTTTGAGGCTGGAGATTTGGCTGCAGTCGATGCTGCTATACCCTGGGACGATTTGCCAGCTCAGCTTGAGGATATGGCAGATACAATTCTGGAGACAGTCGAGAACGGAGCCAGGGCCTCAAGGCGGTATTTGCCTGATGCCATACAAGCTCAGCTGCGCTTTGATTTGCTGAATCCTCGCTCAGTCGAGTATATACGGCAATATCGCTTTAATTTGATTCGCCAAGTCGCAGAGGAAACGCAGCAAGCAATCGGGGCTATTATAGAGAGAGCCTTTCAAGAAGGCCTGCATCCTTATAGGTCCGCGAGACTTATAAAGCCATTAGTCGGCTTGACGGAAAGGCATGGCAGAGCAGTTATGCGTTACCATGCTCAGCTGTTAGCTGATGGAATACCGCTGCCAAGAGCTGAGGAGATGGCTAAGAGATACGCCAATCGGCTGCACACTTACAGAGCAAGGAACATTGCCAGAACAGAGACCATGAGAGCAGCCAACGCTGGCCAGCAGCTATTATGGGAGCAGGGAGTCGAGGAGGGACTAATCAATCCAGCAAGGACCGAGAGGGAATGGATTGTGACTCCAGATGATAGGCTCTGCGAGTTCTGCGAGCCTATGGATATGCAGCGAGTCGGTATGGATGAAGATTTCCAATCCGAGCTTGGGCCAGTCCATGAGCCTCCGCTCCATCCTTCCTGCAGGTGCGCAATTTCGCTACATTTCATAGAAGACTAAATCAGACCTTTAAGGAGGTGATTCTATGCCTTATGATAGCCTTGCTGAGCTGCCTGACCAAGTACGAGATGCGCTGCCAGCTGAGGCCCAGAGAGTATGGATGAGTGCTTACAATTCTGCAGCTGAAGAACATGATGACGAAGGGACAAGAGCAGCAATTGCCTGGAGTGCAGTCAGGCAAGCAGGATGGGAGCAAGAAAATGATGAGTGGGTGAAAAAAGACATTAAGGAATACAAGCGACATAAGGTCTTTTCTGCTTGGCGATGCTCTATCTGTCACCATGTCTATTTAGGGTACGCAATGCCTGACAGGTGTCCGCATTGTGGGGCAAAAGGAGCCTATATGAAAGCTGTTTATGACTATACCCATATAGAGGCAGTACCTCTAAGCGAAAGCAGCAGGATACTAGCTCAGAAAGCTTTAGAGGCAGAGGCAACATGCGAGGCGTATTACCGATGCTGCGAGGAGAATGCTCTGAGTGTCTATGCAGAGTCGTATTTTCGGCGGTTAGCTCGGCATGAGCAATACCACAAAGAGGAGCTGGCTGCTTTGCTTGGAGTCAGCGAGCCAGCCTTGCCAGCGGTCACCTGTCCAGAAAAGGATTCTGAGAAATTCCTTGTGGGAGCAAAGCTTGAGGCCGAAGTGATAAAGTTCTATCGCTTTGCTTTGCAGACAGCAACCGAGCCAAGAGTAAAAGAGCTATATACTGCTTTCCTTGATGTGGAGTATGAGCATAAGGATCTAACTTTGGCCAAGGCAGAGAAAGACAAGTATGGGGCAGAGCATAAGCAGCTCACTCCTGGAGATGTTCACGTTCAATCACCACTTGAGATTGACCTGGGAGAGCTGGATACTCAGATTGTGAAAGCGCAGCAAAAGCGGCAGACAGCCGATGACATAGATGAGGAGCCTGTTCAAAAAAGCCTTACAGCAACTTTCATTAAGGCCGATAATGAGCAGCAGCTTGTGACTGGGATAGTCTTAGAGCCAGAAACAGTCGATGCTCAGGGAGATATAATCTCAGCT
>Ga0207421_10005360_pt1 | contig 14373 bp, 11 predicted proteins | sample SodLakKL_010_SED_4_FD_187542 | JGI IMG/M metagenome (GOLD analysis project Ga0207421, IMG submission 187542) | Alkaline sediment microbial communities from Lake Tanatar, Kulunda Steppe, Russia - 8KL_010_SED (SPAdes) (version 2) | ecosystem: Environmental > Aquatic > Non-marine Saline and...
AGAACGGATGGAAAAGCATCTGCTTGCTGTACAGGACCCCCAGGTGATTGAACTTGATAACGGACGCACCGATGCTGTTTCAGGGGTTACCATCCGGGTTGAAGAATTTGTCAGCCTGGCAGAGAAAGCCCTTGAAGAGGCAAGATAACATACCCTATCCTGCATACCATGCCGGGAAGCACAATCTTCCCGGCATGTATTCTTCCCTTGACCAAAGAGCCTTAAATCTCCATCATGCTCAGTAAATGTTTGGACTGCGCAGAGAAAGAAAGAAGCATATCACTATCCTTTCCATAGACGGAGGGGGCATCAGGGGAATCATTCCCATCACAGTACTGCTTGCGCTGCAGCGCGAACTTTCCTCCTTAGGACTGGATCAGCCATTATATGCATATTTTGACCTTATTGCAGGAACTTCAACAGGCGCACTGATAGCCCTCGGGCTGGCAGCCCCGGGAGACCAGTCCGAACTTAAGCCTGCTGAGCCGTCGGGTCCCTTCTGGAAGCGAAGAACACACAGACAGCAACCGCTTCTGCCCGCACTGACGCTGGAGCACATACTCAACATGTATGAAGAGAGGAGCCGGGAAATTTTTTCAAAAAACAGGCTGAGGCAAATTGGCGCACTCGGTCAGATATTCATGGAAAAATATGATGAACAGTCGCTGGTAAACCTGCTGAAGGAAACCTTTGCAGACAGGTCCCTTTCTGATGCACTGACTCCGCTGATGATCACCTCCTTTGAATGTCTTTCAGGGAAGCCGTTCTTGTTTACTTCCTACGACCCGGCACCTTTCTGCATGTGGGAAGCAGGACGGGCTTCTACTGCCGCCCCTACGTATTTTTCACCGGCATTCATACCCTCTCCGGCCACCGGCAAAGATCTCTGTTTTATTGACGGGGGAATTGCTGCTAACAATCCTGCGCTCTATGCATATCTGGAAGCACGGAAACTCTACCCGGAAGCTCAGCGGTTCTCCATTTTTTCCATTGGTACAGCAGGACAGAGTTTTTCCATGCCCCTTCAGGGACTAAAAAGGATGGGAATTCTGGACTGGATATCTCCTTCAAGAGGAGTACCGCTGATCCATGCATATGCTTCCTCTCAATACAACTTGACAGAGGAAATACTTAGTTCCGAAAAACAGGCTGTCTACCACAGAATTGCCGGTAATACCGGAAGCAAGCCCATTCCAATGGATGATGTAAGCAGGGGAAACATCCTGAGACTCAAACGTGTTGCCGCACATATCTGCAGAGAACAAAGGGAAAACATCCGGGAATTCTGCACCTCCTGCATCCTTCCGTTTCATAAAGCATAGGAGCGCACTGCTTCGGCGAATATCTCTGCCCATCGTCTGAGAAACCGGGAGAAGTTCTTCGGGCGCTGATGATGCAGATCATCTGATACCGCCTTCATAATTACCAGGTCTGTTTGCCGGAGGCTGCAGGCAAGCGCTACGGAGAAACTTTCCATATCGACAGCCAGCAGCGGAGCGTATTCACTAAATTCCGAGAGTTTGATCCGCTGTTCCGGAGAAAGGAACCTGTCACCGGATGCAAGCACCCCTTCTGCAGCCGTCTGCACACCGCCGGATGACGCCTTGAGGCAGCTGAGCACCTCCTCCCTGCATGATGCAGATATCTCCAGGCAGTCAATGCTGGTGTAGGGAATTCTTCCTCTGGGAAGCGAGAATTCAGACAGTGCAAGATCATGCTGTATGCACCATCGGGGTGCTGCCACCTGTCCTGTCCGCAGTGTCCGGGATGCAGAACCGCAGATACCCGTATGGATCACCAAGCTGGGAGAAAGCCGATGGAGCAATTCCCCCATTCGGTAAGCACTCAATGCTTTCCCTGTACCGATCACTGCGGCTGAAAAAGCACCCGAAGGATCATGATACTCCCAAAGCTCACCTTCACTGCGCGGGGAAGAAGGGATACATCTGCCGGGGAAAAAATTCTGCAGTTCAGCCTGCATCGAAGCAGTGACAAGGATCATAAATCCTCCACCTTTTCACAGGTAAATGAAGGAGGGGACGCAGCAATATGAGGCAGGACCGGTTCCAGAAGCACCCCTTCCCGTTCGCTGACTCCCTCATCGGCTGCATGCTGTACTGCCTGCAGAACCTGCTCCGCAGCACGTGCTAATGCGCTCGGGAATTCTTCACCGGCAGCCAGAGAACCGATCAGAATGCTGGTGAACATATCACCGGCACCGGCATAATTGAAAGGCAGACGGGGAGTCTGCAGCCTATAGACTGCTCCCTCTAAGCTGTCATGAGCATAGACAAAATTACTCGAGTCACTTCCCTGCAGGGGAACACTGGTTATCACAACCCGGGAAGGGCCCTGGCTGCTCAGCCTTTTCAGCCACTGAAGCACAGAGTTTTCATCTGCATAATTAGGGTAAGGTTCATGCAGCAGCATGGCTGCTTCAGTAAAATTGGGGGTAATGAGGTGGGCTTCCGCAATTAATTCCCCCATTGCTGCGATAAGCTCTTCAGATATCGGCCCATAGGAAGAGCCGTTATCTCCCAGCACCGGATCAACAACAAACAGTGCCCCGTCCTTCCCTAACCGCCGGAACATATCAGCGACACAGGCTGCCTGATTCCCTGATCCAAGGAATCCGCTGTAGATGCAGTCAAACTCAAGTCCGATGGCTTCCCAGTGATCTATGATGCCGTACATTTCATCGGTAAGGTCCAGATAAGTATAATCGGTAAAACCGCTTGTCTGAGTTGACAGAAGCGCTGTGGGGAGGGGACATACCTGGATGCCCATGGATGAAAGCACTGGAACAGCTACAGTCAGAGAAGCCCTCCCGTAACCGGAGAGATCATGTACTGCGGCAAGTTTATACCTTCCTGGTTTCATTCCGCCTCCAATCGCATACCGCTCTGTGCCCATAATATACAAAAACAGTATTTCCTGCTATGGTTAACAGGTATTTTCTCTTCAGGAAAAGGAGCCGGCAATGGAGCACAATCTTCCCTATGATGTATCGGAAATTCCGGAACACCGGGAAATTCTCAAGTCCTATTCATCAATGATCCTGTCAGTATCCGGGTGGAGGAAGATATTTGCCCGCGACGGGAAAGAAGACAGCAGATGCCCTGATATCTCTTCAGCCGATGCTGTGCTTTGCTCTGCAGCTGCACTTGTATTTTCCCGGTTTATGAAAGAACACTGCCCCGGAGCGTCCACGCTTGCTGTTGCTGCCGATTCACGGGATACCGGGGAGGTTATTTCTCAGTACATATGCAGGATTCTGCTTCATGAAGGATGGAACATCCGGCTGCTGGGCATTGCCGCAGTTCCGGAAGTGATTGCCTATAATATGACCACCTATGAAAACCACGGAGGGATCTATATTTCTGCAAGCCATAATCCTCCGGGCTATAACGGCCTGAAGTTTTTCATATCCGCCGGTGTAGTAAACAGTGATGAAAGCCGCCGGCTCATTTCAATGTTTAATGAGATCATTGCCGATGCTGGTACTGCAGGAAGGATAGCATCAATGCTCTCATCTGTACCTGCAGGGAAGGCTGCATCATTGAAACAAAGCATTCCAGCGTTCAAAGCCGCTTCTGCAGAAGCCTACCGGGCGTTTGTCGGCTGCACTGCAGCAGGAGGAAGTGAAAACCTGTGCCTGCAGGATGATTTGTATGGGCAAATCCGCCGGGGAGCTGCAGCCAATCCGCTGGGTATTATTCTGGAGTTCAACGGCAGCGCCAGGACCTTGTCCATCGACAGAGAACTGCTTAACAGTCTGGACATACCGGTAATATCACTGAATGATGCTCCAGGGGAGATAGCCCACGGCATTCTACCGGAGGGGAAGAACCTTGAACCATGCAGGAGGGCTTTGGAAAAAGCATATCAGGAAGATCCTGCTTTCCAGCTCGGCTGCATGTTTGATAACGACGGCGACCGGGGCAGCATTGTATATATCCGGGAACGGACCGCAACAGCGCATATTCTGGAATCCCAGCAGCTTTTCGCTCTTGCAGTCCTTTCTGAGCTGGCCGATCTGTATAACCGCGGGGAACTTATCCCGGGGAAAACAGCAGTGGCTGTAAACGGACCGACATCACTGAGGGTCAATGTAATTGCTGAAACCTTCGGGGCGGAAGTGTTCCATGCTGAAGTCGGCGAAGCACATGTGGTCGGCCTTGCCGATTCCCTCCGCAGGGCCGGGTATCTGGTGCGTATACTGGGCGAAGGATCAAACGGAGGGAATATTACCTATCCTTCGGTGGTGCGTGATCCGCTTAACACGCTGCTTTCCCTCATAAAACTGCTGACTATCAGGGATGCTCCCTCGAAGCCCGGTCTTTTCAGGCAGTGGCTTGCCCTGACAGAGAATATATCCTCTTATACAGAAAGCTATACGATAGAAGACATCCTTGACTCCCTGCCGCATTTTACCACAACGGGGATCGGCGACAGCAGAGCAGTGATTACGGTACCTGGAACAGACCGGGAGGATTTTGTGCACAGGTATGAAAAAATCCTCCAAACCAGATGGGAGCGGGACCGGGAACTGATGCACAGGCAGTTCGGTGTGGTCTCCTGGAAGGCGTGGACAGCAACAGGGACAGAATGCCGGGAAGGGTTCTTTTTTCCCGGAGGGGTTAAAATAATTTTCTATGACGGAGAACACAGGGCATCTGACTGGATCTGGATGCGCAAATCAGGCACTGAGCCTGTGTTCAGAGTGCTTGCCGACTGCCGGGGGAAAGATCCCCGCCGGGAAGCATGGTTCCTCAGCTGGCAGAGATCCTTAATACAAGCTGCCGCTGCAGGGGAAAAAGATTACTGAGCTCTGTACTTTTCTTTCATGATTGTGTATACTTGCTGCATAAAAAGTTAATAAAAAAAAGTAAAAGGGCATGGGATATTTGCCCTTGAGGAACGGAAATGCAGTATTTGGGCTCAATCCCCGAAGAAAGGATTCAGCAGCTTACGAACCAGTTGATGTCTGATCCTCGGCTGTGCAAAGTCGAATCCCGGAAGATCCTGTCACACATTCAGAAAGATGCATATCCCTTTGAAACCGCTCGCCTGCTGTATATCCAGGCAGTGGGAGATTACTATCAGGCGCAGACCCATGAAGCAATACAGGCGCTGAACAGGGCACTTGAATTACTGGCTGGTTTGGAGACCAGGAACGGAGAAGTCCTCCACTGGACCCTCCGTGCAAAGACAGCACTGGCCCTCTGCTACCTGGCAGATTGTGATTTTGCCAGAGCAATTTACCTGCTGCTTGAGGTCAAGGACCGTTCTCAGCAGGAGAATGACAGCTACTCCTATGCCTATTCCCTCACCTATCTGGGAGGCGCCTATGGAGCAATCGGGCGTCATGACCAGGCACTGGAGTATCTGCAGGCTGCTGAACAGGCTCCGGAAGCAGAGCAGCACGGTCATTTGAAGGGCATCACATACCTCTACTTAGGCAATGCATTCAGCAGGATGCAGGACTATGACAACGCGCTTGCCTACCTGCACCAGTCACTGGAAGCTTTTGAAAACCATTCCCTGGCAGACACTCCCGAGGTGCTGATTACCATGGGCGAGATATTTCTTAACCGTCAGGATTATCTGCGGGCAGATCAGTTTATCTCCTTTGCCCTTGATCAGGCCAGGGAAAAAGGGACTCCGGCAGCAGAGATCCATGCACTTGCACTGAAAGCTGAGGTGAGTAAAGCCAAGGGGATTGAACCCCAGGCAATAGAGGAACTGAAAAAAGCCATGGAACTCTCCGAATCCCATCGGCTGGACCAGCAGACTCTTGAAACAGCAAGAAGGCTCCATGAACTGTACCTGGAAGCAGGGGATTACATCGGAGCATGTCAGTACAGCAAACGCGCAATGGAACTGAACCAGACAATTGTCCATGAGAACACACTTTCTGACATCAAGGTCATGGAGCTTTCAAACGAACTTAAGAAAGCAAAGCATGACCGGACTTTTCTCAAAAAACGCATCTCCCGGCTCCAGTTATCCAATGATCAGATCCGCTCAATTGGGAAGCTAAGTGAAGAGGTAAACTCTCTTATGGACTTAGATTTGGTAATAGATACTGTCTACACCAAACTTCATCAGATATTTCCCATAGATTCCTTCGGGGTTCTCCTCTACGAAAAGGAAAAAGAAGAACTTGCCTTCCGATACCAGATTGTTTCTCAACGGTACGTGCAGCATACGAAGAACATTTCTCTGAACAACCGGTCAAGCATTGAGGCCTGCTGTGCCCGGACGAGAAAACCTATCCTCATTTCTGATATTGAAACAGAAGGCCAGTATTACCGGGGCGGGCCTGTATCAGATGCTCAGAACCAGTTCCGCTCATGGATGCTCATTCCGCTTGAAGCACGGGGAGAATTACTGGGCGTCCTCTCTCTCCAGGCTGAAAGGGAGGAGGCATACCTTGCCCAGGATTTGGATATTATCAGGATGCTTGCAAACCAGCTGGCAATCGCAACTGCCAATTTCAGAACACTGGAAAACCTTCAGGAAGCCAACGATGCATTGAACAATGACAAGCAGCAGCTCTATCTGATGAACCGTGAGCTGCAGGATGCAAAAACCAGGATTGAACAGCTGGCCATTTATGATGATCTTACCGGACTGCCCAACAGGCATCTCCTCTATGAACGAGCCGTTCCCATGCTCCATCTGGCAAAAAGGAACAGAACACCATTTGCTGTCTGCTTCATCGACATTGATAACTTCAAGCAGATAAACGACTCTCTCGGTCACTGGGCAGGGGATGAAGCGCTCCGGATTATCGGCAGGAGAATCTTAAGGAGTTTGAGAAAATCCGATCTGGTTGCACGGCTCGGCGGAGATGAGTTTGTTGCGGTATTCAATGATTTAAAGCGGAAGGAGTCAATCTCTGTAATCCTTGATAAGCTGATTAAAGAAATCAGCAGTCCCCTTGAAATCGGCAGACAGCAGTTTCTCGTCAGTGCAAGCATCGGAGTCAGCTTCTATCCAGAACATGCTTCTGAATTTACCGATCTGTTACATCTGGCAGATCAAGCCCAGTATGCTGCCAAACACCAGGGCAAAAACGGCTACCTGATTTATGATCAGCTGGAACGGTCTAAAGATTCAAATTCCCAGGATCTAGGGGGGATCTCCTAGAAAACTGGTACACCCGCCTTTTCAGGCCCTTAACCGGGGGATCTTCTTCAGCGGTTTTGAAGACCTGCAATTGCAGCACCCAGGATGGGTGAATTCTCTATATGGATCAGTTCATAATACCGGTTATACTGATCTACCAGGAAATCATCCAGATATGCCTGAGTATATTTCTTCAAGTGGTGGGTTTTCAAAAATGTAGTTCCGTCTGCATTTATGCAGACCGGCCGGGTGGGATCCATTCCTGCATCAGTCCTCAGAACCGCCGCAGATAAGTTGACAGCAGATAACCGTGCCGCTCTCTCCACCATCCTGTCTGCAATTTGATACATCAGCGAACGGTCCAGTTGGTTCTCTCCGCAGACATCATGCAGTACCGACGGTTCGTCAGGTGTATGCAGCAGATCATCCATTTCTATGGTGGTAAGGCTTTCCAGCGATTCTACTGCATTCCGGGTTCTTTCTGAAAAGATTCCCTCACGGGCTGCCTGTTTGAGCACATGGAGAATATATGGGCCCAGATAGGCGCCCGATACAATTTTCTCAAAATGGTAGGAATCAGGGTTTTTTGTTTTCTGGTAGAACTGCATATCAAGATCACTTAAATCAACGGCAAATCCGCCGCTTTCCACATTGATGATCTGATTATCGCCGTCAAAACTTTCCCGGGGAATCTTCCCGATCCTGCCAGAGGATTCAACATAACTCGTATTAGTTCCCGTGCCCAGGATAAAACCGATATACCCGCTGTATGAATCTTCCTTGGAGGCTATTTTCCCAGCAAGCAATGTAGCAGCAGTATCATTGAGGATGCAGAAATTCCAGTCATGATCCGGCAGCAGTTTTTTCAATTCTCTGCGTACATTCTCTCCCACCAGTTCACCGATAACCTCCTGAGCCTGCACTTCCTTTGAAAAATGCAGCACTTTTCCATCACGCTCGGGAGTGCTTTCCGTAGGATAGGAGAAACAGAAACCCACAGTATCAGTATGCTCAGCAAGAGGTGCAGCAAATTCAGCAATGGTGCCGAAAAAATCTTTCTTGGTAAGCTCTCCTTCGCTCCCAGGCATACGGTATTTCCCATACCGCGAAATGTGAGAATTCCCGGCCTGATCAAATTCTACTAAACAGGCACGGAAATTCGTACCTCCCGCATCAAGCACAAGGACCGGTTTCTCCTTGGGGATATCCTCCTTGACTGCCACATAGGTTGCAAGCATAGCGAGGGAGGAAGGTTCTCCCCGCAGACCGCGCTCCATCTCACCTAAAAACTGCTGACACAGTTTTTCCATATCGATCTGGTCCGGGTGAATTCCATGGGAGATAAGAAAATCCTCGGCTGTCCTTGAAAATAGCATGAACAATCTCCTTCTTGCTTTCTTACTCTTTCTGTTTCCTGCATGCTGCTGCTAAGATACTGTGATGAGAAATGAGAATGCATGTAATTGTACTTAAGTTTATCCTGTTTGTCCATAAACAGCCGGGGAAAGGAGAACACGGCACCTTGCTGACAGGGCATTGCCCGCAGCTTTATGCTTTCCCAAGGCATAAAAAGCCCGTACGCAGATAAACTGCATACGGGCCGATCACACTTCCCGGACTTACATCGTCCAGGCCTAGATAAGTCGGAGCTTACTGCTCCGAAGTTCCAGGAAATTGCAGGGCAATTTCCTTTATACTTGAGGTACTGTAATAATTCAAGGGTGAATGGAAAAAATTTTGTGAATTATTCATAATAGTATGCTCATTTTTCGTGTAGCATAACTAAAAATGAACATCTTTAAGGTATTTTTATTAAAGAGTCATCATCAGGCCTGCTGCCTGGTGTCTCCCTTGCTTCCAGCGGATATCTGCCGGATGCTGCATGCGGGATTATCACCAGCAGGCCCTCATCGACCAGCTGAAGCACTGCCTGCAGGATGCGTGCATCCTCAAAATCAAGCAGTCTTTTAAGATCTCCCAGGGATGTCTGGCCGGATTCATTCAGGACAAGCAGGACAGAACCCCTGATATGACGGTTGGAATTTTTAAAAGGAGCCTGCTTCACATAATGGGCACTTCGGGAATTCGGATTCGGGACTGCAGTTTTTAAAAACACCCCGTAATCCATAAGCGCATAATACCAGTTCTTCGGATCAGTGCAGTCCAATGCAGCATCCAGCACCGGATAGAGTTCTTGGTCACGGACCCTTTGGGCACCTGAGAAAAAACAGTACAGCAGGACCCTCCTGATATTAGTTTCAAGGTAGAGCGCAGGCTTGTTCCATGCAAAGGCAGCTAACGCCGCTGCTGTGGCAGGACCGATCATGGGAAGGGTAAGAAGCTCCTCCTGCCTCTCCGGCAGCCTCCCCTTCCATCTGCGCATGCACTCCCGGGAGATATCATGGAGGGCCTTGGCCCGCCGGTTATATCCGAGCCCCTGCCAGAGGGAGAATACTTCAGCCAGAGCTGCATCAGCCAGTGCTTCCAGTGAAGGGAAGCGGCTAAGAAACTGCCAGTATTTCTCCAGGACCCGGGAAACCTGCGTCTGCTGAAGCATCATTTCTGAGACAAGGATACGGTAGGGGTCACTGGTATTTCTCCAGGGAAGTTCTCTTCCGTGGGAGGCATAGTATGCCAAGATCAGGCTGCGAAATGCACTGATATCATGTCCAGTATACGTGCCGTCATGCGAAAACGGCTCGGTGAGCCACGTCAGCTTTTCCCTGGCTTCTTCGCTTTTTCTGCTTTCCTGCTGATTTTGTTCCATATCCCAGAAATCCCCATTGCCTGCTTCATAAGCTTCAGGGTAGCTTTCGCCTCTTCCCGGGCTCTCATCGTACCCTCCACCAGCACCTGGTCAACATAACCAGTTTTCTCCGCTGCTTCCCGGCGCCTTTCCCTCATGGGTGTAAGGAATTCATTCAGTGCATGTGCAAGCTTCTGTTTTACCTCCACATCACCTACTGTTCCCCGGCGGTAACGTTCTTTCAAGTCATCCACTTCTTCCTTATCCCGATTAAATGCATCATGGAACACAAATACAGGGTTCCCTTCAACTTTCCCGGGGATATCAGATCGCACACGATTCGGATCAGTATACATGCTCATTACTTTCTTCTCCACCGTCCGTGCATCATCGGAGAGAAACACTGCATTGTTCAGGGCCTTGGACATTTTTGCACTGCCGTCAATCCCCATGAGGGAACCGACCTCCCCGACCAGCACATCAGGAACCGGGAACACTTCACCATAGAGATAATTAAACCGCCTGGCAATTTCCCGGGTTAATTCCACATGGGATTCATTGTCTTTCCCGACGGGAACTAAATGGGCACGGGGCATAAGGATATCTGCTGCCTGGAGAATCGGATAGCCGAGCAGTCCAAAGGGCATTTCCTGCAGGTTAGCTGAATTCTTCATATCCTTCAGACTCGGTATCCGCTGCAGTCTGGGCACAGTAACAAGCATCTCAAAGAACAGGTTCATCTCATATACTTCATGCACCGCAGACTGGAGATAGATGGGCGATTTTGCCGGATCAATTCCACAGGCGATATAATCGAGCACCAGTTCCCGGGTATTCTCTGTTATGGATTCAATATTGTCCTTTTCCGGACGGGTGGTCATGGTATGCAGATCAGCAACGATAAAAAAACATTCATACTCATCCTGGAGCTTTATGCGGTTCTGGATTGAACCGACATAATGCCCGAGATGAAGTTTTCCTGTTGGACGGTCTCCTGTCAGAATTCGGCGTTTTTCCATGGTACATCCTTCTTAATACACTGGTAATTGCAATGCATGCAGTATACCCACCTGTGCCTGCAATGAAAAGAGAAAACAGGAAATTTCATGATCCCGCTTTCAGTGCTGTTTCGGGTTTCTGCGCTGAGCTTTCCGTTCCTCACGCATACGCTCATAGCGTTCTTTGCGCCTGCGTTCCTCTTCTCGTATTTCCGCACGGTAGCGCTTTCCGCTGCTGATAAGCACTGCGAAGGGACGAAGCTCTTTCACATTTGAACAGAATATCTGGACAATTGACATGATCGGTACTGCCAGGAACATGCCCATGAAGCCCCAGATATACCCCCAGAAGACCAGCGACACAAGGATCACAAAGGGACTGAGATTCAACCGGTATCCCTGGAAGCGTGGGTCCAGGATGTTTCCCATCACAAGCTGGATCATGCTCATAATCAATGCTACGTACAGAATCCGGGCATAATCAGGGTAGAACTGAAGAAATGCCATAATGACAGTAAGCCCGGTGATAATAATCGAACCGATATTCGGGATGAAATTGAACAGCACTGCAAGCACTCCCCATATAATGGCAAAATCAAGACCTACTGCCAGTGAGCCGAGGTAGAACAGCAGTCCGGTTATCAGGCTGATAACCGACTTAGCTACAAGATATCGGGAAATCTGCCGGTTGATCCGCTCAAACATAATTGCCACCCGCATTCCCCCGTGATTAGGCAGTGCTACCTTGAATTTCGGAATTAATGACTGGCGTTCCAGAAGCAGAAACAGCACAAAAATGAATATGATCAGCGAACTGCTCACAAAGCTGACCAGTGTTCCGGATATAGCAGTAAGTGCATTAATCAGCATTGATTTCCAGTCAAACAGTTCTCCCAGACCGGCTCCCGGTGAAAGATCCAAATAAGGGCCGAGGGCACCGCCGATTTCTCCGAAGATATCATCAAGTCTGGCCAGATATTTCGGCATCTGGGTGATAAATGAATTAATCGTAACAGTCAGGAAAAAGAACAGCAGCACGAAGAAGAAAATAAGTATCAGGATCACCACAAGTATAGCTAACACCCTGGGAACCCTCTGCTGCTCCATTTTATTCACTAAAGGATTGAGAATCAGAAAGAGGAAAAAAGAAATCGCTAAAGGGAGGGTTATGCTGCTTGCAGTTCTCAGGACAAACGATATCAATACGAATAATGCTATACCAAGAGCAATCCGTTTTGTCCGTTCAATCCTATTATTTTTATCAACATCGTCTGCCATGCTTTCAATATAAATTACCTTTGCTAAAGTGGCAATACACGATATACTGCGCCCTATGACAAACAAGAAGCAGCAGCTGGAGAACATCGAATTCGTCCTGGTAGAACCGCAGGAAAGTGCAAATATCGGGTCTGCATGCAGAGCCTTGAAGAATATGGGTTTCTCCCGCCTGTGCATTACCGGCAGCAGGGAGTATGACGAAGACAAGGTCAGAACTCTGGCTGTCCACGCATTTGATATTTACTCCTCCTGCCGGCGCTGTGACACCCTGGAAGAAGCGTTAGCCGGGGGTATTTTCAGTGTAGGGGCTACAAGAAGACGGGGTAAATACAGGAAATACTTTTCCTATCTGCCCGAACAGCTTGCACAGCATATCAGCAGCCTCGGGGAAGGAAAAATCTCTGTGGTATTCGGCAGAGAATCAGACGGGCTGACCGATGAGGAACTGAATCTCTGCAATGCAGCAGTAAGGATTCCGGCAGATGATTCATTCCCGAGCTTAAACCTTGCCCAGGCTGTACAGGTAATCACCTATGTACTGAGAAGTCATCTGACAGAATCAAAGGCATACCAGCCGGTCAGCAGGGAAGAACTAGACCAGATGGTAGTAACTGCCATGGAAAGCTTTGCACAAATCGGATTTTTTAAGCTCGATGAACGCAGTGAAGTCCACAGGTTTTACCGGGATATCTTTTCCCGGGCCGGTTTAACGAAACGAGAATGCGATCGTCTGCAGAAAATGTTCAGGAAAATTCCCGGGCTGAAGAAACCTTGAGTTCTTTGCCTGTATTTCGTACTATGGGATATGCTATCCTCCATAAAAAGGAGCTGATATGAACGAATCGGATCAACACCGTGGGAAAACCGCTGATTTTATCCATAAACTCATTGCCTGCTACGATGAAACTTCCGGAACAAATTTCATCGATGTGAAACGGCTTCCAGACAAGAAAGGCATACGCCAGGCTCTGGATCTACTGCTGGAAATCCTTTTTCCCGGCTATTCAGGCAACCGGGAAATCACAAGGGAAAACATGCTTTATGTGATAGGGGATCTGGTTACCCAGGCAAGGAGCCTGCTCAGAGAGCAGATTCTCCATGCCTACCGGCATGACTGCCCTCACAGGAACTGCGAAGATCCGGCCTGTGAGAAGCAGACTGATTATGCCGTGGATTTCCTTCTGGACTCTCTGCCGGAAATACGGGCAACCTTGAAGAAAGATGTGGAAGCTGCCTATGATGGGGATCCTGCCGCACGTTCAGAGGAGGAGGTGGTTATCTGTTATCCAGGTATCCTTGCCCTGGCAGTTCACAGGATTTCCCACAGCCTGCATTCCCTGCAGGTCCCGCTCATTCCGAGGATGATGAATGAAATTGCACATTCAGAAACAGGGATTGATATCCATCCGGGAGCAACCATCGGAGAAGGGTTGTTCATTGATCACGGCACCGGCGTGGTCATTGGAGAGACCACCGTAATCGGCAATAACGTTAAGATTTATCAGGGGGTTACCCTTGGAGCGCTCAGTTTTCCCAAGGATTCCTGCGGAAACCTCATCAAAGGCAGCAAGCGGCATCCCACCATTGAGGACCGGGTCACCATCTATGCCCATGCAACAATCCTCGGAGACCTCACTATCGGCTCGGACTGCGTTGTGGGAAGCAATGTCTGGCTGAAAAATGATGTTCCTCCGAAGACCCTTGTCTCCATGGAAGCGCCGAATATTACCTTCCGGAACATGGAACGCAAGTAACAGACAGGCTGCTATCCGGAAACATCAAGCGATTCCAGCAATACTGAGGGACTGGAAAACCGTCTGAATGTATCCGTACGTCTGTCGTCAGCTGTCCCGACGATATTGCGGAGACAGTCATATACATTGCCGGCAATGGTGCAGTGCCCGACAGGCTTCCCCTGTTTCCCCCCTTCAATGAAATACCCTCTGGCAGAAAGGGAAAACTCTCCGGTCACCGGATTTACTCCTGAATGCAGACCGTCTAGTTCAGTAATATATATGCCCTGAGCGCATGTATGAAACAGTTCATCAATACTCGCCTCGCCGCAAGCAATGCAGGGAGCATGGAGTCCGGTCTCAATCCGCGACCCATAGCCGTTTCTTAAACTGTGACCAGTGGGGGAGCTTCCCTCCAATGCCGCAGCGGAGACTGAACGGGGAAAATCCTTCAGGATGCCTTCACGGATTATCATAAACCTTT
>Ga0207421_10005362_pt1 | contig 14369 bp, 13 predicted proteins | sample SodLakKL_010_SED_4_FD_187542 | JGI IMG/M metagenome (GOLD analysis project Ga0207421, IMG submission 187542) | Alkaline sediment microbial communities from Lake Tanatar, Kulunda Steppe, Russia - 8KL_010_SED (SPAdes) (version 2) | ecosystem: Environmental > Aquatic > Non-marine Saline and...
AGGCGGGCTTCTTGGTGGCGTAGATCTCGTCGATCTCGGCCTGGTACTTCTCCATCACCACGTGACGCTTGACCGACATCTTCTGGCTCAACTCGACGCCGACCACGAAGTCGTCGGGGAGGATCTTGAAGGTCCGGATCGACTCCGCCTTGGAGACCGCCTGGTTGGCGTCGTCGATGGCCTTCTGGACCTCCGCCCTCAGATCCGGGTCGTCGAGGTTGTCCGCCACCGAGCCGGTCTTGCCGTTGGCCTCGGCCCACGTCGGGAACACCTCGGGGTCGATGGTGACCAGGGCGGCGATGAACGGCTCGCCGTCACCGATGACCATGCACTGCCCGACGAGCGCGTGGGCGCGGATGCGGTCCTCGAGCACCGTCGGCGCCACGTTCTTGCCGCCAGCGGTGACGATGAGCTCCTTCTTGCGCCCGGTGATCCGCAGGAAGCCCTCGCCGTCGAGCTGGCCGAGGTCTCCGGTGTGGAACCAGCCGTCCTTCAGCACCTCGGCACTGGCTTCGGGGTTGTTGTGGTAGCCCTGGAAGATGTGGCTGCCCGCGAGCAGGATCTCCCCGTCCTCGGCGATCTTGGCGGACGCACCGGGGATCGGCTTGCCCACCGTGCCGACGCGGGTCAGCGACGGCCGGTTGAAGGTCGACACCGCCGTGGTCTCGGTGAGGCCGTAGCCCTCGCAAACGTGCACGCCGAGGCCCATGAAGAAGTACGTCAGTCGCTCACCGAGGGCGGCGCCTCCGGAGACGGCGTACTTGATCTCGCCACCCATCGCGCCGCGGAGCTTGCCGTAGACCAGCTTGTCGAAGATCGCGTGGAACACCTTGGTGCCGAGCGAGATCTTGCCGGCGACCTTCTGCCGGGCATAGTCCTCGGCGACCTGTGTGGCCTTGTCGAAGATCTTCTCCTTGCCGTCGGCAGCGGCCTTGGCCCGGGCGCCGTTGTAGACCTTCTCGAACACCCGCGGCACGGCGATGAGGAAGTCCGGCTTGTAGATCGCCAGCTCCTCGGTCAGCTGCGGGATGCCCGTCGAGTAGCCGAGGATGACGCCCTCACGGATGCAGGTCGTCTGGACCACCCGGGCGAAGATGTGGGCCAACGGCAGGAAGAACAGGGTGCGCATCCCGCCACCGAAGAACTCCGGGCCCGCAGCGGCGGTCTGGGTCGCATCCCAGATGAAGTTGTGGTGGGTGATGACGCAGCCCTTGGGCCGGCCCGTGGTCCCCGAGGTGTAGACGATCGTCGCCAGATCCTCACCGGTGGCTGCCGCCGAGCGCTCGCGCACGACGTCGTCGCTGATCTCCGCACCCGCCTGCCGCAGCGTCTCCAGGGCGCCGTCCTCGATGACGTGGAGGTGCTGCAGGCCTGAGAGCTTGTCCTCCACCGCATCGACCAGGGCCTTGAGCTCGGCGTTCTCGGTGAACATCGCCTTGGCGTTGGAGTCGTTGACGATCCACTCGATCTGCTCCGAGGAGGAGGTCTCGTAGATCGGCACGGTCACGCCGCCGGCCATCCAGATGGCGTAGTCGAGGATGGTCCACTCGATGCGGGTGCCCGAGTGGACGACGACGCGGTCGTCCTTCTCGATCCCGTGGGCGATCAGCCCCTTGGCCATCGCGACGATCTCGTCGACGAACTGCCGGGTGGACCAGTCGACGAACCGGTCTCCCACCCGGATGGCGACGATCGGCTGCTCCGGCTGCTGTTCGGCTGCGGTCCACAGCGAGGCCGTGAGGTTCTCCTCCATCGGAACCTCGACCTCGCCCGGGCTCGTGTACTCCTGCATGCGACTCTCCCTCAACCCCAGTGGGTCGCCCCCACCTGTTCGGTCCACAGCCTGCGTCGCAGGCTGGCACATCTCCTACGATGCTAGCGAAGGGCAGCACCACTCCGCGTGCCGTTATCGTCAGGCCCGTTGCCGGACGGAGGCCGCTGCCATGACCGTGGAGCTCGACCGCTCGGAGCACGTCGGGATCGTGCGGATCGACCGTCCAGAGGTGCGCAACGCCGTCGACCGGCCCACGGCCGATGCCCTGCACGAGGCCATCGCGACCCTCGACGATGACGACGACCTCGCCGCCATCGTCCTGACCGGCCGTGGTGGCACGTTCTGCGCCGGTGCGGACCTGCACGCCCTCGACGATCCCGACCGCCGCAACCGGCTCGAACGCTCGACCACCGCACCGATGGGGCCGACGCGCGCAGCGACCCGGCTACCGACCATCGCCGCCGTGGAGGGTCACGCCGTCGCCGGGGGGCTCGAGCTGGCGTTGTGGTGCGATCTGCGGGTCGTGGCCGAGGATGCGGTCCTCGGGGTGTTCTGCCGGCGGGTCGGCGTGCCGTTGATCGACGGCGGGACCGCCCGCCTGCCGCGCATCGTCGGGCACGGGATCGCCCTCGACCTCGTGCTCACGGGGCGGGCCGTCGATGCCGCCGAAGCCGCACGCATCGGGCTGGCCAACCGCGTCGTGACGCCCGGCACCGCCGAGGCCGCGGCGGTCGCGCTGGGCAACGAGCTGGCCCGGTGGCCGCGCCGCACGCTGCTCAGCGACCTGGCGGCGACCCGGGCGGCCTTCGACCGTCCCCTGCCCGAGGCGCTCCTGCACGAGCACGACCTCGGGGTCGCCAGCCTGGCCGCGGGAGGTGCCGAGGCCGGGGTCCGTGCCTTCCGTGCCGGCGCCGGTCGGCAGGGCCGCGACGACGACCTGCCGAGCGCGCCCTGACGCCACCGGTGCGCGGGGAGCCCGGGCGGGGGGCGGCCGCCCGCCGCTCACCGCTGCCTCGGGTCGAGACCCGGCGGCCACGCCGGGATCCAGCCCAGGGTCCTGAGCCCCCACACCCCGATCAGCACCGCCTCCGCCGCGTCGTGGCGGAGCGTCGGCGGTGCGGTGCCGCCGAGGTGGAGGACGGCGACCCGGGCCAGCTCCCCAGCCGCCGCCTTCGCGGTCGCGGCATCCCGCCGCTCCCGGGGGTGGAGCAGCGCCCGTCGCCACCGGTCCGCCTCCACGAGCACCACCTCGGTGCCCCGGGGGCCGAACTCGCGTTGCCACGCACCTGCCAGGGTGCGGTCGCCCTCGAGCACCAGGACGTCCACCCGCCCGAGCTCCCGGCGCAGTCCCGCCGCGGTGGCCCGCAGTCGGCCCCGGGAGCCGAGGTTGCGTGAACCCACCCTGAGCAGCCGGCCAGAGGCGTCGAAGGCTGCGAACCCCGTGCGGACCCCGAGGTCGACCGCCAGCAGCCGGGCGTCGTCGTCGGGTACCGCTGCCTGGCTCTCGGGCACCGCTTCCCTCCCCTGCGCTCTACCATCCCCGCTCGACCTGGCTCGGCGAACCCGACCGGGTCGGTCCTGCCCAGTCCTGACGACCGCTCCCGCCGAGGCACCATGTCGAACGACGCCGTCACGATGACGACCCAGCAGAGCATCCGCGAGAACCTGACGCGAGCCGAGGCCGAGGAACGCGCGCGGCGGATCGCGGACGTCGACACCCGGGTCCACCTCGACCTGACCGGTGGCCCGGAGCGGTTCCACAGCCGTACAGAGCTGCGGTTCAGCGTGGTCGTCGCCGGCCCGGTCTTCGTCGACCTCACGGCGTCTTCGGTGCAGCGGGCGGTGCTCGACGGTGAGTCGCTCGGGCCTGAGGTGGTCGCGCCGACCCGGCTCGAGCTCCCCCACCTCGAGGTCGGTGACCACCACCTCGAGGTCGAGGCCACGATGGCGTACCGGCACGAGGGCAATGGGCTGCACCGCTTCGTCGACCCCTCCGACGACCGGGTCTACCTGCACAGCCAGTTCGAGCCCTTCGACGCCCACCTGGTCTACGCCTGCTTCGACCAGCCCGACCTGAAGACCACCTTCGCGCTGGACGTCGCCGTGCCCGAGGAGTGGGTGGTGGTGTCGAACGCGCGGGCCCTGGAGCGGCCGGCCCCGGGTACCGGCGGGACCTGGCGGTTCGCCACCACCCCGCGGCTGAGCACCTACGTCACGGCCGTGGTCGCGGGATCCTACGTCGAGGTGGAGGACCGCTACGAGCGTGCCGACGGCTCCGGGATCGATCTGGCCTGGTGGTCGCGCCGCTCGTTGGCCGAGCACCTCGACGCCGGTGAGTTGTTCGAGGTCACCAAGCAGAGCTTCGCGGCTTTCGAGGAGCTGTTCGCCATGCGGTACCCCTTCGGGGACCGCTACGACCAGCTGTTCGTGCCGGAGTTCTCCGCTGGTGCCATGGAGAACCCCGGCTGCGTGACCTTCAGCGAGTCCTACATCTTCCGCTCCAAGGTCACCGACGCCACCCGGGAGCGCCGCGCCGAGACGATCATCCACGAGATGGCGCACATGTGGTTCGGTGATCTCGTCACGATGCGGTGGTGGGACGATCTGTGGCTCAACGAGTCCTTCGCCACCTTCATGGCCGTCCTGGTCCAGGCCACGGCCACCCGTTTCACCGACGCCTGGGTGACCTTCCACGACGCCGAGAAGGCCTGGGCACGGTTCCAGGACCAGCTGCCCTCCACCCACCCGGTCGCCGACCAGATGCCCGACGTGGAGAGCGTGCACCAGAACTTCGACGGCATCACCTACGCGAAGGGCGCCTCGGTGCTCCGCCAGCTGGTGGCCTGGGTGGGTCAGGAGGAGTTCCTCGCCGGCTGTCGCGAGTACTTCGACCGGCACGCCTGGGGCAACACCACCCTGGCGGACTTCCTGGCGGCACTGGAGCGGGCGTCGGGCCGGGGGCTGGACAGCTGGCGGGACGCCTGGCTGCTGACCACGGGGCTCAACGAGCTGGAGCTCGAGGTCGACCTCGCCGACGACGGCACCTACCGCGACGCGGTGCTCCGGCAGCGCTCGCCGCAGCCGTCGTGGGCGGGGCTGCCCGGGGCCGCCGAGCCCGCGCCGACGCTGCGCCCCCACCGGCTCGCGATCGGCGCCTACCGCGAAGGGCCGGAGGGGCTGGTCCGGGACCACCGCGTCGAGCTCGACGTGACCGGTGAGGACACCCCGGTGCCCGGGCTGGTCGGGCTCGAGGCGGCGCCGCTGCTGGTGGTCAACGACGACGACCTGACCTACGCCAAGCTGGTGCTGGACGCCACCTCGACGGCCACCGCCACCGACCGTCTGGCCAGCGTCACCGATCCGCTGACCCGCTCCCTGCTGTGGGGGACGACCTGGGAGATGGTCCGGGACGGCCAGCTCGCCGCCCGGCGGTTCCTCGCGCTGGTGCAGGCCAACGTCGGCGTCGAGACCAGGATCGGCACGGTCCAGCGGCTCCTGCAGCGCAGCCTGGGGGCGGTCGAGCGTTACGCGGATCCAGCGGCGCGCACCGGGTCGCTGGCGGCGATCACCCGCTACGCCCGTCAGCAGATGGTCGCCAGCGAGCCCGGCAGCGATCACCAACTGGCCTGGGTGCGGCATTGGTCCGCCACCGCGCGGGGCGATGGCGAGCAGCTCGACGACGTCGCCGCGTTGCTGGACGGCTCCCTGACGCTGCCCGGGCTGACCGTCGACACCGACCTGCGCTGGCACCTGTTGACCTGCCTGACCCGCGCCGGGGCCCGCGGCGAGGACGCGGTCGACGCCGAGCTCGAGCGTGACCGCACCGACCTCGGTGAGCGATCGGCGGCCACCGCGCGTGCCTCGCAGCCCTCACCCGCCGCGAAGTCCGCGGCCTGGGAGCGCCTGCTGGCTGACGACACCCTGTCCCACACGATGTCCCGCCAGCTGTGGGCCGGCTTCGCCCGTCTGGACCAGGAGGAGGTCCTCGCCCCCTTCACCGACCGCTACCTCGACGTGCTCGAGGAGGTGTGGTCGACCCGGTCCCTTGACTGGGCCATCGAGTTCTCCACCGCGCTGTTCCCCCACTGGGCGGCCTCGCAGGACCTGCTGGAGCGGGTCGACGTCCGGCTGCAAGCCGAGGACCTCCCCCGCCCGCTGCGGCGTGTGCTGCTCGAGCAGCGCGACATCCTGGTGCGGACGTTGCAGGCGCGGGCCACCGACCGCGCCGAGGCGTCGCGGTGACCGCACCGGGCGGCAGGCTCCAGCTCACGGTCGACGACACCGTCGGCCACCCCGCCCTCGACACGGCGATCTCGCGGGTGCTGCTGGAGCGCGTCGACCGCGGTGAGCTGCCGGCCACGCTCCGCCTCTCGCGACCGGCCCGCATCGTGGCCTTCTCCTCCCGGGATGCCCGGGCCCCCGGGTACACCGCGGCGGTCGCGGCCGCCACGGCAGCGGGGTTCGCCCCGGTGATCCGTCTGGCGGGCGGACGGGCGGCGGTGTTCACCGAGGCCACGATCGCGTTCTCCTGGTCGGTGCCGACGGCCCAGCCGACGGCGGGCATCACCGAGCGGTTCGAGACACTGTCGGCCTGCTTGGCAGAGGCGTTCGAGGCCCTCGGGGTGGATGCGCACGTCGGCGAGGTGGCCGGCGAGTACTGCCCCGGTGCGTACTCGGTGAACGTCGCAGGTCGCCGCAAGGTCGCCGGGGTCGGTCAGCGCCTGCTGCGCTCCGCTGCCCACACCGGTGGCGTCGTGGTCGTCGACCGTGGGGACCTCATCAACCAGGCTCTGGTGCCCGTCTACGCCGCGATGGACGTGCCCTTCGACCCGGCCGCCACCGGCGCACTGCGGGACGAGGTCGATGTGACCTTCGAGCGGGTCCGGCGCGCGATCGCCGAGGCCTTCGCCCGGCGGTTCGAGGTGGTGGAGTGGCGGTTGGACGAGCGCACCCGCGAGCTCGCGGCCACCAGCGCGCCGGACCACCTCGCCGTCCCCCGTGCGGTGGCGAGCTGAGGTGGTCGCCGGTGGCGGCTTCGTGCCAGAGGACGGTCCGGGCCTGCTGGCCGGCGGGACGTCCGCTCGCCGGGCGATCCCACGGCGGATCGCCACCCCGGGGCTGCTCGTCGAGCTCGCCAGTGCCAGCTTCATCGGCAGGGTGGTGACCTGCGATCCGCAGCAGGTCGTGCTGGAGGACCGCCGCGGGCGGCGGCGCCGCTTCGCCCTGAGTCCCGGGGCCTTCCTGGTGGACGACGTGCCCGTCGACCTCCAGCCGCCGACCGGTGTCGGGGCGGCGCGGGCGGCCGGGCCTGGTGCCGCCGCCGAGGCGCTCGGCAGCACCCCCAGCGGTTCCGTCCCGGTCGCCGACCCCTCGGCCCGCACGGCCCGGGCGAGCCGCATCTGGGTGGAGGGGATCCACGACGCGGAGCTGTTGGAGCGGGTGTGGGGTGACGACCTGCGGGCCGCGGCCGTGGTGGTGGAGCCCCTGCACGGGGCGGACGATCTCGCTGCGGCGGTGCGGGCCTTCCGGCCGGCGCCGCACCGCCGGCTGGGCATCCTCCTCGACCACCTGGTGGCGGGCTCGAAGGAGAGCCGGCTGGCGAGTGCGATCGACCACGCCGACGTGCTGGTGGTGGGCCATCCCTTCGTCGACGTCTGGGCGGCGATCGCGCCCTCGGTGCTCGGCCGGAGCTCCTGGCCGGAGGTCCCGCGCGATGAGCCCTACAAGGACGGCTTCGCCCGTCGGCTTGGCTTCGCGGACCGGCACGAGGCGTGGCGGGCCCTCTCAGGCCGGGTGCGGACCTGGCGTGACCTCGACCGTTCCCTGATCCAGGCCGTCGAGCGGCTGCTCGATCACGTGACCGAGGAGGATCAGCCGCGGTAGACCGCGACGAGGGTGTGGGCGTCGCGGACCGTGAGCTGCCACCCCGCGCCCGGGTCCAGCCGGGTGACGAGCCGGGTCGGGGTCAGGTTCAGCTGACCGGTGGTTCCCGTTCCGGCCAGCTGGGCTACCACCCGGCCCTTGGCCACCTTGGTGCGGGCCGCGTTCGCGGCCCGGCCGGTGGGGGTCTCGAAGCTGATCCGGATCAGCTCGGCGCCGTCGCGGACCGCCGGCGCGACCGCGCGGGCGTGGGCCGCCGGGAGCAGGTCCAGCACCTGACGCCCGGCCAGGCGGGCGGCGAGGTGTGCCGCCATCGCATCCCGCCAGAAGGTCGCCAGGCCGCCGAGCGGCGGCAGGCTCGCCGCCAGCTCCAGCCGGTAGGCGGGCACCGGGTCCTCGAGCCCTGCCACGCCGACCAGCGCGGACAGCACCAGGACCTCGACTCCGGTCGCCGCGGAGGACCGGCCGGCGAGGCCGGCGTTGCTGTGGATCACCCCGGTGTAGCGCGCTCGCGCCGGCAGGGTCGGGGCCCCGTCCAGCGCCGCGAGGGCACGGCGGGTGGCGGCCACGTCCCGGCTGGCGACGCCGGCGATGCGGGCGAGGCGTGCGTCGTCCACCTCCCTGGCCGTGGCAGCCACGGCATCCAGCACCCGGCGGCGCGGAGCCCCGAGGGGGCCGTCGTCGACCACCTCGCGGTAGGCCGGCCCGTCACCGCCCTCTGCCTTGCCCTTCGAGGGCGGGACCAGGACCACGGGGCGCGGGTCGGCTGCGGCTCCGCTCACGACCCGGAGCCGACGACGACGCCGTCACGGTCGACCAGGAGCAGGACCGCCACGACCAGCGTCGTCGCGAACAGCAGGGTGCCCAGCGGGATGTGCAGGGAGGAGGCGAGCGCGGTGGTCACGTGGGAGCTCCTGCGCAGGGGGTGATGGTCGGTTCAGTCGGTGACGAGCTCGCCGGCGAGGTCCAGGCTGACCTGCTCGCTCGAGCCGGCGGCCACCGTCACCCGCTGTCCGTGCACGTCCACCTCGATCGGGGCGGGGTTGTCGGGGTGGCCGCGCAGGACCACGTCGTCGTTGCAGGCGTCGACCTCCAGCCAGCAGCCCCGCACCGCGAGCCCGAACTGGAGCCGCTCCCACCCCTCGGGCAGCCGGGGGGCCACCTCGACATGGTCGGTGCGCACGTGGACGCCGCCGAACCCCAGCACCGCCACCTGCCAGGTGGCACCGCACGCCGCGACGTGGATGCCGCCGATGAACGTGCCGCCGGGCGCCGGGTGGGAATCGGCCAGCAGGTCGACCGTGGCGCCCCGCAGGAACAGCTCCTCGGCCTCGGCGACGCGCCCGAGCCGGGCCGCCACCAGGGCGTACATCGGCCGCGACAGCGAGGAGCCGTGCTGGGTCCGTGGCAGGTAGTAGTCGTAGTTGGCCTCTACCGTGGCCCGGTCGTAGTGCTCGGGCTGGCTCACGAACAGCTGCACGACGTCGGGTTGCTTGGTCACCTGGGTGTGCACGGCGATGCCGTTCGGCCAGCCCCAGTACTCATCGGGGTGCTGGAGACGCTCCCGGAGATCGGCCGGAGCGAGGTCCTCGAGCTCGAAGTAGCCCTCGAACTGCTCGAGGAGTCGGGTCTCAGGGTCGGGTTCGATCACCACCAGGCGGTCGAGGATGTCTCCCCACAGCGCGCGCTCGTCATCGCCGAGGCCGAGCTCGCCGCGGAGCCGGGCCAGGACCTCGGGCTGCTCGTCACGGAGCAGGTCCCAGAGCTGGCAGGCCTCGGCCAGGGTGATCCGGGATTGCTCGAGGGAGAACAGGTTGTCGTCCACGTTCTCGTGGTACTCGTCGGGGCCGAGCAGCCGCAGCAGGTGGTAGCGGTCGTCCGCAGGTCGCAGGTAGACGAAGGACGCGAGGAACCGGGCGACCTCGAACACGATCTCCGCGCCCCGTTCGGCGAGGAAGGTCGTGTCACCGGTGGCGCGCAGGTAGGCGTCGATCGTGACGGCGATGTCCGGCGAGATGTGCATCTGCCAGTCGTTGAAGTGGTTGCGGATCGGCCGGCCGGTCAGCACGTCGACGAAGAAGAAGTCGGGACACAGCTCGTCCCCGGTGTCGCCGGAGATCCAGGCGTAGAACGCGCCGGAGTAGCCGAGGTCGGCGGCTTTGCGGCGGGCACCGTCCAACGTCGTGTGCCGGTAGACGAGCAGGTTGCGGGCGACCTCGGGGAAGGTGTGCAGCCACATCGGGAGGTTGAAGACCTCCTGGTCCCAGAACGCCGCGCCCTGGTAGGCCTGGCAGGACAGGCCGCGGGCCCCCACCGGGAGGTGGTCGGCGTGCATCGGGGTCGCGATGACGTTGTGGTACAGGTTGTACCGGAGCACCGCCTGGGTCACCGGGTCGCCGGTGACCCGCACGTCGATCCGGTCCCACCGTGCCTCCCAGGCCAGGGCGTGGCGGGCGAGCAGGAGCTCGTAGCCGTCGGCCACCCCCTGCCGGGCCAGCTCCAGCGACGCGACCAGGGGGTACTCCACGTCGTTGCCCGAGTGGACCGTCATCACCTGCTCGATGACGAGCAGGCCATCGGTGCCGACCTCGAGATCGAGGACGCGGTACAGCTCCCGCTCGGAGCGCTCGAGCCGTTCTGCCTGGACCCTGCCGCCGTGGATGGCCACCGCGTGGGCGACCGCGATGGGCAGACCCCGCTCGGTGGTGTTCATGCGCATCGCGAGGGCGTCGTCGTGGATGTGGGGCTCGACGAAGGCGAAGTGGTCCCCGTTCAGGCTCCAGACCTCCCCGTCGATCCCGGTGGTCAACGTCAGCCGGGTCCCCGGCGTGGCGAAGACGCGCTGGCGCTGGGCGATGAGGTGGCGCTCGTCCATCGACGCGAAGCGTTCATCGACGAGACGGTGGACCGGGCCCGAGGACGGGCCGTAGATGCGGTGCTGTCGTCCGTAGCGCACGTCGAGCCGACGCTCCAGCAGGTCACGGTCGGAGAGCACCTGGTCGGCGTCGATGGCGACCGGCTGGCCGAGGTGCCCGAGCTCGGCGAACAGCGCGTTGGGCACGTTGCACAGCTCCGCCCACTTGCCGTCGGCGTTGTCCCAGGTGTCGGAGACGGTGCAGCCCACGGTGGCCGAGGCGCGCCACTCCGGCACCGTGCCCCGGTAACCGAGGTAGCCGTTGCCCGTGAGGTGGCTGGTCGCCACGTTGATGACCTGGTCCGGGTCGTGGCGGTCATCGATCACCACCCATCCGTCGGCGACCATCGGCCCGTTGGCCACCCGGGCCTCGGCCGGGGGGCAGACCACCGTGAGATCGACGTCGCGGGTGGCGTCGAACCGGTGGTGGGCATGGCCCACGCGCTCCTCGGGACCCGTGCCGACGGCGGTCATCCCGGCGGCCAGGGCGGCGTCGATGCCGGCCGCCGCATCCTCGACCACCACGCAGTGGGCGGGCTCGACGCCGAGCAGGTCGGCCGCGGCGAGGAACAGATCGGGCGCGGGCTTGGCGTTGTCGACCGTGTCGCCGTCGGCGACCGCATCGAACAGCCCCGTGATCTCCAGCTTGTCCAGCACGAAGCGGGCGTTCTTCGACGACGAGCCGATGGCCACCAGCATCCCACGGCGTTTGGCGTCGACCACCAACGAGATCGCCCCCGGCAGGAGGTCCTTCGGGCTCATCCCCTGGAGCGAGTCGACGTAGTAGCTGTTCTTCCGCTCCATCATCTCGTCGAAGGTGGCCGGGTCGACCTGACGATCGCCCAGCAGCAGCTCCAGCGACGCTGCGCGCGACACACCTCGCAGCGCCTCGTTCGCCGCGCGATCGAAGGGCAGGCCCTCCTCATCGGCCAGGCGCTGCCAGCCGAGGTAGTGGTACTCCGCCGTCTCGGTGAGGACGCCGTCGAGGTCGAAGATCACGGCGCGTTGCGGGGCCACGGGCATGACGGGAGCGCTCCGGTCCGACGGACAACGGGACACGTTCGACCCTAGTTGTCGGGTCCGGGCCCGGTGGACCGTTCGATCAGCTGCCGAAGGAGCCCGCGATCCGGTCGGCGACGAGCTCAGCGCAGGTGGGACACATCGGGAACCGCGAGGGGTCACCGTCGGGCTTCCACCGCTTCCCACACAGCGCCGTCACCGGCGTGCCCTTGCGGCGGAAACGTTCCAGGTCGCGCTTGCTGACGTAGTGCGCGAACCGGTCGTGGTCACCGTCACCGTCCCCGGGCTTGGGCCGCGCGTCCGGTTGCACCGGCGCGGGGGCCTGGGTCGGTGACCTGGTCGGCAGGTGTGTGTCAGTGGCCATGGCGCCCACGCTACCGCGCCCGCGGCGCGGATGCCGGCCACCGTCGCCAGCGGCCCCGCTCGCTCGTCGGTCAGTGGCCGGGATGGACCTCGAACCACAACGGGGCGCCCTCGCTGCCCTCCTCAGCGCGGTAGGACACGGTGATCTCCTCACCCTCGGCGATGTCGCGCAGCGCGAACAGCTGGGCCGTGAGGCGGTCGGGGAGCAACCACAGGAAGGCGTTCGGGTCGTCGTCGTGGTTGCACATCGAGGAGACGCCGAGCACCAGTGCCGCGGTGCCATGCTCGTCCCACTCGTAGACGTAGTCGTCGACGATCGTGGCCTGCAGGGCGGTGCGCTCCGAGCCCGGTACCAGCAGCAGCGGCGCCTCCATGATCAGGGTCTCCGAGGCGATCGGCGCGGTCGCGAACAGCCCACGTCCTTCCCGCGGGGAGGGCCGCACCTCGTAGGTGTCCTGCATGTCGGGCTCCTGTCCTGGCATCGGTGCCCTCACGCTACGCCGGCCGCCCGCCGCAGGCGGTCCATGACCGCCCGCCCGACCCCCTCCTCGGCGACGGCCTCCACCAACAGCAGCTCCACGCCCGCGCGTTCCGCCTCCCGGAACCCCGTGTACAGGCGTCGCGCCAGGTCCGGCGCGTCCGTGAAGGTGTCGATGACGGTGGCTGTCGGCGGGAGGTGGTCGGCGTGGTCCCGGTGGACCACGGCGCCGAAGTGGACGCCAGCCGTCACGGCGCGGGCCACCTCGACGTCGACCTGCCCGGCGGGCGCGATCCGGACCCTGCAACCTGGCGCGTAGTGGCGGTAGCGGGTTCCCGGGGAGCGTTGCAGCTCGCCCGCCGCCTCCTCCCCCGATACGCCGAGCTGCTCCCGGGTCACCCCGCCCTCACGCAGCACGACCGGCCGCGACCCTCGGGCGTCCACCACGGTCGACTCGACCCCGACGACGCAGGGTCCACCGTCGAGCACCAGCGCCAGCTCGCTGCCGAACTCGCCGAGCACGTCTCTCGCCGTGGTCGGTGACGGCCGCCCCGAACGGTTCGCCGACGGCGCCGCCAACGGGGAACGGCATCGCTGGAGCACCGCGGTGGCGACGGGGTGGTCGGGGACGCGGACCGCCACGCTCGACAGCCCCGCCCGGGTGATGGCGGGGACGCTGGCCGCAGCGGTCACGACCAGGGTCAGCGGTCCGGGCCAGTGGGCGGCCGCCAGCGAGCGGGCCAGCGGTGTGACCTGCTCGGTGACCCGGGGCAGCTCTTCCTCGTCGGCGAGGTGGACGATCAGCGGGTTGTCCGCGGGACGGGCTTTCGCGGCGAAGATCGCGGCGACGGTGTCGGTCGCGAAGGCGTCACCGGCGAGGCCGTAGACCGTCTCGGTCGGCAGCCCGATGAGGCGTCCGGCGTCCAGCGCCGCCACCGCGGCAGCCAGGCCGTCCGCGTCCGCGCGCAGCAGACGGGCCGATGCCGCTGCGGATGCCTGCTCCAACCCTGCTCGCTCCTGGTCTGTGCAGCGGCGGACGGTACCGCTGGGTCGACGAGGGGGGCACCGAGGCGGCTGCCGTCACCGGAGGGGCGATGGTGGAGTCGGCCGGCCCACCACCCTTCCTCGTCGATCGCCCCTTCGCGTTCACGTTCAGTGATCGCCAGACCGGCGCGATCCTGTTCCTCGGCTCGGTCCGCGACCCGCGGGGTTGACGGGGGGGTCGCCGGCCTCCGGTGGGCTCTCAGTCAGGTGTCAAGGTCCGCAGCATCGTGATCGCCCCGTCCGTGGCTGCCACGGCCGTGGCTGCCGCGGCCGTGGCTGCCGCAGCCGTGGCTGCCGCGGCCGTGGCTGCCGCAGCCGTGAACCCGAACCGCTCGTACAGCGACCGGGCCGGGTTGTCGGTCTCCACGCTCAGGCTGACCCGGCGGGCGCCGTCGATGCGGAGGAGGGCCAGCATCGCGCTCAGCAGGCAGCCGCCGATGCCGTACCCGCGACGCTCCGGCGCGACGGCGATGCTCAGTTCGGGGGTCAGTTCGTCGACGTAGCCGTAGCCGTGGGCGTGGTCAGGGAAGCGGCGGACCCACACCGCACCCACCGGTCGGCCCGCGACGCGGGCGAGCAGCCCGGCGTCGCCCGAACGGCCCCACTGGTCCACGTAGATGGCCAGCTCAGGTGCGCAGAGTGCCGCTGCGATCGGTGGAGCGTCGCCGGTCGCGCGCCAGAACGCTGCCTCGTAGAGCATCGCGCGCACGAACGGCAGATCATCGGTGGTGATCGGGAGGATCGTGAGGGAGGTCATGGTGGCAGCCTGCCTCTCCGCCGGTCCCGGCACCACCCTCGGGCGAGAACCAGCCGAAAGGGGTGGGCAGAAAGCGTGACCGCCACAAGGTGTGGTGTCAGGCACCTGCTCCTTCTTGGAACAGGTTCGCGGTCGTGTT
>Ga0207421_10005364_pt1 | contig 14367 bp, 13 predicted proteins | sample SodLakKL_010_SED_4_FD_187542 | JGI IMG/M metagenome (GOLD analysis project Ga0207421, IMG submission 187542) | Alkaline sediment microbial communities from Lake Tanatar, Kulunda Steppe, Russia - 8KL_010_SED (SPAdes) (version 2) | ecosystem: Environmental > Aquatic > Non-marine Saline and...
AATAGCCACCGGCGGCTGCCACGATAGCAAAATTGAGGTTATTGATCACATTCATGGTCGGCCCCACGACACCGGCGAAGATCTGCGCCTTGACGCCGCTATCGCGCAGATCATCGTTGTGTTCCGAAAACTTCTCAATCATCGCATCTTCCTGCTGAAAAACCTTGACGACCCTTTGCCCGGAGATTGTCTCTTCAACCAGCCCATTTAACTCACCTAGGTGCTTTTGCTGTTCTCCAAAATAATGGCGGGTGCGCACAGCCACCAGTTTGGTGATCACAGCCATGATCGGAACCGTCACCAAAGTCATCACAGTCAGCACGGGGCTTAGGATGAGCATCATCGTAATGGTCCCGAAAATGGTGATAAAACTATTAAAAGCCTGGGTCACACTGTTGTTGAGAACATTGGCCACATGCTCGACGTCATTGGACAGGCGGGACATGGTATCGCCATGGGTGTGGGTATCGAAAAAACGGACAGGCAAATCTTGGATGGTGTCAAAGAGATCCTTGCGGATATCCCGAACCGTACGCTGTGCCATACCCACCATAATGTGATTTTGAAGCCACATACCGCCGGCACCGAGAAGGTAGAGTCCGATCATGGCCATGGCAAGCATCAGCAGTCCCGGCATATCCCCTGGTATAATGAAGCGGTCAATGCCGACACCGATCAGGTACGGTCCCGACAGCATCGCGCCCGCACTGACCAGCACCAGCATAAACACAACCGCCATCAGCCACTTTTCCCTGCGAAGATATCCCCAGAGCCGGCCCACAGTCTGCCTGCCGCGCTTGGGTTTTTCAATGGGCATCATCAGTCCGCCATGGGGGCCTCCGCCTGGCCTTCTGCGCCTGCGTTCCGTGTCACTTCGATTTTGTGCAGACATCTACACCGCCTCCTCTCCCATTTGTGAGCGATAGATATCCTGGTATATGCTGCTTTCGGCCAAGAGCCGGTCGTGGGTGCCGCTGGCTGCGATCCGGCCTTCGTCCAACACCAGGATAGTATCGGCGTCCATAACTGACGTGATGCGCTGGGCAATCACAAACGTAGTCGCTTGGGGCTCTCGCCTTCGCAGGGCTTCTTGTATTCGCGATTCAGTCCCCAAATCCACTGCGCTGGTACTGTCATCAAGGATCAAGACAGGCGCGTCTTTGATCAAGCCCCGCGCGATGGAGACGCGCTGCTTCTGGCCGCCGGACAGATTAACCGCGCGCTGTCCTAAGACAGAATCGTATCCGTGGGGAAACGATTGTATGAAGTGATCGGCCTGGGCATGGTCCGCCGCCTCGACTACCTGCTCTGTTCCGGCATCGGGCCGCCCCCAGCGGATATTTTCGTCAATGGTGCCCGAGAAAAGAACGGCATCCTGCAAGACAATGCTGACACTGCGCCGGAGAGCGTCCAAGGTAATATGCCGGATATCCCGTCCATCCATCAATATCCGTCCCGAATCGGGGTCATACAGCCGCAGCATCAGACTGACTAAGGTGCTCTTTCCCGAACCGGTACCGCCTAAGATTCCGACCATTTCCCCCGGCTCGGCCGTGAAGGAGATGTCTTGCAGAACCGGTTCCCCACTGGCCTGGGGATAACTAAAGTGCACGTTCTCAAACTCCACCCGGCCTTCTTCAACGGGAATGTCCTCGGCCTCAGGTTCATCGTGCAGATCCACCTCTGTGGCAAGCACTTCCTGGATACGTTCACCGGAGGCCTGCGCCCGGGAAATCATGATGAACATAAAGGCCACCATCATCAGAGAGCCCAATATATGAATCATGTAGTTGACAAAGGCCATGATCTCGCCCACCATCATCGTTCCGCGGTCAACCTGGACTCCGCCGAAATAAAGAATGCCCACAATGCTCAAGTTCATAATCAGCATAATTAAAGGCATGGCCAGAGCCATCAGCCGGCCAGCCTGCACAGACATATCCATCAGATCGTCATTGGACACCGAAAACCGTTTTCGCTCATGATCACTGCGGACAAAGGCCTTAATCAAGCGAATGCCAGATAAATTTTCCCGCATCACATTGTTTACCCTGTCCAATTTCTCTTGTACCAGCGTAAATAGGCGAAAGCCGCGCTTAACCAGCAATGCCATGATAACCGCCAAGACCGGAATGGAAACCAGAAAAATCATCGACAGCTGCGGGTTAATGCGAATGGCCATCACAATCCCGCCCAGAGACAAAAGCGGAGCTCGGACCATCATCCGCAGGCCCATGAGCACCAAATTCTGCACCTGGGTAACATCATTGGTCACGCGAGTAATCAACGATGATGTCTTGTATTGATCAAGATTGGCAAAGGAAAACGACTGCACCTTCTCAAACAAGGCAGCGCGCAAGTCAGCGCCGAAGTGCTGGCTTGCCATGCTCGCAGCCACCGTGCAGCCAACGCCTCCCGCCATACCCAGGAGAGCCACGCCGATCATCACCGCGCCGGTCCGGAGAATATAGGGAATGTCCTCGGCTGCGACACCCACGTCCACGATGCTGGCCAGAAGCGTCGGTTGGTACAGGTCCGCAATGACTTCGGCAATCATCAACAGCGGCGCCAGCAGGACAGCTTTCCAATGGGGCCTGAGGAAACGCATTATTTTCAGCATGTTTCACCATCCTCACGGGGAACACAACCGCCCGGCTGCGACAAGTTGGCCTTCATTCGCTGCAGCATTTGATACAAGAGCTCCTTGTCTTCGTCGCTGAAGGCGTACAGCATCTCGTCCTCCAAGTCTTCCAGGGCTTCGCGGGCCTGATGCATCAGCATGCGCCCTTCTTCGGTCAGATACACTTCCACTGCGCGGTGATCATTCTGGTGCGACTGACGCCGCACCAGATCGCGCTGCTCCATGCGCTGCAGTATGGTCGACAATGATGCCGCCCGGATATTGAGTTTCTCACACAGAGCGCTCTGCGTCTGCCCGTCCTTCTCCCCAAGCACCAGAAGAACCGGCGGCTGGCCCCGGCTCAAACCCAGACTGGCAAACAGCGTCCGAGCCCTTTCCATGTGCACTTTAACCACCTGTACAAACAGATAGCCGATACGTCCCCTCTTCCCGTCCAAGGGTGCATCTCCCCTTTATGTTAGTTAGGTAACTAACTATATGGTAGACAATCTTTCTGCAAAAGTCAAGCAGAACACCTCCCCATTCCCTGCTGCACTGGAACCACCGCCGCCAAACTGGTATACTAAGACTGTGGATCAATGTGAGAGGAGTGCATTCCATGCAGCTGCAGAGCAGTTTTTCGTTTTTCATGCCCACACGCGTACTGCACGGTCAGAACATCATCCAAGACGAGCAGAGCCGACTGGGTGAAATGGGAACCCGTTGCTTGATCGTAACCGGAGCCTCTTCCGCCAAGGCGTCCGGTGCCTTCCAAGATTTGACCAGTGCGCTCGAAAACCTCGGTATCCGCTACGAACTGTTTGACCAAGTCGAACCCAATCCATCCCTGGAAAATGTGGCCCAGGGAGGAGATGCAGCCCGCCGTTTCGAGCCGGATTTCATTGCCGCCATTGGCGGAGGCTCACCCCTTGACGCTGCCAAAGCCATTGCAGTCCTGGCCGTCAACGACATACCGCCGCAGCAGTTGTACGATGGACACTTTGCCAACACTCCGCTGCCCATAGCCGCGGTGCCGACCACGGCAGGTACAGGCAGTGAAGTGACCCCCTATTCGGTACTGACCATAACCGACCAGGAAACAAAAAAAGGTTTTGGAGGTCCCGACCTCTTCCCGAAGCTGGCGTTTCTCGATCCCCGCTACTGCCAGTCTCTTCCCTTTCAGGTGACTGTCGACACGGCAGTCGACGCGTTATCGCACCTGGTGGAAGGGTATCTGTCGGCACGGGCCAATGATGCCAGCGATATGCTTGCCGAGCGGGGCATGGCACTGTGGGGGACCTGCCTTCCGGCGCTGCAGATCGGCGAAGGCGCTTTGGATGCGGCCGTTCGAGACCGTCTATTGGTAGCATCGGCGCTGGGCGGCATGACCATATCCCACACAGGTACCGCCTATGTCCATTCCCTGGGCTACCCGCTGACGTTCTATCACGACATCCCCCACGGCCAGGCCAATGGCCTGCTTCTGCCCGGATTTCTGCGCCATGCAGAATCGGTCAATCCAGACAGAGTGGCAGCGATTCTAAGACACTTGGATCACCGCTCCACCAAGAGCCTCGGCGATACCCTTGCTTCGCTGTTCCCCAGGCGTGTACAGCTCTCCCAGGACGAGCTCGACAGCTATGTGGAAAAGACGCTGCCGACCAAGAATGTGACGCATTCACCCGGCACTGTCACACGGGAAGTTCTTATCAATACCTTGGCCGAAAACTTCAGCCGGCCGTGATCCCGCGCTCCCATGGAGCACAGAATACGGAACCGCCGTTCACGGCATCGTACATGGTACGATTGTCCGTGCGGCGGTTCCTGCCGCGTCCTGCGGCTTTTATCGATAGAGCAGGCCTCTGCCCAAGCAGTCGATCCATAAATCAGTCCAGGTATTCCTGGGAAATTACTCCGCCGGGGGGTTCTGGCTTTCTCGCCACGATCAGTCCGTGACCCAAGGGGAGCAGCAGACTTTCTAGCTCCTCGCGGGAAGCGATGGCTTCCATGGCCGCGCGCCCCTGCGGCTGCAGCCGCCCGTAGTCTGTCGTGCCCTCCGACTCCTTGAGAACATAGACTCCGGCATACAGCCCTCCCACCCGCAGCACACGCAAGCAGGACATGACAGAAGGATGCACCGAACACTTGAAATTGTGCACAATAAGATCAAAGGAATCCGGCAGCTGTTCCTGCAGAAGTTTCTCGGGGTCGCCCACTTGCTGCTCAATGATATCGTGCAGCATCAGGGCTTCCCAGCGGCTCTTGGCCCGAAAGGCTGCCCCCTGTTCCGCTGCCAGGCTTACAACCCGACCACCGCACTTGCGGACGGCCTCCGCCATGACAGCACTGAAATAACCCGAGCCGGTACCCACGTCCAATATTTTCTTGGCACCGGAAACAAAGATCACAAGCTGAAGCCAACCTCCAGCCTGCATCACCCTGGACATCGGATACGATTCATCTTCCATAAACGAATCCAAAGGTATCTGGGGCCTATGGGGATACAAGGCGGCAATATACTTCTGTTCTCGTTCCATGCCGTCACCCTCCATTTCGACTGCTTCAGCACGGCGGTATCCGGGCACATGTCCTCCTGCGGAAAACACGCCCATTCCCATGCGGCACGATTTACCAAACCGGCCTCGAACGATATGCAGCTGCATCGGTATTGATGACATTTGGCTGCGAGGCCTCCCGCTGTGCCGGCAGCTGCGGGACAAAAAAGCATCCCGCAGGGGATGCACTGCCGATGGCTTTTTCAGCGGATTCTGCGGGCTGCCTGCTGGATAGGATCCCAAACCCCGTTATATGGCGGCGCGTACGCCAGATCCAAATGCAGCAGTTCGTCGGTGCTCAGCTCACTGTACAATGCAGTGGCCAAAACGTCCACTCGTTTGTCGGCGCCCGGCCCAATCAACTGGCCGCCCAGCAGCCGGTGGGTCTCTTTTTCGTATACCAGTTTCACCGCCAGCCGCCCAGCACCCGGCATATAACCGGCCATTTGACGGCTTTCAATGACAACAGCGTCCCACGGCAATCCTTCCGCCTCCGCTTCCCGGCTGTTTAACCCGGTCCGGGCCAACGTCAGATCAAAGAAACGCAGAACACCCGTGCCAACCACGCCTTGGAAGGGCTGCCGGCGTCCAATCAGGTTCAGCCCTGCCAGCATGCCCTGTTTGTTGGCCGTTGTCCCCAGCGGCATGTAGTCCGGACGCCTCTTAAGGCGATGATACTGCGAAGCGCAGTCCCCGGCCGCGAAGACACCAGCCTCCGAGGTCCGCAGATGGGGATCCACCAGGACGGCACCGCTTTCGTGGCACGCAAGGCCGGCTGCGAATTCTGTGTTCGGCGTCACCCCTACGCAAACCAGTACCAGATCCGCCCTATACCTGCCCTGATCCGTAGTCACGGCCGATACCCGCTGCTCCCCCTCCAGCTCCTGCACCTGTTCGTTGAGGCTTACTGCAATACCGTTCCTTTGGGCTTCTTCGAGAATGTACGGTGCCATATCGTCATCAAAGGTGCCTCCGAGACGGCCGCTGCGGTTGATAATACGCACATCCTTGCCCATGTGCACGAACGATTCGGCCGCCTCCAATCCCACATATCCGGCGCCGATCACGACCACATGCTGCACCCGCCCGGCTTCCCGCTGCAGTGCCTCGGCATCGGGAATTGTCTTTAACACGCGCACGCCGTCCAAAGAAATGCCAGGCCAGTTGGGCATGCGAGGCCGCGCTCCGGACGCAATCAGCAACTGGTCATAGGATTCTTCAAAGGGCTGGCCCTCGTCAAGTTGGGTCCCGCATACCAGACGATTTTCGAAATCGACGGCTTCCACGCGGTGAAGCGTTCTCGCATCGATGCCGTAGCGTTCTTGGAATTCGGCTTGGCTCCGGGCTACCAAAGATTCGGCGCTGGACACCTCTCCCGTCAAGAGATAGGGCAGCCCGCATTGGGCATAGGAGTAGTATTCACCCTGTTCGAACACGGTAATTTCGGGATTGGTGCCTTTGCGGACGATCTGCATGGCCGCACTCATTCCCGCTGCATCGCCGCCGACAATCACATACTTCACTGGGATGACCTACCTTCGCTGGATTGTTGAAAACCCTGCCATTCGACGCCAAATCGGCCGGCCGTGTTTCTGCAGATCACTACCAAAGTCCAAGAGCCCGGATAGGTATCAAAATGCTGAATTTCCAAATGCTGCCCGGGACCGTGAACATCCAGGCGGAACCGCCGTTCACCCGCGGGATCCACCAAGTAACTGACAACGGTCCCCTGCCGCAGAGAAATTTCGATCGTCATTGACAGCTTGGTAGCAGTATCCGACACGTCGAGAACATATGTATCCACACGGCTTTCGGGCTCAGGAAAAACCTGTACGGATCGACCGGTCGACGTTAGATACCCGCTGCCAGCCCACCATAGGACGGCTGCAATAAGGATCACCAAACCCAGTACACGCTGTTCAGGCTTCATGGCTGTCCGCCTCCATGTCCTGTTCTTCCAGCCCCAGAACCATAGACATTCCGTGCTGCGTTCCCTGCTGCGTGTTCTTGCGGCCCTGCTGTGGCATATCCGGCATCAACTGCCCTTCGACTGATCGCCGTCTTGGCGATGCTGCTTCCAATCGTCAAACAACAGGCCGTACAAGAATTGGTCCTGGTAGGTGCCGCCGCGGTACCATTTGCTGCGCCGCACCCCTTCCTTGGTGAAACCCACGGCTTCATAGGATTTCTGGGCCGCGGTATTTCCTTCATAACAGCTCAGTTCCACCCTGTTTAGGCGCAGCTCTTCGAAGGCAAAGCGCAGAAAGACTTCAATGGCCTCACGGCCGAATCCTCGGCCCCTTGATGACTTCTCGCCGATCACCATACCCATTTCGCCCCAGCCATTCTGTTGATCCACACGCACAAAGTCGATCTGGCCAATGTACTCCTCGGTGTCCTTGTAGGCAATCACGAAGCCGTTCCAACCGCCTCCCATGGCTGCATCCAAAAACGATCGGGTCTGTTTGGCCGATTGGGGATACAAAAATATATCCGAAAGGTATTTCGTCGTCTCTGGGTCATTTACCCAACGGCGAATATTTTCATAGTCACCCTCTTGGTACTCGCGCAACATAACTCGTTCTCCAAAAAACCGCGGCAATGCCACCACCTCAATTCTACCGTATAGGTTCCATTTCTCCCATCCATAAACGTTTTCCTGCATCCTCCAGAAAGGATTTTTCCAGAAAAGACGCACCAGCAGGGAGACAGGACTACGGCGTCGAAATTGATTTCTTATGACATCAACCGAAAGGGCGTGCCATCTGTCTTGCAGTTGAAACAGACTTTGGGCCAAATGGGTCCCAGCCTCATTCTATTCTCACTGGCCGTAGCAGCTTTGGGTATAACCAATGGCATTCATGAGACCAGCTTCAACAATTACTTATACGATACCTTTCAGATTGGGGCCAGCGCCCGCGGTGCTTTGGAGTTCCCCCGGGAACTGCCTGGATTGCTGTCCGCCGCCATTGCCGGAGGACTAATCATGTTTGGCCAAGTAAAAGCGGCTTTAGTGTCCATGGCCTTTCTGGCCCTGGGCTTTGTCGGCCTCGGTTTCCTGTCGATTTCTTTTCCCGTGATGGTCATATGGATGATCATCTGGAGTATCGGCAATCATCTCTTCATGCCCCTGGAAGGGGCCATTGCCGTAAGCTTGGCGGGAGAGCGCAAGATCGGGCAGGTCTTGGGACAGCTCGGCGGCATCCGTCTAGGGGCAACCCTGGTGGGAGCTGTCATCATCTCCCTGGGCATGGGCGAATTTTTTGTCAACAACCTAACCTACCAGCATACCTACTTTATGGCTGCATTCGTGGCCCTGATTGGTGTATTGATCCTCATGCGCATACCGCCGGTACAGGTCTCCAGCCAGGTGCAGCGCCGCATTGTCTGGAACAGGAAATATTCGGTCTTCTACAGTCTCTGCTTCCTCTGGGGCATTCGCAAACAGATCTTCATCACCTTTGCCCTATGGCAGCTCGTCCAGACCTTTGGACAACCCGCTTCTGTGGTAGCTACGCTGTGGATCATCACCAGCCTCATCGGCGTATTTTTCCGGCCGTTTCTAGGCAGCCTGTCCGACCGCCTTGGTGAACGGGCCATCCTCCTTGGTGAAGTTCCCATTGTTATGATTGTCTTCACCGGCTACGCAGTAGCCCCCAACTTGGCTGCAGAATCCGCGGGCCTGTATCTCATGTACGGCTGTTATGTACTGGACTCCGTCATGACCGCCACTCCCATTGTGCGCACCAGTTACATCAGCAAGATCCTCGACAACAAAAATGACTTAGCTCCCACCCTTGCCATGGGAGTTTCCCTCGACCACGCATCGGCGATGATCATGCCGGTCATTGGCGGATTTGTCTGGGCAGTGTTCGGAGCCCACTATCTCTTCCTCGGGGCCGCAATCCTGCTGCTGCTGCATGCATATACGGCCTATCATGCACGAATCCCAAAAGAACTGGAGGCGACGGAACAGGCTGCCTGATCTCAGCCGCGGGCATGATCCCCGCAGTGCCCCATCGGCCGCCCGTAAAGACGCCGCACCGGACAACAAGGAGGTTCTGATTTATGGCTTTGTTTCAGTGCAACTTCTTTGCCGAAACCCTAGGGCTGTCCACGACCATGCACGTGATCATCCCAGAGAAGCGCCGGAACAGTCCGCATCCAGTCCGCGACAGCGAGCATCCGACCCTGTTTCTGCTGCACGGAGCATCGGACGATTACAGTATCTGGGTCCGGCGTACATCCATTGAACGCTATGCCGAAGAACGCGGCTTGGCCGTTGTCATGCCCCAGGCTGACCTCAGCTTCTATGCCGATATGGTCTCGGGCAACAACTATTGGAGCTTCATCAGCCAAGAACTGCCGCAAAAAGCGCGCTGGTTCTTCTCCCTTTCCGCTCGGCGGGCGGACACCTTTGCCGCCGGATTGTCCATGGGCGGCTATGGAGCATTTAAACTAGGGCTTCGCTGCCCGCAATCCTTTGCCGCAGCTGCGAGCCTATCCGGAGCCCTAGACATGGCCGCAGCAAAAGACCGAAGCCAAGAGCAGGGGCGCTCGGATCTTTTCCGAAACATCTTCGGGCCCGAATCCATTGCTGGTACCGATCATGATCTGCTGCATCTGGTCGATCAGCTGCATGGGAAGCCTGGTCCGAAACCCAGTCTGTTTCAATGCTGCGGCACCGAAGATTTTCTCTATCAAGACAACTTGCGTTTTCGCCGCCGGGCGGAGGCGTCATCCCTGGATTTAACCTATGATGAAGGTCCCGGCGGCCACGACTGGAGCTATTGGGACCAGAAGATCCAAGATGTCATCGGTTGGCTCCCCTTACCAAAAGTGTAAGTGCTCTGTCAGATTTGGCCGCAACTCACCATCGGGGAAGGTGTTTTTCTACCCTGTGCCTAAGGTCAGCCCATGGAGACAACTTCCAATTTTTGTGGAAGGAGGTGAAACAATGTCTACAGGGCTGCAGAGTTTGATCCAGAAGGCCATGGACGCGATGAATGCCTGGGATTTTGAACAAGCCAGCCGTTTATGGGGTGAAGCCCATGCGCTGTCGGGAATTCCTTCGCTGCTGATAAACCAAGCCATGTGTCACTGCCAGATGGGCGAGCCACAGGAGGCATTGGATGTGCTCCGAGAGCTCCTGGCCGCAAAATCCTATCCGGCCATGGCCGGGGCCATCGCCAGCCAATGTCATGCCCGTCTGGAGCACAGAGACGAGGCCATTAAACATCTGGCCAGAGCCATTGCCCTGTGGGAAGGCGAACGAACCGCCTCTGCGCGAGCGGAGGTACCCCAAGAACTGATGCTGGCCGCGGGCATGCTCGGCGATCATGTCCAGGTGCTGCGGATTTTCAAATCCGCACCCACGCAAAACACAGCCATGAAGCTGCAGGCAGCTTCAGCCTATTTCAACCGCGGTTTCTACAGCCAGGCACAAAAACTTTGGAAGTACTTAGATGACGAGACCGTGAAGCCCTTCGTTCAAGTGGCGCAATGGATTATAGAAGGCATCGTCCCCGCCTTTACCTTAGAATACGACTTCGACTGGATGCCCTACTCCGGTTCGGACCCCGCAGCAGAGGTCAGCCGTGCCCTGCGCCGACGACCTCTCTCGGGAATGATTCGGGTACAGCTACTGTATCAGACCTTGACAGACGAATCCCTGCCCTACCAGCGCTGGGGGACACTGGGCCTGCTGATGGAAGATCCCGGTCCGTGGCGCAGCCAATTTGGCTTCCAGTTGATGAAAGCGCCGTGGCTTCCCAGACACATCAGGGTCCGCACTGCCCAATTGCTTCTGAAGGCCGGGGCCATCGACTCTGATTCGCCCATACCGTGGATTGTGGACAATCAGGTTGTGACGACAACCATTGCAGAACTGGGACTGCTGTCCCAGTGGGACTGCATTGCCCTGGCCGAGGAAGCCATCGATTCCCTTTTGGCGTCCCGCCCCGAGGAAGCACTAGAGAAACTTGAAAGGGCATACCACTGGCTCCCCGGCGACTACATCATCGGTCTAACGCTGGTAGAGTGCCTGGCAGTGCAGGGCAGTATCCGAGCTGCCCATCATATGCTGGACAGGCTGACCGAATACTGGGAAGGGGATCCGGAGTTTCACCGGGATGCCGCCGCTGCATCGGGATTCCTAGGCCACGATGAGTTGACGCGTTACCATATGCAGCGGGCTGACCCCAGTCCGGGCCAATGGTACAGCAAAGCCACGGGACTAGACCCATGGTCGAGCATCGAGATGGGGTCTTTTTGGAAAAAAGTGTTTTCGGCTGTGCTCAAACCCCGCCTCACATTGCGCAGCTGCCTGCGCGGCTGGCCCCTGCACGCACTGCGGATGATCGCGCATCACAACGGCATCACTACCAAAGGCCGTTCCCGGCAGGAACTGATCAATGCCTACGTGAAGGCGATGGACAACAGCTGCATGGCCGACATATTCCATGCGCTGCCGCAGCCTGCACAGCAACTGCTGCGCTATCTTCTGGGGGTCGACGGACAGTGCGAGCTGGCGTCTGTGCCGAAGGAGTTTGGTATGCCGGAAGTAGAATGGCCGTGGTGGAGCAGAACCGGCGGTCCGTTAGGCCCGTACGGAAGCCTGGCACTGCAAGGGCTGATCGCCTTCGGCCGAACACATCCCGACGGCCCGCTGGTGATTGTCATACCAAAAGAACATAAGGAACGGCTGCTCCGCTGTCTTTCCGGTTGAATGAGTGGTTTTGGAACACCATCGCGGCCGTGTGCCGCGAAGGATCTTAGAGCGCAGAGTTTTCGACAAGGCCTGGGAGTGGCCGTGCCATCCCGGTTGCCTTGGCACCCCGGTCAAAGCAGGGACACATCCACCGTTTGTCGTCTATACGCGGAAAACACGCGGGGTAATCATCTAGCCCCGCGTGTTTCTTCTGGCCCTGTGCCCGCCGTTACCAAGCGTATGCCTCCGGTGCTCGGCCGCCAGGTCCTGGGAAAATAGCGTCGAGCCTTTGCAGCGTCTCCTCATCCAAGGTCATCTCCACGGCTCGGAGGCTGTTTTCCAACTGCTCCAGCGTCCGCGGCCCAATAATGGGACCCGTGACGGCCGGTTGCTGCAGAGTCCAGGCCAGAGCCACATTAGCCGGTTCTTCGCCCAGATCGGCACTGAGCTCCGCAAAGTCCTCCAGTTGCTGCCGGTACTGTTCAGCCTGTTCCTGCAGGCGGGCCGAACGAGAGCCTGCCTCCGCGTTTAGTGCCTTGCCGCCCAAAAGTCCTCCAGCCAACGGGCTCCACGGAATGACACCGAGGCCATAGTGGGCCGCAGCCGGAAGCACCTCGAGTTCAGGTAGCCGGTTGAGCAAATTAAACTTGTGCTGCTCGGATACCAGACCTAACATTCCCCGGGCATCGGCCGCCGCTTGGGCCTGGGCCAAATGCCAGCCAGCAAAGTTGCTGGCACCGATGTAATCAACGGTTCCGGCCTGAATGAGACTGGCGAATACCTCCCACAGTTCGGCCCAAGTCACATTCCGATCCACATGGTGCATCTGGTACAGTTCGATGTGGTCGGTCTGCAGTCGACGCAGCGAATCCTTAAGTGCTCGCCGTATTTTGTACGCCGAAAGATTGCGAGTATCATTGGGCCCGTCCAACTCGTTTCCCATGGGGTTGTACACCTTTGTGGCCAATACGACCTTTTCTCGGCGGCCGCCTCCCTGGGCAAACCAGCGCCCAATGATTTCCTCTGTCCATCCCTGCCGCGGACTCCAACCGTACACGTTGGCCGTGTCAAAGAAGTTAATCCCCGCATCCAATGCTGCGTCCATGATGCGGAAAGCGTCCTTCTCGTCGGTGACAGGGCCAAAATTCATGGTTCCCAAAACAAGACGACTGACCTGCATTCCAGTCCGTCCCAGTGATGTGTATTGCACTTTCGTTCCCTCCTATGGCTTTCCTGAACAGCGAGTATATTTTCTTAATACCATACTACCAATATTGATTCTCATTGTCAATCCCGAAGCCCACCAAGCCCGCCCCGCAACACAGGGGCAGGCTCCGTCTCGTATTTACTGGACTGCAGCAGCCACAGGAGCCGTCAGGCAACCTTCTGTCAGCGGCCAGCCGCAGTTAAGGTTCCCTGGACCCACTCAAGCATACGCGGCCCGCAGTGACACTCGAAGTTGAGAACTCCCCCATAGCCATTGTCCTTCAAAGCAGGGAAAAAACCGTCCAGTGGAACAGTTCCCTGGCCCAAGGGCAAATGCTCGTCCACTTCTCCGTGGTTATCATGCAAGTGGACGTGGAATAGCCTGTGGCCGAGAGCTCTCACATAGTCCTCACCGCGGAAACCGTTGACCCAACCATGTCCCACATCGATAGTGGCACCCACATTGCTGCGGTCCACATCGTCAATCAAAGATGCCAATGCTTGGGGGGAACGATAGAGTTCGTGGGGATAGACCAAATTTTCCACGGCAATGCGGCACTGCGGTGCATAGTCTGCAATCTCCCGCAGGGAACGAACCGTACGCGCGCGCACGGAAGACAACATCGTCTTTTCCCTGGAGTTGCCCGGACAAAAATCCCGGCGGTTCCAGCGGCCGTTGGGAAGCCCGAAGACGGACATGACACCGTGCACTACCACCAGCGGTGCTCCCAGTTCTCCGGCGAAGTCCACACATTCTTGCAGCTGCCGCACGGACGCCCGCCGGATGTCTTCATTCAAACTCGAAAGATTGGTGTCGATAATGGGCCCATGGACGGTGAAGGAAGAGCCGGCATCCCGTGCTGCCTTGATTCGGTTCATGTAATCTGCAAACGGCCAGGTTTCCATAAAGGGACGCACGTAGGAAACTTCTATGCCGTCAAACCCTTGCTTAAGTAACTGGGCAGCGGCGATGGGCCCGGCCCCCGGTTCCGCCAGCGGCGAAAATTCCATTTTCTGGTAATACTGCATCATAACAAACCCTTCCCTTAAAGACGCTCTGCTGGTTTCAATAGCGGTTCCAAACCCGCACGATCCGCCAGGAGCATTCATACTGAAGAAATAGACCGTCTGCCTGCTGTGATTCCAACGGCCGCTCTAACAAAACGGTTCCAGAACAGATCGTTACTAGGACGAGGGGGCCAATTCAGCGGGCCGCGGTGCCGAGAAAAACGGCCGCTCCTCTCGCCGGCAAAGCCGCTGGACCATATAGCGGCCGG
>Ga0207421_10005368_pt1 | contig 14364 bp, 11 predicted proteins | sample SodLakKL_010_SED_4_FD_187542 | JGI IMG/M metagenome (GOLD analysis project Ga0207421, IMG submission 187542) | Alkaline sediment microbial communities from Lake Tanatar, Kulunda Steppe, Russia - 8KL_010_SED (SPAdes) (version 2) | ecosystem: Environmental > Aquatic > Non-marine Saline and...
GGCATGATGGGGATCTCCTGGGGCGGGTTCAACGCACTGCAGCTGGCGGGCCGACGACCACCCGCCCTGGGAGCGATCATCACCGTCGCGTCCACCGACGACCGCTACGCCGACGACGTGCACTACATGGGCGGCTGCCTGCTGGGCGACAACCTGTCCTGGGCCTCGACGATGTTCTCCTACAACTCGCTGCCGCCCGACCCCGCGCTCACCCCCGACTGGCGCGAACGCTGGCACGAGCGGCTCCAGGGATCGGGCCTGTGGCTCGACACCTGGTTGCGGCACCCGCATCGCGACGACTACTGGAAGCACGGGTCGGTCTCCGAGGACCATGGGTGCATCCAGGTGCCGGTGATGGCGGTGTCGGGGTGGGCGGACGGGTACTCGAACGCGGTGTTCCGACTGCTCGAACACCTCGAGGTCCCCCGTGCCGGGCTGGTCGGGCCGTGGAGCCACAAGTACCCGCACATCGGCCAACCCGGTCCGGCGATCGGTTGGCTGCAGGAATGCGTCCGATGGTGGGACCGATGGTTGAAGGGCATCGACAACGGCGTCGACGACCAACCGCACCTCCGGGCGTTCGTGCAGGCCTCGCACGCGCCGTTCAGCGGCCACCACGAACGTGCCGGCCGGTGGGTCAGCGAGCCCACCTGGCCGTCCCCCCACACCGAGTGGCTGACCTACCGCATGGCCGGCCACCGGCTGAGTCCCGATCAGGTCCCGTCCCGCCGACACGCCGACGAGCGCATGCTCGTGCATTCGCCGTTGTCGACGGGGTTGTTCGCGGGCAAGTGGGCCTCGTACGGCGACGCGCCCGATCTCCCCGGTGACCAGCAGGAGGAGGACGGGGGTGCCCTGGTCTTCGAGACCGCGCCACTGGAGGAGGATGTCGAGATCCTGGGCGGCGCGGTGGTCGAACTCGAGGTGGCCTCGGACGTTCCCGTCGCGATGCTGGCGGTCCGGCTCTCCGACGTGCGACCGGACAACGAGGTCAACCGGCTCACCTACGGGCTGTTGAACCTCACGCATCGCCACGGCCACGAGCACCCTCAGCCACTGGTACCCGACGAGCCCGTCCGGGTCCGGGTCCGCCTCAACGACGTGGGACAGCACATCCCGGCGGGTCACCGGCTCCGCCTCGCCCTGTCGACCTCGTACTGGCCGCTCGCGTGGCTACCGCCCGAACCGGTGCACCTGACGGTGTTCCCGAGCACCGGGTGCCTGTACCTACCGGTCCGGCCGGCGCGGGACGAGGAGGCGATCGAGTTCGGTCCGGTGGAGGCGGCCCGGCCCGGCCCGGTCACCGACCTGGAACCCGGAGAGAGCTGGTGGCGCGTCCACCGCGACCTCGGGACCGGCACCTCGACGCTCGAGATCGTCAAGGCCAAGGGGCCGCGGCGGATCGAGAACATCGATCTGACCATCTCCTACCGGGTGACCGAGCGCGACACCGTCCAGGGCTCGGACGTCACCTCGGCCCGTGGTGAGACGATCTGGGAGCGGACCCTCGAACGAGGGGACTGGAAGGTCAGGACCGTGGCCCGCACGGTGCTGACCTGCGACGTCGACGACTTCCATCTGCACGCGACCCTCGATGCGTTCGAGGGGGAGGAACGGGTGCACTCCTCCAATGCCTCCCGGCGGATACCCCGCCGGCTCGTTTAGGTCGACGTCAGATCGGATGTGCCCGCCATCTTGAGCACACCCGATCCCGCTGCTCGAGCGGACCGCACACCGCTTCGACCGGTCGCAGGGGTGAGTGGTGACGCGCTCCAAGGTATCGGGGAGCCACCGGATGTCGCCCCGAGGTGGCGGCGTGAACGCTTCCGGTCGTCGCAAGCCCGGACAGCGCGCGAGCACGAGGCGGGGGCTCCCTGCGTGCCCGCGCGGGAGCTCATCACCGTCCGGAGGGTCGCCCCTGCTCCTCACCCGGTACGTCGCCTCCGGTCATCCGCTTCCAGATGTAGATGCCGAGGCCGAGCAGCAGCACGGGGATCCGCAGCGGGCCGGGCAGGAACCGCCATGCCCGGCGGAGCAGCGGGAACGAGCTCACGATCGCGCGGAGATTCACGGCCGGCCTTCGGTTCGACGACCCCGAACGGTAACGGCCGGAGCGGCCCTGCCCTCCTGGCCCCCCTGGCCCGACGGTCAACGGGCTGAACCGCCGTTGCCGGCGGCCGGGTCACCGTCCCGGGGCCCCGTTCCCGAGCGGGATCACACCATCACCGTGGGCGCCGGTGCGCGCCAGGTGCCGCAGTTCCGGCGCCTGCGGCCACAGCCGGATGCTCACCGTGTGGTGTCGCAGCTCGCTGGAGGGCTCCATGCGCACCCAGGCGAAGGGCGCGTCGTCGGTCGCATGCGCGGCGACCGCTTCCACCGCGGTGTGGAAGCGGTCGAACTCGTCGGCGGACAGGTACTCCTCGATGATCGAGTGGTACAGCAGGGTGCAACGCCCCAGGACGGGACGGGCGTGTTCACGGACCCAGACATCGGCCTCGGCACGGTCGATCAGTGCGGGGATACGCGACGCGATCCGGATCGCGGCCCCGAGCCGCTGGAAGCGGTCGAGCTGATCGCCCCACACCGAGGCGCTGAGGCTCAGCCGCCCCTCGCTGGTGGTGGGATCGATGGGCGTGCGGTCGCCTCCCCGCCGATCGACGATCCGCAGCTGCGCGTCGTCGTGCGGCACCGGGCCGCGCCATCTGCCCCGCAGGACCAGTTCAGCGTCGGGGTCACCGACCACCTGCCCCTCCGGCAACTCGTAGCGGTACGCATCCATACGCAGGTTCAGTCCAGCGGCCGCTCCGACCTCGCGTAGCGACAGCGGTAGGCCCGTCACGGCCGAGGCCTCCAGTAGCCCGAGCAGCAGGCCCGCGGCGCGTCCGGCCTCATTGGTCTGGCAGGGGCGTTGGAGGTCGGTCGCGAGCTGCAGTCGGTGCTCGGCGATCGTGGCGAGGAACGGCGCCGCGACCGTCGCCAGGTCGACGGTGCCACCGACCGTCGGGTAGTGCAGAGCGAGGCGGGGGGCAGCTCGGGTCAGGACCAGGCGGTGGACCGCCGCCATCAACCTCAGCGCTGCGGCGTCACCGCGGCCGGGTCGTACCGCCGGCACCAGCAGTTCGGCGGTCGGGCCTCCGGCGAGGACGTCCTGCGCCGCCGTGGTCAACAGGTGGGTGTAGAGGGGCGAGCCCATGACCTGGCACGCTCGGGCCTGGCCGATCAACTGCCAGGCGATCAACCGCTCCGGCGGTGCCACCGGGGGAGGGGAGCCGGCCCCCGCGCCGGGCTCGTCGGTCGCGCCCACGACGGCGCCGGACTCCGTGGCTCGTGTCATGCCGCTTCCTCGGTCGTGTCCTGGGCCGGGACCGCATCTGCAGGGTCCCAGAAGCGCACATGGGACTCGGTGAGCCGCCGTTGCGCCTCCCGGTCGTCGATGGTCGGCGCGAGGTCCCCGCGCTGTTCGCCGTAGCGGCCGAACTGCGCATGGTTCATCCCGTCGATCTCGACGAACGTGGTGTCGTCAGGCAGCGTCTCGCTGCGGTCGGCGATGTCCTCGGGGGTGGCCAGACCGTCGCGGCTCCCGCTGACCGACAACACGCGGATGTCGACGCGTTCGCCGAGTCCCGCACCTTGCGTGGCGTACGACGCCCAGAGGACCAGGCCCTCGACGCGGCCTTCGGGCTGTCCGCCCAACCAACTGGCGGCCATCGATCCGCCGAGCGAGTGCCCTCCGACCCACCAGGCATCGATCTGGGGACGATCGGTGATGAGTCCGTCTGCACGGGAGCGTCCGAACACCGCGAGGTTGAAGGGCATCTGGGGGATCAGCACCAGCGTGTCGGTTGTCGCCACGATCGGTGCCCAGGTCGCGACGTAGGCCTCGGGAGCGACGCGCGCGCCGGGGTAGAACACCACGGCGCGCCGAGGGATCCGACCAACGGGTCGCAGCTCGACCGTCGGCCCGAGACGCACCTCGACGTCCGAGTCGGCCATGGCGGCGTCCAGTGCACCGGGCTCGGCGGCCCGGGGGATGTTCGCCCACACGCTGAAGGCGAACACCGCGAGTACCGCGACCAGCCCGAGCGCGATCCCGACCCGCCGCAGAACCGTGCGGCGAGGTCCGGTACCGGGCATGTCGTGGTGATCCTCGTGGCCGTCGGATGGTCGATCGAGTGCTGACGGTTGCACGCTACCGGGCAGGGGTTTCCGTCATGGATGCGCACACCCGGTTGATGGCAGGGGCCGACCGCAAGAGAACCGGGTGCGGCTCTCGCCGCACCCGGTTACCTCGACCAGCCGATCCGATCAGATGTCGTAGTACATCTCGAACTCGTGCGGGTGTGGGCGCAGGGCCACCGCAGCGACCTCGTTGTCCATCTTGTACTCGATCCAGGTCTCGATGAGGTCCTCGGTGAAGACCCCGCCCTCGAGCAGGAACTCGTGGTCCTCGGCGAGTCCGGCGAGCGCCTCCTCGAGCGACCGCGGCACGGCCGGGAGGTTCAGCAGCTCCTCCGGCGGCAGGTCGTAGATGTCCTTGTCGACCGGGTCGGCCGGCTCGATCTTGTTCCGGATGCCGTCGAGGCCCGCCATCATCATCGCCGCGAAGGCGAGGTAGGGGTTCGACGAGGGGTCGGGGACCCGGAACTCGATGCGCTTGGCCTTCGGCGATTCGCCGGAGATCGGGATCCGCACCGCGGCCGAACGGTTCCGTGCCGAGTAGACGAGGTTGACCGGCGCCTCGTAGCCCGGCACCAGCCGGCGGTAGGAGTTGGTCGTCGGGTTGGTGAAGGCGAGGATCGACTTGGCGTGCGCGAGCAGTCCGCCGATGTACCAACGTGCGATGTCGGAGAGCTGTCCGTACCCGGCCTCGTCGAAGAACAGCGGTTCGCCGCCCTTCCACAGCGACTGGTGGGTGTGCATCCCCGAGCCGTTGTCGCCGAAGATGGGCTTGGGCATGAACGTCACGGTCTTCCCGGCCGCCGCGCCGGTGTTCTTCACGACGTACTTGAAGGTCATCAGCTTGTCGGCGATCTTGGCCATCGTGTCGAACTGGATGCCGATCTCGCCTTGTCCGCCGGAGCCCACCTCGTGGTGGTGCAGCTGGGTCTGGATGCCGAACACCTCGAGGTTGTGCACCATCTCCGAGCGCAGGTCGGTGTGGTGGTCCATCGGGGGGACCGGGAAGTACCCGCCCTTGGTCCGCGGCTTGTAACCCTTGTTGCCGCCCTCTTCGTGGCGTCCGGTGTTCCAGGAGCCCTCGATCGAGTCGACCTCGTAGAAGGACTGGTGACCCCCGGAGTCGAAGCGCACCGAATCGAAGATGAAGAACTCGGCCTCGGGACCCATGAACGCGGTGTCGGCGACACCGGTGGAGGCGAGGTAGGCCTCGGCCTTCCGGACGATGTTGCGCGGATCGCGCGAGTACGCCTCACCGGTGATGGGGTCGAGGATGTGGCAGTACATCATCAGGGTCTTGTGCTCGCGGAAGATGTCCTCTACGGCGGTGGTCGGGTCCGGCATGAGCAACATGTCGGATTCCTGGATGCCCTGGAAACCACGCACGGACGAACCATCGAAGTAGATGCCGTTGTCGAACGTGGCGGCATCGACGTTCGTGGTCGGGAACGTGGTGTGCTGTGTCACGCCCGGCAGATCGATGAAGCGCAGGTCGATGAACTCGAACCCCTCGCTCTCGATCAGGTCCAGGACGTCTTGCGCGTTCTGCGGTGAGCTGCCCAACTTCTCGCTCCTTGTCTCATATGGCCACTGACGGCACCAGGGCACCGCCCTCGGCGGTGAACCCTAATGCGCCACGGTTCGTGCAGGTGGGCGAGGCGCCCGGACCGACACGGCCCAGCGACCCTGCAGAGGCCACCGAGGTGACCACCGCAGCACCAGGCCACGGTTGGGACTCGGCAGGACGCCTCGCCCGGCCGTCGGGCACGACATGGTCGTACCCGGGTCGGTTCCTGCGCAGTGGACGATAGGAACGGGCTGTGCCGTCGACTTTTCCCGACCGTTACGGGCGTGTTACGCGTCACGGCTTCGCGCCGGCACCGGCCGACCGTTCGGTCGGGTGTCCAACGGAGCACGGTCCCCGCAGGGTCGGGTTAGCCTCCGTGGTTCCGTCCCTGCGACCCGAGGTCTCGACGTGTCCATCGTTGCTCCGTCCCTGCTCGCACAGGACGGGACCACCGCCGAGGCGATCGATTCGACCATCAGCGAGGGCGTCGAGGGCCTGGTCGATCTCCTGCCGATCCCCACCGAGTTCGCGTGGTTGGTGGAGAACCTGATCAACCCGGGCCTGACGATCCTGCTCATCCTGTTCATCGCCGGGATCCTCTCCCGACTGGCCAAACGCGCCATCCGGCGCGGGGTCGGCCGCATGAAGGAACCGGAGACCACCCGCGGCGGACGACGTCGCGCGCGCAAGGACGAGGAGACCCAGGAGGGCCTTCGCCGGGCCCAGCGCGCCGACGCCCTCGGCGACGTGGCGACCAGTCTCGCCGGGGTCGTGATCTGGTCGATCGCCCTGATCATGGCGCTCGGTCAGATCAACGTCGAACTCGCGCCGCTGATCGCCGGTGCAGGGATCGTCGGGGTGGCGGTCGGGTTCGGGGCCCAGGACCTCGTCAAGGACTTCCTCTCCGGGGTGTTCATGCTGATCGAGGACCAGTACGGGGTCGGGGACATCATCGACGTCGGTGAGGCGGCCGGCATCGTGGAGGGGATCACCCTGCGCTCGACGCGCCTGCGTTCGATCGACGGCACCTTGTGGCACGTGCCCAACGGCGAGATCCGTCGAGTGGGCAACATGACCCAGGAGTACTCGCGGGCGTTGCTCGACATCGGTATCGCCTACGGCGCGGACATCGATGCGGCCACCGACATCATCGAGCGGGTCGCGGTCGACCTGTCGACGGAGCCCGACTGGGGACAGCTGTTCCTCGATGCTCCGGCCGTGCTCGGCGTCGAGCGGCTCGGAGCGGACAGCGTGGACATCCGCCTGCTGGTCAAGACGCATGCGACCAAACAGTTCGAGGTCGCCCGTGAACTGCGACGCCGCATCAAGTACGCCTTCGATGCCGCCGACATCGAGATCCCGTTCTCCCAGCGGACCGTATGGCTGCGGACCGAAGCGCCGGTCGCGCTCGGCGGCTCGGACGCGCCCCCGTTCGCGATGCCGATCCCCGACGAAGCGGCCAGGGCCGGGGCGGTCGAAGCCTCACGTCGTCGCGGCCCCGGGGTGGACCACGTCGTCGAAGCCGCGCTCCCGGACCAGCCGGCCGACGGCGACGGCGCCGAACAACGGTGAGGGCGCCCGCACGACTCGTGCGGGCGCCCCCGGTGGATGGCACGGCTCAGGGGCGCCGGTAGCCCACGGGGCGGCGCTCGGAGAGGTCGCGCACCCGGACGTTCAGGCCGCGACGGGGGGACTCGACGATCTTGCCGTCACCGACGTACATCGCGACGTGACTGACCGGGGAGTTGTAGAACACGAGGTCGCCCGGGCGCAGGTTGCTGCGGTGCACCGGCGTCAGCTGCGCGAACTGGGCGCGCGAGGTACGCGGGATGGTGACGCCGGCATCGGCGTGGGCCCAGGACGTCAGCCCGGAGCAGTCGAAGCCCGCGGGGGTGTTGCCGCCCCACCGGTAGCGAGTGCCGACCTGATCGAGCGCGGCGTCCACCGCCTGCTGGGCGCGTGTGGTGGTCGCGGACGCCGGACTGGCGTTCGCCGGTGGCGCGAACGTCGGGGCGATCGGTGCGATCGCCATCAGGAACGCGAACGCCAAGGCGACGACGACACGTGATCGGACAGGGTGAAGTGCGTGCAGCATTGGACTACCTCAGGCCGGGCGCATCCCGGATAGGTGGATCCGGGCGAACCCCGGAGGACGGGGCGGAAACCTAGGGGCCGGCCCCGGCGCCACAACCGGTCGCGCGTCATCTGTTCGGACGGTTTCGAGCCGGGGGGACAGCCGTTAGCGGGGACAGCCGTCAGCGGGGACAAGCGTCCGTCCGGACCCCGCCGTCCCGGGCCCCCGCGTGCCACCACCGAGTCGCAGGTCGGATGTCCAGTGCAACTGGACCCGGCCCGCCCCGTACGACTTGGCAGCTGGTCGACGGTCGGGGGCCGTTTGCCCGATAGTCGAGGCAGCGTTGCGGAACCTGCCGCAGCGGTGACCGATGAAGGTGCCGGCGGCCGGAGCGGTCCTGCCCGGGTTGGACAGGAGCCACGATCAACGAACAGCTACTCGACGCCATCCGCGAGTTCACGGGGACCATCCTGAACCCGTTCGACCTCGATGAGCTGCTCCACCGGCTGACCACACAGGCGACGGACGTGATCGACGCGGTCGGCGCGGGGATCATGCTGACCGACGACGACGGTCAGCTGGGGTTCGTCGCCGCGTCCGAGCAACTGGTCGTCGAGGCCGAACGCCACCAGCATCTGGTCCGCGAGGGTGCCTGCCACGAAGCGCACGCCAGCAACCAGGTCGTCGTGGTCGAGGACCTCGTCACCGACACGCGGTGGCCGCAGTACCGACCGCGGGTGATCCAGCTCGGTCTGCGAGCGGTCCTCGGCGTACCCATGAACGCCCACGGGCAGACCATCGGGGTGATCAACATCTACCGGGATCAGCCGACCCGGTGGAGCGACGAGGACATCGCCTCCGCAGAGATCCTGGCCTCGATGGGTGCGGGTTACATCCTCAATGCCAACCAGATGCTGGCCCAACACGCCTTGGCGCAGCAGCTCAAGGACGCGATCGCATCCCGAGACATCATCGGACAGGCGAAGGGCATCCTCATGGCGCAGATGCGGTTGGATGCCGACGGTGCGTTCGAGCTGTTGCGATCGATCTCCCAGCAGCAGAACCTCAAGCTCCGCGAGGTGGCGCAGGACCTCGTCGAACGTCGCGTCGAGGCCCGATCGACCAGGTGAAGCTCTGCGGGAACGCGACCTGCCTGCCCTCAGCGTGTGTCGCGCCGCATGGGGTGATCCTCGGGGATCTCGACCAGGATCAGCGGTAGCCCGTCCGGGTCGTGCACGGTCGCCTCGATCAGACCCCACGGCTTGTGCTCGGGCGGCTCGCTGATCGCGACACCGGCACCGCGCAGCTCGGCGACGGCTGCGCCGAGGTCCCGCACCTGCAACCACACGCGGACACCGTGTGGTGGGTCGGGTGCGACCGCTGAGGGGGTTTCGGTGACCTCGAGGTAGCCACCCCCGAGGAAGAACACCACCCCCCGGTGCGGCGGGGCACCGAACTCGCGGAAGCGGTGCAGGCCGAGCGCGTGCTCGTAGAACGCGAGCGTGGCGTCGAAGTCACGGGCCTGTAGCAGGACCCGGGTGGCGAGGATCTCCATGTCGAACCGGGCTCAGCAGGGCCCACCGCCGGGCTGGCCGGGCGAGGGCTCCCAGGCCTTGGCATCCATCGCCTGTTGGCCGGCGTGGTAGCTCGATCGCACCATCGGGCCCGAAGCGACGTGGTCGAAGCCCAGCTCGATCTCCCCGTACCGACGGAACATCTCGAAGGTCTCCGGAGTGACGTAGCGCTCGAGGTGCAGGTGCTGGGCGGAGGGCTGCAGGTACTGGCCGATGGTGAGGGTGTTGATGCCGGCGGCCTTCAGGTCGCGCATGCATTCCAGGACCTCGTCGTCGGTCTCGCCCATCCCCACGATCAGGTTGGACTTGATCGAGGTCGTCTTCGGGAACCGGGCGCGTGCCAGGGCCAGGAACTCGAGCCCGCGGTCGTAGTCGAACGACGGTCGGATCACGGGGAACAGCCGCCGGGTGGTCTCGAGGTTGAAGGCGAACACGTCGGGCTGTGCGCTGACGACCTGCTCCAGGGCGAGGTGGCCCTGGTCCGGGTCGTGCCCGTAGCCGAAATCGCTCGGCAGCACCTCGATGCCGACCTGCGGGGTACGTACACGGATCTGCCGGATCGATTCCGCCACCAGCCATGCGCCCTGGTCGTCGAGGTCGTCGCGTGCCACCATCGTGATCACCGCGAACCGCAGCCCCAGGTGTTCGACCGCCTCCGCGACCCGGCGCGGTTCGTCGACGTCGTAGCCCTTGGGCTTGCCGGTCTTGATCTGGCAGAACCCGCAGCGCCGGGTGCAGTCCTCGCCGCCGATCAGGAAGGTGGCTTCCCGCATCTCCCAGCACTCGTAGATGTTGGGGCACGCCGCCTGGGCGCAGACGGTGTTGAGTTCCAGGCCCTCCATGAGCTTGGTGACGTCCTTGAAGTTGTCACCGAAGCTGGCCTTGACCTTCAGCCATTCGGGCTTGCGTCCCCCCGGCAGCGAGGTGTCGACGGTCTTGCGCACCACACCGGCGCGTTGCACGCGCTCCTTGGGGAGGACCGACAGTTTGCGTGCGCCCTCGGGGATGACGGGCTGGTTCGCTGCCGGGGCGGAGGTGCTGGCAGTCGGCTCGGTCACGTGGCGACCTTCGGTAGAGGGCCCCGCGCGGGTCTCACGCGGTCGGCGTGGTGGGAGGCCCGAGCGTGTCGAGCGTCGCGGGTTCGAGGGTAGCGCCGAACACGTCGGCCACCGTGAGCTCGACACGGTCGGCCACCTCGTCGACCGTGGTGTCGATACCGAGGCTCTGCAGTGAGCACACCCCCCGCCCGACGATGCCGCAGGGCACGATGCCGGCGAAGTCGTCGAGGTCGCTGGTGACGTTCAACGCGAAGCCGTGAGAGGTCACACCCCGGCTGGCGACGCGGACACCGATCGCGGCGATCTTGTCGTTGCCCACCCAGACCCCGGTCAGATCCGGGACCCGCTCCCCGACCACGTCGAAGGTGGCCAGCACCCCGATCAGCACCTCCTCGAGGCTACGCACGTACTCGACGACCCCGCGCAGCGACGCCAGCCGCATGACGGGATAACCGACCAGTTGGCCGGGTCCGTGGTAGGTGACGTCGCCCCCGCGATCCACCTCGACGAGTTCGATGCCGCGGGCATCGCGCTGAGCCTCGTCGAACAACAGGTGCGCCCGGTCGGTGCGTCGGCCGAGGGTGTAGACCCGCGGATGTTCGAGCAGGAGCAGCACGTCGCGACCGGCATCGGCCTGGCGCTCCGCCACGAGCCGACGCTGGAGCTCCCACGCCTCGCGGTAGGCCACGGTCCCCGGCCGCACCACGTACATCGGCTGGTCGACGTCGCGACGCAACCGCCGTGACGAGTGTGCCGGCCCCGGACCGGTACGCGCCGAGCCGTCATCCGTCACGCCATCGGTGCCGGCGTCGGTGCCGCCATCGGTGCCGGCGTCGGTGCCGGCGTCGGTCACGGTGCGCCCGAGCGGAGGGTCCTCGGAGCCGCTCAGACGCCCAACTCGGCCGCGAAGTCGTGGGTCTCGAGCACGAACTTGAGGTCCTGGAGGAACCGCGCCGCGTCCGCCCCGTCGACCATGCGGTGGTCGTAGGACAGGCACAGGTAGCTCATCCACCGGATCGCGATCGAGTCGCCGTAGGCGTCCGAGATGACGACCGGGCGCTTCTCGACCGCGCAGGTGGCCAGGATCGCGACCTCCGGGGGATTGAGGATGGGCGTGTCGAACAGGGTCCCGACCGAGCCGGTGTTGGTGATCGTGAACGTGCCGCCGGAGATCTCGTCGGGCTGGATCTTCTTGTTGCGCGTCCGCTTCGCGAGGTCGCCGATCCTGCGGGCGAGCCCCGGCACGGTGAGGTCCTGCGCGTCCTTGATGTTGGGGACCAGCAGGCCACGTTCGGTGTCGACGGCCATGCCGAGGTTGATGTAGCGGTGGTAGGTGACGGTGCCCGACTCCGTGTCGATCGAGGAGTTCACGACCGGGTGTCGCGGCAGCACCATGCACACGGCCCGGGAGATCAGCGGCAGCGGCGAGAGGCTCGCGCCCTCCTGCGCCTTGAACGCGTCCTTCTTCGCGGCCCGCAGGTTCATGATGCGCGTCAGGTCGACCTCCACGCCCGCGGTCAGCTGCGCGGTGGAGTGCAGCGAGTCCATCATGGAGCGCGCGATGGCCTTGCGGACCCGGCTGAGGTCCTGGGTCTGTTCGCGCTCGCCGGAGAAGTCGACCTGCGTCGGCGACGCCGGGGGACGCTCCCGCTCGCCCGGGGCCGCCGCGACGGCCGGGGGAGGGGTCACGGTGCTGGCCGCCGGGGCCTGCTGCGGTTCCGCGCTCGCCGGGGGCGCCTCGGCGGGAGCCTTGCCCTCACCCTCGCCCCCGCTCTCGATCGCGCGCTCGGCATCCTCCCGGGTGATGCGGCCGCCGGCACCGGATCCGCGCACCTGCTCGGGCTTCATGCCGGCCTCGCGCAGCATCTTGCGGACCAGCGGCGAGGTCAGCGCCTTCTCGCCCTCGACCTGTCCGTCGCCGTCCGAGCTGCTGGGGGGGCTGGAGGGGACGCCCGCGGCGCCACCCAGGTACTCGGCGCCTCCGGACGCAGGAGCGTCCTGGGCGGCGGCGTCCTGCCCGGAGCTCGACGGCTCGGGCTCGGGCGTGGCCTTCTCGTCCTCGGCCGAGTCGTCGGCCGAGTCGTCGGCCGAGTCCTCACGGCCCGAGTCCTCACGGTCCGAGTCCTCACGGTCCGGGGCTCCGCCTTCGTCGCCGCCACCGGCCTCGGCGGCGTCCCCGATGACCATGATGACCTGGCCGACCTCGATGGTGTCGTCGACCTCGGCCTTCAGCTCCGTGACCGTTCCCGCGACCGGCGAGGGGATCTCGGTGTCGACCTTGTCGGTCGAGATCTCCACCACCGGTTGATCGGCCTCGACCTCGTCACCCACCTCGACGAGCCAGGCGGTGATGACGCCTTCGGTGACGGATTCGCCCAGTTGGGGTAGCTCGACCTCGGTGGCCACGTGGTGCTCCTGGTCCGGATGTGCGGTGGGACGTCTGGGGGAGTGAGTGCTCAGCCGTGCAGCGCCCGCCCGGCGAGGGCGAGGTGGGCCTCGCCGATCGCCTCGCTCAGCGACGGGTGGGCGTGGATCAACTGCGAGACGTCGCTCGGCAACGCCTCCCAGTTGTAGATCAGCTGCCCCTCGGCGATCAGGTCGGTCGCACGAGGTCCGATGATGTGGATCCCGAGTACCCGGCCGGCCTCGCCCTCCTGCGAGGGGTCCTTCTCCGCGATCAGCTTCACGACGCCGGTCGCCTTCATCATGGCGGCACGTGCGAGCGCCTGGAAGGGGTACTTCTCGGTGACGACCTCGAACCCCGCGTCCTTGGCCTGGGCCTCGGTGTAGCCGACCGAGGCGACCTCCGGGTGCGAGTAGGTGACGCGTGGGACACCGAGGTAGTCGATCGGCAGCACGTCCAAGCCGCCCAACTGATCGGCGACGAGGTAGCCCTCCGCGAACGAGGCGTGTGCGAGGCCGAGCGTCGGGATGACGTCGCCGAGGGCGAAGATGCCCTCGACCGAGGTGCGGCAGTACTCGTCGACCGCGACGAACCCACGGTCGTCGATGTCGACGCCCACGTCCTGCAGCCCCGCGCCCTCAGTGACCGGGCCGCGACCGACGGCCACGAGCAGGACCTCTGCGGTGACCTCCTCGACGCCCTTCTTGGTCTCGATCTTGCAGGCCACCCCGTCGTCGGAGATCTCCACGTCGGAGAGCTTCGCCGCGGTCATCGCGGTGATGCCCTTCTTCTTGTAGGCGCGGCCGATCTCCTTCGACGAGTCCGCGTCCTCGAGTGGCAGCAGCCGGTCCTCGAGTTCCACGATGGTGACCTCGACGCCGTAGGCCTTCCAGGCGGTCGCGAACTCCATGCCGACGGCACCGGAGCCGAGGATGATCGCGGAGCTCGGCAGTTCGTCGAGGTACATGGCGTGGTCGGAGGACAGGATGCGCTCGCCGTCGAAGGGCGCGAACGGCAGCTCGCGGGGCTTGGACCCCGTGGCGACCACGATCCGCGAGGCGGACACGGTACGGGTCCCGTCCTCGGTCTCGACCTCGACGGTGTTGGCGTCGGTGAGCTTGCCGGAACCGATGATCGTCTCGACGCCCCGGCCCTTCAGCGCACCCTGCAGGCCCTTCCACATCTTGTCGACCACGCCGTCCTTGTGGGCGTTGAGTGCGGCCACCTCGATGCCGTGGTAGTCGAGCTTGACACCGAAGTCGCCGGCCTCCTGGGCGTACTCGGCCACCTCGGCGCTCTGCAGCAGGGCCTTGGTCGGGATGCAACCCCAGTGCAGGCAGGTGCCGCCGACCTTCTCGCGCTCGATCAGGATCACCTCGAGGCCGAGCTGGGCCGCCCGCAGTGCCGTGGAGTAGCCGCCCGTGCCGCCGCCGAGCACGATCACGTCGGCGTCCTGGCCCTCGGACTTCGCGGCCCTCTGACCCGACGGCGCGGATGCCGCGACCTGCCGG
>Ga0207421_10005369_pt1 | contig 14363 bp, 11 predicted proteins | sample SodLakKL_010_SED_4_FD_187542 | JGI IMG/M metagenome (GOLD analysis project Ga0207421, IMG submission 187542) | Alkaline sediment microbial communities from Lake Tanatar, Kulunda Steppe, Russia - 8KL_010_SED (SPAdes) (version 2) | ecosystem: Environmental > Aquatic > Non-marine Saline and...
GCCGCCCTTGACCGCCGCCACCATCAGCGCCCCCTCGGTGGGATCGCCCTCCAGGCGCCAGTCGCCGTCCCGGTGGTAGAGGGCCGACTCGTTGCACAGGGCCACGCCGCGCAGCATCTGTGCCAGGACCGGCTCGTCAGCAGCGCTCACCGCCTCGTCGCCGTCGCGGTGGAAGGCCCCGTCGGGGACGTAGCCCACGCCACTGACTTCGTACGCCTGCCCGGCGGTGACCACGCTACGCACGGTCATCTCGTTGCGGGTCAGCGTGCCGGTCTTGTCCGAGCAGATGGTGGTGACCGACCCCAGGGTCTCCACCGCCGGCAGACGCCGAATGATGGCGTTGCGCCCGGCCATGCGCTGCACGCCGATGGCCAGCGTAATGGTCATGATCGCCGGCAGCCCCTCGGGGATGGCGGCGACGGCCAGGGCCACCGCGGCGAGGAACGTCTCGATGGCAGTGTAGGCCTGCAGGTAGTAGCCGATGAGGAAGGTCGCCCCGGCGAGCAGGACGATCGCCACCGACAGCCAGCGTCCGAACTCGGCAACCTGGCGCAGCAACGGCGTGGTGATCGACTCCACCCCGGCGATCAGGCTGCTGACCTTGCCGATCTCGGTCGACTCGCCGGTGGCTACGACCACGCCCTGGCCGCGACCGTAGGCGACCAGGGTGCCGGAGAAGGCCAACGATTTGCGATCACCGAGTTCGGCGTCGGCAGCCACCGGCTCGTCCGCTTTCTCCACCGGCACCGACTCGCCGGTGAGCACCGCCTCGTCCAGGCGCAGGTTGCGTGCCTCGAGGATGCGCACGTCGGCAGGCACGCGGTCGCCGGCCTCGAGCAGGACGATGTCGCCGGGGACCAGGTCCTCGGCGTCGACGGTCATGCGCTCGCCGTCGCGCAGCACCACGGCCCGGGGCGAAAGCATGCCGCGGATGGCGTCCAGGGCCTTTTCGGCCTTGCCCTCCTGCACGTGGCCGATGACGGCGTTGATCACCACCACGCCGAAGATCACCGCACTGTCCAGGTAATGGCCGAGCAGTGCGGTGACCACGCCGGCAACGATCAGGATGTAGATCAGGACATTGTGGAACTGCTTGAGAAAGCGCCTGATCGGGCCCTCGCGCTCGGGCGGGCGCAGGCGGTTGGGGCCGTACTGCTCAAGTCGCTGCCCGGCCTCCTCGCCGGTCAGTCCGTTGCCCGGTTGCGCCCCGAGCCGGCGGACCACCTCGGCGCTCTCGCGTGCGTGCCAGTCCGCCCGCTCCTGGCCGGAGCCCTCTGCTTCCTCGCGCATACCACCTCCCGCCTTGCGGTTACCCGCCGATGCTGCAGTGTAGCATTCACCCCTCGCCGGGCTCCCCGGGATCCGCCAGCTCCCGCTCGGCGTGCTGGAACTTGCGCAGGTAGCGGGCCGACTTGGCGGCCTGATCCAGCGCCCGGCGGACCGCCGAGAGGCGGTCGAGCACCGCCACCATGCGCCGCACCGGTAGCTGCCCGGCGGCGCCGGCGCGCAGCAACCGCTCCTTGACCGGCTGGTATTCGCGATCGAAGCCCTTCAGGGTCGTCTTCACCGCCTGCCGGTCCCAGGCATCGATCTCCGCGCCGGTGGCCTCGATGCCGCGGACCGCCTCGGCCAGCAGCCGGTCCACCGCAGTGGCCAGTTCCGGGTCATCGATACGGGTCTCGCCGTCGGCATCGAGCCGGGCCAAGGCCACGGCGCGCTCGGCCATGTTCTGCTGGTACTGCGTCACCCGCAGCAGGTGGGCCAGGCTGGAGCCGATGGCCGGATCGCCGTGGCTGCGCTCGATCCGGTTGGCGAACTCGTTGATAGTCAGCGCCAGCTGCTGCAGCTTCTGGTGCTCGGCCTCGAGCCATCTGCGCTGCCCCGCCCCGCCCCCACTGATCGCCGCCGTGACCATGGCGCGGGCCATGGCGCCGGTGCGCTCGGCCTCCAGGCGGGCGGCGTCGAGGGCCAGCGCGGGGGTGGTCAGCACGTTGTCGTCCAGATAGCGCGGCCGGGTGTGGTCGTCCCGGCGGAAGCGCCGCCCCAGCCAAGCCACCAGGCGAGGCGTGGCCGGCCACATCAGGGCCAGCCCGAGGAGCATCATCAGGGTATGGAAGACGGCCAGCACCACCGCCTTGTGCGCTTCCAGGCCCAGCCAGGCGACGATGTGGTGGGCCAGCTCAAGCAGCGGCACCAGGGCAACCAGCGCCGCAAGACCGGCCACCGCGTTGAAGATCACCTGAGCCGAGGCAGTGCGCTGGGCGTTGGCGGTGGCGCCCAGCGTGGCGAACACCGCCGTGGAGGTGGTCCCCACCGCCGCGCCGATCACCGTGGCGGCCGCAGCCTGCTCGGGCACCAGCCCGCCGGCAGCGGCGGTCAGGGTGATGGCCAGCGCCGCCGAGGACGACTGCGTGAGCGTGGTCAGCACCATGCCGATCCCGACGAACAGCACCAGGCTCAACACCCCGTGGCCGGCCAGGGCGGCGAGCATGCCCGGATCGCCCACATCCGCGAAGGTCCCGCGCAGGATATCCAGCCCCAGGAAGAACAATCCGAACCCGGCGATGGCATCGCCGAGCGCCTGACGGCGCCCGGAGCCGGCGACCACCCGCAATCCCACGCCGAGACCGATGGCCGGCAGCGCCAGCGCCTGGAGGTCGACGTTGAAGCCGACCACCGCGACGATCCAACTGGTCAGCGTGGTCCCAAGGCTGGCGCCATAGATCACCCCGATGGCCTGCGTCAGGGTCAGCAGCCCGGCGTTCACGAAGCCCACCGTGGCGAAGATCACTGCGCTCGAGGACTGTACCGCGGCGGTGATCAGTACCCCCGAGAGCAGCCCGCGCAGCCGCGACCGCGTGGAGGCGGCCAGGATATCGCGCAGCGCACCGCCGGCCGCCGCGCGCAGGCCGTCGCTCATCAGCCGCATGCCCAGCAGGAACAGGCCGATGCCGCCCAGGAACGTGAAGACCTGCATGCCCTGCATTCAGCACTCCTGTCGCCGAAACTGTGGCGCCGCAGCGGGATGTTAGACTAAAGCGTCCACGGAAGTCGGTACCCCGATGATCAATCTGATCCTCGCCACGCTGCGCGACGCCACCCTCCTGCTGCTGCGCGGCCTGCTCGTCGTCACCCTGCCCCTGATCGCCGCGACCCTGCTTGCCCTCCAGGGAGCGGGCTACGCCTACGCCGAGCTCCGCGAGCTCGACTTCCCGCTGCGCCTGGCGCTGACCGCCTGGCTGACCGGGGTCGCCGTCGCCGGGGTCATTGCCCTGGGCACGCTGCTTGCCGCGGCCCAAAACGGTCTGCCCAGGACCCACTACCTGTCCGGGTTGTGGCGCCTGATGCGGCTGTGGGCGGTGCAGGCGCTGTGGCTGATCCCCGGGGCGCTGCTCGTCGCCGCCGTCGTCGCCCTACTCGGTGACGCCGTGCGCGACCCGGTGGCCGAGTACGCCGGCCTGCGCGCCGCCGCCCCGTGGACCACGGCGCCGGCGCTGGAGATCGCCTCGGGGCTGGTGCTGCACACGGCCATGCTCACCATCTCGGCCACCTGGCTGTGGCCGCCGGTGGTCCTGCTGCGCAGCGACGGACGGATCCGCGAGGGCCGCCCCATCGCCCGGCGGATGCTCCAGCGCATCGCCAGCCTGGAGTGGTTCCTGGTGATCATGCTGATCCCGGTACTGGCGATCTCCCTGCTCTACCCGCCGGCAGGACTGCTCGGCCTGATGCTGATCGTCCTCTGCCCGGCGGTCACCGTTGTGGCCATCCAGCGCAGCAGCGACGCCTTCCGCCACGCCACCAGCGGCCGCTTCCCCATCGTCTGGCGCTGAGCTGCCCCCCTTGCCTTTCGGCGGGCAAGGAGGCAGCCTACTGTTGCCATGAACAGTGTATACAACGACACCATCCCGGCGTATGCGGAGCTCCACTGCCTGAGCGCCTTCACCTTCCGGCGCGGCGCCTCGCAACCCGAGGAACTCATTACCCGGGCCGCGCAGCTGGGATACCGCGCCCTGGCCCTCACCGACGAATGCTCGGTGGCCGGGGCGGTACGCGCTTGGCAGGCCGCCCGGCAACGCGGCCTGCACCTGATCGTCGGAACCGAGCTGCACCTGGCCGACGGGCCGCGCGTCGTCCTTCTCGCCCCCACCCGCCGGGCGTACGGACAGCTCTGCGCCCTGATCAGCCTGGCCCGCAGCCGCGCCGCCAAAGGGCGTTACCACGCCACGCGTGAGGATCTGGATACCGCCGCGCCGGAGTGCATCGGGTTGCTCGTGCCGGATCCGCCCCTGCAGGAGACCGCCGACGCCGAGGCCCAGGCGCACTGGTTCGCACGACGCTTTGCCGGACGCGGCTACCTGGCGGTGGAGCTGCTCGGCGGCCCCGACGACGACGCCCGCTGCCGGCAGCTGGAGGCCCGCGCCGCCGCCGTCGGCCTGCCGGCGGTGGCCGCCACCGGTGCCGAGATGCACACCCGGGGCCGTCGCGCCCTGCACGACACCCTGACCGCCATCCGCCACGGCCGCCCGGTGGCCGAGGTCACCCCCCATCTGGCCAGCAACGGCGAGCACCACCTGCGCCCGCGCGCCGCCCTGGCCCGGCGCTACCCGCACCACCTGCTGGCACAAAGCACGGCGGTGGCAGCGCGCTGCTCCTTCTCGCTGGACGAGCTGCGCTACGAGTACCCCGAGGAGGTCGTCCCCGAAGGCACGAGCCCGGCAGCGCATCTGCACCACCTGGTCGAGGCCGGGGCCCACCGGCGCTACCCCGACGGGGTGCCGCCGCGGGTACGGGCCAGCTACGAGCGCGAGCTGGCAATCATCGCCGAACTCGGCTACGAGCACTACTTCCTGACCGTCCACGATCTCGTCGCCTTCGCCCGCGGGCGCGGCATCCTCTGCCAGGGCCGCGGCTCGGCGGCCAACTCCGTCGTCTGCTTCTGCCTCGGCATCACCGAGGTGGACCCGGCCCACCAGTCGGTGCTCTTCGAGCGCTTCGTCTCACGCGAACGCGGCGAACCACCGGATATCGACGTGGACTTCGAGCACCACCGGCGCGAAGAGGTCATCCAGTACATCTACCAGCGCTACGGCCGGCACCGCGCCGCCCTGGCGGCCACGGTGATCGCCTACCGGCCCCGCTCAGCGGTGCGCGACGTGGCCAAGGCCCTGGGGCTGGCGCGGGAGACCGTCGAACGCCTGGCCAAGGGGCTGCAGCCGTGGGACCGCTCGGCGGCCGGCGACGAGCAGCTGCGCCGTGCCGGTCTAGACCCGGAGGGGCCCACCGCGCACCGACTGCATGTGCTCGCCAGCGAACTCCTCGGCTTTCCGCGGCACCTGTCGCAGCACGTCGGCGGCTTCGTGATCGCCCGCGGCCCGGTCACCGAGCTGGTGCCGATCGAGCCGGCCGCCATGGACGGGCGCACGGTGATCCAGTGGGACAAGGACGACCTGGAGGCGCTCGGCCTGCTCAAGGTGGACGTCCTCGCTCTGGGGATGCTCAGCGTGATCCGCCGCGCCTTCGAACTCATCCGCCATTGGCGCGGCCACGCCTGGACCCTGGCCACCCTACCCCCGGCGGACCCGGCCACCTACGCCATGATCCGCCGCGCCGACACCCTGGGGGTGTTCCAGATCGAGTCGCGGGCGCAGATGGCGATGCTGCCGCGGATGCGCCCGCGCTGCTTCTACGACCTGGTCATCGAGATCTCCATCGTCCGCCCCGGCCCCATCCAGGGCGACATGGTCCACCCCTACCTGCGCCGGCGCGAGGGCAGCGAGCCGGTGGACTACCCCTCGGAGGAGGTGCGCGGGGTCCTGGAACGCACCCTCGGGGTGCCGATCTTCCAGGAGCAGGCCATGGAGCTGGCGGTGGTGGCCGCGGGATTCACCCCGGACGAGGCCGACCGGCTGCGTCGCTCCATGGCCGCCTGGCGCAAGAAGGGCGGGCTGGCACCGCTGCGCGAGCGGCTCATCGAGGGGATGCGCGAGCGCGGCTACGCCGACGCTTACGCCGAGCGGCTCTATCAGCAGATCGAGGGTTTCGGCGAGTACGGCTTCCCGGAGTCCCACGCCGCGAGCTTCGCGCTGCTGGTCTACGCCTCGGCGTGGCTCAAGTGCCATGAGCCGGCGGCCTTTGCCGCCGCCCTGCTCAACAGCCAGCCCATGGGTTTCTACGCCCCGGCGCAGATCATCCGCGATGCCCGGGAGCACGACGTGACGATCCACCCGGTGGACGTACGCTTCAGCGAGCCGACCTGTACCCTCGAGCCCACCCGGTCCACCGGCGATACGCAGCCGGCGCTGCGACTCGGGCTGAACCAGGTCCGCGGGCTGTCCACCGCCGGCGCCGAGCGGCTGGCCGCCGCGCGCCGCCAGGCGCCCTTCACCGGGGTCAACGACCTCAAGCGCCGCGCCCGCCTGTCGCGGGCCGATATCCGCGCCCTGGCCCGCGCCGATGCCCTGCGCGGCATCGCCGGGCACCGCCGGGCGGCCAGCTGGGCGGCCCTGGGCGCCGACGCGGGCACCGCCTTGCTGCCCTCCCCGCCGGCCGAGACCGACCGGCCAAGCTTCGCACCGGCCCGGGAGTCCCAGGCGGTCCTCGCCGACTACGCCAGCACCGGCTTCAGCCTGCGCCGCCACCCGGTCGCCTTCCTCCGCCGACAGCTGCGCGATCGGCGCTACCGCAGCGCCGCCGAGTTGGCCGATGCGAAGGACGGCCGCCCGGTGCGGGCCGCGGGTCTGGTCATCAACCGCCAGCGCCCCGGATCGGCCGGAGGGATCACCTTCGTCACGCTGGAGGACGAGACCGGCCGGATCAACCTGGTGGTGCGCCGCGCCACCGCCGAGGCGCAGCACCGCCCCCTGCTCGAGGCCCGGCTGCTGGGGGTGGCCGGTACGTGGCAGTACCGGCACGGCGTCGGCCACCTGATCGCCGGCCGCCTGGAGGATCTCTCGGCCCTGATCGGCGAGCTGGACGTCCGTTCGCGGGACTTCAGCTAGCTCCCCTTCTTGAATGCCGACAGGCGCCGGCGCTCGCGCCGGTCAGGGCGGTGGCTGGGCCGTGGCATGGACGCCGCAGCCGCGCGGCGCTGCTCAGCCTGCCGCTGACGCCGCTCGCGGCTGGCCTCGGTCTCCTCGTAGAGGGTCTCCGCCACCCGGGCCGGCCCGCGTTCCTCGGCCACATCGCGGACGACCACCTCGAAACGCTGCTGCGCCTTCGTGATGGTCAGCCGGTCCCCGGGGCGCACCGCCCGGCTCGGCTTGGCCCGGGCGCCGTCCACATCGACCTTGCCCCCCTGCACCGCCTCGACGGCCAGCCGGCGGGTCTTGAAGAAGCGCGCCGCCCACAGCCAGCGATCGAGACGCACCGATGCCGAACGATCACTCATGCCCGCTGCCCCCTTGCCGAATCACTCGCTGCCCGGCTACCGGGCCCCTACAGGGTCAACTCGCGCGTCGCCACGATGACCCCGTCCTCGTCGGCGTAGAGCCAGTCGCCCGACTGGATCGTGGCCCCGGCGAAGGTCACCGAGACATCCCGCTCGCCCAGGCCCTTCTTCTGGCTCTTGAGCGGGTGGGTATTGAGCGCCTGGACGCCGAAGTCGATCTGCGCCAGCTCGGCGCTGTCGCGCACACAGCCGTAGATGACCGCCCCGGACCAGCCGTTATCCCGCCCCAGCGCCGCCAGCCGGTCGCCAAGCAGGGCGCACCGCATGGAGCCGCCGCCGTCGACCACCAGCACGCCGCCGTCGCCGGGCTCGCTGAGCAGCTCACGGACGCGGACGTTGTCCTCGAAGAGCTTGAGCGTGGTCACCCGGCCGCCGAAGCGGGTGCGCCCGCCGTAGCCGATGAGCATCGGGTTCATCACGCGCAGCTGCACGCCCGGGTCATCGGCGTGGGCATCACAGAGATCGGTGGTCAGCAGCGCCATGGCGCCTCCTGTCGTGACTCCAACTGGCTGGTATGCGGGGTGTTGGTTTAAGGTAACCGTCTGAACGCCGACTGGGTACCGAGGGCCATGAGCGCACAGCACGCAGCGCACGCGCAAGCCGACACCGTCGCCGCCCTGGGAGGGTATCTCACCGCCCTGGCCGAGAGCCACGGGCAGGAGGAGGTCGTGCAGACCCTCTGCGAGACCGCGGCCCGGCTGCTGCCGCGCAGTTCCGGCGAGCTCTGGCAGCTCGCCCTCGACCGCGAGGGCTGGTACCACAGCGGCGGCTGGCAGGCCGGCGTCGTGCTTCCGCCCCAGGAGCGCTCCCTGCGCACGACGCTGCCGCGCGGCCCCACCGATGAGCTGCGCCTGCCCCTGCAGGCCCACGGCCTGACCGTCGCCGAGCTGCGCATCCCGTGCCCGGAGATCGAATCCGAGGCCGAGCAGGAGCTGCTGCGGAGCCTGGCCACCGCCGCAGCGATCAGCCTCTCCGGGCACGTCCTCAAGCGCCGGGTGCGCCACCGCAACGTCCGCGACCCGCTCACCGGGCTGTTCAACCGGCGCTACCTGGAGGACACCCTGGAGCGTGAGCTCCACCGCGCCCGCCGCGTGAACGCCGGGCTGGTGCTGATCCGCCTGGAGGTGGACACCCTCGAGGCCTTCGCCGCCGAGCACGGCAGCGAGACCGCCGACCGACTGCTGCAGGTGATGGCCGATGCCGTACACCACGCCTTCCGCGGCTCGGACGTCTGCTGCCGGGCTGGTGACAACGGCTTCGGGATCCTGCTGCCCGACGCCAGCCTGGACAACGGCGCCATGCGCGCCGAGGCGGTCCGGGAGGAGCTGGCCGAGCTGCGCATCCACCAGCGCGGTCGCCCCCTCGGCCCGGTGACTGTCTCCGCCGGAGTCGCCGCCTACCCGGACCACGGCAGCAACCGCGATCTGCTGCTCGAGGCGGCCGAGAGCGCGGTCACCTGCGCCCTCGACGAGGGCGGCGACCTGCTCCGCGTGGCCGAACTCATCGCGCCCCCGAACGCCAACCAGAACTGACCGAACCGGAGAGGAACCACCTTGTCTGCCGAAACCCTGCGCGTCACCTACCACCTGACCTGCCGCCCCGGCGAAGACCCCCATGACAAGGCCAAGGGCATCGCCCTGGAGCAGAGCGCCGAGCTGCCCTCGCGCTGCATCCCGGCGCACGTCTACGACGACGTGGTGCCGACGATCCAGGAGCTGACGGCCCTCGACGACGGTCGCCACCGCCTGGTCCTGGACTTCCCGGAGGCGATCACCGGTCTCGAGCCGACGCAGCTGATCAACAACCTGTTCGGCAACATCTCGCTCAAGAGCGGAATCCGCCTGGCCGACGTCGAGTGGACGCCCAACCTGCTGCAGGCCCTGGGCGGCCCGCGCTACGGCACCACCGGCGTGCGCGAGATGCTCGGCATCGCCGAGCGGCCGATGAGCTCCACGGCGCTCAAGCCCCTGGGGCTGGATACCGCCACGCTGGCCGGCTTCTGCGCCGACTTCGCCCGCGGCGGCATCGACCTGATCAAGGACGACCACGGCCTTTGCGATCAGGACACCTCGCGCTTCGTCGACCGGGTGCAGGCGTGCCAGCAGGCCGTCAATGAGGTCAACGCCGAGACCGGCGGCCGCTCGCTCTACCTGCCCAACGTCACCGGGCCGCGCTGGGAGCTGGACAAGCGCCTGGACGCCGCCCAGGAGGCCGGCTGCAAGGCGGTGCTCATCTGCCCCTTCCTGACCGGCCTCGACGCACTGATCTGGGCCCGGGAGCGCTACGACATGGCGCTGATGGCCCACCCGGCCTTCGCCGGGGCCGTGGCCGGCGCCGAGCACGGCATCGACCCCGCCCTGCTGCTCGGCGAGATCACCCGGCTCTTTGGCGCCGATATGGTCGTCTACACCAACGCCGAAGGGCGCTTCCCGACCTACGATCAGGCCCTGTGTGACCGCATCAACGACCGCCTGCGCCGGCCACTGGGCGACATCCGCCCCGCCCTGCCCACCCCGGGCGGCGGGGTCGACGCCGAGCGGGCGCCGTACTGGGCCGAGCGCTACGGCCCGGACGTCGTGCTGCTGATCGGCGGCAGCCTCTACGCCCAGGGCGACCGGGTCGCCGCGGCGCGCCGGCTGCAGGACGTGGTGGAGGGCCGTTAGCGGCATGACCGACGAGGAGCACGACGCCTCCCGCGTCCTGCGCGAGCAGGGCTACCGCTGGGAGGGCATCGAGGAAGAGGCCTACAAGGCGGAGGGCACCCACTTCAGTGGTGCCCGCCGCCAGACCCTGGTCGGCCGTCCGTCCGGGCAGGAGGCTCCGGCCTTCGAGACCCGCTACTTCGAGGTGGAGCCCGGCGGCTACACGACGCTCGAGCGCCACGAGCACACCCATGTGGTCATCGTGGTGCGCGGCCGCGCCGAGGTGGTCCTCGACAACCGGGTCGAGGTCGTCACCCCGCTGGATTGCGTCTACATCGCCCCGCGGGCCTGGCACCAGATCCACGCCACCGGCGGCGACGAGCCGCTGGGCTTTCTCTGCATCGTCGACCGCGACCGCGACCGCCCGCAGCGCCCGGATGGCGACGATCTGGCCGGACTCTGCGCCGAACCAGCGGTCGCCCGACGCATCCGCACCTGAAGCCACCGAGGCCCCGGACCCCCGTTGGAAGCGATTCCCGTCAGCCTGCTCTTCGCCGCCCTCGGCGGCCTGATCGTCCTCTCCGGCTGCTTTTCGGGCTCGGAGACGGCGCTCATGTCGCTCAACCGCTACCGCATGCGTCACCTGGCCAAGCAGGGCCATCGCGGTGCACGCATCGCCGAGCGGCTCCTGCAGCGACCGGACCGGGTCCTCGGGGTGATCCTGCTCGGCAACAACTTCGTCAACATCGCCGCCTCCTCCCTGGCGACGCTGATCGCCCTGCGCCTGCACGGCGAGAGCGCCATCGCCGTGGCCGCCGGCCTGCTGACGCTGGTGATCCTGATCTTCGCCGAGGTGGCACCCAAGACGCTCGCCGCCGTCCATCCAGAGCGCGTGGCCTTCCCGGCCAGCTACGTGCTGTGGCTGCTCCTGCGCCTGCTCTACCCCCTGGTCTGGCTAGTCAATGCGGCGGCGAACGCCCTACTGAGCATCGTCCGTGTGCGGGTCGAGGACGTCAGCGCCGCCGAGCTCAGCCAGGAGGAGCTGCGCACCGTCGTCAACGAGGCCGGCAACATGATCCCCCGCCGCCACCGGCACATGCTGGTGAGCATCCTCGACCTGGAGGAAGCGACGGTGGAGGACATCATGATCCCGCGCACGGAGATCGTCGGCATCGACCTCGACGATCCGTGGCCGGAGACCCTGGAACGGCTGACCAACAGCCAGTACACCCGCATGCCCGTCTACCGCGGCACGGTGGACCACGTCCTGGGGTTCGTGCATGTGCGCCGGATCGTCGGCGACCTGGTCCGCGGCAGCTTCACGCCGGAGGACCTCCAGGCCCGGCTGCACGAGCCGTTCTTCATCCCGGAGGGCACCGGGCTGCACACCCAGCTGTTGAAGTTCCAGCGCCAGCGCGAGCGCGTCGGGCTGGTGGTGGACGAGTACGGCGAGATCCTGGGCCTGGCGGCCCTGGACGATATCCTCGAGGAGATCGTCGGCGAATTCACGACGGATCCGGGCACGCTGACCCGCTCGATCACCCGGCAGGAGGATGGAACCTATCTGGTCGAGGGCAGCGCGACGATCCGGGAGCTGAATCGGGTGCTGGGCTGGGAGCTGTCGACCAGCGGGCCGAAGACCCTGAACGGGTTGATCCTCGAGCGGCTGGAGACCATCCCCGAGGCGGGCACGAGCCTGCTGATCGACGGTTATCCGGTGACCATCGTGCAGACCCAGGGCAATCGGGTGAAGACGGCGGAGATCCAGCCGGAGCGCCCGCCCTCGGTCCGGCGCGAGTCGTAGCGCGCCCGCGGCCACCCCGCCCGCCGGCGGGCCTCGGGCGATGTGCAGGGCTGCCGCTTTGTGGGGCCTGCCGCCGCGCATTTGGGCGCGCCGAGCCGCGCAGCCCCGACGGGGGGTGAGCGCGAACCTTTACCGGTTCGCGCTCATCAGCGAGGTCTTGTCCGAGCGGCGCGTTAGCGCCGCGAGTTGAGCGAGCGGCCCCGGCGGGGCGAGCAGCGCAGGGGACCCCGCCGCAGGCGGGGCGCGCACATCCGCGCGGCGGCAGGCCCCACAACGCGGCAGCTTCCGTCTCCAACCTCACCAAACCCGCCGGCGGGCGGGGTGACCGCGGCCCGGCGGACTGCTCGCGGATCAGAGGGCGGCGACCTCCTGCCACTCGTCCTCGGTCAGGAGCTTGTTGGCGTCGACCAGGATCAGCAGCCCATCCTCGCGGCTGACCACCCCGTAGATGTAGCGCGACGACTCCTCGTTGCCCACGTTTGGCGCCGTATCGATCTGCGCCTCGCGGACGCTGGCCACCTCATCGACGCTATCCACCAGGATCCCGGCGACGTTCTCCGCCACCTCCATGACGATGATCCGGCTCTGCTTGTCGGGTTCCCGCGACTGCATCCCGAAGCGCAGCCGGGTGTCGATCACCGTCACCACCTTGCCGCGCAGGTTGATGATGCCCAGCACGAATTCCGGCGCGCCGGGGACCGGCGCGATCTCGGACAACGGCAGGACCTCCTGGACCTGCATCACGTTGATACCGTAGTGCTCATTGCCGAGCTTGAAGGTCACCCACTGGGAGGTCGGCCCCTCGGCGAGCTCGGCATCCTCATCGTACTGTGCCTGTTCGTAAGCCATGTATTCCCCTCGCTACGGGTTTAACGGGAGCCGGCGGGGCCATTCTGCCCCCCGGCGGCGGGGGATGCCAGGGTGCCCCCGACGCCGCCCTCCTGCTCGAGCATGTCGGCGAAGGCGTCGGGATCCACCAGCGCACAGAGGTGCTCGCGCACCGTACCCGCCAGCCAGCGCCGCCGGCCCTGAGCCGAGCGCCACTGCACCTGATCCGGGGTGAGCTTGAGCACCGCGCCCACCTCGCGGCAGGCCAGCCCCCAGTTGCCGTCGCCGACGATGATGATCTTCCCGGCGCGGCGCTCCTCGAGCGGCGGACGACGGTCCTCGGGCAGGACCAGCTCGGCGGTGTCGACGACCTGAACATACCGCCCCCGGTGGTCGAGGAGCCCGTGCATCCACCCCGGCTGCCCCACGGTGGGCTCGACCTCGTCGGGATCCTCCCACGGCACCACCCGGTGGAGCTTGACCAGGGGCACCGCCAGGCGAAGCGCGCCCACGTGCAGGGTCAGCGCCTGGAAGAAGGGACGCGCCCACGCCGGGGTGGGGTCGGTCGGCGGCTCCTGGCCGCCTCCCGTAGCCCCGGCCCGTGGCCGGGGCGGCGCTGCGGTCTCGGCGGACGGCGGGTGCGCTTCGGGCTCGCCGGGGGCCGTCTCCGGCGGGGCCACCGACGGCGGCGGCGCCTGCGGCATCCGCGGGCGCTCGGCCACCCGGCTCGGCGGCGTCTCCCGGGTACGGGCCGGCTGCCGCTCGGCAGCCGGCGGCGGCCCGGTGGGTGCCGACCCCGACGCAGGCTCCGCATCCGGCGCCCGCGGGGCCGGTGCCGGCTCCGCCTGCGGGGCATCGGATGCCGGTGCTTCCACCTCCGCCTCCGGAGTGTAGTCCTCGACGTCGTCGAGCAGGGCCTGGAGGTACTCCCCCAGGGCGCGCTGGTGATCGGGAAGCCCCTTGCCCGGATCCTCCTCAGACATGGCCGGCCACCTCGTTGTCACGCTCGCGCTCGCCGCGGGTCAAGTGATCGAGCAGCTTACGAAAGGCCAGGCTGCCGCGGCACCAGGGCTGCATCACGGTCAGCGGCAGGCCTTCGCGGCTGGCCTCGCGGAACTGGGTATCCACCGGGATGGCACCGGGCCAGACCCGTTCGCCGTGGCGCTGCTGCAGTTCCTCCAGGGCCCGGGTCGCGGCCCGGGTCCGCCGGTCATAGAGCGTCGGGACGATGGTGTACGGCAGGGCACGGGGCCGCGAGCGCTCGATCATCTCCAGGGTATGGACCATCCGCTCCAGCCCCTTGAGAGCCAGGAACTCAGTCTGCACCGGCACGATCAGCCGCTCACAGGCGGCCAGGGCGTTGACCATCAGCACGCCGAGCATCGGCGGGCAATCGAGCAGGGTGTAGTCGAAGCGGTGGGCCATGGTGCTCAGGCCGCGGCGGATGACCAGCCCCATCCCCTTGCGGCTGCCCAGCTGCCGGTCGAGGGTCGCCAGAGAGGTGGACGCCGGCAGCAGGTGCAGCCCCTGCACCGCGGTGGGCACACTCATCGCCTCGGGGTCGACACCCCGGCCCTGGTGGCGGAAGAGCTCGTAGAGGTTCGGCTCGACCTCCTCCGGGTCGTAGCCGAAGTAGCTGGTC
>Ga0207421_10005371_pt1 | contig 14355 bp, 12 predicted proteins | sample SodLakKL_010_SED_4_FD_187542 | JGI IMG/M metagenome (GOLD analysis project Ga0207421, IMG submission 187542) | Alkaline sediment microbial communities from Lake Tanatar, Kulunda Steppe, Russia - 8KL_010_SED (SPAdes) (version 2) | ecosystem: Environmental > Aquatic > Non-marine Saline and...
GCCATGTCGGGCTTCTTGCGCTCACGTCGGGCGGTCGGCGTGCTCGTCGCCGTCGTCGCCATCCACGTCATCCTCGGCATCGCCACGTTCGGCCCGTCGACGAGCCTCGAGCTCACCGACGTGCCGGTCGGGCTCGTCGACGCCGACGGGGGAGGGCTCGCCACCGAGCTCACCGCCGCCGAGCTCGACCTCATCGACTGGCAGGCCGTCGACAGCCGCGAGGCGCTGCGCGAGGGCCTCGACGACAAGACCTTCGCCGCCGGGCTCGTCATCCCCGAGGGCGCGAGCGGGGCGCTCGCGGGCCTCGCCGGCGGCCAGCCCGAGCCGGTGACCCTCGAGCTCCTCACCAACCCCGGGCGCAACCCCGAGTCGGCCCGCGCCGTCGAGCAGGCCGTCGCCGGCCTCGTCGACGGCGCCGCCGGCGAGCTGAGCGCGAACGCCCTGGCCGCGGCCGCCGAGGCCGACGCGCCGGTCGCGCCGGAGGCCGTGCCGACCCTCGCCGCGCCGATCGAGCTCGCGACCACCGCGGTCAACGCGCCCGCCGACGCCGGGGAGGCCCAGACCCCGCTCGTGCTCGTCGCGATGCTGTGGATCGGCTCGCTCGTCGCCATGCTCGTGACCTTCCTCAGTCTGCACCGCAAGGACATCACCCCGACGGGCTTCCTCGCCGCCCAGCTCGTCGTCATGGCCGTCCTCGCCGTCGTGCAGCCGCTGTCGATCGTCGCGGTCGGCAACGGGCTGCTCGGGCTCGACGTCGCGTTGAGCTGGTCGCTGTTCGGCGCGCTCGCGCTCACGACGGCGATGTTCTTCCTCATCCAGAGCGCGGTGCTCAACTGGCTGGGCTTCGGCGGCTGGCCGATCCTCGTCCTGCTGTGGCTCTTCAGCTTCACCCTCCTGGCGGTGCCCGTCGAGGGCCTGGCGACCGGCTACCGCGTGCTCGTCCACAGCTGGCTGCCGGCGCGCTTCCCCTACGAGGCGCTGCAGGGCCTCGTGTTCTTCGACGGGGCCGGGCAGGCCTCGACGATGCTCGCCATCACCGCAGCCATCACCGTCGGGGCGCTGCTCGCCCTGCTCGCGAGCTTCGTGCGCCTGGCCCGCAGGGACCTCAGCGTCAACCCGCTCGTCAAGCGCATCGCCGCGACGGCCGACGGCGACGTCGAGGGTGACGGCGACGAGGCCGGGTCGCGCGACGCCGCCGGGCGCGAGCGCGACGAGGTCGTCGTCTGACGGCCCTGCCCCCGGGGCGGCCAGGCCCCGGGGGCGCGAACGGACAGGCCCTGGTCGCTCGGCCGCGTGGCACGATCCTCCGAGCAGCGCCAGGGCCTTGACGGAGGAGGGCGGCGGTGACCGGGGCGGAGGAGCCGACGGTGGGCGTCGTCGGGCGCGCCGAGCGCGACAGCAACGGCTTCGCGCGGGTCGTCAACCTCAGCGACGCGGTCTTCGCGATCGCGATGACGCTGCTCGTGCTCACCATCGACGTGCCCGACGTCGCCGCCGGTGCGCTCGCGTCCGCGCTGCTCGCCGACCTCCCCCAGCTCGGTGCCTACGCCCTGGCGTTCGCCCTCGTCGCGAGCCAGTGGTACGCCCACCGCAAGCTCTTCGAGCGGCTGGCCTTCATCGAGCCGGGCCTGACGATCCTCAACCTCGTCACCCTCGGCCTCGTCACGCTCGTGCCCTTCCCGACGAGCGTGCTCGGCAGCTACCCGACGGTGACCGCCGGCGTCGCGCCGTTCCTCGCGCTCTTCGTCGTCCTCACGCTGGCCTACCTCGCGCTCATCGTGCGGGCCCATATCGTCGGCGCGTGGACCGAGCCGCTGCCCTCGCCGGTCTTCCGGCGGGTGGTCGCGGCGTTCAGCGTCGGCGCGGCGACGCTGCTGCTCGGCGTCGTCGTCTCGCTGTGGGCGCCGGTGCCCGCCCTCGTGCTCGCCGCGGTCAACAGCGTCCCGGTCATGGCGATCCTGCGCACGGTCCCCGCGGCCTACCGCCTCTGGTTCTAGGCGGGCGTCGGGCCCGCGGGCCCGGAGGCGGGATGGGCCTACACTGCCCGGTCGGCGCCGACGACGCGGCGCCGGCGACGGATGAGGAGGCCAGCGGTGGACGGCGTCATCCCCGCGCGGCGCTCCCGTCGCGCGGTCACCCTCGCCTTCCTCGCCAACGGCCTCGCCGTGCCGTCGCTGCTCGTGCGGGTGCCCGACGTCCGCGACCTGCTCGCGCTGCGCGAGGCCACCCTCGGCCTCGCCCTCGCCGGCCTCGCGGTCGGGGTCGTCCTCGGCCTCGTGGCCTCCGGCTCGCTCGCCGGTGGCCAGGGCAGCCGACGGCTCACCCTCGTCGGCGCGGTGGCGATGCTCGCGCTGCTGCCGCTCGCGGGGCTCGCGCCGAGCCTGCCCGCACTCGTGGCCGTCCTCGTCGGCCTCGGCGCGGCGAGCGCCACGATGGACGTCGGGATGAACGCCCAAGGGGTCGGCGTCGAGGCCGCCTACGGCCGGTCGATCATGCTCGGCTTCCACGGGGTCTGGAGCGTCGGCGCGCTGCTCGCCGCGCTCGCCGGCTCGGCGGCGATGGCCGCGGGCGTGGGCGTGACCGCCCACCTCGCCGGCGTCGCCGTGGCCATCGCCGCCCTCGTCGCGGTGGCCGCGCCGGGCCTCGACGTCGTCGACCGCGTCGGCCTCGAGCCCGGTCCGCGCCTCGCCCTGCCACGGGGCCCGCTGCTGCCGCTCGCGCTCGTCGGGCTCGCCGCCGGCCTCGGCGAGTCGACCGGCAACGACTGGAGCGGCATCCACCTCGCCGACGAGCTCGCCGTCGCACCGGGGCGCGTCGGCTGGGGGCTCGTCGCGCTCACCGGGGCGATGACCGTCGTGCGTCTCTCCGGCGACCGCCTCGTGCGCCGGGCGGGACCGGCGCGGGTCGTGGCCGTCGGCGGCGGTCTCGCGGCCGCGGGCTACCTCACCGTCGCGCTGAGCACCTCCCTGCCGCTCACGCTCGCCGCGTTCGCCGCGGTCGGCGCCGGCGTCGGCGTGACGATCCCGCTCGTCTTCGCCGCCGCGGGCGCGCGGGCGAGCTCACCCGGTGCCGGGGTGGCAGCGGTGGCCACCGTCGGCTATGCCGCCTTCGTCATCGGCCCGCCCGCGGTCGGCGTCATCGCCGACCTCGTCGGGCTGCGCGTGGCCTTCGCGCTCGTCGCGCTCGTCATCGCCGCGCTCACCCTGCGCCGGCACCCCGAGCTCGCGCCGAGGTCGTCCGAGCGCGCCCCGGCATAGGGTGGCGTGCGACGTCGTGCCGCCGCGTGTTCGGTGAGGAGGAGGCGATGAGCGAGGTCGCACCCGCCGACGCCCGCCGCCTGCGCGGGCGGCTCGCAAGTGGCGTGACGGTCTGGACGGCCGGGCAGGGACCGCGGGCTCGCGGGCTCACCGTCGCCTCGGTCATCGTCACCGAGGGCGAGCCCGCCCACGTCCTCGGCACCGTCGGCGACCTCACCGACCTCCTCGACGCCGTGCGCGAGACCGGCCGCTTCGTCGTCCACGTGCTCGGTGAGGCCGACCGCGGCATCGCCGAGCGCTTCGCCGGGGCGGTGCCCGCGCCCGGCGGACCCTTCCGCGACCTCGACGTCGCCGACAGCGCCTACGGCCCCGTGCTCACCGCCGTTGAGACCCATGCGGCCTGCCGGCTCGTCGACGAGCGCGAGGTCGGCTACCCCGTCCTCCTCGACGGCGTCGTCGACGCGGTCGCGCTCGGCGACCTCGACGCGCCGCTGTCGTACTTCCGCGGGCAGTACCGCCGGCTCACCGACCCGCCGCGCGCCTGGGAGGCCCAGGGGCCGGACTCGGCCGTGCCGCCGGCGTGAAGCCGGCGTGGCGCTTAGGGGCATCAAGGCATCATCGGTGGTGATGGTATGATGCGGCCATGCGCACGACCGTCACCCTCGACCCCGACACCGAGCAGCTCGTCCGGCGCCGGATGCGCGAGCGCGGCATCTCCTTCAAGGAGGCCCTCAACGACGCCATCCGCGAGGGTGCGCGCAGCGGCGGCGAGGCGTTCCGCACCGAGACGGCGTCGCTGGGCCGCCCGAGCGTGAACCTCGACCGGGCCCTGCAGCTCGTCGGCGATCTCGAGGACGACGAGCTCGTCCGCCGGATGCGTGCCGGGGCGTGAGGCTCGTCGACGCCAACGTCCTGCTCTACGCGGTCAACACGGACGCCGAGCGGCACGAGCCCTCGCGACGCTGGCTCGACGGGGCGTTGTCCGGGCAGGACACCGTCGCCTTCGCCTGGATCGCGCTGCTCGCTTTTGTGCGCCTCGTGACCAAGGAGGGCCTGTTCCCCTCGCCGCTGTCCGTCGATGAGGCGATGGACCGGGTCGAGGCGTGGGTGGCCGCCGCCCCCGCGGTGGTGCTCGAGCCGACCCCGGAGCACCCGCGGCTCGTGCGCGAGCTGCTGCGCCCCCTCGGCGTCGGCGGCAACCTCGTCAACGACGCCCATCTCGCTGCGCTCGCCATCGCCCACCGCTGCACGGTCGTGTCGTTCGACACCGACTTCGACCGCTTCGCCGGGGTGCGCCGGCTGGCCCCGCCGGCGTGAGCCTCACCAGGCCGACGTGCCGTAGCCGACGGGTCGCGGATCAGGCCAGGCGCAGGACCGTGCCGGCGGCGAAGGGGGCCTCGACGGCCACGCCGAGCCGGGCGTAGACCGCCGGCGGCACGGCGATGTCGGCGACGTGGAGCGCGCCGACGACCTCGCCGGCCGCGAGGAGGCCGCGCTTGGGCAGGGCGAGGGTGAGTGTGGCGTCGGCGACGACGCAGGGGTCTCCCACCCGCCCGGAGGCCAGGTCGAGGCCGCTGGGGGTGTCGAGGGCGAGCACCGGCGCGGGGGTCTCGTTGGCCCAGGCGATGAGCTCGGCGGCACCGCCGCGGGGGTCGCCCTCGAGGCTGTAGCCGAGCACGGCGTCGACGACGAGCGCGGCCGGGGCCGGCTCCTCGACGATCGCCACGCCCATGCGCTCGAGGATGCCGAGCTGGTGGGCGGGGACCTCGGCCATCGCCGCCGGCGCCGCGAGGGCCACCGCGACGTCGACGCCGCGGTTGGCGAGGTGGCGGGCGGCGACGAGCCCGCCGCCGCCGTTGCCGCCGGGCCCGGCGAGCACCGTGCAGGAGGCCGGCGCGTACCGGCTGATCGCGAGGTCGGCGAGGTTGCGCCCGGCGTTCTCCATCATCTGCACGAGCGTGATCCCGAGCTCGTCGATCATGATCCGGTCGACCTCGCGCATCTGCGCGGTCGACAGCGTCGGCAGCGGAGGCGAGACGGGGGGTGTGGCCAGCGGCGGGGTGCTGGGCTCGCTCATCGTCCTTCCTCCGATCGCTGCAGCCGGCGGGCGCGCAGCAGCTCGGCCACCGACCAGGCCTGGAACGGCGCGCCGGTCGCCGCGTGCGGCGGGTCGCCGTCGGCGGTCTCCGAGACCGAGCCCACGCCCCAGTCGGCGAGATGACGCTCGAGCGGCGCGAGGGCCGCCGAGGCGTCGACGCCGGTGCGCGCCGCGGCCTCGACGTAGGGGCCGATCAGCCACGGCCACACCGTGCCCTCGTGGTAGGCGCCGTCGCGGGCGGCGGGGTCGCCACGGTGGCGACCCCGGTAGCCGGGCTCGCCGGGGGCGAGGCTGCGCAGCCCCAGGGGGGTCAGCAGCGCGCGCCCGCAGCGCTCGACGATCTTGCGGTCGGCCAGCGGGGCGTACGGCAGCGAGACGGCGAGGAGTTGGTTGGGCCGCAGCGCCGCGTCGTCGCCGCCGGGCCCGTCGACGACGTCGAGGACGCCGCGGTCGGTGACGAAGCGCCGACGCACCGAGGCCGCGGCCCGCTCGGCGAGCGCGCGCAGGTCGGTGGCGTCGGCGCCGAGGCGCTCGGCGAGCGCCGCGGTCGTCGCGAGGGCGTTGACCCACAGCGCGTTGACCTCGACGGGCTTGCCCCGGCGGGGGGTGACCGCGACGCCGTCGACGCGCGCGTCCATCCACGTCAGCGCGACGCCGTGGGCGCCCTGGGCGAGCAGCCCGTCGACGGGGTCGACGCCGATGCCGAAGCGCGTGCCGCCGAGGTGGTGCTCGACGATCGCGCGCAGGGTGGGCAGCAGTGCCGCGGCGAGGTCGTCGTCGCCGGTGACCGCGACGTGGCGGCCGACGGCGTGGACGAACCACAGGGTGCCGTCAACGGTGTTGTAGGCGAGCCCGCCGGCGTCGGCGGTGTTGGGCAGCATGCCCGCCGACAGCCCGGAGGCCGCACGCTCGAGCAGGCGGCGGCCCTCCTCGGCGCGGCCGGTGGCCAGCAGCAGCCCCTCGTAGGAGAGCATCGTGTCGCGCGACCAGTCCCCGAACCACGGGTAGCCGGCGACGACCGTCGGCCCGTCGACGACGAAGGCGTCGGCGGCGAGGACGAGCCGACCGTCGACGGCGTCGGTCGCGCCGGCGCGCTCGCGCAGCTTGCGGGCGCGCTGGCGGGCGGCGTCGATGACGGTGGCCGCCGGCGGTGGCTCGTCGGCGAGGTCGTCGGCCCACGCCCGCACGCCGACGCTCTCGCCGGGGGCGAGGTCGGCGACGAAGCGTCCGGCGAGGACGATGTCCTCGGTGGCGGCGAGCCCGCGGGCGGCCTCCTCGTCGTGGCGCACGCCGAGATGCCAGGTGCCGTCGGGGCGGAAGCCCGGCCCGGCCACGCGGTAGCGGCCCTCGAAGACGAAGCCGTCGGCGGTGGGCTCGAGCCACGGCTCGCCGGCCGCGGCGCGCTCGCCGTGGACGTCGCGCCAGGTGCACCGCGCGGCGAGCTCGAGGCGCACCGGCCCGGAGGCGGCGAGCAGCCGGTGGGTCAGCGCCACCGCGGGACGGCCGTGGACCATCGCGAGCTCGCGCTCGACGACGACGTCGCCGACCTGCCAGCGCCACCGCGGCACGCCGTCGTCGAGCGTGAACGCCGCGAGGAGCTCGTGACCACGGGGCGCGAGCGTGCCGTCGGCCCAGCGGTGCGTCGCGAGCTCGACACGGCGGTCGCCGAGGACGAGCGTGGCGTCGAGGGCGGCCAGGGCGAGCATCCGCCCGCCGGGCGGGTCGGTCGCCACGACGAGCAGCCCGTGGTAGCGCCGGGTCGCCAGCCCCGCGACGGTGCCCATCGCGAAGCCGCCGAGCCCGTCGGTCACGAGCCACTCCCGGCGGGTTCCCTCGGCCAGCGAGGCGGCGGTCTGGGGGCCGAGTCCCAGGGCGCTCACGGCGTCACCCCCGGCTCGCCGGCCCGGCGCCCGTCGGCGTCGTGGCCGCGCTCGAGGCCGACGATGAGGTCGATGACGAGCCCCGTCCAGCCGGTCTGGTGCGAGGCGCCGAGCCCCGCGCCGGTGTCGCCGTGGAAGTACTCGTGGAAGAGCAGCCGTTCGTGCCAGTCGGGGTCGGTCTGCAGCCGCTCAGCGTCGCCGAAGGCGGGACGACGGCCGTCGGCGTCGTCGCGGAACAGCGCGATGAGCCTTCGGGAGAGCTCGTCGGCGACCTCGCCGAGGTGGGCGTGGCGACCCGAGCCGGTCGGCAGCTCGACGGTCCAGTCGTCGCCGAGGAAGCGGTGGTAGCGGCGCAGCGACTCGATGACGAGGACGTTGACGGGGAACCACACCGGCCCACGCCAGTTGGAGTTGCCGCCGAACAGCCCGGCCGTCGACTCGCCCGGCTCGTAGCCCACCGTCGCCTGGCTGCCGGCGAGCTCGAGGGTGAACGGCGCCTCGCGGTGCTCGGCCGACAGCGAGCGCAGGCCGTGGGGCGAGAGGAACGCCGCTTCGTCGAGCATCGTCGCGAGGACCCGGCGCAGCCGGTCGGGCGCGACGATCGCGAGCATCCGCCCGACGTGGCCGTCGCGCTCGCGCTCCTGGCCGACGGCCTCGCGGTACTGCGGTTTGTGCTCGAGGAACCATGCGAAGTGCGCGGCGAAGGACGGCAGCCGCTCGAGCGTGGCCCGCCCCAGCGTCGTCACCGCGTAGAGGGGGATGAGCCCCACCATCGAGCGCACCTCGAGCGCGGCGGCGCTGCCGTCGTCGCAGCGCAGCTGGTCGTAGTAGAACCCGTCGCGCTCGCTCCACAGCCCCTGGTCGTGCATCGCCGTGGCGATGTAGGCGAAGTGCTCGTTGAACTTCACCGCGAGGTCCTCGTAGACCGGGTCGACCTCGGCGAGGACGAGCGCCATCTCGAGGAGGTCGAGGCAGTACATCGCCATCCACGCGGTGCCGTCAGACTGCTCGAGGCGCACGCCGGGGGGCAGGGTCGCCGAGCGGTCGATCGGGCCGATGTTGTCGAGGCCGAGGAAGCCGCCCTCGAAGACGTTCGAGCCGTGGCTGTCCTTGCGGTTGACCCACCAGCTGAAGTTCAGCAGGAGCTTGTGCAGGACGCGGGAGAGGAAGGCGGTGTCGGTGCCGCCGTCGATCTCGAAGACGCGCAGGGCCGCCCAGGCGTGCACCGGCGGGTTGACGTCGCCGAAGGCCCACTCGTAGGCCGGCAGCTGGCCGTTGGGGTGCTGGTACCACTCGCGGCACAGCAGGATGAGCTGCTCCTTGGCGAAGGCCGGGTCGAGGTGGGCCAGCGCCACGGTGTGGAAGGCGTGGTCCCAGGCGGCGAACCACGGGTACTCCCAGGCGTCGGGCATCGACAGGACGTCGGCGGTGTTGAGGTGCTGCCACGCCGCGTTGCGGCCGCCGCGGCGCTCGGGCGGGGGCGGTGGCTGGGTGGGGTCGCCGTCGAGCCAGCGCTCGACGTCGAAGTGGTAGAACTGCTTGCCCCAGAGCATCCCCGCCGCGGCCTGGCGCAGGACCTCGGCGTCCTCGGCGGGCGCCCCCGGGGCGAGCGCGGCGTAGAAGGCGTCGGCCTCGGCCCGCCGGGTGGCCATCGTCTGCTCCCAGTCCTCGCCAAGCCCCGGCGCCGCGTCACGGCTCAGGCGCAGCCGCAGCTCGACCTCGCCGCCGGCGGGCACGCTCAGCCGGTAGCGCAGGGCGCCCTTCGTGCCGGTGCCGGCGGGGTTGACCGTCGGGGCGCCGTCGATGACGTGGTCGCCGATGCCGTCCTTGGGGTAGGCGGGGCCGTCGACGCCGAAGAGCCGGCGGGCGTTCGTGTCGTTGTCGCAGAAGAGCGCCTCGGGCTCGCCGGAGCCGACGAGGGTCATCGTCGGCAGCTCGGGCTGGCGCGCGACGATCCGGCCCCCGCCCTGCCCGTGGAGGGACGGCCGCGGGCCGGCCTCGGCGTCCCACGACCAGGTGTTGCGGAACCACAGCGTCGGCAGGACCTCGAGGGTGTCGCGCGCGGGGCCGGCGTTGCGCACGAGGACGCGCACGCAGACGTCGTCGGGGCCGGCCTTGGCGTGGTCGACGGTGAGGTCCCAGTGCCCGTCGTCGAGGACGCCGGTGTCGAGGAGCTCGTACTCGGGGTCGTCGCGGCCGCGCGCGGCGTTCGTCGCGACGAGGTCGTCGTAGGGGAACGCCGCCTGGGGGTAGGCGTACTGCCAGCGCGACCAGCTGTGGGTCGGCGTCGCGTCGCGGTACCACCACAGCTCCTTGGCGTCCTCGCCGTGGTTGCCCTCGTTGCCGTTCAGCCCGAAGAGCCGCTCCTTGAGGATGGGGTCACGGCCGTTCCACAGGGCGAGGGCGAGGCAGAGCCGCTGGCCGGTGTCGCACAGGCCCGCGAGGCCGTCCTCGCTCCAGCGGTAGGCGCGGGAGCGCGCGTGGTCGTGCGGGAAGGCCTCCCAGGCCTGGCCGCCGGGGCTGTAGTCCTCACGCACCGTGCCCCACGCCCGCTCGCTCACGTACGGGCCCCACCGCCGCCACGCCTGCGCGTCGGGTCCCGCCAGGCGGGTGCGCTCGGCGTCGAGCCGGTCGCCCGACCGTGGCGCTGGCGTGGGGGTGCTCGTCCTGCCCGGCGTCTGCTCGGCCATCGCTGCTCCTCGCTCGGGCTGCCGGCCCTGTCCGGGGGCGTCGTGGGAACCACCCCGCGGTGGCCGGCATTCCGTCCGTGGCCGGCGGGTGGAAGCCGCGGGGGGCCTCACGGGTTGCCGGGCTGTGATCAGGCACCGTGGTGAGACGCACCGCTGGCGCAGGGCCGAGGCCGCCGGCGTCGGAGCGCGCAAGGCCCGAGGACCCCACGAGCGGAAGGACCAGCGATGAGGCTCGGCATGATCGGACTCGGCAAGATGGGCGGCAACATGGCCGCGCGCCTGCGGCGGGGCGGCCACGAGGTCGTCGGCTACGACCACGACCCCGCGGCACGCGACGTCGACTCCCTCGAGGGCCTCGTCGCCGCGCTCGACGGCGAGGACCGCCGCGTCGTCTGGGTGATGGTCCCCGCCGGCGCGGCGACCGCGGCGACGATCGACGCCCTCGCCGGCCTGCTGTCGCCCGGCGACCTCGTCGTCGACGGGGGCAACTCGAACTTCCGCGACTCCCAGGCCCACGGCGCCGCGCTCGCCGAGCGCGGGATCGGCTTCGTCGACGCCGGCGTCAGCGGCGGGATCTGGGGGCTCGAGGAGGGCTACTGCATCATGGCCGGCGGCTCGGGCGACGACATCGCCGACCTCCGCGCGGTCCTCGACGCGCTCGTCACCGACGACGGCTTCGCCCACGTGGGGCCGGTCGGCGCCGGGCACTACACGAAGATGATCCACAACGGCGTCGAGTACGGGATGATGCAGAGTCTCGCCGAGGGCTACGAGCTGCTGGCCGCGGGCGACCTCGACGTCGACGTCCCCGCCGCGCTCGAGGTCTGGCGACACGGCTCGGTCGTGCGCTCCTGGCTGCTCGACCTCTTCGCCGACGCCGTGCACGCCGACCCCGGCCTCGAGAGCGTCAAGGGATGGGCGGCCGACTCCGGCGAGGGCCGCTGGACCGTCGAGCAGGCCGTCGAGCTCGCGGTGCCCGCACCGGCGATCACCGCCGCGCTCTTCGCGCGCTTCGCCTCCCGCCAGGACGACGCGCCGGCGATGAAGGCCATCGCGACGATGCGCAACGCCTTCGGCGGCCACGAGGTGCGGTCGTGACCGAGCGCTGCGACGCCCTCGTGCTCTTCGGCGGCACCGGCGACCTCGCCCAGCGCAAGCTCTACCCCGCCCTCTACGAGCTCGCGCTCGCCGACCGTCTGCCGCGGCGCGTCGTCGCCGTGGCGGCCTCCTCGTGGACCCTGCCCGAGCTGCGGCAGCGCGTCGAGGCCTCGGTCGTCCGGTTCGGCGGCGGCGCGGTCGACGAGCGCGCGCTCGGGCGCCTGCTCGGCGCGCTCGACTACGTCGCCGGGGACTACCGCGACCCCGCGACCTTCGAGCGTCTCTCCACCGCGCTCGAGGGCACCGCGACGCCGCTGCTCTACCTCGCGATCCCGCCGAGCCTCTTCGAGACCGTGGTGGCCGGGCTCGCCTCGTCGGGCATCGCCGCGCGCGGGCGGGTCGTCCTCGAGAAGCCCTTCGGGCGCGATCTCGCCTCGGCGCGGGCGCTCAACCGCTGCGTGCTCGACGCCTTCGACGAGTCCGCGGTGTTCCGCATCGACCACTTCCTCGGCAAGGACCAGGTCCTCGACGTCCTCGTCTTCCGGCTCGCGAACTCGCTGCTCGAGCCGGCGTGGAACCGCCACCACGTCGCCAGTGTGCAGATCACCATGGCCGAGGACCTCGACGTCGAGGGGCGCGGCGCCTTCTACGACGAGGTCGGCACCCTGCGCGACGTCGTGCAGAACCACCTCCTGCAGGTCCTCACCCTCGTGGCGATGGAGCCGCCGGTCGACGTGAGCGCGGACGCGCTGCGCGACGAGAAGGTCAAGGTCCTGCGCGCGATCCCCGACCTCGAGCCCGCGAGCGTCGTCCGCGGGCAGTACACCGGCTACCGCGACGAGGATGGCGTCGCCGCCGACAGCGACGTCGAGACCTACGTGGCGCTGACGACCTCGATCGAGTCGTGGCGCTGGGCGGGGGTGCCGTTCTCCATCCGGGCGGGCAAGGCCCTCGAGGTCACCGCCACCGAGGTCGTCGTCGAGTTCACCCGGCCGCCGCTGCAGTTCTTCGCCCGCTGTGACGCCCCGCCGCCTGAGCCCAACCGGCTGCGCTTCCAGATCAAGCCCGGCGGGGAGGTCGGGGTGCAGGTGCAGATCAAGTCGCCCGGCGGGGAGATGGTGAGCCACCCCGTCGAGTTGTCCTACCGCTACGACGAGCGCGTCGAGGGCGCCCGCCAGGAGGCCTACGCCCGGCTGCTCGACGACGCCCTCGACGGCGACCAGCGTCTCTTCGCCCGCGCCGACGGCGTCGAGGAGGCGTGGCGCATCGTCGGTCCGGTGCTCGAGCAGACCGGCCCGGTCCACCCCTACGAGCGGGGCAGCTGGGGTCCCGCCGACGCCGACCGGCTCCTCGCCGGCCTCGGCGGCTGGCGCCGCCCGAAGGTGGCCGGCGATGGCTGAGTCCGTCCTCGCCGTCGACCTCGAGACGAGCGTGGCACGAGCATGAGGCTCGAGATCCTCGACGATGCCGACGAGCTCGCCGAGCGCGCCGCCGACGTGCTCGCCGAGGCGCTGCGCAGCGCGGTGCGCGAGCGCGGCCACGCCACCGTCGCCGTCTCCGGGGGGCGCACCCCCGGGGCGATGCTCGCGGCGCTCGCCCGGCGCGAGGTGGCCTGGGCTTGCGTCCACCTGCTCCAGGTCGACGAGCGGATCGCCCCGGACGGCCACGCCGAGCGCAACCTCACCCTGCTGCGCGACCGCCTCCTCGATCGGCTGCCCGGCGCCGGGCCGACGCTGCACGCGATGCCGGTCACCGCCGCCGACCCCGAGGAGGCCGCCGAGGCCTACGCCCGAGGGCTCGCCGTGCTCGCCGGGGACCCGCCGGTCCTCGACGTCGTCCAGCTCGGGCTCGGCGCCGACGGGCACACCGCCTCGCTCGTGCCCGGCGACCCCGTGCTCGACGTCGCCGACCGCGACGTCGCGGTGACCGGCGCCTACGAGGGCCGCCGGCGGCTCACCCTCACCTTCCCGCTGCTGTGGCGCGCCCGCCAGCGGGTGTGGCTCGTCGCCGGTGCCGACAAGGCCGCGGCGCTGGCCCGGGTGCGCGCGGGCGACCGCGCGCTGCCCGCCACCCGGCTGCCGCGCGACGACAGTCGCTGGCTCGTCGACCGCGCTGCGGCGGGTGGTCTCGACCCGGCCTGAGGGCCCCTGGGGCCGGGGGCCGTCGCGCTCAGCGCTCCGGCGGCGGCCCGTAGCGGTTGGCGGCGGGGTTGCCCGGGCTCGCCCAGAACACGAGCAGGACGATCCCCCCGAAGGGCACGAGGCCGATGAGCCACCACAGCCCCGGTCGCCCGGTGTCGTGCAGCCGCCGCGTGCCGACCGCGAGGTGGGGCACGAGCAGGGCGAGCCAGAGCACGAAGAGCAGCAGGTCGGCGGTGTCGGGGCCGAAGCCGAACAGGGCGAAGGCCCACGGCGCGAGGAACGAGACCGCGAAGACGAAGAGGAAGAACCACCAGAACTCCCGGCGGCTCGCGCGGCCCTGGAAGGTCGCGTAGCGCTCGAGGCCCCGCCGCACCGCCTCGGCGAAGCCGAGCGGCGGAGGAACCGGGTCGGCCCGCCAAGCGCCGAGGTCGGGCTCCTCGCGTCCCGGCTCGCTGCTCATCGCCTCACCCCGTTGCCCGTTGCCACCGGCGGCCGCACGCCCGGCGCCGCCCCGAGGGCCCGCGGCCGGTCGGCGCCGTGCACGCCGCAGGATGGCACATGGCGACCGCGCCGTCGCGGTCGGGTCTCCGCAGCTGCCGTTCGCGACGGCGGGCTCAACCGGGCCTGATCTGGTTCTGTGGGTCGCGAGCGCGTCCTGGGCGTTCGACGCAGCCGCATGGACCGGGCAAGGGAGCCACGAAGCAACAGCGTTGAGGATGCTGGTTGCGTGGCGGAGGGGAGGTTCGGGGTGACGTGTGTGCCCTCCCCCGTCGGTGGCGACCGCGGTGGCACCGGGCTCCCGCGAGCGACGTGACGTCGGCGCTCGAGGCCGCCGTCGTGTCGCTCGGCGGTGACGCGCCGGCGGGGGCTTGGCTTCGCGCAGCACTCGAGGCCTCCCGCCGCGAGACGGCGGCGGTCACCTGGGCCGCCACGCGCCTCGACGCAGGCGACCTCGCCTCGGCGTTGCTCGCCGCGATGCCGCGCTCCTCGGGGGCCGAGCATTGGGATGGTCTCGTCGGCCCCTTCGTGATCTCGCAAGGCGCCGTGGCGCGCCTCGACGGTGTCTCCACTCGACGGGGTGTCGACCAGCGACGTCGAAGGCACCGGGTCCTCGGATGCCAGACCGGCGACGGCACGTGGGTCTGAAACTCCCCGGGTTTCACCCTCGACCTCTAGAACCCCCATCCCCCC
>Ga0207421_10005372_pt1 | contig 14353 bp, 12 predicted proteins | sample SodLakKL_010_SED_4_FD_187542 | JGI IMG/M metagenome (GOLD analysis project Ga0207421, IMG submission 187542) | Alkaline sediment microbial communities from Lake Tanatar, Kulunda Steppe, Russia - 8KL_010_SED (SPAdes) (version 2) | ecosystem: Environmental > Aquatic > Non-marine Saline and...
CTGCTCGATCGGGTCTGGGGCTCGGCGGCCTACCGCGACGAACATGTGGTCGCCGTCCACATCGGCAACCTGCGTCGCAAGCTCGGCGACACCGGTGACCCACCCCGCTACATCCGCACGGTGCGGGGGGTCGGCTACCGGATGGTCAGCCCGTGACCGAACCGCGACGGCCGCGTCGACTCGTCCGTCGGCTGTTCACCGGCCAGATGCTGGTCATCCTCATCGGCGCGGTGACGTTGGGCGCGGTGGCGTTCCTCATCGCGCCACCGATCTTCGACGACCATGTCCGTCGCGCGGTCGGCCCTGTCTCCGAGGTGGTGGCCCACCACCTCGACGCCGCCTTGTCGGAGACCCTCGCGATCGCCCTGACGCTTGGCATCGTGGCTGCCGCGCTGGCGGCCGCGGCCGTGTCGTGGCTGCTGGCCCGACGCATCGCTCGGCCCGTGGAACAGCTCTCGGCCACCGCGGACGCGTTGGCCGCCGGACACCTCGATGCGCGTGCGGCCCGCCCGACGACCGATGACGAACTGACCGACCTCACCGATGCGTTCAACGGCATGGCAACGCGGTTGGAGGACACCGAGAAGACCCGCCGCGGATTGCTCGCCGACCTCGCCCATGAGCTGCGCACCCCGCTAGCCACCATCGAGGCCTACCACGAGGGCCTCGTCGACCGCGTGATCGAACCCGACGCCGATACGTGGGCCACCCTGCAGGAAGCCACCGGTCGGCTCCAACGGCTCGTGGAGGACCTCGGGCTGGTCTCACGTGCCGAGGAGGGCCGCCTCCCGCTGGACCTGGATCGCATCGACATCGGCGAGGTCGCTGAGCGTGCGGTGGAGTCGTTCGCGCCCGCCGCACAGGCCCGCGACATCGCCCTCGAGGTACAGGCTTCCCCGGTGCTGCCGCCCGTCACCGGGGACCGCGACCGGCTCGGTCAGGTGCTCACCAACCTGCTCGCCAACGCCCTGGAGCACACCCCTGACGGCGGACGGATCACCATCACCGTGACCCCGACGAACCGCGAGGTGGTCGTGATGGTCAGCGATACCGGCGTCGGGATCGCACCGGAGCATCTGCCGCATCTGTTCCAACGCTTCTATCGGGCCGACCCGGCACGCCGCCACACCGCGGGTAGTGGCATCGGGCTCACGATCAGCCGCGCCATCGTCCACGGCCACGGTGGCGAACTCACCGCCCACAGCGACGGACCGGGCCGTGGTGCCACGCTCACCTTCCGACTCCCGGTCGCGGGCACCGGCAACGGCTCCGGACCCGAAGCCTCGAGTGCGAGCGGCAGCCCCGGCCCGGCTCGCAAGAGCCGTCGCGGCAACGTGGGCACGTCCTGATGCGTGGCGTGTCGATGGGCGCGGCCATCGCGATGGTGATGCTCGTCGCGGGCTGTGAGACCGGACCCGGCGAGCTCGAGGTGCAACAGCAGCGTGGTGCCGAGCTGTACGCCAGGCACTGCGTCGCATGCCACGGCGGTGCGACCGGTGGAGCGATCGGCGACATCCCGCCGCGCCACAACGCCGAGGGCCACACCTGGCACCATCCGGACTGCGAACTCGTGGCCATCACCCGCGAGGGGATGCCACCGCGTGCCGGCTACCCCGAGATGCCCGCGTTCGAGGACCACCTGACCGACGAGCAGATCCAAGCGATCCTCACGCACATCAAGACCTGGTGGGAACCCGAACAGCGCCAAGCCCAAGCCGAGATCACCGAACAGGTCTGCGACGACAGCTGACCCCGTCGCTGCGCAGATCGGAAGTCACGACGAAAACGGCCCAGGCCACCGTGTCGGCGATCATCGCGGCGATCCGGAGCGATGATTCGGGTAGCCCGGCCACTGCCGTGCCTGATCCACTGGCAACCTCCCGAACCATCCGGCGATCGCTGCCGGTGGACGCCGTCTCCCCAGGCCTGCCTCAGCAGGGCAGCACCACCCTCAGACCCCGGAACCGGTGGCCGTTGATCACGATCCCTGTTGCGAAGATCCGCGGGCATCCAAGGACCGCACTGCGGGCGCGCTGACATGGCGTGCGGGCAGCGCTAACAGCCGCTTCCCGGAGGTCAGGACGGGGGACCATGGGCGTTCCAGTCTGAGTTCGAGGTGACCGCGCGATCGTCCCCGGATGGGTGGCCGGAAGCGCGTCCGCAGTCGCGAGTTACGCGCATAGTCCCGCGGTGCCGACGAGCCGACCTGCCGGTTCCCACCGGCTCGGCCGTCTTTGGTGTGCGCCCCGCGGGTGTGCACGGGCGTAGGTGATGGCATGCTCGTAGGATCTGGGACAAGATGGGGGCCATGGAGTTGCCCAGCGGGCTGCGTGTTGGGATCGCGGCACTCGTCGGCTGCGGGCGATCGCCTGCTCGTCTGCTTCGAGACCAGCGACCCGGTCAATCCACCCATCTACGAACGCTTCGGGTTCGAGACCATCATCCACGTCACCGATGCCGCCTGGCTCCCCGGTCTCTGGGTGATGCGCCGCGACCCAGTCAGCAGGCGCGAGACGAGGCAAGCTTCGAGTGTCCGGGTGCTGACCTGCGGGCAGCTTGGCCCAAGCGCTTCAACAGGATGAGGTGTCATGAGTCCCTTCCTCATCGGACTGGTCGCCGGGTTCGGTATCGCGATTCCGGTGGGTGCGATCGCCCTACTGATCGTCCAGGTCGGGATGCGCTGCGGGTTCCGGTGCGCCGCCAGTGCCGGTGCAGGTGCGGCGACGGCTGATCTCCTCTATGCGATCCTGGCGGTCGCCGGTGGGGCCGCGCTCGCGGTGACCATCGAGGCGATGGGCCGTCCGTTCAGGATCGGGAGCGCGGCGATCCTGGCATCCATGGCGATCCTCGGGCTCGTGCGGTCCGCGCGTCCGACCGAACCTGTCGCCACTCAGCTACCCGGCCGCCGAGAGCTCGGCCTGACGTACGCCAAGTTTCTCGGGCTCACCATCTTCAACCCGCTCACGGTGGTCTACTTCGTCGCGGTCGTGCTGGGTCTCGACCTCGTCGGAAGCCTCACGCCGGGCCCGGCCGCCATGTTCGTGGCCGGAGTTTTCAGCGCCTCCCTGGTCTGGCAGACCTTGCTCGCCGGGGTCGGAGCCGCCGCTGGACGCCACTTGCCCACCACGTTCGTCCGGATCGCCCGCGTCACCGGAAACCTGCTGGTCCTCGGTATGGCCGTGCTCATCATCGTCCGCTGACGAGCGACTGGGCTCGGCCCTGACGGCGGGTGGACGCCGAGTACCGCCGCACCCACAGCCTCGGGGCGCGCGACGGCGACGGAGCGTCCCGGATCGGCCACGACTCACCGTGCACGAACGCCACGATGGGCGGGTTCGCCGCAACGCATGTGCGAAGCCGTACCCCAACCCCTTTTCCGCGAGAGCCCGAGCCTTGGGCAGCTCACCGACGGAAGTCGGTATCCGCGAACCGGCGTGAAAGGCCCGGCGGCTGGTGCTCTCGGGGGAACTCCAGCTGGCCCCGCGCTGTCTGTTCGAGGAAGAGCGCATCGGGCGCGACCCCGTCATTCTGAGCGCCCGGTGGGCACGTTCGTAGGGTCGCCATCGTGATGAGTGCTTCACGAGGCTGGCTCGGTGGTCACTCTCTCGAGAGCAACCCTGCCCCGTAGAGGGTGAGGCGATACGTCGTTTGCGCACGGTGACGACAGCTGGCGAGAGGACCACGGGAGCAAGCGCTCGAACCGTTCTCCATGCCTATCGAGCCTTCCGCCGATACGCTGTAGAGTATGTCTATCATCAATGCGCTCACCGATGCGCGGCGGCGGCGGGACCTGACACAAAATGAGGTCGCGCGCCGGGCGGGCATGTCCCAGCCCGCCATCGCCGCACTCGAAGCTGGCAGGGGCAACCCCACGCTCGACACACTGGAGCGGTGGGCTGCCGCGTTGGAGGTGGAGCTCGTGGCGGCGCCACGCATCAGCGATCCGCTAGAGGAGATCACGGCAGCGCTTCCCGGCGCCGGTGACACGGTCGCGTTCCGTCTCGCGCTCGAGCTTCTCGACCGCCTACGAGAACTGAGTCCCACCGAGTTGTTGCGCGTGACCTCACGTGTTCCGAGTTCGGGGAGCAGCCGGCACGACGCTCTTCTGGCCGCAGTCGTCGAGCTGGTGTGCCTGGAACGCGACGTCAGCGTGCCCCCATGGTGCAGCGAACCTGTCGCGTCCCCCATGTGGTGGGTCTCTCCGCTGCCCTCGGCACGCCGCCACGCGCTGGCGACCTGTCCGGCCCCGTTCCGTGCGCGGGGGATCATGATCGACGAGTCCGATGTGGTGAGGGCTTGAGCGGTCCGCTGTTCAACCGAGCCGCCATCGAGCGCGCGTTGGCGGTGCTCGATGAGGAGCTTCGCCGCCGACGGGTCCGTGCGGACATCCATCTCGTTGGCGGGGCGGCGATGCTGCTGGCCTACGGCGAGCGCCCCGCGACCCGAGACCTGGACGGGACGTGGGAGCCGGACACGCCGGTGCGCGAAGCCGCGTGGGCGGTTGCGGCACGGCTGGGGCTTCCCCGCAGCTGGCTGAACAACCAGCCAAGCGTGCACATGTCGGCGCGAGCCGGACAGGGACGAACCGTCTACCACGGAACACATCTGCGCGTCATGGTGACGCCTGCCGGGCACCTCCTGGCGATGAAGGTCATGGCGAGCCGACCCGCGAGCGACGCCGATGACATCCGGACGCTCATCGAGCTGCTCGGGATCAACACGCGCGCCGCCGTGCTCGCCCTCGTACACAAGCACTTCCCCGACGATCCCCTCCCCACTCGCGCGCTCGACCTACTCGAGGACATCGTCTCCGACGTCGAAGGGGGAGGCGACTCGCCCACCTCGGCGCCCGAAACTTCACCAAGCGCGACACGGCAACCCGCCCCGCGGTGTGACCGGCCGATGAAGCGGGTCCGCGGACGTTGTTCCCGCCCACGCGGACACAACGGACCGTGCCGACGGTAGACAGCCCCGGTGCACCAAGTAGCGCCGGTCTGCCCCACCAAACCGCTGAACGGTCAAGCCAGTAGCCGCTCGGGGCTACCAGGCCGGAGCCGACCCAGACCTCGCGCGCCGACCAGTGCCGCGCCATCTCGTCCCCACGGAACATGACGCGAAAATGCTCAAAGAAGATGTCGCCCCACGTAGACCACTTTCCCCAACCCTACGTCGCCGGAGGGCAAGCGCAGGGAACCGCGGTTCAAGGACGGGGCCTCGGACTCAAGGTCAGCCCGAACGTCGGCCGGGCACTATGCGCGGCCTGCCGGAAATGCGGAGCCGCCCGCAATCGGTTTCGGCGCGGGCGGACTGGCTCGATCCGGATCGCGGTCCTTCGCCGCGAGGACCGTGTTGGCCGAGACGTATTGAACTCCGACGACCGCCTGGTAGTGGCCTTGGCGGGCGATCTGGTGTCCCGGATCTGGTCCCGTGCCTTCAGGGTGCCCCCCCCACGATCGGCAGGGGCGGACATGATCTGCCGAGGCACACGGCCTCGTTTCAGCCCGTGCGGTGTAACAGCCGGTGGATCCAGACGGGTACTCGGGAGGGTGGACACGATGTCCTGCGCGGACAGAACCCGTCCGTCCCGCCACCACGGGGACTTCGCAGCGACCGTGCCTCGTGGCGCGCAGCGCGCAGTGCGGTCCTTGAGAACGCATCCGCAGGACCGCAGTCGAGGGCGATCGCGGTCGTTCGCAAGGATCGGGGTCGACGACCGTCGGTTCCAGGATCCGCGAACAGCCGACCGCGAGCAAACTGCCTGGCACCAAGCAATCCATGAGGCGGTTGTCGCCCGGTTCGCGAACACGGGGTACAGGTCCGAACGAGGGTCGTCCGGCGTGATCTCCCACACCGGCTCGCCAGTCGCGGCCGCAAGGTCGGAGGTCCGCGCTCCGCGGCGCCACCGCACCTCGGCCCTTGGCCCCCGAGGGCTGGTAGGCCCACGCACCGGGAAACAACGCTTGCGATGCGGACCCACCCGCCCGTGCTTGAGAGCGGCTCCCACCAACGCAGCTCGAAGGACCGTGGCGGTCCAGAGCCATGGTTGGACGCCGAGGAGCGGGTCTGCTTCCTCATGCGTCGCCTGCAGCTTGGGTAGCCCGGTACGAGTGCTGACGTTCCTACCGCCGGACGGGATGCTCCTGCCGCTGCGAGCCCTGGGGCACGATTGAGGTTCCACCGGCCCGCGAGGGGCCGGTGGAACCTCTCGGACGGGGCGTCGGTTCGGTCGTCAGGCCGGCTGCTGGATCGTCTCGAAGAACGAGACCAGTGCCTCGGCAACAGGTTCGGGTGCGACGGCCGGGGCGAAATGGCCCACGCCCGGCAGTTCGAGGAGATGGGGGTCGGCGACGTGTTCGGCGACGTACCGCTCGGTGTCGGTGTAGAAGGTGGCGAGCCGGGTCTGTCGGCCTCTCAGGAGCAGGACCGGGGCGCTGATACGCGCCATCGCCTCGGGGTCGGTGGACCGGGGCCCCTCGTAGGTCCGGGCCGCCTGCACCGTGCGCAGCCATGCCGGAAAGGCGGGTCCGGACCGCTGGTAGTAGTCCGCAGCCAGGGCTGCCAGCTCGTTGTCGGTGGCGACGAAGGGGTGGAAGGCACGGGCCGCGTCGGCGAGCCGACCGTCAACAGCCGCCGCGCCGACCACCTGGAGTATGTCGAGCGCCTCGGCGAGGTCGTCCTCGCGCATCAGCGGGATGATGGTGGGCTCGTAGATCGCCACGGCGATCACTGCGTCACTGTTGGCGGCGGCAGCGAGTGCCGGCAGGGCGCCGTACGACCAGCCGGCCACGTGGACCGACCCGCCGATGCTGTCGACGAACGCGGTGGCGTCTTCCTCGTGGCGCGGGGGCGTGTGGTCGTCGCTGTCGCCGGACAGTCCTTTGCCGCGGGCGTTGGGCAGGTAGCAGGTGAACCGGTCGGCGAGGTGGGGTACGAGTGCTTCCCAGGCGAGGTCGCCGTCGTGTGGCGTGCCGTGGAACAGGACCAGTGGTGGCCCCTGGCCGTGGACGCGTCCGGCGATCTCGGTGCCGTCGGCAGAGATGGTCCGGTGGATCCGATCCGAAGTCATGGTGATCGCTCCTGTTGTTCGGGTGATGTTGCGAGGATGGAGGACCCGACGCCGGAGAACATCACCCGACCGGGTACGAACCCGGGGCGTGGCGGTTACGGCTACAGGCCGCGCCGGACAACCTCGGCGGCGAGATCGGCGCGCCCGTCGACTTGCAGCTTGGCGTAGACGTGGGACAGGTGCTTCTTGACGGTGTTGACGCTTATGAACAGGCGCTCACCGATCGCGGCGTTCGTGCAGCCCTGCGCGACCAGACGCACCAGGTCGCGTTCGGCGGGGGTCAGCGACGCCCAGCCCGACTCCGGGCGTTGACGCTTCCCCCGACCGCGGCGCGCATAGGCGACCGCCTCGTCCAACGAGAGGCTCGTGCCGTCGGCCCAGCACGCCTTGGCGGCCTCTTCGTCGAGCGGTGCCCGTGCGGCAGCCACGTGCCGGGCTGCGCACGTGGCTGCCAGCGGGAACCGGACGATGCCCGTCCCGGCATGGAATCGCTCGGCGGCGGCTAGCAGCCGCAACGCCTGGTCAGGGTGGTCGCGCACGACGGCCAGCCCGGCGACGGTCTCCAGCGCCTCAGCCGTCCCGACCCGGTCGCCGAAGTCGGCCAGCACCGCAAGGCCATCATGCGCCAGCTCCCACGCCCGCTCGGGGTCCCCGTCGAGACCCGATAAGCCGAGCAGCGCCCGTCCGAGCGTGAGCGGGTAGCGCGGCTCCGCCGACAGCGCCCGGCACTGCTCGAAATGCTCGCGGGCGTCATCCGGTCGCTGCTCGGTCAGGGCGAGCAGGCCCAGGAGCCACACCGCCCACGTCTCGTACAGCTGGGCACCGTGCTCGCGGGCGCCGCGCCGCTGGTCCTCAGCAATCTGGCGTGCCCGGTCCGTTGCACCGGAGCGGTATGCGGCGAGAGCGGCGCAGCGGCGCACCATGAGTTCGAACAGGCTGGGTGACAAGCCCCGCGAGGCCAGCAGCGCTTGGGCGTCGGCGAGCGGGCCGCGGGCGGCGTCGACGTCGCCGGCCAGCAGGTCGGCCCCTGCCAGGGCCGACAGCGCCACGGCCTCCCAGCCGGGGCGGTCGATGCGGCGGCCCCACTCCACGCCCCGCCGCGCGTGCTCGCGGGCGAGGTCGAGCTCGCCGAAGTAGGGCAGGCAGGTTCCCAGCAGCGCGTGCGCGGTCGGCAGGTGGAAGCCGATCGCGGCGTCCTCGCAGACCGCCACCGCCTGTTCCAGCCGCCGCCGCCCCTCCTCAAGTGACCTCCCGTGGCCAACGGCAGCCCCACCGGCGAAGGTCAGGACGTAGGCGTGTGTGGCGTGGTCCCCGAGCCGTGCGGCGAGCGCCACCGCCTCGTCGGCGTCGGCGGCGATCTCCTCGCTCCCTGCCAGCCCCGAGGTGACGCCCGTGGCCGCGCGCAGCCCGAGACTCAACGCGAGAGTGGCCTCAGCCGCGACCGTGCGCGCCGCACCGACCGCCCGGTCGGCGACGCCGTACGCGCTCGCCAACTGGCCGCCCCCAGTCATCACCAGGGTGGTGGTGAGCAGCCCGCGGGCCCGATCCGCGTCGCTGGCGGCGGGGGTGTCCACCGCCGTGTGCAACCAGCGCTCCATCTCCACGTACCGGCCCCGCTCGAGCCAGAACCGCAGCGTCGGCTCGGTGATGTCCAGCACCGCCAACGGACGGCCCGAGTCGACCGCCCACGCCATCGCCGTGCGCAGCTCGGAGATGGCGGCGGCCAGCCGCGCCGTCCACGCCTGCGCGTCGGCGCCGGTCAGACCGGCACCGGCCCGCTCGGACAGGGTGATGTAGTGGTCGAGGTGGCGGTCGCGCGCCCGCGCCGGGTCGTCGAGCTCGGCGAGCCGCTCCTGCGCGAACAGCCGGATCGTCTCCAGCGGCCGGTAGCGCGCCCGGCCGTGGTGTTCACCGACCTGTACCAGCGAGTGGTCAGCCAGGGCGGTCACCAGGTCGAGCACCGCCGTCTTCTCGATGTCGGGCCCGGCCACCACCGCCTGCGCAGCCTCGAGATCGAAGGCGCCGGTGAACACCGACAGACGTGCCAACGCCAACCGTTCGGGGTCGGCCAGCAGACCGAAACTCCACGCCACCGATGCCTCGAGGCTGCGCTGTCGGGCGGGGACGCCACGGTCCCCACCGGTCAGCAGCCGGAAGCGGTCCACCAGGCCCGCGGCGATCTGCGCGACAGCCAGCACCCGCATCCGTGCCGCGGCAAGCTCGATCGCCAGCGGAACCCCGTCCAGACGTCGACAGATCGTCGCCACCGCGGCCGCGTCGTCGTCGGTGAGCACGAAGTCCGGTCGGACCTGCCGGGCCCGCAGCTCGAACAGCTGCCCCGCATCCGTGGCACGGACCGTGCGGGCAGTCGATGCATCGGCGTCGGGCACCTCCAGTGGGGGAACCCCGAAAGTCGTCTCACCCTGAAGCGCCAGGGGCTCGCGGCTGGTGGCCAGCACGTGCAGCCGCGCACACACCGATGTCAGCTCGCCGACGAGCGCGGCACATGCAGCCACCAGGTGCTCGCAGTTGTCGAGCACCACCAGCAGGTGTTGTTCTCGTAGCTGCTCGGCAAGGGTGCCGAGCAACGTCTGACCGGGTCGCTCTCGCACACCCACGGCCTCGGCCACAGCCGCTGCCACCGTGGCCGGATCGCGCACGCTCTGCAGCTCCACCCAGCGGGCGCCGTCAGTGAACTGCGAGCCCACGTCACCCGCGATCTCCATCGCAAGCCGCGTCTTGCCACACCCACCCGAGCCCGTCAGCGTCACGACACGCATGTCAGCAACAAGGTCGCTCACCTGAGCACGTTCGCGCTCGCGGCCGATGAAGGCCGCAACTCCGACAGGCAACCCGCTCTGCGTCTCCATGGATCCCACCCTGCCCCAGATCCCACGAGCAGGCAATCACAAACGCCCCTGTACCCCCAACAGACGCGCAGATCACCGGGATGGCCGAGCGACCGTGGAAGACACACCACGGATCGTCCATGCCCGGAACCTCACGTTCGCACGCGCTATCGGCCATCCGCAACGACGACTTCGGAGCGGCCACCCCCGTAGCGCGCTGCCCCGCATGTCGGTCCTTGGAGCCCATAGGGCCGTGGGGGCGGCGGCCATGGTTGAGGCAACGGTTGAGGCAACGCAAGGACCGCGGGGCGGTGCGAGCCCGCTGGGTCATCTTCCTGCCGCCCAGCAACCGCGTCCCCGACGGCAAGAACCAGCAGCCCGACACCCGCAGCGCCCCAGACCACCACGATCCCTCGTTGCCCTGAACCGTACGTGTACAGCCCCTCTACGCGACCGTCTCTGGAACGACGGGTGATCCCGATCAGTCGATCGCCCAGGGATTGCCCGCGAGGCACGGTCGAGCGAACCCCGGGAAGGAGGATCGGAGGCACCCGTGTGAGCCAGACATCGTTCGGACCCGTTGGCGACGACACACAGGGCTCTCCTTTCGCGCCCTCGTCGGTCGTGCAGTGCGACCCTTGAAAAGCTCCGCGTTCTCGTTAGCCTGGATCGGCACGCTGATCCTGCGGCTGCCGAGGCCGTTCTGTCCGGGTCGCATCGCCGCATCGCCGCGGAGGGCCGGGCCGTCCCCACGCAGCCAGGCAGCGACGGGTCACCCTTGGGAATCTCGGGAGTGAAGGGCGCGACATGACTGAGCGGTCGACGCATCAAGCCGTGGCTGATGACGGGACCACGATCGTTGGGCGGGTGGACGGGCAGGGGTCACCGTTGGTGATCGTCCCTGCTCTCCCATCCGACGGTGAGCTCGAGTGGGGGCCCGTGCTGGCCTTCCTGCGGGATCGGTTCACCTGTTTCGTGATGGATCGGGGTAGCCGGGCGAGGAGTACCGGGAGCCGCGATCTGTCGCTGGAGCGACTGGTCGGGGACGTCGTCACGTTCACCGACGGTGTGGGCGAGCCCGTGGGGCTGGTTGGTGGGTCGTGGAGCGGCATGCTGGCTCTCGGCGCGGTCCGCTCGACATCGATGGTCCGCGCGCTCGCGGTCTGGGAGCCGACCGTGAACGAGGCGGCCAGTGACAACGATCGTGCGCACGCGGCGCAGACCCTGGACCACGTGGGGCGGTTGGTGGACGAGAACCGCCTCGTGGAAGCGGCGAAGTTCTGGCAGGCGGCAAGCGGCATCATGAGCGAGGATGAACTCGCCGCCATCCCCGATGAGTACTACGAAGCCAGCGCACCGACCTTCGCCATCCAGTTCGAGGAGTACCGGCAAGCCGCGAAGCCCGGCGGACCAACGACCACAGAGCCATCGCAGCTCGCCACGATCGACGTCCCCGTCCTGCTCCTGCACGGGGCCGAGTCTGTGCCCTGGTTCGTGGACGGGGTCCACCACGTGGCCGATCACGTCCCCGACGCGACCGTTCATGCCATCGCCGGCGTCGGCCACACGGGAGGCGTCACCGCCCCTGCACCTGTGGCTGACGAACTCACGCGGTTCTTCACCGCCACGTTCGATGCGGCGTGACCGGCGTACCGCCCGGCGCGCATCCTCAACGTCGAAGGAGCACCACCGCGACGGGCAACGCAGCCCGAAGGACCGCAGTCAAGTGCGATCGCGGTCCCTCGCCGCGAGGACCGGGTTGCGATGGTCGGGTCGATGTCCGCACACGACTCCTGATCTGCTGTCGAAGGGCTCTGGAAACCGGGCTACAGCGGTTGCGAGGACCTTCGAGAACCGTTCCCATGTCAGCGAAGTTGCAGCGGGTGACCTGGCGGTCGTCGACCGGGGGCTGACGGCAGCAGACCTGGCGCTTGGCTTCCGGGCGGTGGCTGGTGCGCCGGTGTGCGCGTTTCAGCTGTTTGATCCACCCTGGGCTCGGGTGTAGGCGGGGAGGTGTGGTGGAGCGAGCCGGTTACACTGGAAGACTGTCGAGGTGAGAGCCGTATTGCCGTTTGTTGCGGACCGTGAGCTGGCGCAGGAGCTGGCGGTGGTGGCGCGGGCGCTTGTCGGTGCGGGAGACGTTCGGGAGACGTTGCAGCGCATCGTGGACTTCGCGGTGGAGACGATTCCGGGTTGTGACCATGCAGGTCTGTCGTTGGTGATCGAGGGCCGGATCGAGACTCCCGCTCAGACCGACCCACCGATCCCGCAGATGATCGACCGGATCCAGAACGACACGGGCGAGGGTCCGGCTGTGGACGCGATCCGCCAACATGAGGTGTTCGAGACCGGGGATCTCGCCCACGAGCAGCGGTGGCCGAGGTTCGCCCCGGCCGTGGCGGCACAGACCGATGTGCGCAGCATCCTTGCGACGCGCCTGTTCATCACCGACGACGACACGATGGGTGCGATCACGCTCTACGCCGAAACGGTGGAGGCGTTCGATGACGCCGATCGCAGCGTGACGTCGATCTTCGCGGCCCATGCGGCGGTTGCGCTTCGGGCAGCACAGCAGCAAGAACATCTGGCTATCGCGATCGAGACCCGCGACATCATCGGGCAGGCCAAAGGGATCATCATGGCTCGCAAGGGCGTCGATGATGCGACCGCGTTCGCGATGTTGCGTGACGGCTCGAGCCGGATGAACCGCAAGCTGCACGCGGTCGCTCAACAGGTCATCGATCATGAGCGCAAGGCGTGAACGACGAGCCGACCCTTTCCGAGCAGCTGGCCGATGTGGCGCGTGAACTGGCCGAGGCTGGTGACGTCCACGAGACCTTGCAGCGGCTGGTCGAGCTGGCGGTGCAGACCATCGAGAGCTGCGAGCACGCGGGTGTCTCGCTGGTGGTCGGTGACCACGTCGAAACACCGGCCCAGAGCGATCCGGTGCCAGCAGCGATCGATCGGATCCAGGTCGGTGCCGGGGAGGGGCCCTACCGGGACGCGATCCGTGACCATGAGGTGTTCGCCACCGGGGACCTCGCGCGCGAGGAGCGGTGGAGCCGGTTCTCGGCCGAGGTGGTGGAGCACACCGGGGTGCGCAGCATGCTCGCGATGCGTCTGTTCGCCGACCAGGAGACGATGGGCTCGCTCAACCTCTATGCCACGACGGTGGATGCCTTCGATGATGACGCCCACAGCGTGGCGTCGATCTTCGCTGCCCACGCGGCGGTCGCCCTACGCGCCGCACAGCAACAGCAACGGTTGGAAGAGGCGACCGAGAGCCACGACGTCGACGTCATCGGCAAGGCCAAGGGCCTGCTCATGGCGCACCAGGAGATCGACGAAGACGCCGCCGTCGAACAGATGCGCGAAATGGCGCATGCACTGGACCGCGATCTCCGGGAAGTCGCCGACGACATCGTCGCCCGCCGACAACGCCCCTGAACCAGACCTCGCCGGCGCAACACCGACCAACAGTTCGCCTCTACCGTTGAGACGCCACGTCGGGGGCGACGACTTCGGGCGCGACGACCCTGCGCGGTGCGAACCATCCCGCGAAGCGAGGCCCTCTGCGCACGCCCGGCGTTCCCGCAGACACACCCTTCGATCGCTGGCGAGCCGCGTAACGCCACCCTCAGCAGCCCGTGGCTAACGGACACTTCGCCCGACCTCGGTCCTTGCCCTGCGGCCGCAGTGGGTCGGCGGCGGCCACGGCTGGACGCACCGCAAGGACCGTATCGAGGTAACCGGATCGGACCCGGGCCTGGCCGGCGCGGAGTGATCCGCGATCGCGGGGACGCGGTTCAGCGGTGGTTGTCGTCGACCAGGGGACGTTGCAGCACGCCAAGCAGCTGATCGCCTTCGATAGCGATCTCGTAGAACTCGACCGCGGCGTGAAGGAGCAGCCGATTCAGCTCGCCCATGGGTGGGGCAACGCCGCCGGCGGGGGAGGCCGGGACTTGCATGCGGGCATACACGTCGGCTTCGTCGTCGGTGGCCAGCTGCAGATCACGTTCACACCCCGGGTCACATGCGCTACCCACGAGCCCGAGGCGTACCGCACTGCGGGCCACCTCGAGAAACCGCAGTTCCGCAGGCATGCTCACCGTCGATGCAGGAGCACGGTCTGGCCGCTCGAGTCGGCCACCCGCCTGGCGGGGGTCTCGGGTCATGTTCGTATCGATCGCGGTCTGTCCTGGCGGTGGTGGTCGAGCCCGCCACGCCACGTGGGTTGAAGCGTGGCGGACCTCGCCGCGTCGGCGAGCCTCACACGATCTCGGCCCGGGCCCGCTCGTCGAGGACGACCGGAACAAGTGTGGGCGTGCTCGTTATGGCTCGAGACCGGTGGACGGTCGTTCGGTCCCCGACTCGCGGCCGAACGCGGCCACCGTGACGGCAGCGGCTGAGCAAAGTCGCGGGTCGGAAGGGGGCGTCA
>Ga0207421_10005373_pt1 | contig 14353 bp, 14 predicted proteins | sample SodLakKL_010_SED_4_FD_187542 | JGI IMG/M metagenome (GOLD analysis project Ga0207421, IMG submission 187542) | Alkaline sediment microbial communities from Lake Tanatar, Kulunda Steppe, Russia - 8KL_010_SED (SPAdes) (version 2) | ecosystem: Environmental > Aquatic > Non-marine Saline and...
AACCACCTTGAATAGTTTTAGTAGCCTTCACTATCCAACCCCTTCTTAATTAATTCGGTGTATGCCCTTTTCAACCTCAATCCCTTTTCCTTTGAGTATTTCATCACCCGTTCCCTTTCCTTTTCATTCAGGTCTGTGTGTATTCTCTAACCTTCACATATACCTCTTTTGGTATTTAGTATTTTTCCCTTTATAGGTCGGTTCATCATCCACCTAATCTACGATTGGGAAGGTGTCTTCTCGGTCACTTAGATAAAGTTTTTAATTAAGTAAAAATATAATCTTGGCTAAATCGTTAATGAATACACAAAAAAATATGCTGTAAAAACATCACCAAGCTTACTACAAAAAATGATTAACAAAATACTTAGGAACTGGGTTGCTATCTTATATAATAATCTATTCATAGAGTTTTCATGATGAATATAACAAGTATCCTATGGATCTTATTGTTATTTACCACAATCTTCCTACTTGTTTATCTTAGTTGGGAAGTCTATAGATATTTTAAAAATGACCCCAAAAATTAAATATAAATCTCGTTAATGAAACTCAAGGAGGATTATATTTTTGAGCGATGACAGACCTCTTGACATATTAAATGCTTCAATCGGATCTCCGGTTTTAATCAGATTAAAAAGAGATCGGGAATTCAGAGGAATCTTAAAAGGGTATGATGTACACATGAATGTAATATTAGAGGATGCAAAAGAAATAAGCAATAAAAAATCAAAGAAGCATGATACCTTAATAGTTCGTGGAGATAATATCGTATATATTTCGCCATAATAATGGAGGTAAAAAATGACTAAAGGCACACCCTCGATGGGTAAAAGACAAAAGAAAACGCACGTAAAATGTCGTAGATGTGGTAATAAGTCATATCACGTAAGAAAGAAATCTTGTGCGTCTTGCGGTTTCGGCAAATCAAAAAAGATGAATAAATACTCATGGAAAAAGGAAGATTAAAAGAGAAATTTATGGTGTTATATAGATGCAAGACAGGTGCGGGATTGTTGGTATTTCTTCCAAAAAGAATAGCCCGCTAGCAATTTACTATTCACTTTACGCCTTACAGCATAGAGGACAAGAATCTGCAGGCATTGCAACTTATTCTAATGAGAATAAAGATATCAAACTAAAAAGAGGTTTAGGACTTGTTTCTAAGTGTTTTAGCGAAGAGGATATAGGACAGCTAGATGGGAATGTTGGAATAGGGCATGTAAGATACTCAACATCAGTAGGTACCGGAATAGTAGATAGTCAACCATTTATGGTTACTCATTCAAAAAATAAAATAGCAATATCTCACAATGGTCATATCATAAACTCAAATCAGATAAGAAGGGACTTAGAAAATATAGGGCACTTATTTACTTCCAATAGTGACAGCGAAATAATAGCTCACCTTTTTTTTAGAAACTTTATAAAAACAGAAGATCTCGTTAAGGCTGCTAAAAAAAGCATGAAAAAAATGGAGGGATCTTATTCCCTAGCTATACTCTTACGAGATAAACTCATAGCTCTGAGAGACCCTCACGGGATTAAACCACTATGCCTTGGTAAATACGGTGACGGTTACGTTATTGCATCTGAAAGTGTTGCTCTTGATACTATAGGTGCAGAATTCATAAGAGATGTAAAACCTGGAGAAATGCTGATAATACAAAAAAATGAACTAGAGAGTTACCAAATAACGGAGGGCAACTTCTCGAGATGCTTCTTTGAACATATCTATTTTGCAAGGCCAGATTCAATCATCGACGGTAAATCAAATTATAAATGTAGGATCGAAATCGGAAAGAAATTAGGTAATGACTATAGTGTAGAGAATGTAGACCATGTTTCACCAGTACCAGATTCTGGGATAACTTCCGCGATTGGCTATTCAGAGGCTTCTAACACAAGGTATCTAGAGTGTTTAATGAAAAATAGATACGTAGGTCGTACATTTATCATGCCCAACCAAGAAGATAGAGAAAAAGGAGTGAGATTAAAACTCAATACAGTCAAACCAAATGTTAGAGATAAAAAGATTGTCCTTATAGATGATAGTATTGTTAGGGGGACGACTTCAAAGAGGATTGTAAAACTACTTAAAAATGTTGGAGCTGAAGAAATACATCTAAGGGTTGGTTCACCACCTATCAGATTTCCTTGCCACCTAGGTATAAATATGGCTAGCAGAGAAGAGCTAATCGCTTCCAAGAAAGATATTTCATCGATAAAAGAGAGAATTGGGGTGAAAACTCTAGATTATATCAGTATTGAAGATATGGTAGAGGCTATAGACATTCCAAGAGAAAACCTCTGTTTAGGATGTTTAACTGGGAAATACCCGGTAGAGGTTGGAGACTGACGGCCTTCAAATAAAGATTAAATCTATTTTTAAAAGGTATTAGGCTCAAATACAAAAACTGTATTAAAAAAAGAGTACTAGTAAGGTATTTTACGAATTGTTGTTACTTCTGGACATAATATTTTCCTGGTACTCAAATACGATTAAAATTTTTAAGTAATTTAATTTATATATAAGCTTCTAAAACATATTAATAAATTAAAAAAACTAGGTGAATCACATCAAAGTAGATTTGCATGTACATTCCAAATACTCTAAAGACAGTTCCGGAAGTGTAGAGGAAATAATAGACAGTGCCATAGAAAGAGGTCTGAATGCAATTGCTATAACAGATCATGACACTATGGAAGGAAATAAAGAAGCACAAGAAATCTGCGATGGTAAAAAACTCACGATAATACCGGGTATAGAAATAACAACAAAAGATGGACACTTACTGGTATTAAATATATCTGAAAAAATTCCCTCTCAACTCTCACTTCTTGAAACAATTAAAAGAGCAAGAGATAAAAATGGATTTATAATTGCACCACACCTTTTTCATAGGTATCGTCACGGAATTGGAGGAAAAATAAAAAAAGATGAGATAGAAGTAGATGCAATTGAGGTTTATAACTCAAGGTATATAACTGGTATAGCAAATAAAAGAGCTAAGTGGTATGCTAAAAAGAACAGCATACCCATCGTTGCGGGTAGTGATTCACACATACCAGAAATGGTTGGTTATGGGGTCACAAAAATAAACACAGAAAACTCAGTAGAGAATATCCTAAGAGAAATTAAAAAAAGTAATACTGACATAGAGTTGGATCGTACGCCTATCTCACTTTTTCTTAAACAAGCAGTTATATCCGCATGGAAGCATTTTTTAGAGTGATTATTGAAACCTTAACTTGACTTAATCTATTTATTTCCATTTTTTAAAAAATTATAAAAATTGAAAATAAGTCAAATCAGTTTATATCATGTCCATTTTAACTCACCCATCAAATTACACTCTCTTATTCTGAGAGGATTTGTTTAGCTTCATCATCATATGCTTCTACCATGTGTGGTATTCCAGTTATTTGCTTGGTTTCTTTGTTAGCGGACATGAGGTCTCCTCTGTTAATAGCATTTAGCTTAAATTTCCTCGCACCTGCCATGAGCTGCTTGAGGCCTGCTTTGAGCTTATCTACATAGTTCCACATAGCAACTGCGCCAAACGGAATGTTTTCCATTTGGTCCTCACCTATTTTATCTTCAACATCAAACCATCCAGAAAATATGTTCGGTGGTGCCTCACCCATTTCTTTTATCGTTTTGGGTAAGGAGTTCCAATTCCCATTCACTTCTTCTTTCCTTTCTGGTCTTAGCACTCCTTCCACGTTAGAACCAAGGAAGGCAGGTATCATCAATGCCCGGCCTATACAAACAGCTTTTACATACGGTGACCCTAACGCTAAAGCTTTGAAAATATGGTCTTCCCTTGCAAATCCACCAGCAAAGGCCATGTCGGGTACGTATTCTCCCCTTTCATCGAGTATCCTTGTATATTCGTAGGCTTTATTGTGTAGTGGTAAAGAGGGTATTCCCCAATGTTCCATCATGTTCCAAGGACTCATGCCTGTTCCTCCACCTGCACCATCTATGGTCAGGAGATCCATTTCCGATTCCGAGGAAAATTTGATGGCGGCTGCAAGATCTTTTAGATTATATGCACCTGTTTTGAGAGATATTCGTTCGAATCCTAAATCCTTTAAATATTCAATCCTTTCCATGAAATCTTCCCTGAAATCATCTAAGTCCTGTGCATCGGTCCCACCTAGTCGGCTATGTCTGGCAAAACTATCTATGCTACCTTTCTCGAATGCTTTTTTATTCACTTGTTTTTCTGGATCGGGGTCTACTACATATCCTCTATCAGATAAAAACTGTGCATATTCTAAAGTATCAACTTGTATCTCTCCACCTATACTCTTTGCACCTTGTCCCCATTTGATTTCAATTATCACGTCATTTCCGTGTTTTTCACTAATATATTCAGCGACTCCGTTTCTAGTATCCTCTACGTTTAGTTGTACAAATATGCCTCCTTCTCCATCTGAATACCGTTTATAAGTTTCTATGCGTCTATCCAATTCGGGGGCGTCAACAACTTTACCTTCCTCTAATTCTGCTTCTCTATCGACACCAACTACATTTTCGCCAATTACGATCGGGAATCCCGTGATGGCTGCCCCAATTGCCAGTGACCGCCAGTATTTCTCCGCTATAAATGTTGAACCCAAGGCCCCTGTAGTTATTGGAACACTACACTTTGTTTTTATTTCACTTCCAAATTCACTACTAACATCAACGTTAGGATATATACAATCATCTGCGCTTTTAGTCAAGCCTTTTGGGAGTCCTGAAACATCATGAGCGTGGCCTTGTATTCTTAAAGAATGATATCCAACTCCTTTTGGACTTATATTCTTACTACCTGCTGTGATATTACCAAAATCTCGAGGGTATAACATCTTCCTGCCTTTTAGAGAGGACATCCATACCTCGCATTTACCCTTACAATCAGACCTACATAAAGTACATAAACCTGACTCACATGGATCTCCCCTATTTGCTATACCCAAAACATCCTTTCTTTTTTCAAAAATCATGATATACATCTCTTAAATTTCAATTTAATTAGGTAGAGGCCTCTACCATTCACACTCTTCTAGTCCAAGGTTGAGGTGCTACAGTGGAAGTGACGTGAAGATTCACCAATTCTTCGTAGACATTGTTAACGGTTATCCGTCGCTAACCGACTTGTGTCCAGAGGTTGGGTCTTAGCTACGATTCTGGGCACCTCTTATACCTGTTCACAGCTCACAAGAGATTCAGTCCCCATGATCTTGATACCTTCCCACTTGACTTGGACTAGAACAAAAAACCTTGTTTCAGGCTTGCCGTGAACCTATTATCTTAAAGCTACATTGAAGCTACTTAATTGTTAGGGTGTATCCTCTCCTTGAAAGAAGGGGTCTTACCCAACTGTTAAGATAAAACTTTTAAGCCCTTTTACTTCTTTGAATTTTCTTATACATGAAATTTTACACCCATCATAAGTAGGAAATAATTTAAAACTTTATTTTTAGATAGAATTTCTTTAATTTTAGGTAAAAAAATATGGTAGTCAATCTTAGCAATTCAAAAATTTTTATTGAATGTAACACTCAAAAAGACTTGGAAAATTCCCATATATCATCGCCAAAACAATGTAAATTTTCTACTACCTTTCCTTCATTTTTATTTATCATATAGTCTCCAGATTGCAAAGCTCTTCCTACAGCAATTGCCTTCTTATGTTCTTCTTCATTTACTATTACCATATCATTTTTTTGTATGTTATGATCTACATCAACAACTCCAGGGGCCATAATATCTGCACCATTAACCACATACGGAATGGCTCCCATATCAACAGTAACAACTTTATCTTGGGGTTCCAACTCTAGAGCTCCTTTTACGGTAGGGAAATACTTCTTTTCAACTTCAAAAAAAAGTAGAGATCCATCAACAGAAACAAATTTGTGTTTTTTTTCTGTATTTGTAGTTATAAGTTCTATTTTAGATTCCTCCGATATCAAAGGTTCACCAAAAATATCTTCTAGGTTTTTAACCAATTCTTTTATCTCGTCCTTCCTCATATGATGTCTTGATCTAATCTTCATTTCTCACACCCAGTTCCAATTTAAGATGAATATTCAGCTCTTTAGTATTTTCTCTAATTCAAAAAAAATCTATACTTTTATCAAAAACGATGAAATATTTTTATACTACTATATTGTATAGATAAAAACAATATAAGCATTCAAAAGTGATTTTAGATGACAAATATTGCAATACTCTATGCGTCCTCTGAAGGACAGACAGCCAAAGTATCAAGATACATAAAAGAATTATTGACAAAGAAAGGATTTAAAGCCGAAGTATATAATCTAAATGATTTACCTAAAAAATTTTCGATAACAGGATATAAAGGAATTATTGTAGGAGCTTCCGTCCATATAGGTTCTCACCAAAAATATGGAATAGAATATGTAAAAGATAATATTGAGAGTTTGAATGAAGTAAAATCCGCATTTTTTTCTATCTGCCTTGCCAAAATTAACAATTCAGAAAAAACAATAGGAAGAGGCGAAAAACAATTACAAAGATTCCTCAAAAAAACGGGATGGAAACCAGATAAAACTGCAGTTTTTTCTGGAGCTCTCAAATACAGTAAATATGGATTTATGAAGAAGGTTCTAATGAAGTTTATATCGAAGCTGATGGGTGAGGAAACAGACACTTCGAAAGATTACGAATACACCGAATGGAATAAGGTAGAAAAATTCGTTAACGAATTCATGAGTGAAATAAGCTAAATTTGAAGAATATCTTGTCTAGGTTGTATTTAATGCTCATACGATAAAAAATAACAAAATAAAAGACATTTAAAGAGGGTATCAGATGGGAGATCTAATAACGATAGAAGGTATAGATGGATCGGGGAAAAGTACTATCACTAATCAAGTATTTGACAAAATTTCTAGAAAAAACGAGGTAAAAATTTTAAAAACCGCTGAACCTACTAACACTTGGCTTGGAAGAGTTGTCAAAAATGGGCTTAATAAAAATCTACATCCGCTATCTGAGGCTTTTTTATTTACTTCAGACCATATAGAACACGTTACTAATGTTATAAAACCTGCATTAGAATCTAATAAAAACGTTATATCTGACAGGTACATTGATAGCTTTTATGCTTATCAAGGTGCTACTCTCGAGAGTATAATCGAAAATCCAATTGAATATTTAAAAAATCTAAGATGTAATTTTACAATAAAACCAGATCTTACTCTATTAATGATAGTTAAGCCTGATACAGCTATTTCGAGGCTTGGCAAAAATAAAATAAAATTTGAAGAGGTTGAATTTTTGGAAAGAGTGAATAAAAACTATCTAAAATTAGCGAAAGAGGAAGAAAGGTTTGTAAAAATTGATGCCGAAGCACCTATGGAGGAAGTCATTGGAGAGGCATATGAAAAAATCTATGATTTTTTAAATTTTTAAAAAAATATCCTAATAATATATAGATTCTTTATATTGGTTTCTCCCTTCCCTAATCACTTAGGAATTACCACCATTAACTCTTCAACCTCAATTATATCCACTTCTTTTCCTTCAGAAAATGGTTTTTCTTTGAAATCTAGGGCCGTCAATGGAATTTTATATGTCCTATCATTTAGTTCTAAATTAAAATGTTTTTCTCTAAGATTTTCATTAATCTCTTCAGATTCCATATTTTCTAATTTCTTAGCTATAATAGCAGATTCATTTTTATACTCCGGACCCAGAATAGACATATCTGGTTCAACTCCTACAATTTTCCTAGATATATCTGGTGCATCAGTAGATACCTCCATTTCGTCTGCCCAAACAGTATTTTTTATATCTTCAAAGGAGGATTTAATAAATTCAGGAGCATCATAAATCCCTAGCTTCTTGATTTCTTCATTTAATGGTATACCTTTCTCTGATTTGTAGTTTCTTAAACTGCTCACAATTTCCGTAAGAAGCTCTCCCTTTTCAATATATTCTTGGTCTTCATAGAATATAGGTTCTGGAAATTTTTTGTTGTGTATCAGTTCATCTGAGTAATAAGAATTAGCTTCTTCAGCAAAAAAAGGTGCAAATGGAGATACCATTCTAATAACAGAATCAATAGCCTTAAATAAAGTATACTTAGCTTTGTAATCTTCTCCTCTATATAACCGCCATTTCACCATTTCAAGATAGTTATCTGCTAAATCTTCCCATAAAAACTCTCTTATTTTCTTTACAGCATTATCGAAGCGGTATTCTTCAAAACTTTTATTCACATCCTTTATCGTCATATTGAGCTTTGAAAGTAGCCATTTATCTATCACCTTAAGATCAGCGGGTTCTTTTCCAATTTGGTCTGGATCAATATTGAGTAGAGTAAAACGGAGTACGTTCCATATCTTCCTCAAAAATTTAGTAGAAGCTCTTACATCTTTCCAGCGAAATTGTATATCACTGCCAGGAATTCCTCCAATAGCTGCCCAAAGTCTAAATGAATCTGCACTTTCTTTTTTTATAGCTTCCTCTGGATCTACAAAATTTCCAAGGCTTTTTGACATCTTGTTTCCATCTTCACCAAAAACCATTCCATTTATCAGTATTGAATCCCAAGGTTTTTGACCTGTAAGAGATAGTGATCTTAAGATAGTATAAAATGCCCATGTCCTAATTATATCATGTCCTTGGGGCCTGAGCTGTACTGGGTATAAATCCTCAAAAGACTCATTTGGCCAGCCAGTTATGTAAAGGGGAGAAATAGATGAATCCATCCAAGTGTCTAAAACATCTTTTTCAGGGATTATATCTGGATCCTTACAATCGCACTTAGTCTTAGGTTTTTTCTTGGTTGGGATGATAGGTGCTTCTTCTTCATCAGCCACTATTGTTTCACCGCAATTATTACAGTACCATACAGGGATAGGTGTACCAAAAACTCGCTGTCTGGAAATGCACCAATCCCACTCCATTTTATGTGCCCAATTTTCAAGCCTATTATACATGTGCTCTGGGATCCACTCTATTTCTTTAGATTTATTAAGAATTTCTTCTTCATCAACTTTCACAAACCACTGCTTTTCAGATATTATCTCAATTGGGGTATCACAACGCCAACATAGACCAACATTTTGATCTATCTCACATTGTTTTTCAATATAGTTTTCTTCTTTAAGATGCTCTATAATTCTTTTCCTAGCATCCTCAATCTCTAATTCTGCATATTCTCCTGCCAATTCAGTTAATCTTCCTTTTTCGTCTATTGTCTTTCTGAGTGGGAGGTTAAACTCCCTCCACCAAGAAACATCTTGTTTATCTCCAAATGTACATACCATCACAGCACCTGTCCCAAAATCTGGATCAACATTCTCATCTTCTATAATATCTACTTTATGGCCAAATATAGGAATCTCTACTTTTTCTGCATCGAGATCATCATACCTTTCATCATTGGGATTATATGCGACTGCAACGCAGGCAGGCAATAATTCTGGTCTAGTCGTTGCAATCTGTATATTTCCTTCTTCTAATATAAAATCTATATAATTCAATTTAGATTTTCTACTCTCGTATTCAACTTCAGCATAAGCTATAGCAGTTTCGCATCTTGGACACCAATTAACCGGATGTTCTTTTCTATATATGTCTCCTTTTTTGTACATCTTTACAAAAGACTTTTGAGTGTTTTTCCAGTAATCTGGATCCATCGTTATGTATTCCATACTCCAGTCAATCCCAAAACCTAAGTCTTTCATTGTAGATTTCATTTCCTTAATGTTTTCAGTAGTGAATTTCTCACAATAATCTCTAAAATTGGATCGAGGTACTTCACTTTTCGTTATCTCTTTATTTTCTTCAACTTTGACCTCAGTTGGAAGTCCATGGCAATCCCATCCTTGAGGGAACATAACGTTAAATCCTTTCATTCTCTTGTATCTAGCTATAAAATCAATATAACACCAGTTTAGAGCGTTTCCAACATGGAAGTTACCAGTAGGATACGGTGGCGGCGTATCTATTACGAAAACATTATCTTTTTCATCAGGATTAAATTCGTATACGCCAGCCTCTTCCCATTCATCATACCATTTTAACTCAGCTACTTCAGAATCATATTCTTTTGGAATCATTAAAATCAATCCTTTTAAAAACTCAAATATTATAAATTATCCAAAACTACTTAACCCTACTTAGTATTTCTTATGTGTTTATGTGATTTTCTTACATGTGAACTCTTCACCTTCCTAACATTTGGAAGGTGCTTCTATCTATCTAACATTATCATATAGATCTGGACCGATAGAGGTTGGAAGGGGCTCTTTGCAAGGGGAGAACGTCCACCTTTTAGGTTATCATCTACCTCGTTGTGAATTGCAGAGGTCGCCAGTAGTGGCTTCGGGCAAGATTACAGTACTCCTTGCCAGAAGAGGCCCCTCATTCAACAGAGTTATTCATCATACCTTGACAGTCTCATCAGATTGTAGACCTATGAGTTTTCCGCCACCCTGTCACTATTAGTATGTTATTCTATCTATATGTGTTTTCTCCAATTTATCATCCACCTAAATTAAAGATTTGGGAAGGTGACTTCTTGAGTAAAGAGTTAAATTATCCAAGCTTAAGAAAATATGTTTGTTAGTTTAAAGATTTTTATTTACCATGAAATCTTTTTATTCTTTCTAAACACTTAATGAAATTATACAGTAAAAAAATTGCTCATCCAGTTTTGCTAATCGGAAAGATCAAAAAGGAAAATAGAAAAGAAGAATTTATTTACAAGCAGTATCATTTTAATTCAAGATGAAAGAAAAAGTCGAAAAAGTTATAGAAGAAGAGATAGCTCCAAAACTTAGAGCTGATGGCGGAGATATAGAGCTCGTCGATATTGATGAGGGTAATGTAAAAGTTAAGTTGAAAGGTTCATGCGCAGGATGTCCAATGTCTCAGATAACTATGACGAACACTGTAGAAAAATATTTAAAATCCAATGTACCTGGTGTAGAATCAGTTGAATCGGTTTAAGGAATAAAAAAATAAAATGACCAACTTCACACACTACGATGTGGAGGAAAAAGACATAAATATGGTTGACATCAGTGGTAAAGGCGATGTCTTTAGAAGGGCTACAGCTTCAGGTAAAATAAAATTAAGAGAAGAGACAATAAAAGCCATAAAAGAAGGTGAAGTCGAAAAAGGAGATGTACTTACAACAGCAAAAATAGCAGCAATTGAGGCAATTAAGGATACGCCTTCAATAATCCCTATGTGTCATCCAATTCAAATTACTGGGTCTGATGTTGGATTCGAGGTTGAAAATAATTCTATAAAAGCCGAGGTTACAGTAAAAACGACAGGCAAAACCGGGGTCGAGATGGAGGCACTTACAGGTCTCAGTGTATCACTTCTGACTATATGGGATATGGTCAAATCTGCAGAAAAAGACAATGATGGTCAATATCCTAAAACTAAAATATATAACATCAAGGTAACAGAAAAAATAAAAGATGAAAAAAAGAGTGGAAATGACAACAAAAGATAAAAACCAAGACCATCATCATGATACCTCAGGTAGATTTGATATAAAAGTTATCACAGTAAGTGATACTAGAACTATTGAAGATGATGAATCAGGAGATATAATAGAATCTAAACTAGAAAATGCTGGGCATAACATAGTAAGAGATATAGTAACGGATGAAAAATTAAAGATACTAAAATCTCTTTCAAACAATTTTGATGCTTTTATTTTCTGTGGCGGAACCGGTATATCATCAAGAGATGTAACGTACGATACCTTTGAGCCAATTTTTGACAAAAAGATTCCAGGTTTTGGCGAATATTTTAGAAAATTAAGCTTTGAGGAAGTGGGAAGTAGGGCCATACTTACAAGAGCAACTGCTGGATCCATATCAAAAAAAGCAATATTTGTAATACCTGGGTCTTCCAATGCAGCCAAAATAGGTGCTAAGATTATATCTAAAGAGATTTCGCATATAATAAATCATCTTAAAAAATAGATAATAGTATAATCTAGAGCAATTTAAAATCTTGTGACATAATCCTGTTGTAGAAATGGGTTCTTACCCATCTCAATTAAATTCAAGTTTAAGGAGTCACCGGTAGAAGTGACGTGATAAGTCCTATTATTCGTAGATATCTTTGCAGTTTTTCCTTTGCTCAGCAAACTGTCTCCTGCCATGGCCAAGTACAAAGGGTTTGAATAGTACCTACAGAGTACTGAGCACCTCTTGTACCTGTCCACAGCTCACGGAGTGATTTACCTATAGTTCCCACATCTCCTAATCGAGTTTAACCCCAGGCTAACCGTGAATCGGTTAGAATATATATGGCTTTGCTTTTTTTTGGGACCTTGCTGTTAAGGATATATACTCTTACTGGATAAAGGTATTAAATTTTTTGACATACTTCTCCCCCTCAAGACGGATGCATTCTGCCCAATTTCTCTGTAAGAATATTTTAAACTTTCATTTATTTTTAAATAATTAAATATCTCACAGGTTGAAACACATTCTTAGAATTATCCTAATTTTTTATTTTATATAGCATAAAAACTTAGAAACTCAAAGTTATGCAAAAAATAATACTATAATAAGATACACTCTTTTATCGATACAATGAATAAAATTTTTGCCCCTTGGAGAGTTGAATACGTAAAAAAAGCTAAAGATGAAGACTACAATGAATGTATCTTCTGTGAAAAACCCCAAGAAAATAAAGACAAGGAGAATCTTTTACTATTGAGAGGAGATAAAAGCTTTATAATACTCAATAAATATCCTTACAACCCAGGGCACGGTATGGTTTCAACTTACCGACATATAGCCGATTATACTAAATTATCTACTGAAGAAGTTACAGAAATCCATAAACTAATTTCGAACTACATTGGGGCCGTTGAAAAGGTGTTTAATCCCGATGGATTCAATATAGGAATGAACATCGGAAAAACCGGAGGAGCTGGGATAGAAGATCACTTACATATACACATAGTTCCAAGATGGGAGGGTGATAACAATTTCATGCCTGTTCTTTCTGACACAAGAATTATTTCACAGAGTATTGAATCATCATATGAAGAATTAATTAATGAAATCTAAAAACTTAAGAATGAACTAAGGAATTGAATTTAAAACAATAAAAATAACTAGGTGGTAAAGCTGGGATTTGTCGAAAAGATAAAGGAGATATTTACCAAAGAAGATGAAATCGAATTGACTATAGTAGAAGGTATCGAAAAAGTTAGGAATGAAATAGATGAAAAAAGAGATAAAATAAAATCAGAAAGAGAGAAATTAAGACAAGAATTTGATGACAAAATACAAGATTTAAATTCCACAGTAGAAGAACTAGAGAGAGCAGATACGGCAGATGAACTAGGTAAAGGATCCAAACAAATAAAAGATGATTATTGTAGAAAAGTTAAAAATGCCTTAAATAATCAAAAGCTAGAAAATCCAAAAAATTTCTTAGAAGTACTAGACAAAGTAGCCCCATCTGCAATACAAGCTGGACACATATCTAAATTTTTCGATGAGGAAATGAAAGAATTTAGAAATATAACAAAAGAATGTAAAAATATTTCCGAAAAATACATTGAAAAATCCTCAATTTTCGATGAAGAGGACGAGATGCTCGAAATGAAAGAATTGATTGAAGAAATTACAAATAAAATACAAAAAACTACATCCCAGATAGAAGAAATAGAGGATGATATAAAATTATCTAATAAAAAAATTAAAAAATTGGAAGGTAAGCTAAAAAATATAAAAATTGATGAGATATCGAAAAAATATAATTCGGAAATCGAAAAACTAGAGACTAAAAGAAAAAAATTAGTAAAAAATATTAAATCTAACACTGGGTTTTTGAAAAGAATACTTAGAAAATACGAATACAAAACGAAAGAAGAAATAAAATTTTCTGATGACCCTCATAAAATTATACTTCAATCAGATATTGATAACTTTGCAAAACTAATTTCTAGAATAAAAGAGTTGGTTGAATCAGGAGAAATAGATATTGATGAAAAAAAAGAGAATGAATTAATCGAGCTTGATTCCAATATAAAGAATTTGGAATCGACAAAAGATGAGATATTAGAAAAGGAAAAAATGATATCATCCATTAAAAAGAAGAAAAAAAATAAAATAAATCCTCTCAAAGAAAAAGAAAAAGAAATTAAATCGAAAATAGATAGGGAAGAGGACGAAATACAATTACTTATTGAAAAAAAAGAGAGACTTGAGAAAAAAATTAATGATCTTAAAAATAAAAGAGAAAATATTATATCTGAACTAGAGAAAAAAATATCCAAAAACCTAAACAAAGATATTGAGCTATTAAGAGATTATTAGTTATTTCACGCTA
>Ga0207421_10005375_pt1 | contig 14350 bp, 9 predicted proteins | sample SodLakKL_010_SED_4_FD_187542 | JGI IMG/M metagenome (GOLD analysis project Ga0207421, IMG submission 187542) | Alkaline sediment microbial communities from Lake Tanatar, Kulunda Steppe, Russia - 8KL_010_SED (SPAdes) (version 2) | ecosystem: Environmental > Aquatic > Non-marine Saline and...
ATTGGGCTGTTGCGCAGCGATACGGAAGCTGCCGGCTACTGGTCAGGCACCTCGATGGCAGCACCCATGGTGGCGGGCGTTGTGTCGCTCATGCTTTCCGTTAATCCGGACCTTGATCCCGCTGATGTGGAAAAAATTCTTTCAGAAACCAGCCGTGGCGACGGCAACTGGAACCGGTATACAGGATGGGGTGTGCTCGATGCCCATGCTGCCGTCTCTTCTGCGCTGGAAATGCAGGAAACAGGTATTGCACAAGATCTGCCGCATGCGGTTTTACTGGACCAGAACTATCCGAATCCATTCAACCCCGCCACACTTATAACCTATCAGATCCCGGAACAATCCCACGTGATCGTGTCTGTATACTCTGTGGACGGCAAACGGGTTGCTGTTCTTGTGGATGGGGTTCAGGCGGCAGGGCGGCATTCCGTTCCTTTTGACGCTTCGGGCCTGGGCAGCGGCGTTTATCTTTATGAGATAATAAGCGGAGGACAGCGCAACGTTCGTCAGATGACGCTGGTCAAGTGAGGGTCAGCTCCCGTTCCTGAGCTTTTGGTCCAGTTCTTCGATTAGTTCACCGTAAAGGGCCCAGTTGCCGTCGCTCATGGCCTGCCGAAGGTCACGCCATAAAGCGCGCACTTCCTCCAGCTGCTGCTCTGTGAGGGCGTCCGGTCGTCGCACGGGCCGGTCGCGGACCGGCAGCGGCTCATCAATTTCCGCAATCAGCTCCTCCTCATCCGGCACCCGCAGAGGAACATATTCCGGACCCAGGAAGTCGGCCTCATCGCCGAACAGGTCGATCATGGCGGCCTGAATGGTGGGCTGCATCGATATTTCGTCACCCAGGGCAACGATAACCCGTTGCAGCTGTGGTATATCGTCACGGTCGGCCAGCAGGAATACCGGCTCAACGTACATGAAGGAGTTCTCAATGGGCACCACCAGCAGGTTGCCGCGGATGACCCGGGAGCCGCGCTGGTCCCACAGCGCCAGCTGACGCGAGATCTCGGGATCCTGGTCGATGCGCGACTCGATCTGCGCCGGACCGAAGATCAGGCGGTCCTTGGGGAGCCGGTAGGTGACCAGTTCACCGTAGTGTTCGGGGTCGGAGCGGGCCGCCATCCACGCAATCATGTTGTTGCGGCCTTCCGGGGTGAACGGACTGATGAGCATGAACTCCAGCTCCTTGTCACTTTCGGTGTTTCCGCGGTTTTCCGGCAGGTGTCCGAGCACGTAATAGGGCTCCATGATCTGCCGCCGTCCGCCGTACATCTCGAAGGGCCGGCGCCAGCGGTCCTCGTCGTTGTAGAACACGCGCGGGTTGGTCATGTGGTAACGGCTGTATTGCTCCATCTGCGCTTCGAACAGGTTGACCGGGTAGCGGAAATGCTCTTTAAGGCCGTAGGGGGCCTCATCCACCGGAACGAACATGTCCGGGAATATCCGCTGATAAATACCGATGACCGGATCATTTTCATCGATGACATAAAACGTGACCGTACCGTCATACGCATCCACCACGACTTTGACGGGGTTGCGCATGTAATTGATGCCGCGGCTGGGCTGTGAGTAGGGAAACTTGGAGGATGTGGTATATGCGTCCTGGATCCAGACCAGCCGTCCGTCGTGCACCACAAGGTAGGGATCCTCGTCGAGTTGCAGGAACGGGGAGACGCGGCCGATGCGATCCTGCACCCCGCGCCAGATCTGCAGTCGGCTCTCCGGGGTGATGTAGTCGGAAAGCAGGATGTTGATGTCGCCCAGCTCCCAGGCGAAGAGCAGCTTGTGCAGGAAACTGCTGATGGCGATGCCGCCGCGGCCGGTGTAGTGGTGGTAGACGTTGCCGTCGCCGGAGGGGTAGTGCAGCTCCTCGGTAGTGGTGTTGACGATGAAATAGCCCGGGCTGACTTTGCCGTAGTAGATGGCGGCGTTGTCGATGGGGATGTCGGGATGTGTGACCGGAGGAAGGTCGCGCGCCAGCATCAGCGGTTCGCCCTGGCGGTTGGCGGCGTTGACCGGACTCATGGCCACGCCAAAGCCATGGGTGTACTGGAGGTGGCGGTTGAGCCAGGATTGTGATCCTTCGGGCAGCCGGGGGGAGAGTTCGCGTCCGGCCAGCATCACCTGCTGTTTCTGTCCGTCAATGGTGTACCGGTCGATGCCGATGGTATTGAACTGGTAGTAGGGACGGATTTCCTGGAGCTGCCGGTAGGTCTGGATGAGCAGCCGGTGGTCCCACAGGCGGATGTTCTCGATCACTTCCTGGTTGTTGCGGATATCGTCCACACGCAGGGTGTCGTCAGCGGCATAGTCGACTTCGCGGACGCGGTCGAGCCCGAAGGCCAGCCGCGTCATGGTGATGTTATGCTCAATGAAGGGACGTTCCACTTCCAGTTCGTTGGGATTGACGCGGAACTGCTGGACGGCGGAAGGAAGCAGTACGCGTCCGAAGATAAGCACCAGCGCGGTGAGGGCTGCGGTGGCGATCATGATCTTGCCGAGCCTCATCCACCTGCTCAGAAAAAGCATGACGGCCAGCAGGGCGGTGAGGATGGAGGCGATCCACAGCGCGGGCAGTTCAATGTGGACGTGGGTGTAGCCGGCGCCGAAGACCACCCCGTCCTCCCGGAAAAGAAGTTCGTAACGCGAGAGGAAAAAGCCGGCGGCGAGCATCAGCAGCCAGAGAGCAGCGTTGAGTTTCAGGTGGTTCAGGGCGGCGGGATTGGCTTGCAGCCCCTGCCCCGGCCGGGCGCTGATCATGTCGGTGACGAAGTAGATCACGGCCAGCAGGAAGGTGACGAAGAAGAAGAGCGCGGTGAGGGAGCCCTGCGCCAGGTTGAGCAGGGGCAGCTGGAACATGTAGAAGCTGATCTCGTGTCCGAATACCGGATCGACAGCGCCAAAGGGCTGAACGTAGAAAAAGCGCAGGGCGTCATCCCAGCGGAACATGATGGCCAGGGCAAAGATAAAGGCGATGAAGAGGCCCAGCGCGGTGAAGGCGTTGCGCATCCATTTGAACTGGCGGTCGGTGGGGATGGCGATGTTGAGGCCGCCTGCAATCATGGATACGAGCCGGGAATCGCGCAGCAACCGCGCCAGATAGCGGAAATTCAGCAGCAGGTAGACCGCCGAGACCAGCAGTGCTCCGGTGAACAGCAGGACCTGCGTGCCTTTCAGCACCCGGAAGACATCGGTATAGCCCAGCTCGCGGAGCCAGAGCCACTCCATGATCCAGCTGGAGAATAGCATCAGCAGGATGATCGGGACGATAATGAACAGGGCAATGCGCAGAATTCGTAAGGTCATGGCAAATAATATGGCAAATGATCAGGGTTTTGTACTCATCCGGTTATATCTGAAACGAACATGACAGCCTCCGGCTGATGCACAGGAGCAAGATTATATCCTGTCATGTAAGTTCATTCTGTGTAAATCAATCGAAATTGATTTATACACACAAAAGTAACCAAAAGAGCACGCTGGCCAAAGCGGTTTCTGATAATGTTATGATGCCACGGCTGAGTTGCGGTACCGGTCCGGGAGGCACCGGTCCGGGCATTACTTTTTCTTCACTTCGCTGATGGCTTCCGCGAGGGATGTGTCTTTGGTGTAGAACCGTCCCCACTTGGATTCCGGGTCGTGCGGGGTGAGCAGTGAGACCACGATCAGCACCAGAATGGATGCGGATGCCGCCGGGAGTATGATGTACTGTTCGTTGAGCAGCTGTTCGCCTGTGGTGCTCACCAGGATGGAATTCGCTACGGTAATGAACAGTGTGATTCCCATGCCGGTGGCGATGGAGGAGACGCCGCCGGCCACGGTGACCCGTTTCCAGAGGAAGGCGGCCAGCAGCGCGGGCGTGAGTCCGGCCCCGACCATGGTGTAGGCCGTCAGGGCCATGGCGAGAATGGTCTGGAACTGCGTGAGCAGCAGATAGGCCATGAGTCCGAGCAGCACTACCATCATCCGCTGGATCACGATGATGCGCTTGCCGTCCACGGTCGGGTTGATGAACCGCTGATAGATGTCGCGGGTCAGGTTGGTCGACGGCGTGAGCAGGAAGCTGTTGCCGGTGGAGGTGATGATGGCGACGGAGGCCATGATGAGCAGGAGTCCGACCGCAAGGGGGAGCCCCACTTCAGCGCCGTAGCGGGCAGTGTGGAGGATGATGCGCTCCGAATCGCCGCTGGCCAGGAAGAACTCGGAGGTGGCAGGCAGCGCGTTGAAGTGGCTGAAAGCGAAGATGGCCAGGGAAGCGAGGGCTGTCTCCACGATAATAGTGCCCACGACCCACCACATCACCGCATTTTTGGCTGATTTCTCGTTTCGGGCGGAGAAGAATTTCTGGTACATGTTGGATTCGCCCAGAAGCAGGAAGAAGGTCGGCAGAAAGATGCCCATTGCCCACCAGAAATTCTTTTGGCCGAAAATGGTGAAATAGGACGGATCCAGGGTGGCGGTGAGGTGCTCGGCCCCGCCGATATGGAAGTAGACCAGAGGCGCGGCGATAATCACGGCGACGGTGATGACGGCCCCGTTGATGATGTCCACCGAGACAATGGAGAGCATGCCGGCAAAGGCGGTGAAGATGACGATGAAACCGGCGGTGAGGAGTACACCCTGCCACTCGGGGACGCCGGCGACCAGATCGAGGACGAATCCACCCGCACGGAACTGATAGCCCACGATGGTGGTGTAGGCGATCACGATGACGATGGTGCCCAGGATGCGCGCCCATTTGTTGTAGCGCAGTTCGAGGATGTCGGGCACGGTGAACTCGGCGATCCGGCGCACGCGGGCGGCCAGGAAGAAGACGATGACGATCGCGACCCAGGCACCGGCCGCCATCCACAATTCGGAGAAACCGATGTTGGCGGCGAGTCCGGCCCCGGCGAGCAGGCTGCCTGATCCCATCCAGGTGCAAAGCAGCGTACCGACGAGTTTGGGGGTGGAGACTGAGCGTCCGGCCACCATGAAATCCTCCTGGTTTTTTACCAGGAAGCTCTTCCAGATGGAAATGGACATGAGCAGGACCAGGTATCCGATGACGACAATGAAAAAGATCACGGCGAGTCTCCTTGGATTGCGGGTGTGGTTCGGGTCGGATCGACGGTGTGGTCAGATCTGACGTCGTAAGGAGTGATAATAAATGAATGTGCGCATTTTAACAAGTGCAGGTGGATATACTTGGCTGTGGACCGTTTTTGCGCAAAAAATCGGTCTGCATGCAGACCGATTTACATCCTTTTTCGGTCTGAGTGCAAACCGTTTTAAAGGATGACGGGTGCTTTTGACGGCAAGCACCCTATCGAATCACGAACGCGGAGTTGGCGCGGATGCCGATGCCGACCAGATGCACTCCCCCGGGCACGGCGGGGATGCCGCTGTCGTGCAGGTATTCGTAGCTGACGGATACGCGGAAACCGCCGCCGTCGCGGTGCAGGTTCCATCCTGCGGACAGGCCTCCGTTGATATGCAGACCGCTGTCCAGGCTGATGAGATGGATGCGTGAATCCACGAAAGGGCCGCTGCCAAGCGGGTTTTCCATCCAGTGTGCCTGCAGGGTGAATTCGTTCTGCAGGTCGTTCCAGTCGGGATCCTGTTCTTCGAGGATGCGCGGTGTGCGGCGGTCCCAGGTGATCAGGTAGTTGTCGTAGGCGCCCATGAGCAGCAGATCGTCTTCCCGGAAAACCGACAGTGGTTGCTGGTAGCGCACCGTGAAGCTGCCGAAGATGAGCGAGCGTTCCTCGCCGCGGTCCAGGTTGTCGATATCGTGTTTACAGCGGTGCAGGAAGCCGAGCTGCAGGTAACCCGGATCCATGCGGGCGGTGTAGAGCAGCCCTTCCTCCCAGAAGATGGCCCGCGGATTGAAGTTGATATCATTGTGCGGATCGGCGATGAACTGCATCTGCCCGGTCAGCAGGAGCGACTGGCTGTTACCTTTGCGCCACAGCTCCACGTATCCGCCCAGGTCCTGGTACCAGAGATGGTGGTCGTCGCTGCTATAGCCGAAATGGCCGAAACCGCCCCATCCGCCGAAGCTGTTGAAGCCGCGTGTTTCGCCGTTAGGCAGATGATGGCGTCCGTCGAGCAGCGGATTGATGATCATGCTGCGCGTGGCCTGGCGCTGGGCTTCGGATTCGCCGGGAAGCGAAAGGATGATGACCGGTGCCGTCAGGCAGGCTATCAGACAGACAGCCAGGCCGGACAAGATGGGCTGAGGCAGGCCGGCTCCGGGCCGGGCTGGCCGGGTTGGCTGGACAGGCTGGCCGGGGGAGGTCCGGGTGTGTCCCGGAAGAGCGGCGTTTCGGGTTATGCGGGTTGGCAACGGCATGGTATTTGATGAGTGGGTGGATGTGTCGGACAAGGGCCTTATTTGCGTCGTGAGGCAAGGAAGGTCCACGCCTCGCCATAGGAGGGGATGAACACGCGCTGCTCCAGGAACTGGTGGAAGTCGCCGGTCAGGGCCGATTCGATGTCGGACATGATCTCCTGCCGCGATACGCCGGTCTCCGGGTCGAACGGCTTCGTGCCGCAGCACTGCATATTGAGCATGCCACCTGGTTTGAGGCTGCCAGCCACTTTCTGCATCAGCTCATGCAGGAACTCGCGGCGGGTCTGGCCCTCGCGCACCGGGTCGATGGTCAGGTCGTAGATCACGCCGTCGAGATTTTCTTGCGTTTCGATGTAATCGAAAACGTCGCCGATGATCACCTTTGCCTTCGGGTGGTCGAACGCGTCGCCGCACAGGCCGGGAAGGTATTTGCGCGAGAGCCGGGTCACCTCCGCGTCGATGTCGATCATCACGGCCTGTTCCAGGTCGCGGCCCTGGGTCTGGTCGATATCCAGCAGTTCATGAAGTACCCCGCCGTCGCCGCCGCCGAGAATGGTCACACGGCCGAACGAACCCAGCATGATCAGCGGGCTGACCATGGCCACGTTGTAGGAGCGGTCCGATTCGGAAACCTGCAGATCGCCGTCAATGACCAGCTGCTTGCCGAATTGGGGGTGATGGCGGATTTCGATCTGCTGCCACGGGCTGGTGGTGCGGGTAATGGTGGTGATCTCGTTTGCCTGCATATCTGTTAGCATATCCGGAAACGTTTTCGGGTGGACTGGCGGCATTGATCTGTTTTGCCGGCGCTGCTTTGGTTTGTATCTTTAAAAGTTCCGTTCGATTTGTCTAATCTAAGAATTACGTGAAAGATTCGCATCCGTCAACCATCCAACAGAAACCGGCCATTGCGGCCATAGCCACGGCCCTTGGTGAAGCCGGCATTTCGGTGATCCGCGTCTCCGGCGAGGGGTCTTTGGAGAAGGTGTCGCGCATTTTCCGCGGGAAGGATCTGGCCGCTCAGCCGTCGCATACGGCTCATTTCGGGCGGATCCTGGACCGGCCGGAGGTGACGGAACGCGGCTCAGAGACGTCGCGTGCATCCCGGGAATCGCGGATGATTGACGAAGTTGTGGCGACGATTTTCCGGTCGCCGAAATCGTATACCGGTGAGGATACGGTCGAGATCTCATGTCACGGCGGGGTGCTGGTGACGCAGGAGGTGCTGGAGGCGGTGCTGCGTCAGGGCGTGCGTCATGCCGAGCCTGGTGAGTTCACCCAGCGGGCGTTTTTGAACGGGAAGCTGGAGCTTTCGCAGGCCGAGGCGGTGGCGGACATGATCCATGCCCGGAGCCGAAAGGCGGTGGAGGCGGCGGGACAGCAGCTGGAAGGCGAGCTCGGGAAGCATGTGCGGGCGTTTCGCCAGCAGATCATCGACGCTACGGCGATGGTGGAGCTGGAGCTGGATTTCATTGAGGAGGATGTGGAGTTTGCCAACAAGGAAGAGCTGGCGCGGTTGCTCGGGGATGTCCGGGCGGAAATCGGCCGCCTGCTGGAAACGTACGAGTCGGGCCGCCTGGTGAAATACGGGGTGCAGACGGTGTTCGTGGGCCGGCCGAATTCGGGCAAATCCACCCTGCTGAACACGCTGATGGGCAAGGAGCGCGCGATCGTCTCGGCCACTGCGGGCACCACGCGCGATGTCATCGATGCGGACTGGAGCTACAAAGGGCTGACCTTCACGCTGACCGACACGGCCGGGCTGCGGGAGACGGCCGATGAGATCGAGTCGGAAGGCGTGCGGCGGTCGGAGTCGGCCGTTGCCAAGGCCGACCTTATCCTCTATCTGTCGGATGTGAATGTTGCCCCCGACGATGAGGAGCAGCGGTTGCTTGATCGCATTGTCGCGCATGCGGAAGGAAAGGTGCTGCTGAAAGTGGGGACGAAGATGGATTTGGCGGATGCGGCCAGGCGGGAGGATAAAGGTCCGACCCCGGCTGCCACTGAGAGTGGTGTGCGCCGGTTCGATGCGGTGATTTCAGCCAAAGACGGGACGGGTATCGAGGAACTAAAGCGGCGGATGCGCGCCGAGGTGCTGCACCACAAGGACATCGACACGGGTCAGGTGCTGGTCACATCCACCCGGCACCGGGATGCGCTGGAAAAGGCGCGGCATCACGTGGAAGAGGCGGTGCGGGCGCTGGACAGCGGCATGACGGGCGACTTCCTGTCTATCGACCTGCGCGCGGCGCTCAACGAGCTCGGCACCATCACCGGCGAGATCACCACTGAGGATCTGTTAGACTCGATATTTTCGCGGTTTTGCATCGGTAAATGAAGGTTAGTCCCTAATCCGAAGTGCGCATCAACCGGAACAGGTCCGAATCGGTGGTCAGAATCAGTGTAACATCATCATCCAATGTCTTCTCGTACGTTTCCAGTGTTTTCAGAAACTCATACAGGGATCGGGATGCGGCATTCCTGTTGTATGCCGTTGCATAGATGGCTGTTGCTTCCGCATCGGCCCGTCCACGGATACGGTCGGATGTACGCACCGCTTCGGACATGATCCTGTTCAGTTCACGCTCCCTCTCACCGGAGATCCGTCGGGCCTCCCCTTCGCCTTCCGACCGAAACAGGTCGGCGATACGGTTCCGCTCACTGATCATGCGCTCGTAAACCCGTTCACGGACATCGTCCACGTAATTGATTCGTTTGAACCGGAAATCAAGCACCCGGATTCCGAGGTCGGCCGTTCGTTCGTTGGCACGCTGCAGCACCATCGCCTCGATGGCGTCCCGGCCTACTTCAATCTGTTCGAGCTCGTCCATTTCCTCAAAGATATCCTCCGTTTCTTCGGGCGAACGGTTGGTTGACCTCACAAGCTCTAGCAATTCATTGTTGGCAACGGCATTGCGAGTTTCGCCATCCAGAATATCGTCCAGACGGGACTGTCCCCCACTCTCATCCCTCAGCCGTCGAAAAAACTGCAGCGGATCGGTAATTTCCCACCGCGCATAGGTATCCACAAACAAAAAACGCTTGTCACGGGTAGGTATCTGGTTCACATCGCCATCCCACTCCAGATATCTTTTGTCAAAATAGTTGACCTTCTGAATAAACGGCACTTTGGTTTTAAGCCCGGGGGTGGTCACCGGATCACCGACCGGACGCCCGAACTGGGTCACAATCGCCTGGTTCTGTTCATTGATTATAAAGAAGGCATCAAACCCGATAAAGACGAGCAGAGCCGCCACGATGATAAGGATATAATATTTAACGGGCATCAGTTGATACCTCCTGTCCTGGTTTGGCCAAGCTGCAGCAACGGAAGCACATTGGCACTGTTCTCATCAATAATTATTTTTTCTCCCATATTGGGCAGCAGGCGCTCCATGGTTTCGAGATACAGTCTCTTGCGGGTTACCTGGGGTGCCTGAATGTACTCTTCGTAAACGGCAGTGAACCGGTCAGCCTCACCCTGCGCACGGTTGACCCGGTTTATCGCATAGCCTTCGGCCTGTTCAATCAGCTCCTGGGCTTCGCCGCGCGCCCTCGGGATCACCTGATTGTACTCGGCAAGGGCACGGTTGATGAGCGTTTCCCTCTGCTGCTGCGCTTCGTTCACCGCATTGAATGAGGGTTTGACAGGATCGGGTGGATTCACATCCTGCAGGACCACCTGATCGATGGCAATACCAAGCTCGTACTCATCACACAATTGCTGCATGAGAACTTCTACCTCGGTCGCAACCTGCTGCCGGCCCACCGTAAGCACTTCGTTGACCGTCCGGTCACCAACCACTTTCCGCATGATCGACTCGGACATATCCCGCAATGTTTTTTCCGCATTGCGCACACGAAACAGATACAAATAGGGGTCATTGATCCGGTATTGCACTACCCATTCGACCTCCGCAAGATTCAGGTCGCCGGTCAGCATAAGCGTCTCATCCTCCAGGTTGGCCGTGGCATAACGGCTGCGAACGCCTACCTCTTCGGTACGAAACCCGAATTCCTGCTTCAGCTGGCGCTCGACCGGGATGGTGAACACCTCTTCAAATATCGGGATTTTGTAATTCAGTCCCGGCTGGGTTGTCCGGTTGTATTTGCCAAACTGCAAGACAACCCCGACCTCCTCGGGCCCGACAGTATACAGTGAGGAAAAACCCACGAATACCAACAGTACGACAACAACGATTTTCCAGAGGTGCTTTTTCAGCATAATGATCTCCCTGGGGATTTGGATGTTGCCAAATGGATTTTTTTCCGTCATGCGGGATGTATTTGATTACTGTTTTTTGGTTAACCGTTTTTCTGATTGACCGCATTTCTGGCTAACGGTTTTTATGAATGACGGTTTTTCTGTGATACCATACCATGCAAAAGAGAGTGGAACGCCCAAGACTTTCCAACTTACGAAATTATCATGGCAATGATGGGGATTATTTTGAATGATTTAAACGGGACCGGTAGGGCTGGAAATGCTCGATATGGCCGGCCGACGCATATCCTCCCTTGTGGATGATATCCTGCAAGCCGGAAGCCATCGCATCCACCAGAAATGATGTAGGGTGATGCTGTGTTATAATGGCAACGCGATTATTGTAACCTTTCACCAAAGAATATCATCATGGAAGAACAAACAAGTGAAGAGCTTCTCACCGAATTGGTCGTAAGCGGCCGGGACTGGCTGGTAAACGATATGCCAGGAGTGCTACTGATTCTCGTCCTGTTTTTCATCGTGTTCAAACTGGTCGGGTTTTCCTTCCGCAGACTCAGTAAGAAGCTGATTGACCGGGCGGACAAAAAGGAGAGTGTGGATACGGGTGAAAGCGTCAAGCGGATCAATACCCTGACAGGCATTTCCCAGGGCTTCGTGAGGGTGTTGCTCTGGATTTTGTTTCTCATGATGCTGCTGCAAAATGTCGGCATCAATATCGGCCCGTTTCTTGCCAGCGTCGGTATCATTAGTCTGGCCGTCGGCTTCGGGGCGCAGGAACTGGTCCGGGACTATATCAGCGGTTTCTTCATGATCCTGGAAAACCAGATCCGTGTGGGCGATGTTGCCATTTTGAATGGAACGGGTGGACTTGTGGAAAAAATCGAGCTGCGGACAACCACCCTGCGCGACTTTTCAGGCATCGTACATGTTTTCCAGAACGGTAAGATCAATATGCTGTCAAATATGACCAATGAATGGTCCGCGATGGTGTTTGACATCGGTGTGGCCTATAAGGAAGACGTGGAAAAGGTCATGGATATCATGAAGCAGGTCGGCGATGAACTCAGCGAAGATCCGGACTTCAAGGAGCTCATCCTGCCGCCCCTCGAGGTGTTCGGCCTGGATGAATTTGCGTCCAGCGCACTGGTCATCAAGGCGCGTATCCGGACCAAACCCATCCAGCAGTGGACGGTCGGTCGGGAATACCGCAAGCGCCTGAAAAAAGCCTTCGACCAGAACAATATCGAAATCCCGTTCCCGCACAGAACGGTCTACTGGGGTGAGAAAATCAACTCGCTCAAGGTCGAATCCAATAACCGGATCCAGGGCGAACTGAAGCAGGCGTAATCGGGCATTGCTCCTCCTGCAACGAAGCAATGCAATAACTTGAGTCAATATCCACCATAAACAAAATAAATATATGCCAAAATGATTTGAGACTGAAAAAGTGCGACTGAAAAAAGTTTTTGCATTACTAATTTTAATAAACTATTCTTTTTGTCACGCCGAGATGAGGCATGGTGCTCCGGAGCCCGGTGCATCGTGATCCGGCAAGAGGGTGGGTTTATGGCAGAAAAGACGGTTAGCAATATCCCCTCCCTTTCATTGAAATCGCGATCAAACAGACAGCCGCATGAAAAAATCATCTACAGCCACCCGGCTTTTTGCATTTCTTGTCATCGCAGGAGCCGTAATCGTCACCGGATGTGACAGTCCCATTTCAAACAATGATACGGCCGGACCGGAGCCGGTTCTCAACACGGAGAAACCGGCCTATGGACAGTTGCTGAACAAAAGCGACAACCTGCTGAAGGGTCGGTATGTCGTAGTTTTTGACAAGGAAGTCATAAACGCCTCTGAAAAGGCGCAGGATATCGCAGCTTCTTTTGGCGGCGAAGTTTCTTTTGTGTATGAAACGGCTTTGAAGGGCTTTGCGCTGACCCTGCCCGAACAGGCATCGGAAAAAGCCGTGGAAGCACTGAAAAACAACCCGAATGTCGCTTATGTTGAGGCCGATCAGAAGGTGTTCGCATCCAATACACAGACCAATGCGACTTGGGGGCTGGACCGGGTCGACCAGCGCGATCTGCCGCTTGATGGCCAGTACCGCTACGAAGTTACCGGAACGGGTGTTACGGTCTATGTCATGGATACGGGTATCAATTACGATCATGTGGATTTTGGCGGACGTGCCGTACCCGGTTTCGATGCGTTTTCGGATGGCAGGAACGGGGAGGATTGTGACGGCCATGGGACGCATGTCGCCGGAACCATAGGCGGATCCGAGTGGGGTGTGGCCAAGGGTGTTGATCTCGTTTCCGTGCGTGTGCTCGATTGCCGCGGCGGTGGTACGGTTTCCGGTGTGATCGCTGGTGTGGATTGGGCCACGGCCAATGCCAGCGGGCCGTCCGTTGCCAACATGAGCCTTGGTGGTGGTGCAAGCTCCGCACTGGATGACGCCGTCCGAAACTCGGTGACTGCGGGCATAACCTTTGTCGTCGCAGCCGGAAATTCCAATGCCAACGCCTGCAATTACAGTCCCGCCCGTGTCGGGGAAGCGATCACGGTCGGCGCCACGACATCAAACGATTCCAGAGCATCCTATTCCAACTATGGAGCATGCGTCGATATCTTCGCACCCGGCTCAAGCATAACTTCCGCATGGGTTGGAAGCACAACGGCCACACGCACCATCAGCGGGACTTCCATGGCGGCTCCCCATGTTGCCGGAGCAGCGGCACTCTTCCTCCAGAACGATCCGAATGCTTCGCCAGCACAAATTGGCACTGCCATTTTCGACAACGCAACGAAAAACAAAGTGACCAGCAGCCTTTCCGATAACAACCACCTGCTCTATACGCTGACTGGCGAACCCGGTGACGATGATGGCGGCAGTGGCGACGGCTCAGATGGCGGCGATGGAGAAGGCGGTGACAGCGGCGACCCGGACGGCGTAGCGCCTGTCATCCAGTCTTTCAGCACGACGGAGAACTCAGGTGGTCCCTGGACGCGATCGACGGCCGACTGGACTGTTACCGATGCCGATGGTAATCTGCAGTCCGTCCTTGTGGAACTGCTCAACGGTAGTAGCGTGGTTGATTCACAAAACACTTCCGTCAGTGGCAGCAGCGCCTCGGGAAGCACGGAAGTCCGCACCCGGGGAAGTGCCGATGCCGTACGCCTGACCGTCACGGATACCGCCGGCAATACCACATCCGCAACCCGCGGCCTCAATGAAGAGGACAGTGGCGACGGGGATGATGGTGAAAATGGCGATGATGGAGGAGGTGACGGCGACGATGGTGGTGGTGATGACGGAGGCGATGATGGTGGTGATGGCGGCGACGACGACACCGGCTCACCCGGCGACAACGATCCGGCCATCGACAATATCTCCGTGAATTCCTACAGCACCGGTCCGTGGGCGCGCGCCGATGTGAACTGGAGTGTTTCGGACATTGACGGTGACCTGGCCTCGGTAACGACGGAACTGCTCAGCGGAACAAACGTGGTTGACAGTCAGACTTCCAGCGTCAGCGGCAGCACCGCATCCGGCCTGCACGAACTGCGCACCCGCGGAAGCGTGAGCGCCGTAAGGGTTACCGTCACGGATCAAAACGGCAACTCAGTATCGGAAACCCGCAACTTGTAGCACCATCACCCGGAGCGTGCCGGGACGGATCAATTTAAAACGCCATGCGGGCGGGATCCTGTCCGTGCAAAACGTCTGATTTATCAAATCCAACGAAAGAGCCATTCTGATTTGTTTCAGGATGGCTCTTTTGCATGGT
>Ga0207421_10005376_pt1 | contig 14349 bp, 5 predicted proteins | sample SodLakKL_010_SED_4_FD_187542 | JGI IMG/M metagenome (GOLD analysis project Ga0207421, IMG submission 187542) | Alkaline sediment microbial communities from Lake Tanatar, Kulunda Steppe, Russia - 8KL_010_SED (SPAdes) (version 2) | ecosystem: Environmental > Aquatic > Non-marine Saline and...
GTCGTCGCACACAGGAGTCCTGATCGGGAAGTGGTCTTAGACACCCACATCCTCGCAGGGCTCCTGTGCTGTTCTACGGACCCCACCCCGCTCGTATCCGAAGACCCCGTTTTCGAGGAGTACCCCGGGCGCTGGGAAGATGTCCGTCTCGAGGCCGTGGCGATCTGGGCGGCCGCCGGCTTCGCGCAGGCCAGCATCGCAAGGGACGAGCGCGGCGCCTACCTGATGGCGAGGGATGCGCCGGTGGATGGCGGTGGTGTCGGCGAGTACGAGTCGGTGGCGGGCCCCGGTGGGCGGCGTCTCCGTAGCGAGGCCGCGCTGGTGACCGCGTACAGCGACTTCCTCGCCGAGCGCGGCCACGTCGTGTCCGGTCGGCACTACGTGGCGGAGGGCGAGTCGCGGCCGCTCCGAGCGGATCTCATGGTCAAGGACCTCAACGTCCTGGTGGAGGCGAAGGCGACCGACGCGCGCTACGCGATCCGGATGGCCATCGGGCAGCTGCACGACTACCGCCGGTTCGAGCCCACCACGCCAGAACTCGCAGTGCTCGTCCCGAAGGAGCCGATCCGTGATCTGCGGCGGCTCCTGGACGGCCTCACGATCGGCTGCGTTTGGCCGCTCGGGGACGGCTACCGCGACTCCGTCGATGGACGCCTGTGCGCTTAAGCGCCGGGGCCCGTCGTGGTGCTGGCGGGTCAACGGTGACGATACCGACCGGCCTCACCGCACTCGAGGGTGGGCGGAGCGCGACCTCGACCGGGGACCGGCCCGGGTCGACGTTCACATGGCCTCGCTCTCGTATCCGGCGTCTCGCTCCGCGGCAAGCTGAAGCGGCAGGCTGTCGGTCGGCTCTCGAAGAAGCCCCGGGTCTTGTGCGCGATCACGTCACCGACGGGGAGGGGTCGTCATTGCTCGCCGCCCTCGTAAGCGGATGCCTCCTCCGCGGCGAGAGGCGCGGCGAACCGGTCGATGCGGCTCTCGACGAAGCCCGGGTCCGGTCGTCGGCGAAGTAGACGTAGCAGCCCTTCAGACCGCGGCTGAGCAGCACCCGCTAGGTGTGCTTGACGAGCTTGGTGAACTCGTGCTCGTCGATGCCGCGCTTCAGCCCGCTGTCGTGGGAGAACTGCCGCGGGCCGATCCAGCCCTCGCGTGGCCGGTAGACGAGGTCCTTGCCGAAGATGACCCCCACGTAGTCGAACTCGAACCCCTGCGCGGTGTAGATGCACCCGACCTGATCGATGCCGCCGGACTCGGCGGCCCACAGGTGCGAGTTGGGGATGCCCGCCGCGAGCCGCCCGGCGTCGGGCCGAGCGTTCCATGGACGCGACCAGCCGTCGACCTCGACGTCGTCGAGGAGCTGCCCATCCTTCGTCGGGTTCGACCACGCCCAGCAGTAGCCGGCCACGAGCCGTGCTGTGTGGCCCACATCTGCCCGAGAGCGGATCATGGCGTCGAGTTCCTGCGGCGAGTCGACGATGTCGAACTCGAAGTTGCCGTCTCCGGACCACAAGGCGTTCGCGGTGCGACGGATGCCGAGCGTGTTCTCCAGCCAGCGTACGAAGCCGTCGGACCCACCGCAGCGAAACTCAGATGCGCAGTTCCCGTGACACGGTGCCCCCGTCTTCGATGGGCCTCACCTACAGGATCGCGGTCGGCAGATCCAGTCACCCCGCGGAATCAGCACGACGGCGGGCGAGGGCGTCCTCGACACGGGTGGCCGCGGTCATGACGTCCTCGTGTTCCCAGATTCGGACGACGAGCCACCCTTCCGCTCTGAGGGACTGGTCGGTCCGTTGGTCGCGGGCGATGTTCGCCGCGATCTTCTCCTGCCACCACTTGGCGTTGGCCTTTGGTGTCGTGCCGTGCTCGGGGCAGCCGTGCCAGAAGCAGCCGTCGATGAACACGGCGACACGCCCTCGGGTGAACAGGATGTCTGCGCGTGTGCGTAACCGGTCGCTCGGGCGCCGATCCACCCGGTAACGGTGGCCCCGGCGGTGGAGCTCGCGTCGGATCGCCAGCTCCACCGTCGTGTCCCTGCGGCCTGTCCGACGCATCCGAGCCGACACCGCGGGTGAGGACGCCTCCGGAGATCGGTCGCTCATGCCGGCTCGTCGACCCTCACTGTGGGAGGTCACGGGACGTGTCACCCGGTCAGCGTATGCTCGCGCCTCGCCGCCGCCGAGAGCCGATGGGAGGACTGTGGACGACGATCTCCAGTTCCTCAGGGCTAACGAGCGACCAGAGTACGAGCGTGGCCGCTCGGCGCTGTCCGTGGTCGACCTGTTCGCAGGTTGCGGGGGACTGACGCTCGGAGTCGCCGAGGCGGCCCGTCGTGCCGGTGTCGCCCTCGAGATTCCGCTTGCGGTCGACTTCGCCGAGGCGCCAACGCGCGTATTCGCCGAGGCGTTCCCCAAAGCATCGGTGATTAAGGGTGGAGTCGAGGAGCGCTTCGATGGCCAGGTCGGCCATCCCCTGACGCCCACCGAACGCGAGACGGCGACCCGGGTGGGGGATCAGTCGAACCAGGGCCTCGATCTCCTCGTTGGTGGCCCACCTTGCCAGGGGCACTCAGACCTCAACAACCACAGCCGTCGCAACGATCCCAGGAACGCGTTCTACGTACGCATGGCACGCGCCGCGGAAGTGCTTTCGCCGCGCGCCGTGATCATCGAGAACGTCCCCACAGTGGTACACGACAGAAGTGGCGTCGTTGAAATTACCCGGTCCGTGCTGAAGGACGCCGGCTACGCAGTGGCCGATGACGTTATCCGGCTCGACGAGCTCGGCGTGCCACAGACGCGACGTCGACACCTGCTTCTCGGCGTCCGCGGAGCTGAGCGAAGTCCGGCCGTTTTGATCGAGCACCTGACGCGCCCGACGGTGGAAGCCCGCAACCTTGCCTGGGCGATCGAGGACCTACTTGCCTGGGAAGGGAGCCGGCCCTTCGACTCCTCTGGGCGAGTGTCCGCGACAAACGAAGATCGGATCGACTACCTCTTCGAACACGACGTCGACGATCTCCCGAACAGCATGCGGCCCCTTTGCCATCAGGGCGAGCACAGCTACGTCTCCATGTACGGGCGACTGTCTTGGGACCGACCGGCGCAGACCATCACCAGCGGCTACGCGTCGATGGGCCAAGGGCGCTACGTGCACCCCTCACGTCGACGGACGCTCACGCCCCACGAAGCGGCTCGGCTCCAGTTCTTCCCCGACTGGTACCCGTTCGATGTCGTCTCGAAGCGGGGCGCCTGGGCGGAGATGATCGGGAACGCCGTTCCACCCAAACTCACCATGGAGCTGACCCGCGCGCTTATCGAGCAGGGCCTCCTGGCGTCGGTTGTCGCTGCCGACGAGTAGGGTCGAGACGCGGTCTGCCGGACCGCGACCAACGGGGCCGTGGCTATGCAGACAGGCACAGGCGAGACGTTCGACGACCTCGACGAGATGGAGGTCACGAACCCGACGATGGCGCTGGAGTTGCTGGCCAAGGACGCGCACCCACTCCAGCAGTATCGCGAGCTCACCCAGAACGCGATCGAGACGATCCTCAGCACGTCGTCGCGGACGGGCACATTTCTTTGGGACGCCGACTGGTCCCACGTCGAGCTCGCAGGCGTCTACCGGCTGGACTGCGTCGACGATGGCCGTGGTATGACCGAGGAGGAGATGCGCGAGCATCTGAACACGCTGTTCTCGTCCGGTCGTGAGCAGGGCGTCGCAGACAACTTCGGCGTTGGCGGCAAGGTGACCGCCGGCGCGCGCAACCCCGCGGGGGTGGCGTGCTTCTCGTGGACTCCAGAGGAGAGCGGCCTTCACTGCCTCTTCCGTCGGGCCGGTGGCCCTGGAAGCCGCTACGGGCTGCACCGCAAGACGCTGCCGGACGGCACGAACCGAGGCCACACTGCCGCCTTGTTCCAGTCAGAGCTCTACGATCTCGTCGACCAGCAGCGCCATCGGCTGCAGATGCAGGGCTTCGGCATCCTCTATGCAGCCAAGCGCGTGGTCGTCTACATCGAGCCGACGGTCGAAGGTGCCACGGCCAACACGGCTCGGAGTTCTCTCACCATCCGCGGCAACGAGCTGCCGTGGGAGTCGTGGGGTAAGCAGTTCGGGATCCGGCTCCCTAGGGAGATCCGTGAGCTCGAACGAGAGGTGCGCGATGCCACGGCTGAGCGTGACCACGCCAGATCCCTCCAGGAGCGATTGCGTCGCTACAAGCACCTGTGGAAGGTGACCAGCTGGCGCGCGAACCAGGCGGGACCCGACCGCGCGACCGGCGGGGCGCCGAGCGGCGCGAGTCGTCAGCACGAAAACGCCAACGACCGGGCAGAGGCCGTAGTCGGCGACCGCCCCCCGCAGCCTCTCGGTGCAGATGCGCCTAGAGGCCGTGGGACGACGCGCAACGACTACCTCTCCCTGCTCCAGGACGACGGGCAGCCGGCGGAGCGCATCAACCCGCGTCGTGAGATTCCGACGGTCGACTGGGTCGACTTCGAGGAGGACGACGATCGACCTCATGACCGAGCTGCCGAGTACGTCCGTGCGCAGAACGTCATCTTCGCCCACACCCGGTTTCGCGTCTTCACAGACATGATCAACCAGTTCACCGAGGAACTCGGTGGGATGCATGACGACGCCCCTGCCGAGATCCGGGACGCCGTCCGCGAGTGGTACGAGCAGGTGCTCGTGGAGGCCGTTCTCCGGTCATGGAGCTTCGAGCACGAGGCGCCGTGGCAGAGGCAGGAGTACGACCGGTCTGACCTCGCCCGAAGCCCTGACGCTCGCCGTCCTGCCGTTCACCTTCGTTCACGAGAAGATCAAGGGCAGCGTGCGCACCCGTCTCAGCGCGCTGGCCGGATCCGTCTCTGCATAAGGTCCATAGCCGCCTGTCGCGGCTCGAAAGGGGGCTTCGATGGTGCATCCGCAGGTGGTCGAGCTGTGGACCGTCTCCGACTGGAACAAGCACCTCTTCGATGCTGAGTTCACCGGCTCAGAAATGCCCGTCACCTATCTGGACGCGCATCCGGTAGGGCTGACCGAATTGCTGTCCTGGCCGTCTACCGAGGGCATGTCACGACAAGCGGCCGCGATGCTCGTCGATGCGCACCGTCCGGTCGTCGTCCGCGCGGCCGGCTCGGCGGTTTCAGCCGCCCTGCGGACCTGTCGGGATCGAGTATGGCGTGCCCAGGATTCGCGGCCGCCGCCCTTCTTCAGCCTGCTATGGACGACGTGTCTCGTCGCATGGGGCCATCCCGACGTCGCGCAAGGGGACTTCGCAGAGCGGTGGAAGCGCCTCTTTGGCCTGGAGGGTGGTGGGGTACAGCCAGCTACTGGCCAGGAGGACCTCGCTATGGGGGGAGACCTCCTCCGCCGTCGTGTCGAGAAGGTAGAGATCCGCGACCTGTGGGAGCTGACCGCGAGATGGCTCGCATACAGCCCCGACCACAGGGATCTGGTCCTTCCCGAGCCTCCTCCCGACCGCGAGCGTCACGTCGGCACGAGTTATGCACTGAGTCAGCCAGATCTACGTGATCGCCGGTGGTTGGCACGTGCAGTCACTGATCTCGATGTCGCTGGGTACGACCCCCCGCCCGGCCCAGTCCTCCGCGGACTGGTTGATCGGGGACGCGAGACGGTGGTCTCCGAGGAGTTCCTCGGTCAGCTTCAGCGACTGTGTGCTGTGCAGCGCTCGGGTGGGCAGCTTCACGGCGATCCGATTTGGGCGGCGATCCGACGGGAGTGCATCGATCCGGTGACGAGCGCGGGAGGCGTGATACCGATATCGCGACTCACAGCAGTGCTCGAGGAGTACGTTCACGGGGACCTTGGCCTCCTGACCTGGCGGGCGGACGACCAGCCGCCCCGCGCGCCGCAAGGTACGGCCTGGCGTCACGACGCAAGGACCGAGGCGTACGTGCTCGACGGCCCGGACGAGGGTGGGCAACTCTGGGCATTTCTCGAGCGGCCGTGGACTCATCCACGTACAGGGCTTGCCCGCCTTGTGCGAGAGGGGCTCGTTTGCTTCGCGCGTGACGAGCGAGCCAGGCTTAGTGTCGTGACCGGCGCTGAGGTGGCCAACGCGGAAGTGGCCCTAACATCTGAAGATCTGGTCGAACCGCTTCGGGACTGGGCCGGCGGCAGTGTGGAACCGACGTCCGCGACCGGCTGGGTTCTGCTTCGAGGCGCGGACCTTCGGTCCGTGGAGGAGCGGCAACTTCCCGAAGGTCTTGACGCCGCTCGTCAACTCGTGAGAACGACGGCTCCACCGACGGCGCGCTGGGTCGGCGGCGTTCGGGTGGGTCGCGGTGCCTACTTCAGGCATCGCGACCTGTTACCGACCGTTTCCGCTCCCGGCGCTCGGGTGGTCATCGATGAGACGAGTCGAATGCCGCTTCTCGAAGACGCTGGGCGGTGGGCGTTCGACGCTGTGGCCCCTCCGACTGGCCTGCACGTGAGAGTTATGTGGCAGGATGATGACGGGTGGCCAGACATCGTTCTCCGTGCCCGCTTCGAGGACACCGCGGTGCACCCACCAAGGGATTTCGTGTCCTCCGACCACGAGCTCGTAGGGCCAGAAATCCCACCGATCTTGGACAGAGAGGTGGGGTTGCACACACGGGCGGGCCGCCTGCTTTGTGTCGCCAACAGCTCGGCCACCGCACGACGGGCTGGGACAGTCGTGGGCGCTGTGGACGCCGCGCCCTCTGACGCTGTCATGACTCATCACGGCCACCCCGACCGCTTCCTCCTGTCGGTTCTTCATGATCCTTGTCCTGAAGTGATCGGGAAGGTTCCCGACGCCTCCGCAAGGCGCAGATGGCGCAGGGATGTCAAGGGGGTGGCAGACGGGCGAAACGTGGCCGTCCACGAGAGACAGCTGCTTCGGCGTGATCATCCTGCCCTCGTGACACTGCGCCGAGCAGCTGACAGTGAGTTTGCCACCGTTGCTCTCGATCAAGCCGATGCCCGAGTCTTGTTGAGCCAGTTCCAGCGCGCCTACGCCGAGCCCACGTTTCACCGCGTAGCTGACGAACTCCTCGCCGTCTTGTGCATCGACATGGGTCGACGGATGGTCAGTCGCAGGGACTACTTCGACACCCTCTCGCAGTTGACGACCGCTCATGATCGAATCACGACGTCGAAGCTCTTCTCGCTGTTGCGTGCCGGCGCTGAGTCCGGCAGGTTCGAGTTGGCTCGCCACCGTGCTCGACCCAGCGTGAACCTCGTCGGAGTCAGGCCACGGTTGCGATGGGCCCGCCTGGCTTCTCTGCCTCCTCCGAGGAAGGGAGTGTTCGAAGGGGCACTCGTCGGGCTCGTTGAGTCGGCGACAGCGCGGGAGATCGCCGATGAGCTCAGACGCTTCGCGGATACACGCTGGCTGACGTCGACCGCCCTTCCGCAGGAGTCTGGATCGACCGACCGACTGATCGCCCCTGTGCTGAAGGTGATGACCGACAGCCCGAACCGGGCGAATGAAGTCGCGGAACAGCATCTCGGCGGACGGCTCGGCGACCCCGGCGTCTTGCCGGGCATCTCCGAAGCGGCAGCGGTCGAAGCCACAGTGACCCAACGCCCAGGAGGCTTTGCCGTCGCCGACTCCTATCTGTTCATCGAGGGTGGACCACGACACGTCCACGGCCGCGTCGACACGGATGGGGTAGTCGTCGAACGACTCGAGGCCGCCACACGCAGCGATGTCTATGCAGTGGTCGCCGATCGTGAAGTCGTCTATACGAGCCCTGACCGTGATTGGGCGGCTGTCCGTGCATCAGAACTCGCTGGCTCACCTTTGTTCGGACGATGTCGCCACGGGGTCCTTCGATCGAGGTCGGAGCTGTTCCCGAGACTGCCGATGCCCATCGGTCGGGCCCTGCTGACGCACGGTTTCGGTCTCGCGTCGAGCACGTTCGACGAGACCGGTCGCCTCGCCTCGGTCACCTATCCGTTTGGTCGGGGCGCGTCCGCGCTCGACCGCCTGCCATCAGCTTGGGCCCACCCAGAGGAGTGCTCGTGCATGATCCTGTAGGAGCCTTCACCGACCTCCGTGATCACTACATCGCCTACCTCGACACCGCGTTCCGGATCGATGATCGGGAATTGGCCGAGGAGCGCCGGCGACTACTGCGGTCACCCGGCGAGCTTGCCACCGACCCCTACCTCGAGCTCGTACCCCGGTATGGCCCAGCACTCGACGTAGACGGAGCGCCGATCACCCTCGAACGTCTCATCGAGGATGATGATCCCACGAACCCGTTGGACTCACTAGTTCCGGAAACACGCCGCGCCTTCGTCCAAGTTGTGCTAGCGGGCTTGTTCGAGCCCGTACGCAGCGAGGTCGGCGCGGCCATGACCGACGAGGAGGGGGAACGACGGTCGTCGTTTCCCCCGTACGCCCACCAACTGGAGATGCTGCGCCTTGGGCTCGGGGAGGGAACGCCAGGCATCGTCACTTCCGGGACTGGTTCGGGTAAGACCGAGTCGTTCTTGCTGCCGATCCTCGCGAGGATCGTTGCTGAGGCGGTCTCGTGGGGGACACCGGATGACGGCTATCTCCGCCGACCGTGGTGGCGCGATGACGAAGGCCGACCGTACGGTCGCGTCAAGAACGGCCAAGTCCGCCACCGCTGGGGGGACCTCCCGGCCGAACGACGCGTCGGCAAGAACCACCCGACGGCAACCCCCCACAGCGATGTACGAGCGGGTGAGAGCCCCGCGCGTCCTCGGGCTGTTCGAGCCCTCGTGATCTACCCGATGAACGCGCTGGTCGAGGACCAGCTGGTCAGGCTGCGCAAGGCCTTGGACTCGGCCGACGCTCGTGAGGTCATGGACCAGCACCTCAACGGCAACCGGATCTTCTTCGGCCGCTACACAAGTAAGACCCCAGTGACGGGCCACCGGGTACATCCCGGCCTCGCCTCGCTAGACCGAGTCGCCGACGACGATGCTCTCAGCGACTTCGTCGGTCGCCAGAGCCGGCGACAGCAGCAGCTGCTCGACGCGATGCTCGAGCTCGAACTGACCCAGAAGCAGGTACGACTGCGCGCGCTGCAGCGTCGCAACCTCCGCCGGCTCGCCGTCCGCCTGCGCACGGAGTCGGAGCCCGATCTTCCGACCCTCGTCGCGTCGACCGGACACCTGGACTTCGAAGCGCTACAGGCTTTGCTCGACCGTCACGGCGTGCGGGACGACGACATGCGCCCAGCTCTCGAGGCGATAGCTCCTGCCCCTCACGAGCCTCCGCCGGCCGACAGTGACGACGAGGAGGCTTTCGACTTCCAGAGTATCGATGGCGCCGAACTCACCTCGCGCTGGGACATGCAGGTGGCCCCGCCAGACATCCTGATCACGAACGTGTCGATGCTCAGTGCAATGCTGAACCGTGAGGTCGAGGATCCGATCTTCGACCTCACTCGCGAGTGGCTGCTGGAAAACGACGACGCCTACTTTCACCTCGTCTTGGATGAGCTGCATCTGCACCGAGGATCGGGCGGCACCGAAGTGAGCTATCTACTGCGGCTGTTGGTGCATCGGCTCGGGCTCGATCACCCCGATCATCGGCACAAGCTAAAGATCCTCGCGTCGAGTGCATCCTTGCCCACGGACGGCGACCGCGGAGCCGAGTCTCGGAACTATCTAGAGGAGATGTTCGGTTCGCTCGGACTGCAGGGAGACGATTGGCTCGACCACGTGGTCAGCGGCCACCCCGTGCCCTGGTCTCCCCCAGGGGTGGCACCACCGCTGAGTCCTGATCCCTTCGAAGCTCTTGCGACACGCCTCGAAGAAGTTGATGCGGGGGACGGGTCCGCGGCTTGGGCAGATCAACAGGTCGACTTACTGGACGACCCAGTCCTTATACAGGCAGTCGAGCACCTGACTGGCGGACGGCACGATCTCGCGGCCGCCACTCGAGAGGCCGGGCTGCACCTGGCTGCGGCAGGCCCGGCGGCGGCGGGCCGTGCCGTGGCGCTTGCCGAAGTCGCAGGCGAACTCTTCGGCGCGGATTCGCCCCGCGCACTACGGGGTCTGGCTGCCGTCCGCGGCCTCGGCGATCGATGCAGTATCTCGGAAGCGCCCTCCTTTCGACTGCATACCTTCTTCCGCAGCCCGGAGGGCCTCTTCGCGCCAGTGGATCCCCGTCGTCCCAGCGGTGTCGGCGAACTATCGCTCGCGGGCGGTACCGATGCCGTCATCGACGGGTCGTCGCGGCGCCAATTCGAGCTGCTCTACTGCGAGGCCTGCGGGGAGACGCTCTTCGGCGGCAACACGCCGGCCGCCCAGCCAGCCCGGGGCGTGATCACGGAGCTGATGCCTCACCAAACCGAGATCGAACAGTTACCCGATGCGAGTGGTTCAACTGACTTCGAGGGACAGAGCGCCGCCACCTTCGGAGTGTTCTGGCACTCGGCACCGACCGGCACCTCGCCCGAGACGCGCAACCAGCGCGGTGTGCCGGGGTGGAACTGGGAGTGGATTCCGGCTCTCCTGGACGGGGGCTCGGGCGTCGTCCTCAACTGGGACGGCCATTCCGCTCCGCAACCCGGGCAGCTCAGCGGCTACTTCCTGCACTTCAGCGGAGACGGAGGTCATCGCACGGACGCGGGCTCACATGTGCCGCATGTGTGCCCGCGCTGCGGAACCGACTATGGCCCGCGCCCTGCCAAGTACCGACAGAGCTCTATTAGGAACTTCCGTGCCGGCTTCGGGAAGACGACACAGCTGTTCGCTACCGAGACCTTCGCGATCGGCCCGCGACAGGGGTCGGGAGTCCGATCGAAACTCATCAGCTTCAGCGATAGCCGGCAGGACGCTGCCCGCGCAGCCCTATCGATTGAAAGCCTGCACCATCAGGATCTCCGACGGCAGGTCCTCTACGGAGCGGCCATCCGTGAATTGACGTCTGCTCGTGAGCGCCTTGCTGAGCTCGAGGCGCAAGCGCAGGACCTGACGGCGCGTCTCGGGAGCACCTCTGCGGCCAGCGATCCCGACTACCGGGTCAACCTGGAGGATCGACTCGCCAGCGTGACCCGCGATATCGCTGCCGCGCAAAGGGGGGTCGTCTCGGTGCAGACGCTGATAGGAGACGCGGACAGGCCCGGCCCACTCGTGACCGAGGTGGCACGGACGGGGACGAATCCGTTTGACGAGGTAGCACGACGGCGGGTCCCGGTCGGCCAGGGAGCGGACGTCAGACGAATCGACTGGACCGAACTGTTGAGTCTGCGAGGGGAGGAGGTCATCTGGAAGGAGCGAACCCCACTGACAGTTGAAGATACGCGCCGCGCTCGCGCCGAGATCCTTGCGAGAACGCTCGAAGTCTCGACCGATGTGCTGTTCTCCAAGACCTACTACGCGATCGAAGAAACCGGATTGGCGTACGTGGGTCTTGCCCCCACTGACGTTAATGAACTCGACCCCGCAGAGCAACAACGGGCTGCGGCCGTCATCAGGATACTTGCCGACGCCTACCGCTACGACCCTTCCCCATTCCATCGCGATACCAACGACTGGACGAGCATTCAGAACCGCACACAGTTGGCCGAAGTGGCCTCGTTCCGTCGTCTCGGCAAGCGTGGGCTCGATCTCGAGGACCTGATACCAGACCTTGAGCGCCTCGACGGCGCGGGCCACCGTGGGTTTCTCGACGTACGGCGACTTGCGCTGTATCTGGTCGATGACGATGCCACCTCCCTTCGGTGTCGGAACTGCTCGCGCGTGCACCTACACCGTGGGATCGGGGTCTGCACGCGCTGTGCGGTTCGCTTCGACCAGGGGAGCGAAGTTGACGTCAGTGAGGTGAGACGGGGTTTCCTCACTCGACGGGCGATCCGCTCGGGCGCGGACCCCGTCTTCCGCCTGCATGCCGAGGAGCTGACGGGACAGACTCACGACCCTGGGAGTCGCCAGCAGAGCTTCCGCGGGGTTCAGGTTCCGGACGTGCAGCACAACGGAGAGGTCGATGACGACACCAACGGCTGGAGTGGCGACATCCTCGACTTCACGACCCGTGACCGAGACCCGCTGGTATCACGCCGCGACGAGATCGACTTGCTCACGGTTACGACGACGATGGAGGTGGGAATCGACATCGGCAGCCTGTCGAGCATCCTTCAAGCCAACATGCCGCCACAGCGTTTCAACTACCAACAGCGCGTCGGACGGGCCGGACGGCGCGGGCAGGCGTTCTCGCTCGCAGTGACGATCTGCCGAAGCAAGAGCCACGACCTGCACTACTTCAACGACCCCGCCAGCATCACCGGCGACCCGCCACCGGTTCCCTTCCTCACGAAGCGGCTGCCACAGATCGCCCGGCGCATTGCGTGGAAGGGAACGCTGCGGTGGCTCTTCGCGGCTTACCGACGGCGAGTGCGGGCCAGTGCTCCACTCCCGTTTCCGGCGGACTTCGGCGCAGCACCCGACATCCATGGTGAGTTTCTGCCAGCGTCCTTCCTTGTCGATGACGGTTTCGCCTACTGGCGGGACGATTTCACGGAGTGGCTGACCAGCGACCCGACAGCTGTCGATGCGCTGGCAGCGGGGGAGCGCCTGGTGGAGTTCCTGCACGCCGACGACAACGCAGAAGTACGCCGTGCGCAGGCGCCCACGCGTGGAGAACTCCTTGCTCACTTCGGCGCGGCCGCAGGGGTGGGCCCGGAAGGACTTGGTGAGGCCCTGGCCGAGCTCGGATATCTGCCCATGTACGGGATGCCGACCCGCGTCCGCTCCCTGTATTACGACCTCGACAGCCGCGGCGGACGCGAGGAGTGGATGACGATCGATCGTGACCTCGATATCGCGATCTACGAATTCGCGCCAGGTGCAAGCGTCGTCGTCGACAAGCGGCTGCACAGCTCCGTGGGTCTGACTCCGCCGCTGCTTCCGCCGTTCCACAGGCGTCCCGGCGAGGACTTCCGTCGAGTCCCGCTGGGACGAAAGGGTGAGCGGCCATACATCACTGAGGAGTTCGAGGTCACCCAATGCCCAGTCTGTTACGCGTGGGAGCGGCTGGACGGGACCGACGAGGACAAGAACTGTGGTGGGTGTGAGTCGACTCTCCCCACCTCCGGTTCGGGGGTCCACCATGTCGTGGTCCCTGCGGCGTTCCGGACGGACTTCTTGCCGACGGACGAGGAGGAGTCGAGCGGTGGGCGCCGTCACCGCTCCGTGCAGGCCGAAGGGGCAGCCCTGGACGACTGGCGAACTGAAGGCCTGGGCGACGGACGGCAACTCCGGTTACAGCGTTCCTCAGAAGCCCGGACCTTTCGGGTCAACAGGGGGCCAACCTGGGACGACGGCACGGGTTTCCGGATGACTGTCGGCACGACCGACGTGCCGCGACGGTCCCGTCCACGGCTCGAGCACCAAGCGGTGGACCCGGAGAATGACCAAGTCCCCGTGACCCCGACTGGAGGAGGTCTCCCTCTCGCGTGGCTCGGTGCGCCCAAGACGACGTCGTCATTGTTCGTGAGCGTTGCCGAAGGGTCGAGGCGCAACCCCCTGGCGTGGTCCCGGCTCGTACCGGCGCAAAGAGATTCCGAAATTATCCAGAGCCGCGAGCTCGCGCCCAGTCGCGCCAAGAGTTGGGCAGGGCTGCGGGCTGCAGCGATCTCGGCGACATCCGCACTCGCATCGGCCTGTGCCGACCTACTCGATGTGGATCCCGAAGAGTTCGATCAAATCGAACCCAGGCTTTACGGGGCAGAGCGCACGCTGGTTCTACAGATCACCGATGAGCTAATCAACGGTTCAGGTCTGTGTGAGTATCTCACCTCCGTGGGAGCAGACGGCACGAGCCCTCTCACTGCACTGATGCGTCGGCTGCTCGACGACGACGACTCCTTTCCACGCGCGGACTGGACGAGCGCGCATCATGCGAACCGCTGCCGGTCCTCATGCTACGACTGCATGCGCCGGTACGGGAACCAGGCAAGTCACGCCTTGCTCGACTGGCGTCTCGCTCTTCAGTTGCTGCGGGCGATGGTCGATCCGCGCTACTCGTGTGGTCTGCTCGACGACCACGGGAACGGCTTGGTGGAAGACCAGTCGTGGCTCATGTCGGCGCACGAGGCTACGAGGGCGATGGCGTCGACATTTCGCATGGAGTCGATCGCCGTCGGCGGTCGCGGCATGGCACCATTGCCGGCGTTCCGTCTTGGCCCCAACCGAGGGCCCTGGGTCGTAGTTCGCCATCCGATCTGGGACACTGAGGACGGCGCTGTCGGGTGGCTAGCTGAGGCGGAGGACGAGTTGATCTTCGACCACAGCGCAGACCAACCAGTGCTCTTCGTCGACTCGTTCAACGTGGCCCGTCGGCCGGGGGAGGTCCGGGGCTGGCTCCTCCAGCAGAGG
>Ga0207421_10005377_pt1 | contig 14346 bp, 13 predicted proteins | sample SodLakKL_010_SED_4_FD_187542 | JGI IMG/M metagenome (GOLD analysis project Ga0207421, IMG submission 187542) | Alkaline sediment microbial communities from Lake Tanatar, Kulunda Steppe, Russia - 8KL_010_SED (SPAdes) (version 2) | ecosystem: Environmental > Aquatic > Non-marine Saline and...
AGGATAAGGGCCCGCAGGGGGTCGATGCCAAAGAGCAGACTGGCTGTAAGGCCCACGGTACCTCCCAGTATAACGCCTCTGAATATTGGTATGTTCATAACTGCTTCCTCATTATTGTTTTGAAGGCGTAGCTGATAAAAGATGTGACTGCAAAATGTCATTTTTGCAGTCACAGACGTCAGAGATCAGACGCCAGAGATCAGTAAAATCAAAGAGTTATGTTGATTGTTGGTTTCTGAATTTTTTATTCCCCGACTTTTTGCAGATGCATCATACATAAAATGCATATATCCTCTGAAAAACAACAGGTCAAACCTTATGCATGCGGGAAAAAAAGAGTTACGGGCCGAGATGCTCAGGCAAAGAAGTTCCCTGGACCCCGGGGAGGTAAATGCCAAAAGCTCTGCTGTCATGGAAAGCTTTCTCTCTACCGGGAAGCTCATGCAGCACACCTGTTTTCTGGTCTACCTGCCCATCAAAAACGAGGTGGACACCAGACCATTGTTGCAGGAACTGCTGCATCAGGGCCGTGAAGTGTATGCCCCTTACTGTGATTCGGCCCAGCCCGGGAGGATGGAATTTTACCGGGTACGGGAGCTTGGCTGCCTGCAGCCGGGGTTTTGCAATATTTACGAGCCGGAGCCGAAACAGGAGAATATTTTTCAGAACCATGCCCCCTCTGTGGCGGTGGTACCCGGCGTGGCCTTTGACGAATCCGGATACCGCCTGGGCTTCGGCCAGGGTTTCTATGACCGCTATTTCAGCCTGCTGCCAGGACCAAAGCCTCTGCTAGCGGGGTTTGCATACGATTTCCAGGTGGTGCAAAAGCTGCCGGCGGATCCCTGGGATATACCCATGCATTTTATATTTACCGAAACAAGGACCATTGAAGTTTTTACCCAAAGTGAGTCAAACTGAAAATGGGTAAAAATTGCGGAAACCTGTGTGCGGAAACCTGTGTACTGGAGTGCAACCATGAATAGTCCGCAGTATATAAGCTTTTCTTTTCCCGGCCTGGAAAAAGTGACCTGTATCTTCGGAACCAGGCTGGGGGGAATGAGTTCGGGAAGTTTCGGTCAGGGCAATATTTCCCTGGATGTGGGGGATGAGCCTGAAAGGGCCGGGGCCAACCGCAGGGCTCTCAAAGATGAACTGAAACTCTCCGGGTGGGTGGAACTGAGGCAGTTACATGGCACGCTGGTTCATTTTGACCCTGATGAAGACTGCCTGGAGGGAGCGGCGCGGGAAGGCGACGGTCTTGGACTGTCCCAGCGGGGCAGGGGTGCTGTGATCAAGACCGCTGACTGCCAGCCGGTCATGCTTGCACATAAGTCCCAGGAATACATCCTGGCCCTGCACTGCGGCTGGCGGGGCAACCGGGCCGGATTTCCTGAAACCGCCGCAAAAGAGTTCTGTAAATACTACAATCTCAGTCTAACAGACCTGATGGCAGTGCGCGGCCCCTCCCTGGGACCATGCTGTGCAAGATTTGATATATTCGAGGAACATTGGAGTCCGGAATTTGCCGGGTATTATCACCAGGAGCAAAAAACAATGGACCTGTGGTCCCTGACCCGGGACCAGCTCCTGCAGGCTGGTCTGCTGCCGCAGAATATTTTTTCCCTGGATATGTGCACAATGTGCCGGGAAGAGCTCTTTTTCTCCTATCGCCGTGGGAAAAAATGCGGAAGGCAGGCAGCTGTAATTTATATGATGCAGTGCTAATCCACATTGCGGAATATACGCTGCCAGGGTATTTCCAGTTCCAGGCTGTGCAGGGGCAGGGGGTGTTCCGGGGGGATGTCCAGGAGTTCCCAGGTGTCCTGCTGGGTGCGGCGGTAGAGTTCGATGCTTTTGCGCTCCGGGTCAATGAGTAAGAATTCCTGTAGCGAGGGCAGTTTTCGATAATAAGCCGCTTTGTCTCCCCGGTCAAAGGCTGCGGTGGATTCGGACAGAACCTCGGCCACCACAACAGGGGAGCTCATGAAATGTTCAGCCTTGTGATCCGCTGGATCACAGGTAACCAGGACATCTGGATAAAAGTAGATTTCTTCCTTTTTTATTTCCAGCTTCATGTCCGCCATGTATACCCGGCAGGGCGAGCCCTCCAGGGATCGGTCAAGTTCTGCGAACAGATTGCCGGAGACTGTTACATGCCGCCGGGACGCCCCGCCCATGGCAAAGACTTCACCGTGAATGAACTGGTATTTTTCCATCTGGGCCGGTTCCCACTCCAGGTATTCTGCAGCCGTCATGGTCTGTACGGGTTGAGCTTCTCCCATATCAATCTCCTTAAATAAATTTGCCAGGTCGGTATCCTGGCTGATATACGAACCATGGCCGGCGGGTCAATGTGCTGGAATATTGTATTTTAATTTATCATGAATCTCTGCAAAAAAGAAGGAAAAAATGAGCAGTAAGGGGATAATTTTTGATCTGGACGGTACACTTCTAAATACCCTGCAGGATCTGGCGGATACTGTGAACAGTGTACTTGGCAGCAGGGGATGGCCACAGCACCCGGTGGACGCTTATCGCCTTTTTGTGGGCGACGGGCTGACCATGCTCATCAGGCGGGCTGTACCTGAGGCTGTTCAGGACCAGGTGCTCCTCAATGAATGCATCCAGGCGGCCCGTGAGGAGTATTCCAGGCGCTGGGCCAATAAGACCGCCCCGTACCCAGGGGTGCTTCATACCCTGGATGCTCTGGACCGCAAAGGGGTGCCCATGGCTGTTCTGTCCAACAAGCCCCATGAGGCCACTGTGCATACAGTGGGACACTTTTTTCCGGACGGGTATTTTCAGGTGGTGCAGGGAGCCCTGCCCAATGGGGCTGTCAAGCCTGACCCTGAACCGGCTCTGGAGGTGGCTGCCAGAATGGGCCTGAAGCCGCACCAGGTATATTTCCTGGGGGATTCCAACGTGGACATGTTTACAGCCAACAGCGCCGGAATGATTGCTCTTGGGGCGGCCTGGGGCTTCCGGGGCACGGAGGAACTGTTGAAGGCCGGAGCACATTATATCCTGGAGAATCCAAAGGAGATTCCGGGGTATTTTTGACGGCAGCTTTCAGTCCGTACTGATATTATAGGTCTTGAGTTTGCGGTACAGGTAGCTTCTCTCCAGGCCTATGGCCTCGGCCAGTCTGGACACGTTGCCTTCATGTTCTTTCAGTTTCTGATCCAGGAACCTGGCTTCAAACATGGACCTGGCCTGTTTGAAGTCGTGGGGCATGGTCTCCTGCATTTCGGGGACGCTTTCCTCCTGATCCTGACCCGAGACTGCAGCGTCTTTGATTTCCGCCGGGAGCATGGAAGCACTGATTACTCTGCCCTGATGCAATATATACATCCTTTCAACAAAGTTTTTTAGTTCCCGTACATTTCCCGGCCAGGGGTGTTTCTGCAGTATTCTTATGGCATCAGGGCTGAAGCTCAGGGGCTTGAAATTGTGCTCCTGGCTGAGTTGAGAGGTGAATTCCTCCAGGAGGTGCGGGATATCTTCTTTTCTGTACCGCAAGGGCGGCAGGCTCAGGGGAAAGACGTTCAACCTGTAAAAAAGGTCCTCCCGGAAGTTGCCCTTTTTCATCTCCTGCTGCAGGTTTTTGTTGGTGGCGGCGATGACCCGGACGTTGACGTTTATGGTCTTGTGTCCGCCGACGCGCTCAAAGCTCTGTTCCTGAAGGATGCGCAGTATTTTGGCCTGGGTCTTGAGGCTCATGTCTCCAATTTCATCCAGAAACAGGGTGCCACCGTCAGCCAGTTCAAACTTGCCCTGCTTGGAAGTGGAGGCCCCGGTGAAGGAGCCTTTTTCATGGCCGAAGAGTTCCGACTCGATGAGTTCTTCCGGGATGGCCGCACAGTTGACTGCAATGAGGGGATGATCGGCCCTGTTGCTATTGATGTGCAGGGATCTGGCAACAATTTCCTTTCCAGTACCGTTCTCGCCGGTAATTAGCACCCAGGCCTCGGTGGGAGCCACCTGTTCAATATTGCGCCGCAGTTCCCTTATATGTGCCGACTCACCGGTGATTCTATGTACTTCAGAGGATTTGCTGCTCAGGCGCAGCTTGCGGTTCTCCCGCCTGAGCCTGGAAAACTCCAGGGCCTTTTCCGAGGTAATAAGCACCTTCTCCAGAGACAGAGGCTTTTCTATGAAGTCAAAGGCGCCGCTCTTGATGGCCTGGACAGCGGTCTGGATATTGCCGTGACCTGAGATCATGACCACCGGCAGGTTGGGATGGCTTTCCCTGAGGCGGTTTAATACCTCCAGGCCGTCCATGCCCGGCAGCCAGATGTCCAGGAGGACCAGATCCACGCCCGGGCTCAAAAGTCCAAGTCCCTGCTCGCCGCTCTCGGCTTCAAGGATCTGATAATTTTCGTCTTCCAGAATCCCCCGCAGGGAAAGCCTGATGTCTTCTTCATCATCGATTATCAAAATTTTTCCGGACATATAAAAACGCGGGGTTCAGGTTTATGCATGAAAATCACTTGCCGTTTACTTACCATTTTGTCTCTTTTACCTTTTTTTGCTGCTGCTGTCATCTTTTTTCGGCTTATTATTCTGTCGCCTGCTTTTGCAGGTATGCGAGCAGGTTGTTTTTGAGAGAGTGCATACGCCTGTTTTGGGGAAGCATGGCAAAAATGGAATCCAGATAGCCTTTTTCAAGTACCCGGCGGCAGGAATAAGCATAGTTGAGGTCGTATATCCAGGAGGACATGAGCAGCAGAAAGTCGTTCTTATAGCGCATTCTGTTATAGTCGGCCAGGCTGCCGGACCTTACCTGCTCCAGTATTTCCGGGCTTACCCCGTTGCCTTCCTCAAGCTCCAGGGTAACGATGCTGCTGTCCTTTGAATCCCGGGAGATGTGAAATAAAATAACCGGATAAATATCCAGCTTGTCCGCGTCACGAACTGCACCGGCCACTGCCCGGACGCCGGGGTTCAGGGCGCGGGACAGGCGTTTTCTGTTGTGATAGAGTACAGCCAGAAGCACGCACCTTTCATCAGGTGCAGAAAGATCTTTTAAAACCTTTTCCTGATGCAGGATCTTTGTACTTAACAGAGCGTGGTTGATGGATTTATTGTCGTTGAATGTCTGGTACTGCCTGTACTGCTCAAAGCGGCCCAGGTCGTGAAAAAGTCCGGCCAGCGAGGTCAGGAGGCAGGATTTGGAGTCGAAGCCATGATAAGATGCCAGTTCCCGGGCCTGCTCCATTACCCTCAGGCTGTGCTCTTTTTTCAACTCAAAATTGAAATCCTCTGCAGGCGCAGCGTCCATGAAAGTCTGGACATAATTCTGGAAATAATTCAAGTAGGGTTGGATATCCATCTGCCTATTTTGTTCGCGGGTTGCTGATTCATTAAGCCAGGTGATACGCTTTTAAGCTACATGGACTATGAAGACAAGGGGCAGTGCTCATGTGGCACAGCTGACAGAAAACAGTGAGAAGGATGCATATGCAGTGCGTACGAGCAGATACCATATATACCGGCAGGCAGGTTGTTCAGGATGCCTGTCTTGCGTTTGATGATTCCGGTATAGTCGGGGTCTTTCCCGAGGTATACGGGGAAATCATCCGGGAATGCAGGGTCATAACTCCGGCATTTATTGATCCCCACAGCCACATAGGCATGGTCCGGGCCGGCGAACCCAGGGCCGAGGCCGAATCCAACGACAGGCAGGACCCCATCCTGGTCATGGCAGATGCCCTGGATTCGCTGCAGATGGATGACCAGGCCCTGCAGGAGGCTGTGGAAGCGGGTGTTCTTTACTCCTGCATACTGCCGGGAAGCGGCAATATAATCGGCGGCAATAGCGCGATTATTCGAAACTATGCATCGGACAGTACGCGGGCACTTTTGGGCAGGGCCGGACTCAAGGCGGCCCTGGGATATAATCCCATGTCCACAACCTCCTGGAACGGGTCCAGGCCCACCACCAGAATGGGGGCTCTGGCAATGCTGCGCAACAGGCTGGATGAGGTTCTGGTCAAGGAAAAGCGCCGCCAGGTCGCGGACCAAGAAAAGAAAAAGGAGATCGTTCTGTCCGCGGAAGAAGAAACACTGCTTCAGGTCCTGCAGGGAGAACTTGTTTTAAGGGTGCACGTGCATAAGATCGACGACATCGCCGCCCTTCTAAGACTGGTGGACGAATTTTCATTGCGGGTAAGTGTTGAGCATGCCATGGGAGTACACCACGCAGACATCTTCAAAGAACTGGCCAGGCGGGGCATTCCAGTAGTTTATGGGCCAGTGGATGCTTTCGCCTACAAGGTGGAGCTCAAACATGAAAACTGGCGAAATCTGAAGCATCTTCTGGAATCAGGGGTGGAATACGGTCTAATGACCGACCACCCGGTAACTCCTGCCCGGCAGTTGTTCCTGCAGACCCGCTGGTTTCTGCGCCTGGGGCTTTCCAGGCAGGAGGTGGTGGAAATTCTGACCAGGCAGAATGCCGCCCTTCTTGGTCTGCAGGACAGGCTTGGCACCCTGGAAAAGGGCAAATGGGCCTCGTTTGTCTGCTGGGGAGGTGACCCCTTTGATCTGGCCGGATTTCCGGTGGCGGTTTACGGGGAAGGCAGTGTTGTTTATTCCGCTGGAGAGTGACAGGGCGGATTTTTCCCTTACTTAGCTGAACTTGAGCAAAAATTATAAACCGTTAGAGAAAGACAAAGCGCAGGGGCAGATTATGATTGAAGGTACTGTCCGGGATATGCTGAAAATTGCTGGTATTGAGATCAACGGGAAAAATCCCTGGGATATAAAGGTTTATGACCAGCGCTGGTATAAAAGGATATGGAGCGAAAAAAGCCTGGGGCTGGGAGAGTCCTATATGGACGGATGGTGGGACTGCCAGCGTATAGACGAGATGATATACAGGCTATTGTCCAGCGGACTGGAGCGAAAAGTCAGGGGGAATGTCAAGTATTTGCTTAAGTTCTTGCCGGCAGTGATCCTGAACCTTCAGTCCAGGTTTCGTTCCCGGGTAATCGCAGACAGGCACTATGACCTGGGAAATGACCTTTTCTTTTCCTTTCTGGACCCCTATCTGCAGTACAGCTGCGGTTATTTCAGGGATACCAAGGAGCTGGGACGGGCCCAGCAGGCCAAGATAGATCTCATTGCCAGCAAGATCAACCTTGAATCCCGTGACCATGTCCTGGATATTGGCTCCGGATGGGGAGGCCTGGCCCGCTACTTTGCAGAGCATTACGGCTGTCGGGTGACCGGGGTGAATATATCCAGGGAGCAGCTTTCCTACGCCGGGGAATTTTGCCGCGACTTCCCGGTGGACTTTATAGATCAGGATTATCGGGAGATTACCGGCCAATATGACAAAATAGTATCCGTGGGCATGTTCGAGCATGTGGGCATGAAGAATTACCGGACCTTTATGCGGGTGGCCCATGACTGCATGAAGCAAGACGGAATATTTCTTCTGCACACCATCGGCAGCAACAGGTCCAGGAGGGGATGTGATCCCTGGATAAGCAAATATATTTTTCCCAACGGGATGCTGCCCAGCATGGCCCAGATTTCTAAAGCCGCCGAAGGGCTGTTCGTACTGGAGGATGTGCATAACCTGGGCCCGCATTACGACAAGACTCTCATGGCCTGGAACAGGAACTTCCAGGAGGCCTGGCCGCAGCTTGCCGCCGGGAACAGTAGATACGATGAACGCTTCAAGCGTATGTGGGAGTACTATCTCCTGTCCTGCGCCGGAGCATTCAGGGCCAGGTATATCCAGTTGTGGCAGGCGGTATTCTCCAGGCATCTTCCAGGTGACAAACAACCGTTTTGCAGGTATTAACCCTGTCTGGAGTAAATGTTGCGCAAACTTCAAACCGTTAAGGGATTTTTATGTATCTGGAAAGGATAGAGACACCGGGCCTGGCCCAGTTTTCATATATTGTGGGCAGCCAGGGGATGTTTGCCGTTGTGGATCCCAGGCGGGACTGCCAGGTGTACCTGGACATGGTCCGCAGCCAGGGGGGCCGGATAACCCATATTTTCGAGACCCACCGCAACGAGGATTTTGTTGTGGGGTCCAGGGAGCTGTCCGGAATCACCGGAGCCGGGATTTATCACGGAGAAGAACTGGACTTTGCTTACGGCCTGCCCGTCCATGAAGGGGATGAATTCGACCTGGGCCAGGTCAGACTCAGGGTTTTAAAGACCCCCGGCCATACCCTGGAGAGCATCTCTCTGGTAATCTATGACCTGTCTACTGGAAATGCTCCGGTGGGAGTGTTTACCGGGGATGCCCTTTTCATCGGCGGCAGCGGGCGAACTGATTTCTACAAGGGCCAGGAAGAAGAAATGTCCGGCCTGCTTTATGACAGCATTTTTGCCAGGCTGCTGCCCCTGGGAGATCAAACAGTTGTCTATCCGGCTCATGGAGCAGGATCAGTCTGCGGGGCAGGTCTTGCTGAGAGAAATTTTTCCACCCTGGGCTATGAAAGACTGCACAATCCGGATCTGCAGGCAGCAAGCCGGGAGGCTTTCATTGAGGCCAAGCAGGGTGAAGAGCATTATTACCCGCCTTACTTTTCGTTGATGGAAAAGTATAACCTGGACGGTCCACCGGCCATAGTGCCGTTTAGTTCACTACAGCCCATGGATCCGGAAGAGTTCGGCCAGGCTATGCAGGAGGGTATGCTGGCCCTGGATGTGCGCAGCCCCGAGGCCTTTTGCGGAGCTCATATTCCCGGCAGCCTGTCGGTGCCCCTGGATATGCTCCCCAGATATGCCGGCTGGTTTATACCCCCGGACCAGGAGGTGGGCCTCATCGTTGAATCCCGCAGGGATGTGGAGTCTGCCTGGAAATACCTGCTGCGCCTGGGATTCGACCGGGTCAGGGGCTGGCTGGAAGGGGGTCTGCACCAATGGTCTGTGCAGGGCAAGCAGTTCGACCGCATGCCTGTTGTTTTTGCCGGAGATCTGCAGAGAAGGATTGATTCTGGTGAAGTTTTTACCATTCTTGACGTGCGTACTAAAAAAGAGTTCCATAAGGCTCATCTGTCCGGTGCCCAGCATATTTTCCTGGGGGAGCTGCCCCACAGGATGCAGGAAATAGGATCCGGCAGGCCGGTCACCGCATTTTGCGGCAGCGGCAAGAGGGCGGTCATAGCCGCTTCCATTCTGCGGCAACAGGGGATAAAGGAGGTGGAGAACTGCCCGGGTTCCATTCAGGCCTGCTTAAGATCACTTTGCGAGATAGTATCTTCATGATTTTTTATTATTTTGGAGCATGCAAAAATTAGCAGAGGCGCAGTTAAGCAACATGCAGAATTTTCCGGAATATGTATTAAGCCAGGCGGTTATGACCATCAAAGCGGCCAGAATGTGGATTCTGGCCGCGTTTTTCATCTATTGCGCCGCTGCTGTCGTGGCCTGGAGCCATTCCGAGCATTTTGATTTTCTGGAGGTGCAGTTCGGTTCTCTGGTGGAGCAGTTCGAGGGGCTGGGGGCCTGGGAATTTATCCTGCGCATTTTCATACATAATCTCATAGCCAGCTACCTGGCCATGTGCTTCGTGGTCTTTTTCGGGTCGATCCCCCTGGCCCTGGCTGTATTCAACGGACTCATGCTCGGCTGGTTCATCGACTGGATGGATCATTTCTCCAGCCTGGATCTTTTGATCATGCTCGGCCCGCACGGGGTCTTTGAGCTGCCGGCCATGTTCATTGCCTTTGGAGTCGGGATGTGGCGGGGTGTGGGCTTCCGCCTGGGCCAGGAGCACCCGGGATGGCTGGAACGCCTGAAAAGGGTGCATTGCGTCTTTGCAGTCTTTGTGGTGCCTCTGCTTTTTGTGGCCGCTGTCCTTGAAGGCCGCTACCACCTGATGGAGCTCTTGATGTAGATTGTGAGCAGTCATATTCTTTGAGTCTGCTCTTGTTCAAAAAGCGGCAGAAAGATGAAGAAAATTTCAGATCAAATTTGTATGTTTTTTTGGGCTACAGGCTCTTGACCGGACCAGATAAAAGGTACACATTGGATCTGCAACACCAAGTATCCCGGAGGAAGGAATGTGGGAATATACGGACAAGGTTAAAGAATTTTTTTTGAATCCCAAAAACGCCGGCGAAATAAGCGATGCCGATGCCGTGGGCGAGGTGGGGAGTCTGGCCTGCGGGGACGCTTTGAAGCTCTTTTTGAAGGTGGATGATTCGGGAGTCATCCAGGATGCCAGATTCCAGACATTCGGCTGCGCCAGTGCCATAGCCTCCAGTTCTGTCTTGACCGAGCTTTTAAAGGGCAAGACAGTGGACGAGGCATCCAGGATCACCAACAAAGATATTGCCCGGGAACTCGGAGGCCTGCCCAAGGAAAAAATGCACTGCTCGGTAATGGGGCAGCAGGCTTTGGAAGCGGCTCTGAAAAATCTTCGCGGTGAAAAGGATGCCACCCGCGATCTCGAAGGGGAAGTGGTCTGCGAATGTTTCGGAGTCACTGATGAAGAGATAAAAAGGGCCATCCTGGATAATAACCTGACCTCGGTGGAGGATGTCACGCATTACACCAAGGCCGGAGGGGGGTGTACAGATTGTCACGGGGACATAGAAAAGCTTTTGGACCAGGTGCGTTCAAAAACTCTTACCCCGGTAGAACCGGTGCGCGAAGAAAGGCCCATGACCAATATCAAGCGCATGCAGCTGGTGACCAAGGTTGTGGACGAGGAGATCCGGCCCAGTCTGCACAAGGACGGTGGAGATATTGAGCTGGTGGATATTGACGGACCAAAGGTCATGGTGTCCTTTCGTGGAGCCTGCGCCGGATGCCCTTCCAGTCATCTCACGGCCAAGGAAGTGGTGGAAAAGAAGCTCAAGGAGCGCGTTGATTCACAGATCTGGGTGGAAGAGGTGCGGTCGTGACAGTCAGTTATCTGGATAATAACGCCACCACCAGGGTGGCCCCGGAAGTCCTGGAAGAGATGCTGCCCTTCATGGATACCCTGTATGGCAATCCCTCCAGCATGCATACCTTCGGAGGCCAGGTACAAAAGCATCTTGCCCTGGCCAGGGAACGTACAGCTCAAGCCCTGGACTGTTCCCCGGAGGAGATCATTTTTACCTCCGGCGGCACCGAGGGGGACAATGCGGCTATCTTTGCCGCGGTGAACTCCCAGCCGGACAAACGCCACATAATTACCACCCGGGTGGAGCATCCGGCGGTGCTGAACACCTGCAAGCATCTCGAAGGCAAAGGGTACGAGGTGACTTATCTGCCTGTGGACGACTACGGCCGGTTGAGCATGGATCAGCTTCGGGAGAGCCTGCGTCCGGATACCGCCCTGGTGTCGATAATGTATGCCAATAATGAGACAGGCAATGTCTACCCGGTGCAGGCCATGGCCGAAATGGCCAAGGAGAGGGGAGCACTTTTCCATACCGACGCGGTACAGGCCATTGGCAAATTTGACCTGTCCATGCATAAACTGCCTGTTGATTACCTGGCCCTGTCCGGGCACAAGATTCATGCACCCAAAGGTGTGGGGGCCATGTTTGTACGCAAGAAAGCCCCGTTCAGGCCGTTTATCCTGGGAGGACACCAGGAAAACGGACGCCGGGCGGGCACGGAAAACACCGCCGGCATTGTCGGCCTGGGCAAGGCGATGCAGCTGGCATCCATGGATATTACCGGGGAAAACGCGCGGGTGGCGGCCCTGCGGGACAGGCTGGAGCAGGGTCTGGCCGGGGCCGTGGAACAGACCAGGATCAACGGTGACCGGGAATCCAGGCTGCCCAATACGTTGAACATTTCCTTCAAGTACGTGGAGGGAGAGGCTATCCTGCTTATGCTGGATACGCTGGGCGTCTGTGCCAGTTCCGGATCGGCCTGCACCTCGGGCAATCTGGAGCCTTCGCACGTGCTCCGGGCCATGGGTGTGCCGTTTACCCATGTGCACGGCTCCATCCGCTTCAGCCTGAGCCGTTATACCACCCAGGAGGAAGTGGATCTGGTCCTGGAACATCTGCCAGGGATTATCAACAAGCTGCGGGAAATGTCTCCCTTTGGCCAGGGGCGTGAGCCGGTTACCGTTTCATCCAGATACGGGGAAGAAAGGCCGGTCAAGAGGGGATAATGTTCTGTCAGGACATTGGTTAGCCTGCAAGGTTTGCAGCATTGTAACTGTTCACCATAATATATATTCCAGTGGTCCGGAGATTCGGCAAACAGGACGTAAAAACTCGCTCCAAGGCAGCGTAAATCAAAACCTGTACACGCTATTCTCATCCAGAATGACATCAATAACATGCTTTGAATCAAATTCGGTGTTTTACGGTTTTGATTAACTCTGCCTACGTTGCTCAGACAGTTTACGCCCAGTTTGCCGAACCCCCGGACCCTGGCTATCCAACCGCAGGTGATGAATAGTTATAAGGTTTGCAGCATTTTTGTTCTGCCATTTTCCTACTTTTTTGGTTTGTTTATTATAATCACGGAGTCAGCATATGGGCATTTATAACGATATGTGCGAACTGGTGGGGCGGACCCCCATGGTGTACCTGAACAGGTTAAGCAGTGGATGCAGGGCCAGGGTGGCGGCCAAGCTGGAGTTCTATAATCCATGCTCCTCGGTCAAGGACCGGATAGGGCTGAGCATGATCCAGGCCGCGGAAGAACAGGGTCTGCTGAGCAAGGACAGCGTGATTGTGGAACCCACCAGCGGCAATACCGGCATAGCCCTGGCCTTTGTCTGCGCAGTCAAGGGCTACAGGCTTGTTTTGACCATGCCCGAGAGTATGAGCCAGGAGCGCCGGGCACTGCTCAAGGGCTTCGGGGCTGAACTGGTGCTTACCCCGGCCGGGGAAGGCATGCGCGGAGCTGTAAACAGGGCCCGGGAGATTCTGGAAAACACCCCCGGGGGATTCATGCCCCAGCAGTTCAGCAACCCGGCCAACCCGGAGGTGCACCGGCGTACTACCGCCCTGGAAGTATGGGAAGATTCGGCGGGAAAAGTGGATATATTCGTTGCCGGAGTGGGCACTGGAGGTACGGTCACCGGAGTGGGCAAAGTGCTCAAGGAGAAAAAGCCGGAAGTGCGCATGGTTGCGGTGGAACCCTTGGATTCGCCTGTTTTGTCCGGGGGGGCGCCCGGCCCCCATGCCATCCAGGGCATTGGCGCAGGATTCGTGCCCGAAGTGCTGGAAGTGCATCTGCTGGACGAGATTATCCAGGTGAAAAACCAGGACGCCCTGGATACAGCCAGACGTCTGATTATGGAGGAAGGCATTTTGTGCGGCATATCTTCGGGAGCAATTGCCAAAGCAGCCCTGGAAGTGGCCTCTAGAGAGGAAAATCAGGACAAGCTTGTTGTTTTCATTGTCTGTGATACCGGTGAAAGGTATCTGAGTACCGCCTTGTTTGATTATTCAAAATAAATATGGACGGTTAGTCCGCAGCAGCTGGAGGGATGGATATGCTGCAGCGTATGGTTGAAGACGGTTCCGGTCCATGGGAAGAGAGCCGGCAGAAGATTCTGGACCAGGTGATAAGCGATCTTTGCCGCCCGGATTCTTACCGGGAGGTTTATTATCGCCCGGAGCATGGCCAGCCCATGCCCTCGGTGCAGGTCCTGACCGAGATGATGGAACTGCTCAAAACTGTCCTTTTCCCGGGATATTTCGGGAATTCCGAGATTTCGGTGGCCTCCATGCCTTATTACCTGGGTGCCAATGTAGACAGGGTCTATCGTATGCTGGGAGAGCAGATCCGAAGGGGATACTGCTTTGTGTGCCAACTCAACGACCAGCAGGAATGCGAAAATTGCGAGGACGTCTCCATGCATCTGGCCGGGACTTTCATCTCCAAACTGCCCAAGATACGTTCCTGTCTGGCCACGGATGTCAAGGCCGCATTTCAGGGTGATCCGGCGGCCAAGAGTCTGGGGGAGATCATTTTCTGCTATCCCAGCATCCTGGCCCTGACTCATTATCGAATCGCCCATGAGCTGTACCACCTGCAGGTGGACCTGATACCCAGGATCATCACTGAAATGTCTCATTCCAGGACCGGGATAGATATCCACCCCGGCGCCGAGATCGGCAGGTATTTTTTCATTGATCACGGCACGGGTACCGTTATCGGGGAGACTTCGGTCATTGGAGAGAATGTCCGACTGTATCAGGGGGTGACCCTGGGGGCCAAGAGCTTTCCCCAGGATGAATCAGGCATGCTCATCAAGGATATTCCCCGCCATCCCATAGTAGAGGATAATGTGATCATTTATTCCGGGGCCACCATTCTGGGGCGGGTGACCATAGGGAAGGACTCCGTCATAGGCGGTAATGTCTGGGTCACCGAAGATGTTGCCCAGGGCTCCAGGGTGCTGCAGAAAAA
>Ga0207421_10005378_pt1 | contig 14344 bp, 11 predicted proteins | sample SodLakKL_010_SED_4_FD_187542 | JGI IMG/M metagenome (GOLD analysis project Ga0207421, IMG submission 187542) | Alkaline sediment microbial communities from Lake Tanatar, Kulunda Steppe, Russia - 8KL_010_SED (SPAdes) (version 2) | ecosystem: Environmental > Aquatic > Non-marine Saline and...
GGAGGTGGAGGGTTGCATGACGGCAGACGGAATCATCGAGTTGAGAAGCGACACATTCACCCAGCCCACGGACGCCATGTGGGAGGCTCTGGATCGCCCGCCTCTGGGTGACGATATCTCTCAGGAGGATCCCACGGTAGCCCGGCTGGAGCGGCGCGCGGCCTCCCTTCTGGGAAAAGAGGACGCCCTGCTGGCGATATCGGGCACCATGGCCAACCAGGTGGCGGTCATGACCCTGACGGAACGCGGGGACGAAGTCATAGTCAGTGATCGGAGTCACATCTACAATCTGGAGGTGGCGGCGCTGGCGGCGCTGTGTCAGGTGCAGGCGCGGCCGGTACACAGTGCGGACGGTCAGTTCGATTCTGCGCAGATCAGCAGTCTCATCCGCAGCCCCGGGATTCAGGCTCCGAAGACCGGACTGATATGCCTGGAAAACACGCATGACCTGAATCAGGGAATCCCCGTGACGCTGGAGAATATGCGGCGGGTGGGAGAGCTGTCGCGCGATGCGGGCGTGCCCATTTATCTGGACGGGGCACGGATATTCAATGCAGCCGCGGCCCTCGAGGTGGATGCGGGCGAATTGACGCAGGATGCATCACTGGTGCAGGTATGTCTCACCAAGGGGCTGGGCGCACCGCTCGGTTCAGTGCTTGCGGGCACTCAGGAAACCATCGGACGGGCCCGGCACATGAAGCAGCGGCTGGGCGGCGGCATGCGCCAGGCCGGGATCATCGCTGCTCCGGGCCTGGTGGCCCTGGGGGATGAGAGAATCGCGGCACTGCGGGAGGATCACCGGCGGGCCCGGGTTCTTCGCGCGGCGTTGCGGGAGGTCGAGGGGCTCGATGTCTACCCCCGTGCGACCCTCACCAACATAGTGAAGATCCAGCTGGATGCGGCTTTGGACGCCGGGAGATTTCACTCTGGCCTGAAGCGACGTGGCATACGCATCAAGCCCGTGGGAGGGGCTGCTTTCCGCATGGTAACCCATCACCAGGTTTCCGATGAGGACATTTCTGTGACTGTGTGCGCTATCCGCGAGGTCCTGACGACCTGCGGGTGAGGAGGTGCTGTATTGGCTGATCTGGCGGTGCAGGGCGGCTACATAATGACTCTGGACGGAGAACGTCCGGAACTGGAGAAAGGGACTATCCTGGTTGAGGACGGCAGGGTATGCAGAGTGGTCACCGGCGAGTCCCACCGGCCCCATCGCGGCGTCCGGAGCGTAGATGCCCGGGGCAAGCTGGTCATGCCCGGGCTGGTCAATGCGCACACTCATCTGGCCGGATGCGTCTTTCGCGGCCTTTTGGATGACTGGACCTACCCGTCCAGCGGGCTGCACGGTCTGGCCTTTCCCATGGAACTGGAACTGACGCGGGACGACTACTACTGGCTCAGTCTCCTGGGAGCGGTGGAGACCGCCCGGGCGGGATCCACCACCATATCCGACATGTATCATCATTCGGAGACCGTTGCGGAGGCGGCCTATGAGGTGGGCCTGCGGGCGGTCGTCGCTCACAAGGTGTATGATTGTGATCTTCGCGCGGTGGGGGACGGTGACTACGCGCGAAGCTCGCACATACGTCGGGAGAAGGTAAGGGCCAGTGTGCGGCTTTTTGAGAACTGGCACGGTCGGGCCGGCGGACGGATCACCTGCCGGGTGGGAGCGCACGCCACCGACACCTGTTCGGAGGGACTGCTGCGGGATATGAGGCGCATGGCCGACGAATACGGCGCGGGCCTGCACATCCATGTCGCGCAATCTCCCGGCGAGGTCGCCTACATCCGGGAGACGCACGGAATGAGCCCCGTGGCCTACCTGCAGCAGCTGGGTTTTCTGGCATCGGATGTCCAGGTGGTCCATCTCACGGAGGCTACCGGGGAAGATCTGGATATCCTGCGGCGTGAGGGTGCGGTCTACGCGCACTGCGCTCCGCGGTACGGTCGCGGGGGCAAGTACCCGCCGCTGAAAGAGGCCTACCTGCAGCGGAGCGTCCCCACCGGCTTCGGCACCGACTGGCTGCGCATGGACATGTGGGATGGCATGCGCCAGACCGCGTCCAATCTGGGCATATTCTCCGGAGAGGGGAACCTGTTGTCGGCTCGGGATCTTCTGTACCTGTCGACGGGAGGTTCGGCCCGGGTTCTCGGCATGGAGGAGGAGCTGGGCGTCCTGCGTCCGGGGGCGGTAGCGGACATGATCTTGATTGATCTGGACCGCCCCAAGCTGCAGCCGTTTTACGGCACCGCCCAGAACATCGTCTTCTACGTGGATGGTGGAGATGTTGACGGAGTGATAGTTGCCGGCGAGGAGATCGTCCGGGAGGGGCGTTGCCTGCACGTGGACGAAACAGAGGTGGTGCGGGAGGTCCGGGAGCGCATACCCGGGTTCGTGCGCATTGTCGAGCGGCTGCATCCCGGGCACCGGGCGCTGGTTGGGAAGAATCTCCTCGCAGATCAATAGTACGTGAGTTTGGAAAGGGGCATTACGGTGGACAAGCGAGGTAATTCGCCGCTATCAGGGGACGAGATTCTGGCCATGCATCAGGGGGTGGAGATGGATTACCTGCAGTGGACTCCCGACTCATCGTCCGTCATCTTCCGCAGTACCGTCACCGGCATATCCGAATTTCACCGGGTCGGCTGCGATGGACGGGGGTCGGTGCAGCTCACGGCGGGTAGCGCCGGGGTAGATCCCCGCATCTCTCCCTGCGGGGGGTGGTTGGCCTACCTGTCGCCCAGAAGCGGAAATCGCGAAGTGTGGCTGCATCCACTGACGGAAGAAGGTGGGGCGGATGATATCCAGCTGACTGATCTGGGGGGCGAAATCAACTCCCTGGCCTGGGCGCCGTCGGGAGAGGCGATGGCCGTCGCCTGCAACCGGTACGGAAGCTTCGACGTGTACCAGGTGGATCTCGGCACCGGGGAGTGGGAGCGACTGACGGACGGGGACGTGCACGAACACTTCCCGGCCTATGCCCCGGACGGCACCCGCCTGTACTACGTGCGTCTGAGCGAATCGTGGGAGGACCACACCGTGGTGGAGGTAGAGCTCGCGGGCGGCGAGACACGAAGCGTCGTGCAGGATCCCGGCTTATTCGACTACCAGATAGGAAAAAGATTCAGCTATCCCCTGCCGTCTCCGGACGGGGAGGCCATGCTGTTCAGATCGCACCGCAACAACTGGATCAACTACTGGCGCGCGGATCTGGCCGACCCCGGTGAACCCGAGCCGCTGTGTGAGGAGGAATATGACCAGGCGGGAGAGAGCGGGACCATCAGCCTGGGTGATGCCAGCTGGTCCCCGGACGGGCGCTTTGTTGCCTACCCCTCTAATCGAAACGGGAATGTGGAGCTCCGGGTGGTCTGTCTGGCCACCGGTGAGAGCGAGGCCATCGCCGCGGACGGCGAGGGTGTGGTCACGCACCCCGCCTGGTCGCCCGATGGTGAGAAGATCGCCTTCACCTACCAGGACTTTCTCTCGCCCCCGGACGTGCACATCGTGCGGGTGCGGGGAGAGGGAGACGAGCTGCAGTTCGGCGAGCCCGAACGCCTGACCAATTCTGTGCCAGCTGGTCTGCGCCGGAAGCTCAACAGGCCCGAAAAACACACCTTTTTCAGCTTCGACGGGTTAGAGATCCCCGCCTACATCTATCGTCCGGACGATGCGCCGGACGAGCCGGGACCGGCCATTTTGGAGATCCACGGCGGACCGGTGGATCAGTTCCGCGACACCATACACCACGTGGTGCAGTACTACGTGCAGCGGGGATACACAGTGATGATGTGCAATGTGCGGGGCAGCGCGGGCTACGGCAAGGAATTCGAACGGGGCATTTCCAACGGATGGGGCGTGGATGACCTGAAAGATCTGGTCGCCGGAGCCAGATACCTGGTGGAACAGGGTCTGGCCGACCCCGAGCGCATCGGAGTCACTGGACAGAGCTACGGCGGTTTTCTCAGCATGGCCGTCGCCTGCTGCGCGCCCAAGGGCGTCTTTCAGGCGGCCATCGGCCGCACGGGTTATGCCGACTGGGGCCACTACTATCGACACGGCGGAAAGCGCACCGTGAAGCTGATGCTGCACAGCATGGGGCGCATGGAAGATCACCCGGAGCGGTATGAGAAGGGAGCTCCCCTGCGTCACGCCGACGGGGCCACCATGCCCCTGTTCATCGTGGATCAGGATGCTCCGCCCACCGAACCCAATCCCGGTCTGCGGGCCGATCTGGCCTCCGCCCTGGGAGCGGCGAACAAGGTGATCAAGTATGAGAGTTATCCCAGCACCGGCGGGGCCTACGCCCGCTCGGACGCCGGAGCCAACCAGCTGCTGCCGGACATGATCGAGTTCTTCGACACCTATCTGAAGCGTTGAGTCGTACCCGAACGTCGGGGCGGATGAGTAACCCAAATTCCCTGAGGAGGTAAGAAGCGATGACCAAAGTATGGCACGAACCTGGAAAATGGATCATGAACCCGGTCAACTTCACCGAGGCGGTAACCGAGGATTTTGACGCACCGAAGGAAGCGTTTGTGCTGGATTCCACCATTCGCAAGATGACGGGGACGCCCGGCTGCCCCTATTCTGCAGAGGGCGCGGTGGAGATCTGCCGCATGGCCGACGCCATCGGTGTCAAGTACGTTGAGGTCAATCTGGTACACGGCCCCCTGCCGGCCAACGAGAAGCTTCTGGGCATGTTTGAGGCCATCGCCCGGGAGGACTTCGACTTCACGCTGGTGGGTACGGCATGGGCGCGCGACAAGTCCACCATCGACGATGCGATCAACGCAGGCGCCGACGGCGTGTGCATAGGTGTAGGCCCCCTGACTTCCAGCGACATATCCGAGGGGCTGGAGGCCCTGGCCTACGCGCGGGACAAGGGCATGAAGGTGGCCACCGGCCTGGGTGGTCGCATCGAGAACATGTTCCCGGAGGCCATCGCCGAGCGGGTGAATGAGATCTCAGATCAGCAGCTTATGTACGTGGGCATTCACGAGAACACCGGAGCAACCTCGCCGGAGGCCTGGCGATACATCATGCAGGCCTCCCGGGGTCTGATGACGGAAGAGGCCAGGGCGATTCCCATCGTCCCGCACATACACGACATGCTGGGGCAGGCCACCATGGCGGCGTGCGCGGCGGTCACCGGCGGCGCCGGCGGCGTCGACGTGGCCATGAACGGCATAGCCATTCACTGCGGTCTGGCCGCTCTGGAGGAAGTCGTCATGTGTCTGGAGATGCTGTACGGGATAGACACCAACATAGATCTGTCGCTGCTAAACGAGTATTCGCGGGTGGTCTCTGAGCACACCGAGATCCCGGTACATCCCAACAAGCCCATCGTGGGCGAGCATGCCTTCATCTGTGAGCTGGAGCCCTTCGTAAAGGCAGTACTGGAGGCGCGCGAGCAGGGTACCGAGCGCGTGCACCCGTTTGCCCCCAGCCTGGTGGGCGGACGCAATGTGATCGCCTGGGGCGAGAACACCCAGCTGGGACCGGCCACCGAGGTGAAGCTGCGTCAGATGGGACTGCCGCACGACGAGGAGAGTGTGAACCGGGTAATCGACGCCATCAAGGCCGATCTCAGCGAACGGGACGGCTATCCGCTGTACCTGACCGAAGAAGAGGTCGAGGAACTGAGCCGGGAAATACTGGGCTGACGGCAACCGGGGGCGGGTCAGATGGTCCGCCCCCGTCTCCCTTCTCGTTCGCCGTAGGGGCGTGCGGGCGGGAGTGCGCCCGGGGTCCGGTGCCGCCGGACTGTTAGCTGCATGAGAGAGGAGCGGGAGACGCCATGGCGGAACAGAAGGGAACGGAAAACCGGATCGTCCGGATGAGCTGGCCCGAGATCCGGGATGCGCTGCGGGAGCCGACGGTCCTGGTGGTACCCATCGGCAGTGTGGAACAGCACGGACCGTATCTTCCCGTGGGAACGGATTATCTGGCCGCACAGGAGATGGGCGAGCGCCTGGCGGGCAGCTGCAGTGGGTGTCTGGTGGCCCCCGCCATCCCCTATGCCTACGCGGAGAATCACCTGGAGTTTTCCGGCACCATGTCCGTGCGCAGCCACCGGGTGCTGGTGGACTGGATGCTGGACATCCTCAGCGGCATGGTGTCCAGTGGGGCGAGACACATACTGTTCATCAACACACACGGCGGCAACATCCCGGCCCTGAGCTCGGTGTGTCGCGAGCTGCGCAAAGGGGGAGTGCTGGCCGGCATCGTACAGTGGTGGGACGTGGTGGCGAAGCGGTGTCCCGAGCTGTCCCCCACCGGTCACGCAGACTGGACCGAGGCTGCCCTGGTGATGGACATCGACGAGTCCTGGGTAGACCTGGAGGGGGCACAACCTCCTCGCCTCAGGTCGCTGCCGGATTCGGAGATTCAGCTGGTCTCCACCTCGAAAATGGCATTCCGTGGGGTGGAAGTCGGAGTGCACCTGCGCGTCAACGACTTCAGTGCAACGGGCGACATGGTGAGCCCGGGGATTGCCCGGGGAGATGCGGATCCCACCTTCCTACACTATGCCACCACCGAGAAGGGCGACCGCATATACAGTGCGGTGATCGAGTTCATGTGCGAGTTTATTCCGGAGTTCTCCAGCCTGCAGCTGCCCGCACCGGAGTGTGGGGAGGGGGCAGATGACTGAGCGATGCTCCGGAGAACGCCGAGATCGACGGTACGCTTCCCGGCTTTTCGTTGGATTTTTCATCGAATTAAGACGTTAAGAAGGAATCGAGGCATGGACGGAGAATAGAATGATACATAGATCTATTGGTTGAACCAATACACCTATGAAATGGGGAGGCGCATTCTAATGGGAATGCAAGTGAAGCACCTTACCGGTCTCAGGAATCTCGATGCCGCTGCCATAAACCGTGTTCTGGACACCGCGGAGGAGATGCGGAGTGTGGTGTCATCCGGTGGGGCGAAGCTTCTGTCCGACAAGCTGCTGGCCACTTTTTTCTACGAGCCCAGCACTCGGACCCGGATGTCCTTCGAGGCCGCTATGCACCGGCTGGGCGGAGGGGTCATCAGCATGGCCGATGCCCAGACGACCTCTTCGGTGCAAAAGGGCGAGACGCTGAAGGACACCATCAAGACCATCGACAAGTACGCGGACGTCATTGCCCTGCGTCACCCGGATGCCGGTGCGGCGCAGGAGGCAGCGGATGTCTCAGCTGTTCCCGTACTCAATGCCGGGGACGGCACCAACGAGCATCCCACGCAGGCACTTTTGGACTTTTTCACGATAAGGGAGGAGTTCGGCAGTCTGGACGGTCTCACCGTGACGCTGTGTGGGGACCTCAAACATACCCGGGCCACCAATTCCATTGCCCTGGGGCTGGGCAACTACGACGTAAAGCTGCAGTTGGTGAGTCCTCCCGAGCTGCGGATAACGGATCCGATCAAGGAAGCCATCGAGGCCAAGGGGAGGGCCACCCTGTCCGAATTTGACGACGTGCGCGACGCCGTGCCTAAGAGCAACGTTCTGTACGTGACCCGCATCCAGAAAGAGCGTCTGGCGCAACCGGAGGATTACGACAGGTACAAGGGCTCGTACATTGTAGATCGAGAGGTAGTGGATCTGGCGGAGGAGACCATGCTGGTCATGCATCACCTGCCGCGGGTGGGAGAACTGTCCGAGGACGTGGATGACTATCCCGGAGCGAGGTATTTCCAGCAGCCGTTCAACGGAGTGCTGGTGCGCATGGCGCTGCTCGCCCTGTATCTGGACCGGGCGTAGGCGGATGCCGGCGAGAGGATGGGGGACATGACTGACCTTCTTATCAAAGACGGCACCGTGATCCTGCCGGGGGAAACCCTGCGGGCGGACGTGGCCATCGCTGATGGTGTGGTGACGGAGGTCGGCCGCCTGGGCGGACTAAAGGCCCGCCGCGTCCTGGATGCATCCGATCAGTACGTGATGCCCGGAATGATTGACCCGCACCTGCACCTGGCCCATCCTTTTTGCGATACCCGCAGCACGGACGATTTCTGGAGCGGTACGTTGGCCGCGGCTGCCGGGGGCAACACCAGCATCATCGACTTTGCCATCCAGTGGTCGGGGACGCCCCTGGATGCTCTAAAAGCCCGCCGGCGGGAGGCCGACGGGGAAGCGGCCATCGATTACGGTCTGCATGCCTGTCTGACCAGATCTGATGCCGAACACATCAGCTGCATCCCGCAGCTGATGGAGGCGGGCATACCCTCCTTCAAGGCTTACATGGTGTACCGGCGGCAGGGGCGCAAGATGGATGACGGCGGTCTTCTGGCCATGCTGCGGGAGACCGCAGCGGCGGGAGGAATGACCGGCGTGCACGCGGAGAATGAGGACATGGCCGACTACAATCTGGCGGTGCTGGAGCGCGAAGGGAAGCTGGGTGCGGAATATTTTCCCCCCTACAAGCCTCCCATCGTGGAGGCGGAGGCGGTCAACCGCGTTCTGTACCTCAACCAGTGGGCGGAGTCCCAGCTGTACATATTCCACCTGTCCACGGGCGAGGGATTGCGCCTGGTGCGGGAGGCCAAGGCGGCCGGACAGAGAGTGTGGGCGGAAACCTGCACGCACTACCTCACCCTCAACGAAGACAGATACAGCAGAGAGGACGGCGCGGATTTCATATGCAGTCCGCCGCTGCGCCCGGAGGAGGACGTCGAGGCCATGTGGGACGGCGTAATATCCGGGGACATATCCATCATCAGCTCCGATCACTGCGGCTTCAGCCGACAGCAGAAGCGGGAATACGGAAGCGAGTTCACTGCCGTACCTAACGGACTGCCGGGAGTGGAGTGGCGCCTTCCGGTTATCCACACGTGCGGAGTCGTGCAGGAGCGCATTTCAGTCAACCGGATGGTGGAGCTTCTCAGCACCAACCCGGCGCGGATGTTCGGATTGTATCCCCGCAAGGGGACGCTGGCCGCGGGATCGGACGGCGACGTTATCCTGTTCGATCCATCTGCTACCGCAGAGGTGGGATCGTTGAATCAGAAGACGCCGGCCGGATGGAGTCCCTACGCAGATTTCACCGTGCGGGGACTGCCGACGACAGTGGTCTCACGGGGCGAGATTATACTGCAGGATGGTGAGGTGCTGGCCCAAAAGGGGCGGGGACGCTTTCTGCAGCGCAGCTACTGTGAATGAGAACGGGAGGTACGAGATGTTTGACATCCTGATCAGAAACGGGATCATGGCCGACAGCAAGGAGCAGGCTGATGTGGCAGTGTCGGATGGTCAGATAGTGAAGATCGCCCCCAACATAGAGGGCGAGGCGGAACGGACCATCGATGCGAGCGGAAAACTGGTGTCCATGGGGTTCATCGACACCCACGTGCACGCGGATAAGGCTCTCAGCGAGGACCGGGTTCCGGAAGATTACAAAAGAGATGGCTACTACACCGATCGCGTCCGCATTGCCCGCGAACTGAAGGATACCTTCACGGCGGAGGACGTGCGCGATCGGGCGAAGAGGCTTTTCCAGATGGCCGTGGCCCGGGGAACCACCACCCTGCGCACGCAGGTGGAGTTGGATCCCATCGTGGATATGGCCACCGCCGAGGGGGTCCTGGCGGCTATGAAGGACTGCGCATCGATCATCGATGTGCAGACGGTCTCATTCCCGCAGGAGGGGTGGACGGACAACGAGCTGGAGATGGACTGTCGCCCCTACGTGCGGAAGGGACTGGAGATGGGACTGGACTACGTCGGGGGCAACATGAATCCCAACTGGCCTTCCGACGTGCGGGATCAGATCGACGACGTCTTCGCCCTGGCGGATGAATTCGGGGTGGGGCTGGACATTCACCTGGACAACATAGACAACGGAGCCGGATACAACCTCCCCTACGTGGCACGACTGACGGAGGAGCGGGATCTGGGTGGTAAGGTCATCGTGAGCCATCTGACCTCCCTGCCGTTTCTCGCCCCCAACCTGCGCGAGAGGTCCATGCAGCGGGCGGCGGAGGCCGACGTGATCGCCTGCTGTCCCGGGAACAAGCACACTCCCATCAGTGATCTGATGGATCATGGGGTGCAGGTGGTCATCGGCACGGACAACATCCGCGACATATTCACCGGTCTGGGCAACGCGGATGTGCTGGGCATAGCGCAGTTTCTCGCCCGGATAAATGGCATCAACCGCCCCGGCCCACTGGAGAGGCTTTACACCACGTTCACCTCGGCCGCCGCGGAGGCCATGGAGCTCGGAGACACCCTGGGCCTGGCGGAGGGCAAGCAGGCCGACCTGGTGGTGCTCGATGCCGATTCGCCGGCTGCGGCGATCCGCGACGTGGCGACCCGCCTGTACGTGATCAAGCGGGGTAAGATCGTGGCGGAGAGAGGCGAGCTGGTCGGGTGAGTGTCGGGTATCTTTCGGGACGACAATCGAATGAAAGATGAGAGGTGACAGCGGTGCCGGATTACAAGAAACGCTGGAGCAAGATGCGCAGCATACTGCGGGACAGAGAGCTGGACGCGATTTTGGTAATGGACATGCCCTCAGTGTTCTATTTCACTGGGGCGTGCCCCAGTCGCCCCCCGGGTCTGATTATCTCTGCAGACGAGGGTGACACCCCGCTGCTGATGACCAGGGCCATGGAGGCGGCGGAAATGGGAGCGCTGACCGACGCGGATACCGTGGGCGCAGAAGAGGGAGCAGCTGATGAGCTCATCGCCGAACAGCTCGCCGGGCTGGGTGACAGTTCCGGGGTGCGGGTTGGGTTCGAGGAGCGGCATCTGAATGCGGAGGCCTTCCTGGCGCTGCAGTCGGCCCTGACCGACTGCGAGCTGGTGCCCGCTTCGCAGCTGCTGTCGGAGGTGCGGCTCATCAAGGAGCCGGAAGAGATCGAGCACATGCGTGATGCCACAGAAGTTACCAACGAAGCCATGACCCGGGCCGTCGAGGCCATAAAGGCCGGCCAACCGGAATGTCTGGCAGCTTCGGCCGCCGAACAGGTGATGCGCAAAAACGCCATGTCGCCCGGTTATGAGATACTGATCGGCTCGGGAGTGCGGTCGGGGCACCTGCGCCGTTACCCCGGTGACATAGTACCGGCGGATGACGACATGGTGCGTCTCGATCTCGGGGCCGGCAAGTTTTTCGCTGCGTCCTTTGGCTACTACTCGGACGTCACCAGAACCCTGACGCCGAAGGCTCCCAGGGGTAGGGATCTGGCGCAGCTGGAGGCCAATCTGGCGGTGCAGCGGACCACCCTGGCTGCCCTGCGGCCGGGCGTCACCATCGCCGAGGCCAGCCGGCAGGGTCTGGCGGAAGTGGAGGGCAGCGAGTTCGCCGAGTTTACCAGGATGGCTGGACATGGCATCGGACTGTTTGTGCACGAGTGGCCCTCCTTCAACGAAAACACCGAGGTGACCTTGCAGCCGGGCATGGCCTTCGCCATCGAACCCATGATCATACTTCCCGGCGAGCAGGCGACCTGCATAGAAGACACCGTCGTCATCACTGAGACGGGGCACGAGCGGTTGAGCACGCTGCCGCAGGATATATGGGATTGATGTCTCCGGCGGTACGCGCTGCATGATCCGGAATCATCGAGACGGGATGGGAGGTGCTGAACCGGATGGAAAACGGGCATCAGCTCGATCGCAATAGCGGAAATAAGGGCCGTTCGGAGTTCATGAAGAACCTGCGGCGGTACAAAAAGAGCACCTCGGCGATGGTGGGATTTGCCATGCTGCTGGTCGTGGTCATCGTTGCCGCGTTTGCTCCCCAGTTTGCCCCGCACGATCCCATACAGCAGAATATCCGCGCCTCATTCCAGCCGCCCAGTGCAGAACACTGGCTCGGCACTGATCAGTACGGGAGAGACATACTCAGCAGGCTGATCTTCGGGACGAGGATATCACTGACGGTCGGGATTCTGGTGGTGGTCATCGGAGCGGGCAGCGGAACTGTGATCGGGCTAATTGCGGGATGGTACGGGGGTAAAGTGGACCTGATCATCTCGCGAGGATTTGACATCCTGCTGTCGTTCCCGGGCATTTTGCTGGCCCTGGTCATACTGACCGTGCTCGGTCCGTCGCTGTTCAACGCCCTGCTGGCGCTGGCGATATCGAGCATTCCGCGTTTTGGCAGAGTTGCACGAGGTCAGACACTGTCGGTGAGGGAGAACGAATACGTATTGTCGTCCACCGCGTCGGGGGCATCGAACTGGCGGATCATGATCAGGCACCTTCTGCCGAACATTGCGGCCCCGCTCATAGTGCTGTCGACGCTGCAGGTGGGGGGCACGATTCTCCAGGCGGCGACTTTGAGCTTCCTGGGGCTGGGAGCACAGCCGCCCACACCCGAATGGGGAATGATGCTGTCCTCCGGTCGCGACTACATGCGCGAGGCGCCGTGGCTGACGACCTACCCGGGCATCGCCATTATGTTTTCCGTGTTGGCGATCAATCTCTTCGGAGATGGGTTGCGGGACATTTTAGACCCCCGACTGCGAGGTGAGCGCTGACGTAGAAGGAGTGGGAGAAACGGGTGATTCTTTCCCGATGGCGGCGGAGGAGAGAATGGGCAGAATCAGTCATATCGGACGGTCCCGCATTGTTGGTGTAGATAGAGACTCCCACAGAGGAGGGGTACAGGAATGATGAAGCACAGTTTCGGTCGAAGAGGACTCGGAATACTTGCACTGGTGCTGATCCTGGGAATGCTGGTGGCGGTGGGATGCGTGCAGGAGGCGGATAACGGCGAACCGGAGGAGCCGGAAGAGCCGGAAGAGACGGAAGAGCCGGAGGAGACGGCCGATCCAGATGAACCTCGGCAGGGTGGCCATCTGCACGCCGCCTTAAACAACGTGGGCGAGGGGACGCTGGCGCCCTGGCACCTGCGGCACACCAAAAACCGCGTGTTCAACAAGTTGATCTCGGACCCGCTCGTATATCTCGACTATGACGGAAACATCGTGGACGGCCTGGCAGAAGCGTGGGAAGCCAATGACGATGCTACGGAATATACCTTCACCCTGAAGCAGGGTGTCACCTTCCACGACGGCGGCGAAGTCACTTCCGATGACGTGGTATTCAACGTGGAATACGCTGTCGAGAACGAGGCGCCTATGTACCACACCCGTCTGCAGGGCGAAAACTTCAAGAGCGTGGAAGCCCTGGACAGCCACCGGGTGAAGTTCAGCTTCCACGAGCCGGTGGGAGATTTCTTCGCCCAGGCGGGCAACATCTTCACTCACTCGCCGGCGGCGATCGAGGAGTTTGGCGATGATTACGGTTATGATGACATGGCTGTCTCCACTGGGCCGTTCAAGCTGGTGGAATACGTGGAAGAGGGGCACATCAAACTGGAGCGCAACCCCGATTACAACTGGGGCAGCGAGGGCCTCTTTGGAGAGACCGGACCGGCCTATCTGGATGAGCTGACCATCATCGGCCCGCGCGAACCGGGAACACGCCGGGCGGCCTTTGAAGCCGGGGAAATCGACTGGGTGCAGGGAGAGGCGGACTGGTATCCGGTTTTCCAGGATCAGGACGAGTTCGAGGTCGAGCTGGTTCCCAGAACCTTCACCGGACGCCACTTGATCATGAACAACGACCGCTTCCCGCTGGATGATCTTCTGGTCAGACAGGCCATCTCGCACGCCATCGATCGCTCCATCCTGGTGGATGGTCCGGCCTACCGGGGAGCGGCCGAGATACTGTATGCGCACATAGGCGCGGCCAACTGGCCCGGCGGAAAGGACGCGCAGAAGGAGACCTTCGGCGATCTCAACTACCTATATGATCCGGACAGGTCCATGGAACTGCTGGAGGAAGCGGGCTGGGAGCTGGACAATGGCGTACGGGTCAAGAACGGCGAGGAACTGGTGCTGCAGTGCGTCATCCCCGAGCAATTTGTCGTCGAGGCAGAGCCGATTCAGGGAATGCTGGCAGAAGTCGGCATCGACATGGAGTTGGAAGTCGTCTCGGGTGGTGCCTGGACGGAGGCCCGCGACACCGGGGAATTTCACACCACGCTGCTGAGCTTCTCCGGGACCGGACTGGATCTTATCTATCGCTGGTTCAGCACCGGCCACACCAACAACTACACCCGTTACTCGGATCCCGAAGTGGACGACCTGCTCAACGAACTGATGGTCACCTCGGATACCGATGAGCGCTTCGCGCTGGCCGAGGAGGCCCAGAAGATCATCCTGCAGGATGTCCCGGCCGTTCCGATGGTCGATGAGTATCACCTGTGGGTGTACCGTCCCTTTGTACGGAACGTACATGGTCCGGAGACCTGGGCTGACTTCCATTACGCGTGGCTGGCCGAAGAATAATCGACCGGAAGCCGCCGCCGTCGCGGGCCGCGGTCATTCATCCCCCCCCCC
>Ga0207421_10005382_pt1 | contig 14333 bp, 11 predicted proteins | sample SodLakKL_010_SED_4_FD_187542 | JGI IMG/M metagenome (GOLD analysis project Ga0207421, IMG submission 187542) | Alkaline sediment microbial communities from Lake Tanatar, Kulunda Steppe, Russia - 8KL_010_SED (SPAdes) (version 2) | ecosystem: Environmental > Aquatic > Non-marine Saline and...
GAGCGGATGGCTTTGAACACCCCGATCCAGGGATCCGCCGCCGATATTATAAAACTGGCTATGCTGAAAATCGACGGTATCATCAAGGAAGGCGGTTTCAGCGCTTCTATGTTGTTACAGATCCATGATGAATTACTTTTTGAGATCGAAGAAGAGGAGCTAAACTTCTTTGCCCCTATGGTCCGGAAGGAAATGGAGCAGGCTTTTGAATTGAGTGTTCCCCTGCAGGTAGACCTTAAATGGGGCTACAGCTGGGAAGAACTTAAAGAAATGGACTAGCTCTGGCATGTATGATCAACCGTGCAGGCAAGCAGTTGCCCGGCTGGCGGTTTGCTCAGTTGCCCTAAAAGGAGTTATTAATGCCCGAACTGCCCGAAGTAGAAGTAATCCGCCGCGAACTTGATCCCTTGATCCGGGGCAAAACCTTCAGCAAGCCATGTCTTTACGTAGCTTCCACCATTGCACACCCTTGTGCGGAAGAGTTTACTAACAGGTTGCAAGGGCGCATGGTAAAAAAGGTTGACCGCAAGGGGAAATACCTGTTAATTTATCTTGATTGCGGGATTCTTGCCGTCCATTTACGCATGACCGGTAACTTGATTTATGCAGATTACAGCGAAGATACTGTCCCCGCAGAAGAATATCGCTTCTTGCGCCTTTCAATGCCTTTTACCGATCAATCTGCTCTTCACTATTCCGACATGCGCCGCTTTGGCCGGCTTTGGTTGGTGGAAGATGAAGATCAGCTGGCGTCAGTGGTCTTAAAAAATGTGGGCCCCGATATCCTAAAAGGGTTGTGCTGCGAAAATTTTTTAATGCGCCTGGAAAAAAGGAAAAACGCCAGACTGAAACCTCTGCTCCTCGACCAAAAATTTGTTGCCGGAATGGGCAATATTTATACAGATGAGTGTCTTTATCGCTGCGGGCTCCATCCACTGCAAAAAGTATCGGATTTAAGCAATGCAGAGAAGGAAGAGCTTTACCGACAGGTCCGGCAGGTTTTGGAAGATGGTATTGAATACGGGGGCACTACATTTCGTGATTACCGCACCTCGAGCGGCGCACTGGGCGATTTCCAGTCTCGCCTCGGTGTTTACGGACGCAAGGGTGATCTTTGCCGCTGTGGCGCCTGGATAGAAAAAATTACTGTTGGAGGCCGGGGCACCTATATTTGCCCTTGCTGCCAAAAACAGCCGCAATACGAGGGAAAGGAATGAGCATCAATTGATTATCGGCCTTACCGGCGGAATCGCCTCGGGGAAAAGTACGGTAGCAAGAATGCTTGAGGAAAAAGGTGCCTACTTACTTGATGCCGATCGGCTAGCCCGGCAGGCAGTTGAACCCGGTCAACCGGCCTGGCAGGAAATCGTTAACTGGCTAGGGCCTCAGATCCTCCTGCCTGATCAAAACATCGACCGGGCCAAGCTTGGCGACCTGATTTTCAATGACTCAGGAAAGCGTAAGAAGCTGAACAAGATTGTTCACCCCTGGGTGGGGCAGCGCTTTACCACGCTCTCAGAAGATATTAAACAAAAAGATCCGCAAGCAATCTTAGTTTATGATATCCCCCTGTTAATTGAGGCGGGGATGCAAAAAATAGTCGACCTGGTCCTTTTGGTTTATGTGCCCCGTGAGACCCAGATTTTAAGGCTCCAGGAGAGGGATAAGCTGAGCCGCGATAAAGCGGAAGCCCGCTTGCGCGCCCAGATGTCCCTGGATGAAAAGAAACAGTATGCCGATTACGTGATTGACAACCGGGGGATGCTTGCTGAAACTGCCCGGCAGGTCGATCAGTTTTGGATTAAACTGAAAAACTGTCGTAAGGGAGAGTGTTCTTAATATGCACACGGTAACGTTGATTAAAGGAGACGGTATTGGCCCGGAAATCACCGAGGCAACCCTGGAGGTAATCAAAGCAACCGGGGTGAAAATAAAATGGGAAGAAGTTACTGCCGGAGAAGGAGCCCTTGAAAAATATGGCACCCCTTTGCCCGAGAATGTAATTGGTTCACTGAAAAAAACCGGGGTCGGCCTAAAAAGTCCCCTCACTACACCTGTGGGGTCTGGATTTCGCAGCATCAATGTAGCCCTGCGTAAAGAGCTCGACCTGTATGCCAACTTGCGCCCGTCCAAGTCATTTCCGGGGATTAAAGGAGCTTATGAGGATATCGACCTGGTGGTGGTGCGGGAAAATACCGAGGATCTCTATGCAGGGGTGGAACACATGGTAGGTGACGACGCTGCGGAAGGGATCAAGATTATTACCCGCAAGGCTTCAGAAAGAATAGTCCGCTTTGCTTTCAATTATGCTCAAAACGCCGGACGCAGCAAAGTTACTGCAGTACACAAGGCCAACATCCTTAAAATATCGGATGGGCTTTTCCTGGAAACGGCCAGACAGGTAGCTGAAGAGTACCCCCAGATAGAATTTGAAGATCGCATTGTTGACAACATGGCCATGCAGCTGGTGCAAAAACCCTGGGATTATGAAGTAATGGTTGCGCCCAATCTTTATGGTGACATCTTGTCCGACCTTTGCGCCGGCCTTGTCGGTGGACTGGGTCTGGTGCCTGGGGCTAATATCGGTGACAAATCCGCCCTATTCGAACCAGTACACGGCAGCGCCCCGAAATATGCCGGGCAAAACCGGGCCAACCCTTCGGCGATGATCATGGCGGCGGTATTAATGCTCGGTTACCTGGGTGAAAACGAAGCCGCAGCAAAAATCCAAAATGCCCTGGCTGCCCTGATCGAAGACGGTCAATATGTCACCCCCGACCTTGGCGGTTCTGCAGGGACAAATGAAATGGCCGAAGCTTTAGCTGAACTGGTTCAGAGGTTTTAACATAAGCAGGAGGTTTTACTAACCTATGCGGGTAGCTGCACTTTCTCTGGCGGATGTAAGGATGGATAGTATTGAGCATTACAGTGCCGATATAACTTCCCTGGTCAAGCAAAGTAAAGCAACTGTTTGCGTCCTGCCTGTTTACAGTGCGCTTTTACTTGGCCTGGGGTGTGAAGCGTTCAAAGCGGGCGAAAATTTCTCTACTACCCTTGCCTCATACATCACAGAAGGCGGCCCCTGGGACAGTGAATTCCTAAACCTTCACCGTTCAATGGCATTAAACTGCGGAACTTACATTGCAGCAGGCACGGTGGTCGAAAGAGAGAAGGCAAAGAATCAAACCTTCTATTACCACAGCGCATATTGTTACGGACCCGGGGGAGAGCTTTCAGCCGTGCAGAAGCAGACCCATCTTACCCGCAATGAACGGGAGCTTGGCTTTAGCAGAGGTGTTACCCTTGAAGTTTTCAATCTGGGCGATTTAAAAGCGGGAATGATAACCGGCAATGACGCCCGGCACCCCGAAACCGGGCGCATTTTAGCCCTGCGAGGGGTGGATCTTGTTCTATCCAGCGGCGCTCTGGAAGGTGGTTTTAATTGCTGGGAACAGGCAGCAGGGATGTGGGCGCAAGTCCAGCAGAACCAGTTCTGGGCGGTGGAAGCCCAGCTGTGCGGGACTGCAGCCGGAGAATCTTTCGGTGCCGGTTGCGCTGTTATCGGCCCCTGTGAAATAACCCCGGGGCAAAGCGGTTACCTGGCCCGTGGTTACCCGGAATCACCCATGGTTACAGCTGAACTCGATCAAGCTGCCCGCCGGGAGATTAAAGAGAAATACCCTCTGCTTACAATGCTCAACCATCAGGCATATTCCGGATTGGTAAATGACCGAGACTAATAAAAGTTGTTATTGCTGCCCTTGCTACATTTTGGACAGGGGCTTTGCAGGTAGTGCGGTCGCAATAGCCACTCAGGCAAAGGTTGTAGCAGGCCTGTCTGTATGGAAGACAGGTCTTTGAAAGCCAGGGCGAGACGGTTCGAGTGTGCATAAGTGTAGCGAAGGACGAGGGGAAGACGAGGGAACCGCCCTGGCCTGCCATTATGTTTTCAAGTAAAGGATTGAAAAATCATGGCCCTGATAGAATGGAAAGAAAAGATATTCCAGCGTTACCTGATCTGGCAATGCCGGCCTGCCCGCCTGCACAAGCACCTAAAAGAAAAACTTCCCGGGTCTGTACAGCCTGGACCTGTGGATCGCAAAAAGATCAGGGTAGCTGCTGTGCAGATGGAACTTAAGCTGTTTAAATCACCCCTGGGTTACTCTGACGAAATACACCGCCGGGTTATTGAGGCCAAAAATGCAGGTGCCCGGCTGGTTATTTTTCCTGAATACAACAGCCTGCAGCTTTTAGGCATGCTTCCCGGGATCGAGCAAATCGAAGAATCCTATGGGGGGAAGGTGGGTGACCAGGGGGAAAATAAAGAAGAGGATCAACCTGGCCTGGCCGATATTTTTAAGTTTATCAGCCCTGCTGTTTTGCCGCTGGTGCACACTGTTTATTCAAAATTGGCCTCAGCGTACGGCCTTTACATTATGGCCGGCAGTTACCCGCTGGTGGACAAGGGCAGCCTGGTCAACCGCGCTTTTCTGTACGGTCCCGGGGGAGCGCTGGTAGGCAGCCAGGATAAGGTTCACTTACTGCCGATGGAAGAGAAATGGCCCATAAATAGAGGATCTTCGTTTTCCTTTTTTGACACGGAGCTGGGCAGGCTTGCTATGCCTGTATGTATGGATGCCACCTATTATGAGACTTTTCGTCTGTTGGAGATGGCCGGTGTGGAAACTGTTTTATTGCCGATTGCCGATCAGCAAGAGTATAATTTTTGGCTTGCCCTGCGCGGAATTTGGCCGCGTGTGCAGGAAAGCCCCTTATATGGGGTCAAAAGTGCTATGGTTGGCACCCTGGCCGGCTACACCTTTACCGGCAGGGCCGGAATATTTGCCCCCTTGGAGCTTACCGCCAAGCGTGACGGGGTCTTAGCCGAGGTGGAACCTTTTGACCGGGAAGCAATAGCCGTGGCAGACCTTGATTTAGAAGCGCTCAAACAACTGCGCTGCAGCCATCCCTGGCGTGACAGCAACCCGGAACTCTACCGTCGTTACTTCCCGGAAATCTACCGGGAAAATTAGGTGTTTTACACCCTGATAAGCGGCCGGATGCTTTTCTGATGTAGCTTCGTCTCTCTCATTTTACTCCCGGCAAACCTTAAAACAAAATCTCAGGCGGGCAGAGTTTCTAATTCAGGCAGTTCAATCAACAGCTTTGTGAAAGCCTGGCAGAAACTATTCGGTTAGGCCTGTTTATTATTCTACACTTGAATAAATGCTTTGTTGTTGCACCATGCTTTTAAAAGGTTATTCTTTTTTAAAGTCTGCTACCGTACCTCCGGTTACTTCCTTTAACTTCTCGAATGAAATTGGTAGAAGCGAGTGGGAGGTGCCGGCAGAGGTGTAAACTGCGTCGAAGCGCTGCATTGATTCATCCAAAAAAATGGGGATGCTTTCATCAATATCAAACGGGCAAACCCCGCCTACATGGTAGCCGGTAACCTCTTCTACTTCCTCAGGTTTAGCAATTTTGGCTTTTCCGCCGCCAAGTAAGGCTTTAACCTTTTTGTCGTTAATTTTAATGTCCCCGGCGGCTACAAATAAGCCGTACTTGTCACCTGAGCGAAAGAGGATTGACTTGGCGATTTGGCCCAGTTCCACATTTAAAGCCTTTGCTGCTTCAGCAGAAGTTTTGGTGGTTTCTTCATGTTCCATGGGAACCAGTTCAGGGTCGAATTGCTGCAAAAATTTACGCGCTCTTTCCAAAGCAGGGTTTTCAGCCATTTTTAATCACCTCATCAAATCAGTTTTAAATCCTTTATTATGCCTCTCTACGGTAAGCCTCGACTTCTTTTTCCGGGTAACGGGAAAAAACTATTACTCCTACCAGGATAAAGCAGGCTGATACCGGCCCGGTTAGCTGGATTCCCAGTGGCTCAGCCGCTGTGCTTCCAAAGAGCTCCAACAGTGCCCCGGTAATCAGGGTGGATAACCCCATGGCCAGTTTCAAGATAAACCCCTGCGCCCCGAAGTACATGGCTTCACGCCGCTGACCGGAGAGTTTTTCTTCCAGGTCGGATACTACAGCGACTATTGCATCGGGGACAATGAAAATGACCGCCAGAGGCAGGCCGCTCAATGCCATTAAAAAATAACCGAAAATTTCGGGATTTAAGCCGAACACGGGTTGACCGAGGAAGAAATAGAGCGGCAGCAGGATCATGAAAGCCACCAGGGCGAACATCATTACCGCTTTTAAGCCAAACCGCTTGGAAAAGATGTTTACTAGGGGGAAGAAAAGCAGGGCAACCCCGAAAGCCAGTCCGAAGTAGATAGAAGTTTCGTCCTCAGTGCCTCCCAGTAGCACGGTCACGTACAGGGGTAGATTCAGGGTAATAATGTTGAAACCGAGCCAGAAGGTTACATTACCTACCAGGTAGATTAAAAATGCATTATTTTTAAAGGTAGTTTTAACTGCTTCGACCAGGCCGAGCGTTGCTGGTTTGGCTTCTGCATAATCTCTTTCCTTGATTGCTAGTGGTAAGTAAAGCAAAACCAGGCCGGCAGCAGCCATGATCCAAACCATCCCGTGGAAGCCGAATCTGCCGATCAGCATCCCGGAGCCGATCAGGGCGGCGCCAACTCCAAGAAGCATAAATACAGCCCTAAAGGTGGCCAGGTCTACCCGGTCCTTGGTGCTGTGAGCCAGTTCGGGCAACAGGGCCAGGTAAGGGGTGACATAGGCGGTGAACAGGGCGAAATACAGAGCTAACATTACTGCCAGGTAGAGACTGTTAAACGCCGAGGTTTCCTGTACTGGTGGATAAAAGAGGATTATAAATACCAGGCAGTAAGCTGCACTGCTAAAAAGCAAAAATGGCATCCGCCGCCCCAGGCGACCCTTGTGATTATCTGACCAGCGGGCAATTACCGGATCGGCCACCGCATCGATGGCTCGTCCAAGGAACATGATAATCCCGAAAGCAAATGGCGGCATCAAGGCCTCTACCCCTTCAAGGGGACTGGTGATGTAGTAATAAAAGAGCCAGGTGATCATCACCCGGTCGATCAGGCTGAACCCGCCTGATCCGGTTCCGTATATGATTTTCCCCCACAGTGGCAGTTGTTTTACCCGGGTCATGTTGCTTGCCTCCTCAGTTTTTACTCAAGGGTCTGTTCTGTCTGTTCACCACACCTGCTTTCTGCGGCCATGTTGGCTAAAGCGTAAGCCAAAAAGCCGGCAGCGGAAGCGAAAGCAGCCCCGGTGGAAACCTTTCCGGTTTTGGAGTCGATGCTTTCGCAAAAAAACCCGTTGTCCATTTCCACTCGTTTAAAAAAGTCCACGGCTCCGGCATTGCACGCAAGCAAATCATTGCAAGCTGCCAGGGGCCAGGGGTTTTCGGCATGCAGGGAACCCGCTTCTTCGAAATTGTTGTCCAGGTAGAAGTAGCGGTTATTCGAAGACCTGATCCAGCGCACCGTATTTTTAAAAACAATATCATCAGTAGAACAAAATCCATAATGAGCCAGGAGTTGCAAGCTTCCCGGAGGGTTGTCATAAAGGGTGAACTTGCCTTTGCCGTCGACGGCCCAGGCAAACATAATCCCAAAAGGCCCTTTGACCATGCAGTGATCATAAATGGCCTGCAGCAGTTCTTTGGCCAGAATGGCAAAATCGCTTTTATGATCCCACAGTTCACCGAGCTGTAGTTCTGCCAGAAAACTGAATGAGCGTTGCAGCAAGGCGTTATTATAGGTCAGGAAAGGGTAAGTCACCGGGTCGTCCGAAGGGTCGAGAAAAGTGCTGTAGAGTCCCGATAAAGGATCAAAGTGATCAAAAGCTTTTTCAACCAGGGTGTGGAGCCCTTCTTTGATTGCTGTTTCTTCGAAAATAGTAGTATCACCACTCTGCCGGTAGTAGTGCGCCAGGGCTAAGAAAAAGGCGGCAAGTTGATCTAATTCGAAACCGGGGTATAGAACTGTGCCGTTGATATAGTGGGCATGGTCACCGGCATTTTTTAGGTGTCGCTTGTAAACGGTAACCAGCAAATTGCGGGCAGTTTCTTTACCTGTCAGCACAATCGCCGGAAAGCTCCACAGCAGGGTGTCGCGGCTCCAGAAGGCCGAACTGACATAATAGTGCGGGCTGCGCGAAGTAACCGGCACCAGCTCTTCGCTGTCTAAAGACCTGGCCAGGGAGAAGAAATAGCAAAAAAAGAGGTTTCGATTTAATAGCTCTCCCAGGTCGGGCTCCTCTAAGTTAATCCGGCGATCTTTCAACCACCGGCAGGTTCTATCGAGCAAAGAATCATAACCGCGACGTCTTAGATCTATACCCGTGGTCCCGGCCCCGTCCGCTTCGAGATTTACCGCAGCGTAGAGTATGATTTCACTGGACTCACCTGGATCAAGCATTACTTCACGTGCAATTTCAAAACTTAAATTTGCCTCATCAAAACTCCACCCGGAAGCAGGTTCGGTGGAAAGGGCCAGTGCGGCAAGAGGGAAGCCTGCTGATGCTTCCATGATCAAACTATCTGTCCACCTGTCATAGCGGATCAAGTGATCGCAATTAATTGTGCGGCGGTTAAAAACAATGTAGTTGAACCCGGTCCAGGATCCTTCCCAGCCCAGCCGGGCCTTGATGGAAGATGAACTATTGTTGTTAAAACTTAGCCGGATACAAAAACCTTTAAAACCTGGTGGAGCAGCGAACTCTCCCTCAAGAGACCAGTTATCATAGTAGTTTAAGTTGAAAATCGGCAACCAGTCCAACCGGTAGCTCCAGTCCGGTCTGGTTTCTTTTGAGTTTAGATTAACCCGTTCTCCTTCTACTTCAAGCAGCGGTGCCAGGAGCGGTTTTGTGTCGGTGCCTGAGAATTCGAACAGTCCCTTTTGGTCCAGGCGCAATATGTTAAGGTTTCTGATACCACCAGTTGAATCAATGTGAGGTAGTGAGACGTACTCGTTCCCGGTCAGGGTGAGCGGCTCATGGACGGTTATTTCCTCAGGTACAGTCATCAGGCTTTGCGGTTCCTTTGTACTACTCATTATGCCCCTCCTTACTAATATTCCAACCTGCAAGCAGGCACAAATTATTGCCTGATATCTTTTCGCTTTTAATTAGTTAAAACCTTTTTTCTGTTAAATGTTTTTGTGAAGCATAATTTGCGTTTTCAATCCTTGACGGGGCCGGCAGAAAACCTTATAATCTTAAATGAACTGAGAAAAGAATATGTCGGGATGGCGGAATTGGCAGACGCGCACGGTTGAGGGCCGTGTGGTGAATAACCATGGGGGTTCAAGTCCCCCTCCCGACACCAATAAGATGCACTAAGCCAGGGTAATTATCCCCTGGCTTTTTACAGTTAATTAATTTCGGGACACAATGAAAATTTTTTCAGGTCATATCCGTAGCCCATAGAATCAGAAGTAAAAAAGGCTAGAGGAGCCTAGCTTGTGTTTCCTGATTTTTTCGGGCCTTTCTCTTGCGGTTTTAAATATAGTTCTATTTTTTAATGTGCAGATATGAATACTTCATCTCTCAAGGGAACCCCTGCTTTGCACATAGCTGAACCATGATCTGCAGGTATTGCTTGTGATTTTGATTGTCGATCAAAGTAATAAAATACCGATGTCCATGAATAATTTTCATTGTGTCCCGAAATTTTAGTCCCGAAATTTTATGTCCATGAATAATTTTCATTGTGTCCCGAAATTTTCCCCCGAAATTTTCCTCCGAAAACATTTAGGTATAAAAATAAATGCAAAATGAACAGGATTTTAGTATAATATGAGCTGTGCTCAATAAACTAACTGAAAGGAAGGAAAGTATGCAGCTATTAGTCATGATCCAGGGCCATTACGGCCAGCGAATAGCAGACAATATAAAGTCTAAAATGCCGGAACACTGGAAAACTGAAGTTTGGACGGTTCCGGTTATTACAGAAAGCATTGTAGATGATCCTGACGAATATATTCCTGCAGGGCTATTAGAAGCAGATTTGATTTTGCATCTCTGCGAGTCAGCGCAGGCTGCCCAACTGCTACCTGCAGTGACAGAAAAAGTTAAAGCTAAAGGGATAATTGCATCAATAGACAGCACTGCCTGGATACCGATGGGTTTAAGAAATCAGCTGAAACGCGAACTTGGCAAAAAGGGAACAACCATTGTGTTCCCTGAACCGCTTTGTTCAATAGATGAATATACTGTCGGTTTTTACGAAAAGAACAAGCAGCCCTATACCAGTGAAATAATTAGCGAATTTGCCCGGCACTTTGGAAAGCCGAAACTAGAACTACAATTTGATGAGAAAAACATTATAAAGGCGGCAAAAATTTTAAGGGGTGCTCCATGCGGTTCTTCCGAATATACAGCGAAAAGGATTATTGGTATTGAAGCTGACAAAGCTGTTCCAAAAGCCGGACTGATGTGCCTGCACTACCCCTGTCTTGCTTCAATGCAATTTGAACAGACCGATAATGGTGTTGATACAATTATGCACACTTCCGGTCGGGTATTCAATGAAGCAATGGAAAATGCATTGCTGCAGAAAGATTTAAAAACAAGAAATTTCTGGACGAACAACCGGGATTAATTTCGATTAATTTCGGGACACAATGGATTAATTTCGGGACACAATGAAAATTTTTACGATTTCATATCCGTAACCGTTAGAATCAGACGTTAAAATAAACCCGAGAATCCTAGCTTGTAGTTCCTGGTTTTTTCGGGCCTTTCTTTTGTGGCTTGAAACTTAATCCTAACTTTTCATTACGCATAGATGTGAATACTTCATTTTCCCGGAAACCCCTGCTTCGCATATAGTTGAGCCATGAAATGTAGATAATCATAGCAATAATTGTGTCCCGATATTTTTTTTAAGATTGAAGGTTTAAATAAAATTATGCTGTGATTGCTTAAAATTCGCGGTATAATTTACCTATCTTTAAATATGGGTTAATCGAACTCGACTTAAAATTGCTGAGGCTAATTGTTTTCAGGGAGGCGCGCCCAATTATACATACAACCCAGACAAAACAAACGAACTATCTAAAGATTGTTTTTATTCTTTCCATACCTTATGTTGCAATGTCGCTTAGCCACAACGGCTTTTTGGGCTTACTCCCTTTTATACATGAAGAGTTCGTTTTGACCAGAACTCAAGTTGGTTACTATTCCACCTTTTTTTTCCTTAGTTCAACCGTGCTTGCTGTGTTTTCCGGCAATATTGTTGACCGGGTGGGTCCCAAAATAGGTCTTATTTTTGGGGTCACCTGTATGGGGTTGATAAGTTTTTGTTATGGTTTATCGCCTACATATACGATACTTCTTATGCTTGCCCCAATCGCCGGGGTAGGACAAAGCATTATAAACCCCTCCGTTAATAAGGGGATAATAATAGGTATACCACCTGGGAAGCATGCTGTTTCTATTGGAATAAGCCAATCTGGCTTAGGGGTAGGAGGGCTTGCCGGTGCAAGTTTGTTGCCTTTTTTTGGGGAGATTTTTGGGTGGAGATTAACAATACAGGTTGCCGGTGTTTTTGTTTTATTAGCAGGGTTTTTAGTTTATAAATTTTACCATCAGCACTCTGAGAATAATGAGATAGAGGGTGATCAGGGAGACCGGGAAAAACAACTGCCTTCTTTTAAAGAAAACCTTATCTATTTTTTTAGAATGAAGCAAATTCTCTTTATGTGTTTTCTCGGCGTTATTTTAGCGGGTTCAAGCGTAGGTGCGGTTCTTTCACATTTTGCTGTTTACCTCTCAAGTGATTTAAATATGAGCCGGGCAGCTGCCGGTGTAGGCCTTGGGATATTTCAGATTGGAGGTATCATCGGTCGGCCAATTTGGGGTTGGATTTCCGATCGCTTTTTATTGGGTAATAAGGAAAAAGCCATTTCTCTGCTTGGTCTGAGTGCCGGCTTCATATATTTAATCCCCGGTATTTTTTTTAATAGCCCCCAGTTAAACTTGGTAGCAGTGTATCTATTTTCATTCTTCTTAGGTTTCTCCGTTTTTGGTTGGGGAGGACTTTATTTTGCAGCGATTGCTGAGTTTGCCGGGTTGGAACGAGCCGGATCAGCAATTGGTTTTAGCCTATTATTTAATCGAATCGGGATCCTCATTGCTCCCCCCATTTTTGGTCTGATCGCTGACTTGAGAGGGAATTATAACTATAGCTGGCTGTTTTTTGGAGCGGTGATTATATTCATTTCGGGCTTGTATTACCTGAGCTCTTTAAAGGTTGAACAACATAATTGATAATTTCGGGACACAATGAAAATTATTTATATCATATACCTAGCCGTTAGACTCAGACATTAAAATAAACTCAAGGAGTAAAATAAACCCAAGGGAACTGGCTTGTGTTTCCAAGTTTTTTTCAAGCCTTTTTTTTGCGGCTTGAAACTTAAGCCTAAACTTTCTTCACGTGTAGATGTGAATACTTCATTTTCCCAGGAACCCTTGCTTAGAAAATAGCTGGGTCATAAATAATTTCGGGACACAATGAAATTTTTTAGAAGTTATATCCGTAGCCGATCGAATCAGAAGTAACTAAACCCGGGGATCCTATTTTGTGTTTCCAGTTTTTTTCGCATCATTCTTTTGGGCTTGAAAATTATGCCTGATTATTTTTTTGTAGATATGGATACTTCATTTTTCAGGAGAATCCATGCTTCACACATAGCTGGGCCATAATCTGTAGATATTATTTATGATGTTGCTTGTTGATGAAAGCAATAAAAACGTCGATTTATATAAATATTTTTCATTGTGTCCAAAAATTTATTGGGCGGGAAGTTTTCGTAAAATCCGCTATCCCGCCCAATAAAATCTTATCGTATTTTACTCAGAGGCAACTTCTTTGCCGGCCCTGGACACCTCTTCCAGGGCAATTTGCTCTTCTGTGCTCAGGATATTTTCGACATTCAATATAATCAGCATCCGCTCATTTATTTTACCTACCCCGGTAATCAAGTCAGTGCGCCCTTCTGCTACCTGGTTGGGGGCTTCCTGGATTTGATCATTAGGGATGCTTGTTACTTCACTGACAGAGTCAACAATTAGGCCGATCAAATTATCGTCGACTTCAACAATGATAATTCGGTTATCCTTGGTTTGCTCAACCGTATCCATTCCGAAACGTTTACGCAAATCAATAACCGAAATTACTTCTCCGCGCATATTGATCATTCCTTCTATAAAGTTCAGCGAACGGGGAAGCGGAGTTACTTTAAGCATCTTTATAACTTCATTAACATCTTTGATGTTACAGGCAAACTCTTCTCCGCCCATTTTAAAAGCTACCAGTTGAGTTTCGCCTTCTTTTGTTATTTTCGCCATCGCAAAGCCTCCTTGCTAAAGCTTTCCGGCAACCTTTATGCTGTGTGTAGCTCAGGTTACCTTATTTTCTCACTTTGGAAGCGGTGTATTTATTCATACTTGAACTTGTTCATTGCTTGTGTTAGTTTTTCAGCCGAAGCTCTGAGTTCTTCGGCGGTAGCGGCCATTTCTTCCATGGTGGAAGATTGTTCTTCGATGGAGGCGGCCATTTCTTCGCTGCCGGAGCTTAACTCCTCTGCGGCAGACGCCGTTTCTTCAACCTGCTTGGAGACTCCTTTTACCGCTTCTAAAATATCGTTGAACGTAGATCCGGTCTTGGAGACAACTTCTGTGCCCGATTCTACATCCTTAACTCCTTCATTCATATTTTCCATTGCTTTTTTGCTTTCATCCTGAGTTGAACGAATTAACTCGCCTATTTCCTTGGCTGCATCGGCTGACTGTTCGGCCAGTTTACGCACTTCTTCGGCTACTACGGCAAATCCACGGCCCTGTTCTCCGGCTCTTGCTGCTTCAATCGCTGCGTTTAAGGCGAGCAGGTTAGTTTGGTCGGCAATATCGGTAATCACACCCAAGATCCTGCCGATATCATTGGAGCGCTGATCCACTTCGGTAATTACGCTTTGCAGTTCGCTGACCCGGCTGTTGATTACTTGCATCTGGTTTACTGCTTCTTCAATTGCCTTGTTACCCTCTTCGGCTTGCTCCAGGATCCTGGAGTTAGCATCGGCCATGTTCTGCGAATTGCTGCTTAAATTTTCAGCGTTACTGGAAAATTCATTAGTGGAGGCGGAAACTTCTTCCAGTGAAGAACTCATTTCTTCCGAAGCAGAAGAAACGGAATCGCTGCCGGTATTAACACTGTCGGCGATCTCTGCGGCACCTTTGATAATGCCCCGTAAATTATCCAGGAATTTGTTAAAACTTGTGGCCAGGTCGGCAAGTTCATCCTTGCCTCTTACCTCTAATTGCTGAGTCAGGTCGCCACCCTGGGTGGCCAGCACTTCCATGCGTTCTGCCATCAAGCTTAG
>Ga0207421_10005383_pt1 | contig 14331 bp, 12 predicted proteins | sample SodLakKL_010_SED_4_FD_187542 | JGI IMG/M metagenome (GOLD analysis project Ga0207421, IMG submission 187542) | Alkaline sediment microbial communities from Lake Tanatar, Kulunda Steppe, Russia - 8KL_010_SED (SPAdes) (version 2) | ecosystem: Environmental > Aquatic > Non-marine Saline and...
GCGATTACCCCAACCAGATCAACAATGTCCTGGCGTTTCCGGGAATCTTCAAGGGCGCTCTCGCCGCCCGGACTCAATCCATCGACGAGGACATGAAAATCGCGACCGTCCGAGCTCTGGCACATATCATCTCCGACGAGGAGTTGCATGTCGACTACATCATCCCTTCCCCCTTCGACAAACGTGTCGTCGACAGAGTCTCCTTGGCGGTGAAGGAATGCGTTGCCAAACGTTCTTGACTCATCACAATATGAATCCAACCAAAAGCAGAGCACCTTCCGCGCGGAAGGTGCTTATTTTCTCTGTGGGGTAACGGATATGTTGGTCAGGGGAAGACGATTTCGCTGACGATTTTCTTCTCTCCCTCCACTTCGGTGGAAACGGTGATGCCTCTCGGGGTGACATGATAGACATAATCGTCCATCTCCACGAACCGATAGCTGTAGGGATTTCGACCGTGCAAGACGCCGCGCATGTTCAAGGACTCGGGCGGATGGAGCTGACCTTCTTCGTCGAGGTGGATGAAAAGGACGCTCGGGTAACGGGAGTCCTGAGTGGAAGGCGTCGTGAAGGCATAAAGCGGAATGACGATGCGGAAATCGGAATCCATGTGAATCTCTTTTTCCACAGGAAAACGGTCGATGATGTTGAATTTGTAGTCCCCGACCGAAACAGCGAGAGTGTCCATGGTCACGACACGGTTCTCCCGACTGTCATAATGATGTGCATGGAAAGCGAGGGATTCTTTATCAAGCTTTTCCAAGGTGATGAAGAGGGGGGTTCCCGTCCGGGGAATCATCGCTTCCGTCAACAGGATTCCCTCGTGAATCGACAACAACTCGATGTTGTGGGTGGTTATCGCATAGAGCCGGGTCTCATGAGCGTTCTCCGTGTCACAGGACAAATAGGCGATGCCATCATGATAGAAGAGGTCCTCCACGTAGATGTGTGAAGGCAACTCATGTTCAAGTGTAGCATGGGTGAGGCTTTTCTCGAGTTTGAAGAGCGTGTGGTTGTCCTCGTTTCTTGTCAAAAGGAGGATTCTCCCATCAGCCACCTGTAATCCATTGGGGAAGGCGAGGGCTCCCGGGAGGCTCAACGTCACTTGGTGACGGACCATCCCGAAGGTGTCGACACGAAACTTCGTGAGGCTGGTATCGATGGATTCCACGGGGTCGGAGAGTCGCATCCCGTCGGTGATTTTATGGAATCGATAGTGGTTCGCGGCGATATAGAAGGCGTTGTCCATGATTCTCACTTCGCTTTGGTAGTCCATGAGGAGCGTCCGGAAGTCGTGTGATTCCCGTTCGAGGTCGATGGCGTGGAAGGAAATGAAACTGTTCGGCTCGACCCTCTCTATGTAATGAATGGAATCATAAGACTGTATGAGGGGAGTGTCGTCTCCTCTGGCGATCCAGGGCAGGGAATCCCCGAGGCGGAACGCTTCATAACCGAACGGAAGGTATTGTTTCGTGACAAGTGAGAGAACCCCGTTCTCATAGGCGGCATCGGTAACTTTGCCGCTCATACGATATGTGTCTTCAAGGGAGATATCGTCATTGATATCGTAAATTCGCACCACCGTGGAAACCTCTTCCTCACAATAGGCTTCACTGGTCGCCCCGACGGGAGAGATGTCTTCGGTGGCCGAACCCAGCACGACGAGGCGGTCTTTATCGACGAAAATTCCATGCTGGTGATAGAGTTCATCCTTCTTCGTATCTTCGTAATCCAAGTATCCGTGGTAATCGAGGTCGTTTCCATCAACGGCGGTGATTTCAATGCCCCGGGATGCCATGCTGAAGATGTATTCGCCATTATGGGCAACAGTGTCAATCCCGGTGTGGAGTTTGGGATTCTTCATTCGTAAAGAGCGCATGATGCTGGCATCAGTTGCCTGACTCTCGGCTTCGAGGATATGAAAATCGTAAAACCGTTCGTGGAAATCTTCATGGACTTTCCTGATATCCTCTTCACTTTCGATGCTGGCCAGATGATGTTCAAAATGTATCGGATTCCAGGTGGCGGCCAAGAAAATGGCGGCGACAACAACGAACGGCAAAATGATTACCACTATGCGTTTTTGCAAAAACCAGCGGGAATAGTGGAACGGAATTCTTTCCAGATTGCGCATGACCCGCTTTTTGATATCCAGTTTCTTATTCAGCAGGAGTTCTTGGAACAATTGTTTCATGTGAAACATGAAGAAGAGGGCGGCGACGAGTATGACACTCAACAATAGGGCGTTGTTGAAAACGAACTCGGCCAATCGGATCATTGTTTGCATCATGAGACACCTCTACAATTTCAGCGTCTTCTTGAACGTCTTGTAGTAGCGGCGATTCACTTCGACCTGGTCTCCATTCCTCATGTGGAGAACCAGTTTGGAGTTGAATGCCGGTTTGATATAGTCGATTTTGTTTATGTTCACAATGGCGTATTTGCTGACACGGATGAAATGCTTGTTTTTCAGCATCTCTTCAATCTCATAGAGTTTCATGCGGACGCGGAAACGACCGTCCCGTACAACCGCGGAAACTTCCTCCTCTTCGACGACGAAATAGTGGATCCGCCGTGATTCGATCCGTTTCATGCCCCGGGGACTGTGCCCGACGATATAGACGTCCTCTCCCTGGGCGATGAGGTTCAGTATGCGGTTGACCCTTTGTGCGTCCTCCTCGTGAAAGACGATGTTGATTTTATCATCTTCAACATATTCTTTGTCCGTCGTCACGACGAACTCGTATTCTTTACTATCGATGATTTTCAGCTTGTTTCTCAATCGCGTCCGAGATTCTTTGGGAGCCTTCAACTTGAACATGATAAACCTCCAAGGACGTCATATTCAGGATAGCACAATGGGAGTGATGTTGACATCGGGAAGGACATTCTACATCTATTCTATCGCAAATTGCATCCGGAAAAAAGCAGGCCGCGCTCGTATGCTCTCAGATAACGATACACTTTGGCGACAGGAAGCCCCACGATGGCATAGTAATCCCCTTCGATGCGTTCGATGTGTCTCGCGGCGTGTCCTTGGACCGCATAGCCACCTGCTTTGCCGAACGGTTCCTCCGTAGCGATGTAGGTCTCGATCTCTTCTTGGGTCAGTTCATGGAAGAACACTTCCGCGTCTCCGTAAAAAGCCACCTCTTGATCCATCTTTGTGAACACACAGCCGGTCACGACACGATGTCCCTTCCCGCTCAGAAGCTCGAGCATCCTACGGGCGTCATCTTCATTCTCAGGTTTGCCGAGATGTTGATTGTCCACGGAAACTACGGTGTCACAGGCCAACACGAGCCGGTTCGGATGTCGTTTCCCCACATCTTTCGCTTTCAAGCGAGCGAGGGCGATCGCGGCCTCTTCGGGAGATTTCCGGTTGTCAATCGTCTCTTGAATCTCAGGAACGACAACCTCGAAGTCGCGTCCGACCAGGGGTAGCAAAGCTCTCCTTCTCGGTGACTGGCTGGCGAGTATGTAGGTTTTCATGTCCGCACTCCTCTTTGGGAAAGTCGGCTTTCATTATATCATGAATATGACAAGAGGGGGGGCAGGGACAAATGATGGATATTTGTATTTACCGTGTGCTATAATGTGTCCCGACAGGTGGTGCCTTATGGAAAGCAACCTTTCGTCGCTATTGCGACAATCAAATCTTTTTGACGAGAATGAGCGCGTCGTGCTGGGTTTGAGCGGCGGCGTGGATTCCATGGTCCTCTTCCACCTTTTACACGAACTCGGCCTCGACATCATCGCCGCCCATGTCAACTACAACCGCCGTGCAACCGCCAAGCGGGAAGCGCGAGAACTGGAGAAGATCACATCCCGCTTCGACGTACCTTTCGAGTGTTTCGATGTCAAGGACCCCATCGAAGGCAATTTTCAAGAAGAAGCCCGGAGAATCCGTTTCTCCTTCTTCGAGAAGGTTGCAAAGAAACACCGTGTGCAGAAGGTGGTTCTCGGACACCACTTGAACGACCAGATCGAGACTTTCATCATGCGTCTCGTCAAAGGCGGTTCTTTCGACACGCTGAAAGGCATGGCGTCTGTCGAACCCTTTAATGACATCAAATTGGTACGTCCCTTTCTCGATATCGAGAAAGAGGCGATAGAGAATTATGCTTTGGACAACGACATCCCCTATTTCCATGATATCTCGAATGACAATCTCACCTACACGCGCAATCGTTTCCGGAACCGCATCATCCCTTTTTTCGAAAAAGAGAACCCGAATTTCAGCGAGGCCATGAAACGTTTCTTCAAAGATTTGCGGTCGGCCACAGGACTGTTGGAAGACCACGTGGAAGGGCTGCTCGAAAGACACCCCGGACCGATCCCCGTCGAAGAATTCCTCGCCTGGCCCCCGCTCTTTCAAAGAATCGCGATAAAAACACTCTTCCGGAATGTCTCTGAGGATTTGCATCTCAGCCAGGGTATGTATGAGGAAATCGTGAACCAACTGCAAAGCGGCAAGAACTTCCGGCTTCCGCTTGACGAAGACATCTTCCTTTACAAGGAATATGACGGTTTCTTCGTCGCGAAAGCGAAAGAGCGGACCCCGCTTGTCGTCTCGATAACGGGGGAGGGAACCTATCCCGTCGATGGTCACCGCCATTTCCGGGTAACAAGCCGGAAAAATGCCCATATCCCTTCAAAATGCTTTGAGTTGTGGTATAATGGTAGCGTGTTTCCGCTGTATGTGAGAACCCGCCGTGAAGGTGACAGAATCGAGTTGCCTTATGGCCGGAAGAAGATCAAGGACCTCTTCATCGATTTGAAGGTCCCTCCGCACCAACGAGACGACATCCTCCTTTTGACCGACGACGAGAAGGTCCTCTGGATACCCGATCTGGACATCGAATGCCATCAGGAGAAAACCGGAGACATCCTCTACGTAGAGGATGTCCTCGCAGCAAGTCCGGACGGGTGCATCAAATCGTAGCAACCGCTTTTCTTCGGCCTTTCAAAGGTGAAGTGCCTTGTGAGGCCGTTTCTTAAACAAGACGGATACATCCGACGCGCCGCAAAGCGCGCACCACAAGCAAGGAGTGACGAACATGGCCCAAAAGAAACCGACACCGCCAGACAAACGGACCAACAAGATCGGCAATCTCGTCGTCATGATGCTGATATTGCTTTTCGTTTTCTCGGCGATCTGGCTTTTCACTTCCGATGACGAGGAAGTGAAAACGTTCACCTACACGGAATTCCTCACCGAACTCATCGAACACGAGAATGTCGAGACCATCTACTCCACGCCGATCTCCGGCGACATCAACGTGGGTTCTTATGAAGTGCGGGGCGAACTGAAGACCGGCGAAAAATACGAACTCGAGGTACCCACGCAAAACGCCCTGCAAAAGATCATCGAGCATGCGGAAGCGCAGAACATCACCTACGCCCACGAACGAGGCGCCACCTACAATTTCTGGAACATCCTCCTCATCCTGTTGCCGATTGTTCTGATTATCCTTTTCATCGGCTTCTTCATGCGCAGGAGCGGCGGCCAGAACCGCGCCTTCGATTTCGGCAAGAGCAAGGCGAAACTCCATCGGGGTAAAACGACGACGTTCAATCAGGTCGCCGGTGTCGATGAAGAGAAACAGGAACTCGAAGAGATCATCGATTTCCTCAAGGATCCCAAGAAATACATGCGTCTCGGCGCCAGAATCCCCAAAGGCATCCTCCTCGTAGGGCCCCCGGGAACGGGTAAGACCCTTCTCGCCCGGGCCGTGGCCGGCGAGGCCGACGTTCCGTTCTTCTCCATCAGCGGCTCCGATTTCGTCGAGATGTTCGTGGGCGTCGGTGCGAGCCGTGTCCGCGACATGTTCAAAGCAGCCAAACAGAACTCCCCCTGCATCGTGTTTATCGATGAGCTGGATGCCGTCGGAAGACAACGGGGCGCGGGACTCGGCGGCGGACATGACGAGCGGGAACAGACCCTGAACCAGCTCCTTGTCGAAATGGACGGTTTCGGCATCAACTCCGGCATCATCGTCATGGCCGCGACCAACCGGCCCGACATTCTCGACCACGCGCTCCTGCGTGCCGGTCGTTTCGACCGGCAGATCACCATCAACCGTCCCGACGTGAAAGGACGGCAGGAAATTCTCCGTGTCCACGCCCGCAACAAGCGTATCGACCCCAAGGTGACTTTCGAGGAGATCGCCCGGAGAACCCCGGGATTCACGGGTGCGGACCTGGAAAACCTTTTGAACGAAGCGGCTCTCCTCGCCGCAAGAGAGAACAAGCCCACCATCCGCATCTACCATATCGACGAAGCGGTCGACCGCGTCATGATGGGACCGGCGAAAAAATCCCGTGTCGTCACCAAGCGGGAAAGACTGTTCATCGCCCATCACGAAGCCGGACATGCCGTGTTGGGTTTGAAACTGGATAATGCGAACATCGTCCACAAGGTCACGATCATCCCCCGGGGTCAATCCGGCGGCTACAACCTCATGCTCCCCGAAGAGGAAGAGTCCTACCTCATGACGAGAAAGAGCCTCGTCGACCAGGTCACGGGCCTTCTTGGTGGCAGAGTCGCCGAGGAAATCATATTTGATGAGGTCTCCACAGGAGCCCATAACGACTTCCAGCGAGCGACAGAAATCGCCCGTTCGATGGTGACCGAATACGGCATGAGTTCGCTCGGTCCGATCCAATATGAGAAACGGAATGGCAACGTCTTCCTTGGACGCGATTATGCCGCCGACAAGTCCTTCTCCGACACCGTAGCGTTGGAAATCGACAACGAGGTCCGCAAGATCATCAATGAATGTTACGAAAAGGCGAAAAAGACTCTGGAAACGAACAAAGACCTCTTGAAACGCATTGCGGAGATCCTCCTCGAAGTCGAGACCCTGACCCGGGAGGACATCCTGGAGATCGAAGAGACCAACACCCTCGCTTGGTGGGAGCGCAAGAAACAAAAAGACGCCGAACGTAAAGCTGAAACCGAGCAGGGCGGCGAAGAGGAAAGCGCCAAAGAAGAATCTCAAACCTCCAAAGACGACAAGAAATCCTCGCGCACGGACACCAAGCACACCCAGAGCGATTCATGACAACACAGGAGGTAAGCCATGCGTCTTGACAAGTATCTCAAAGTCTCCCGCCTCATCAAAAGGCGCTCTGTCGCCAAGGAAGTGAGTGACGCCGGCAACATCGACGTGAACGGACGCAAAGCGAAATCGAGCACAAAACTCTCTGTCGGCGACACCTTGGACATCCGTCACGGCGAAAGGTCCTTGCGTGTTAAGGTCCTCTCTTTGGAGACGTCGGTGAAAAAGGACGACGCGCCGAACATGTATGAGATCATCAATGACAGATAAGATTTGAACATGTATAAGAAGAAAGGATCATGCACAATGCGAAAATCCCTTTTCATCATCACCGTTTTCACACTCTCCCTCACTCTTTCCGCATGCAGGGACGAGCCCTTGGAAAACACCGTCTATGTGACCGCCTACCCGATATACTATCTTGTCGATGAAATCGGCAAAGGAATCGTGAACACGAAATACGTTCCCGGCGCCCAGGTGCACGCGGAGCATCACGACTGGAGCGCAAACGAGATCATCGACATGCAGGATGCCGACCTTTTGTTCTATGTCGGGGCCGGACTCGACCCCTACATCGACAGAAACCTCGATTCTGTATTCAGGGACCAACATGTCGAGCTGGTCCGTTTCGAAGACTATATCGACATCATCAAAGTGAAACTCATCCACGACCACGATCATGACCATAACGGCCATGACCACAACGATCATAATCATAACGATCACAATCATAACGACCATGATGATGACGATGCCACACTCATGCCGGATCCGCATTTCTGGCTCGATGTCGGGCGCATGATAGAAGCCGCCGAGATTGTCCGCGACAAGCTCATCGATACCTATCCGGATGAAGAAGACCGCATCCTCAACAACCACTTCACCGTCGAAATCCTTCTTGAAGGTCTGCATGAGTCCTATCAGGAAGAACTCGCCGGCGAAGAGAAACCCCTCATCACCAACGTGAAGCTCTTCACATACATGAAAAGGGCCTACGGCATCGACCTCCGCCCTTTCACGCTGCACGCCCATGCCCACGAAAATGAGCCGATACCGGGCGATTTCGGCCATTTCATCGAGCTCGCCGATGATTACGACATCCGCTACATACTCTTCGAGAAGAATGCCAAATCCCCCGCGGGAGATGCTCTACTCAGTGAACTCCGATCCTACAACCCGGATGCCGACAAACTGCATCTGCACCCGCTCGGCTTCCTCACAGACGGAGAATTGCGCGTGAACAAGAACTACATCACGGTCATGTACGAGAATCTTGAAACGTTGAAAACAGCCCTTGAATAGGAGGGACAGCATGGATGAACTGACCGAACAACAACGTGTCCGAAGAGAGAAGATGGAAGAACTGGAAAAAGAGTCCGTCGACCCCTTCGGTCATAGATTCGCACGGAACGCCTCCACCGGAGAACTCCGTGAGACCTACGGTGACGACACCAAGGAAGAGCTTGAAGATAAAGAAATCCCCGCTTTCCGGATTGCCGGCCGCATCATGACCAAGCGCGGCAAGGGGAAGGCGGGTTTCGCCCATATCATGGATGAGACGGGCCAGATCCAGATCTATGTCCGGAAAGACGACCTCTCCGAGGAGGAGTTCGGCCTTTTCCTGCAGGCGGACCTCGGCGACATCGTCGGTGTCGAAGGCAATATCATGCGGACGCGGATGGGAGAACTGACCGTCCGTGTTTCCGCCTACAAACATCTTGTCAAGGCCTTGCGGCCCCTTCCCGAGAAATGGCACGGCTTGAAAGACGTCGAAGAACGCTACCGCCGGCGCTATCTCGACCTCTTGACGAACGAAGAGACCCGGGAAACCTTCCTCGTCCGCTCGAAAACCATCGAAGCGATACGGGAATTCATGAAGGAGAAAGGCTATATGGAAGTCGAGACCCCCATCCTCCATCCCGTAATCGGCGGCGCCGCCGCCAGACCCTTCAAGACCCATCACAACACCCTGGAGATGTCCTTCTTCTTGCGTATCGCCCCGGAACTCTATTTGAAACGGCTGCTCGTGGGCGGATTCGAGAAAGTCTATGAGATCGGTCGCACCTTCCGTAACGAAGGTATAAGCACTCAACACAACCCGGAATTCACCATGATGGAACTCTACGAAGCCTATGGCGACATGGAGACCATGATGGATTTCACCGAAGAGATGTTTCGCGTCGTGACAAAAAAGGTTCTCGGCAGGACCACCGTCGAAATTGACGATGAGACCGTCATCGATATGTCGGAAGGCTTCGAACGCCGACATATGGCCGATTTGGTGAAAGATAAGCTCGGCATCGATTTCCGCCGTGAGGATCTCTCCTATGAAGAGGCCCGCGCTTTCGCCGAAAAGGAAGGACTCGAGATTCCCGGCCATTTCCGGAAAACGGGCCATATCCTGAATCTGCTCTATGAACATTTCATCGAAGACGAGATCGTCAAACCCACATTCGTCTACGGCCATCCGGTCGAAATAAGCCCCTTGGCCCGAAAAAACAAAAAGGACCCGCGATTCACCGAGCGGTTCGAAATCATCATCAACAAAAGGGAGTACGGGAACGCCTTCACCGAACTCAACAACCCCATCGACCAGAAAGCGCGTTTCGAAGCCCAGCTCGAAGAGCGGGACCTCGGTAATGTCGAAGCCAACGAGATGGACACCGACTACATCGAGGCCCTCGAACACGGTATGCCGCCCGCCGGGGGCCTGGGTATCGGCATCGACCGGTTGGTGATGTTGCTCGCGAGTGCGAAATCGATCCGCGATGTCATCCTCTTCCCGCACATGCGTCAACGTCCCTGACAACAAGAAACGCTCCGTCGAGACCAAGGGTCTCCGACGGAGCGTTTTTTCCTGCGAACACTGTCCAATCCTACAAATCCCTGCCGACGACGTATGTTTCACCTTCGGTGAGTCCAATGCCGAGATTCCGGGCGATCTCGACGAAAATGTCGACCGTCCCGGCATATTCGGAATCCAGCACGTCTGTCAGCTCGTCGACGGCCTTTTTCAACCGGTCTCCGGCATAATCGAAACGCGTGTCACCTTCGGCGATCATGGTCTCGATGAGCGATTCGACATCGTCGATTCTGGAGAAATCGAGCTCCTCTTCATGGTTTTCCAGATCGGAGCGGATATCGTGTATGGAAAGCAGATAGCCAAGGAGCGGGGAAAACCGTACGAATCGCTCATGGTCGGCGCCGAAGAGCTTGTCGCGGTAGAGGCGGATCAAGGTGATCTGACCGTGGAGATAGTTGAAGCCGATCTGGAATATGATCTCGAGATCCTCGTCGATGTTTTCCTCTTTCACACTCATCGCGTAGATCTTGTCCAACACGGCATAGACGGGTTCAATCCTTCGATAGAGGATTGTCCCGTCACTTTTCATTTGTTCGATGAAGGTGACATTGTCCATCTTCCAGTTCTCATAGTCTTTCAACACTATGTGGAATTGGCTCATGGTAACGCACCTCAAACTTTCTTCGCGGAACCGAAGAGACGGATCTTCTCTTTGACGACACGTTGGATGGCTTCCGTCCCGGGCTTCAGGACCTTTCTCGGGTCGAACCCTTTGCTCTCGAGGTCGCGCCCTTCTTCGATGTATCTCCGGACGGCCGCTGTGAAGGCGATCTGGCATTCCGTGTTCACATTGATCTTGGAAACGCCATAGGAGATGGCCTCTTCGACCATGTCATCGGGAATGCCGGTTCCTCCATGGAGCACGAGGGGAATCCTGTCCGTGGTCTCGCCGATCTCTTTGAGCCTTTTCATGTCGAGACCCTGCCAGTCTGAGGGATAGTTGCCGTGGATGTTGCCGATGCCGGCTGCGAGCATGGTGATGCCCAAAGCCGCGATGCGACGGCACTCTTGGGGATCTGCGAGCTCTCCGGTCCCGGTGACACCGTCCTCCTCGCCTCCTATACTGCCGACTTCGGCCTCGACGCTGACACCTTTCTCCTTGGCTTCGGCCACGACCGCTTTCGTCTTGTCGACATTCTCCTGGATGGGATAATGGGAACCGTCGAACATGACACTCGAGAATCCGATATCGATGCATTCCATGGCGGCATCATACGAGCCGTGATCAAGATGCAACGCGACGGGGACGGTGATCCCGAGCGAAGTCTTCATCGCCGAAACCATGGCATGGACGGTCCTGAAACCTCCCATATAGCGTCCCGCGCCCTCGCTCACGCCGAGAATGACGGGCGACGACATCTCTTCGGCCGCCGTGAGGACGGCTTTCGTCCATTCGAGGTTGTTGATGTTGAACTGTCCGACCGCATAACCTTCTGCACGGGCCTTCTTCAACATTTCTTCCGCAGATACCAACATATCATTTCCTCCCGGTTCGAAATTTAGCCATGCCCATTATATACCAGATGCCATGGGAGGGCAATTGTAAATCCGTAATCATATGAAAAGGCCGCTTCCGTTCTCGCACGGAAGCGGCCTTGCGGGGTTGATCAATTACCGGAAATCTGCATGCCGTCGATCCGCAGTGTGGGACTGCCGATATAGGAGAAGTTGAATCGGAGATCGTCGAAGACCCCGGCAACATTCTTGAGCAGGTCGAGATAGTTGCCGCTCACGGTGATGAGGGCCACGGGGTGGACGATCTTTCCGTTTTCGACATAATAGCCCGTAGCCTGGAGGCTGAAATCGCCGCTCACGAAGTTGGTTCCGGAATGCAATCCCTGCAAGTCGGTGATGTAGAGTCCCTTCTGCATGTTCGCAAGGGCGTTTTCGGCTTTCGCTTCTTTGGGGGCGATGTAGAGGTTCGTCGGCCGGATGGTATCGCCGAAACTGTTCGCCGTGGATGCGGTATTGTCCTTTTTCGCGGTCTTGAGGTCGTAGAGGTAGGTCTTGAGGTTCCCTTCATCGACAACCGTCTTCTTCGCGGTGGCGACACCTTCATCATCGAATGTCGCACTTTTTGTGCTCTTTTCCCGGAAGGGGTCGTCGATGATCGTGATGTTCTTGCCGCCGATGTCTTTGCCGATTGCGCCTTGGAGTTTCGAAAGTCCCTTCTGGACGTATTCGGCATTGAACATGTTCACATAGGCCTGCAGGAGATTCGCGCTCGCCCGGTTTTCCAGAAGGATGTCATATTTTCCGGATGTTACGGCCTTGGCGCCAAGAAGGCTCAAGCTGCGGCTCACGGCCTTGTCGGCGAGGGCTTCGAGATCGAAATCTCCCGCATCGTCGCTTTGGATGTATTCGAAGGCCGAACGGGAATCATCGCCCTCGCGCACGACGACCTGGGCGACGATCATGCCGCTGTGCACCGTGCGTTCGAGGTCGAGCCCCTTGGAGTTCTTCAGGATGACGGTCCTTTTCGCTTCACCGTAAGAAGCTTCGGAGATGGACACCCGCTCGTCCTTCTCGCGGACGAGTCTCTCCAACTCGAAGGTCAGATTCTTCTTTTCCTCCACCGACATCTTGGCGAGTTTCGCTTCTCCCAGACCTTCGATTTCGGGATATTTTTCATCGCCTTCATAGATGAAAACCTCGTCTTCGCTCTCGACGACTTTGGCGCTGTCGATGATCGCATTGACCCATTCGTCCGTCTCACGCAAATCCAGGCTCTCTGTGGTCATTTTCCCCATCTTGCCGTCATAGATGCCTTTGATTGTCAAACAGGCCGTGTCGGCGATTTTGTGCTTATCCAGTTCACCTTTGAAAACGTCGAACTCGATCTCTTCCAGCTTTTCCACATGGACCTGGATGGCCTCGATTCCTTTTTCTTTCGCTTTCGTAAACAACGGTTGAAAATCCATTCTTCATTTCCCCTTTCTTCCGCCGACGGTCATATGCGAGACGCGGATGGTCGGCTGCCCCACATCAGCGGGTACGGCGCCCGAAAGCGAACCGCACATACCCTGGGCGCAAAGCAGGTTGTTTCCGACCATGTCGATCCTCTTGAGCGCGTCTTTTCCGGTGCCGACGAGGGTCGCTCCCTTGACGGCCTCGGCGATCTTCCCGTCGCGAATCATGTAGCCTTCCATCACGGCGAAATTGAAATCGCCGGTCGAAGGGTTGACGCTGCCGCCGCCCATCTTTTTGGCATAAAGACCGTGCTCCGTGGCGGCGATGATTTCTTCGAAGGTCGACTCCCCGTTGTCGATGTAGGTGTTGCTCATGCGGGAGGTGGGGGCGAAACGGTAGGATTGGCGTCTGGAAGAATGCGTGGATTCCTCGTTCATCCGTTTCCCGTTCAGATAGTCGACCATATAGCTTTGCAGATGGCCGTCCTTGATCAGGACACGTCGTTTCTGGAGTCTGCCCTCATCGTCGAAATTGGCGCTTCCCCAAGCGTTCTCGATGGTGCCGTCATCGATGGCGGTGACCAGTTCGCTGCCGATCTTCTCGCCTTTCTTGCCGGAGAAGACACTGGCGTTCTTGGCGACGGATGTCGCCTCAAGACTGTGGCCGCATGCTTCATGGAAGATGACGCCGCCGAAGCCGTTGTCGATGACGACGGGCATGGTGTCGCTCGGGCATTCCTCGGCACGAAGCATCGTCACGGCGATACGTGCGGCCTCTTTGGCGACTTCTTCGACATCGATCTCGTCGTAGAACTCGAAGCCGCAAGCCTTCCCGGGACCGTTGGAGCCGCTTTGCATGTCCTTGTCGTCTCTTGCCACGGCGTTGACGCCAAACCGGGTCCGGCCCCTCTCTTCGGTCACATGGATGCCCTCGCTTGAAGCGATCCATACCTCCTGCAAGGTGTCCATGTAGTTGATGTTGACCTGGCTGATGTCTTCGCTGTAGTCGCGGGCGGCCTTGTTGGCGCGTTTCATGAGGCCGACTTTGTCCTTGATGTCGATTTGGTCGAACGGCTTTTCAATCTGGTGTTTCTTGCCGCGTTCGATTTCGCCGAGGACGATTTGTTCCCGGACACGTTCACCCTTGAACGATGAAGACAAGTCTCTCGCCAGAGAGAGAAGACTCTCCTCGTCCGTGCTGTTGGTGTAGCCATAGACACTCCTGTGTCCTTCGGCCACACGGATGCCGACGCCGGAAATCCGTCTGTTGACGGCATCTTGGACGGTGTTCGACTGCATGGTGATAGTGGTCTGCTTGGTGCGCTCGACGAACACCTCCGCGAAGTCGGCCCGGCTTTCCAACGCGGTGTTGATGATCCGTTCAAGCAATTCTTTCTCCAACATGATTTCCCTCCTTGAGCTCGTAAGCGTTCACATTTCACACATCGCCATTATAACACATTGAAGGCTCCATGCTGAAGACAAGACAAAAAAA
>Ga0207421_10005384_pt1 | contig 14328 bp, 16 predicted proteins | sample SodLakKL_010_SED_4_FD_187542 | JGI IMG/M metagenome (GOLD analysis project Ga0207421, IMG submission 187542) | Alkaline sediment microbial communities from Lake Tanatar, Kulunda Steppe, Russia - 8KL_010_SED (SPAdes) (version 2) | ecosystem: Environmental > Aquatic > Non-marine Saline and...
TAAAGCATATGCTGGCCACCGAAGCGGTTATGCGCAAAATGGCTAACCATTTTGGTGAAGACGAAGATTTATGGGGATTGGCCGGACTTCTCCACGACATAGATATGGAAGAGGTTGATTATGAAAACGAACCGAAAAAACACGGTCCTAAATCAGTTGAAATTCTCAAAGAAGAAGGTATAGAGAATGAAAAGATTTTGGATGCCGTTTTGGCGCACAATCCCGCAGCTAAAGATGAGCGTAGCGACCTCTTAGAGCAGGTTATATGTGCCGTAGACCCCTTGACGGGACTTATTGTTGCCTCTACGTTAATTTCTCCCAAAAAGGATATAAACGAGATTGATAAAGATTTCGTGATGAGAAGATTCAATGAAACTTCTTTCGCTCGGGGAGCCGACAGGGATATTATAAAAACCTGTGAGGATTTCGACATGGAATTGGAGGAATTCATCCAACTCTCTTTAGGAGCCATGCAAGATATCAGCCACGTATTGGAGCTGGAGTGATTATATTAAATTATTCTGAAAATAAAAAAGCGGGCAACCCGTTTTTTTGTTATTGTTTCGATTCGGACCTTTTATGTTATAATTAATAAAACAGACATTATAAGGAATCTTAAAAATTAAAATGGATTCATGGAGAGAAAAACCAAGATAATTGCAACCGTAGGTCCCGCTTCTTTGGAATATAGTGTTTTTAAGAAAATTATCCGCCAAGGAGTGGATTTTATTCGCATCAATACCGCCTATAGCAATAAAAAGCAACACGACACCATTATTGAGAATCTGAAAAAGATTGAAAAGGACGTTCAAATTATTTTTGATATTCGCTCCCGAAAGGCGGTTGGAAAGATTATTGAATATGATCCGGAAACAGTTGCCGTTTCTTTTGCCGAGTCCGCAGAGCAACTGAAAAAGATAAAAGAGGATCTGGGCGGCTGCAAGATCATTGCAAAAATAGAATCGAAAAAAGGGGTTGAAAACTTCAAAGAGATATTGGATTTTTCCTGGGGGGTAATGATTGCCAGAGGGGACTTGGGCGTAGCCATCACCCTGGAGAGGGTTCCCTGTGTTCAAAAGAGGCTTTCAAAGATGGTTTTGGAAAGAGATAAGTTTTTAATCATCGCCACGGAGATGCTTCTTTCCATGGAAAGAAATCCCAAGCCGACCCGGGCGGAAGCTTCCGATGTGGCTCACGCCGTCTTCAGTGGAGCTTGCTCCGTTATGCTTTCTGAAGAAACAGCAATAGGAAACCACCCCGTCGAAGCGGTAAAATACATGAGAAAAATAGTGGAAGAAGCGGAAAAATGTAATTAAATTTAAAATCTATGGTTAAAAAAATAATAGTAGTTCTCTTAATCATCGGTGCTGTTTTATGGGGAGGTTATGCCATGAAAGGCAGTATTGTTCCGCTTTTTTTCAGCCCCCAAGAGCCGGTCGGAGTCGATGAGGGTTTGAGCTTGGAAGATTTGGAAACGGACCCGGAAACGGTAGCGGAAAATTTGGAGATTCCCTGGGAGGTCGTCTTTTTACCCGACGGTGAAATGCTGGTTACCGAAAGACCGGGAAGAATCCTTTTCCTTGAAGAGGAAGAAGCGTTTCCGATAGATGGAGTTGAGCACGTCGGTGAAGGAGGTCTTTTGGGAATGGATTTGCATCCGGAATTTGAAGAAAACGGTTTTGTGTATCTCTATATGACTACCGAAGAGGAGAACAAAGTTGACAGATATATTTTTGAAGACGGGTCACTTTTGACGGACGGGACCGTAATCGGTGACATTCCGGCAGACAGGTTTCACAACGGTGGAAGGATAAAATTCGGCCCGGACGGTCTGCTTTACATAACCACCGGCGACGCTCAAGAGGCTGACCTTTCTCAACAGAGAGACTCTTTGGCCGGTAAAATTTTGAGAATCACTGATGAAGGGGAGATTCCGGGAGAAAATCCCTTCGGAACCGAAGTCTATTCTTACGGTCACAGAAATCCGCAAGGTATAGCTTGGGACAATGAAGGACGGCTTTGGTCTACTGAACACGGCCCCAGAGCCAGAGATGAACTCAACTTAATTGAAGCCGGAAAAAACTACGGCTGGCCGGTAATAAGAGGGGACGAAGAAGAGGAAGGTATGGAATCCCCGGTTTTACAATCCGGTGACGATTACACCTGGGCACCGACCGGAGCTATTTTTTGGGACGGATCCGTATTTTTCACCGGACTTCGCGGATCGGCAATTTACGAAGCACGGATAGACGGCGGGGAAGTTGATGACTTTTTAATTCATTTTGAAAAAGATTTTGGCAGAATGAGAGCTATAAGAGAAGGTCCGGACGGAATGTTTTATTTACTTACAAACAATACCGACGGTCGAGGAACTCCTCGGGAAGGTGACGACAAAATTATCAAACTAAATCCGGACATATTTAGAAAATAAAATTAAAAAACATGAATAAAAAAATAATCGCCTTAGCAATAATTATCCTGCTTGCCATGGGAGGCGGCGTGGCTTGGCAGTCAATCCAAAGTGACGGTGAGATGAACGGAGAAGATCCTCCGGAAGTTGAAATTCTTACCTTTTTACTGACTGCAGAAGGTAGAGAGTTTTATTTGGACGGAGAGGAGAATCCGGATATAGTAGTAAATCAAGGAGATGAAGTATTGATTGAGCTGATGTCGGAAGAAGGAGTTCACGACCTGATTATAGATGAGTTTGGCGTAGACACCGGTCAATTAATGGAAGGTGAGTCGGAAGCAATTCAATTTACTGCCGACCGGGTAGGTGAGTTTGAGTATTATTGCAGTGTAGGAACTCACAGAGCGGACGGAATGTACGGAAACTTTATTGTGGAAGAATAACTTAAAATAAATCTTAAATACTGTAGTTAAAAGCGAGCTCTTGCCCGATTTAGTCATTTTTATTTACAAAATAATTAAATGTTCTATAATATAAGAAATTAATGGGAGGAGGGGTTTTAATGAAAGCTTATGTAGTTAAAGCTCAAGGAGGAACGAAATATCGTAGCTGGATAGGAACGAAAGTAATCGTCGCCGATTCGGAAAAAGAACTGGAAAAGATATTAACAAAATGGAAGAAGGAGCATATAAATAAACAAGCAGAAAGTGCTCCCAATAAAAATGACAAGGAAAGACTTGAAAGAAGAAAAGAAAATATCAGAGAAAAACTGGAAACTCTCACCTGGAAAATAGAGCAAGAAAAGGAGCTGAAGAAAGGTGTGGTTTGGGAAGGGCGGATGTACCTAAAGATGGATTCACCCTTTTAATCGGAAAACCTAAAAAGCTCTCGGAAATTCCGAGAGCTTTTAATTTTTCTATAGATGCTGCATTATATAAATGCAATAAGTTTTAATTAGTCGGGGATGGGATTTTTAAAAGTGAAAGCAAAAGAGGCTTTGCATTATTTTCAGAAAAAATTAGGGGTAGGGAAATGATTAACTTTATCGCTAAGAGGGATTAATATTATTTGAACAAATCTAAAAATAAGTTATAATGTAACTACTTACAATTTATAAAAGCGTTGAAGAGGTTTCCACCTTGGAGCTGGATCGGGGAAAGCAAAAACCGATCTCGGGACGAGCCCGTAATAGCTCATGATAAGTAAAACCAAAGTGGCACCGTGGTGATAAATCAACATTTCACCAACTTCAATAAAAGTTGGCAGAATCTTGGTTGAGACCGCCTTTGAGTGAATCGGGCGGCTTTTTTTATAGAAATAAATAGAAGAGAAATTTAGAGAGGACTGTTCGAGAGTTAAAATTAGAGTTGTAGATTGTCGGTTAATGATTAATATTTATTTGTTATTAATACTTATCAGTGATAAAATAACTACTACATGAAAACTGTAAACAGAACAATTTTTATCGGGAAAGTAAGAAAGGTAACCGCCTTTACTTTTGACGGATTTTCATCCTGGAAAAAGGGACGAATTATAATCAAAACCTGTAATTATTAAGCCTATTTCTACACCCCTGGGGTGTAGAAATGGGGGAAGATTAAACTAAAATTAAATTTATGTTGGATATACAATATATAAGGGAAAATCCCGAAAAGGTGCAAGAAGGAGCGGACAAAAAACAAGTTGATGTGGACATAGATGAAATCTTAAAGGTAGATGAAAAAAGAAGAGAATTGATTCAAAAAGTGGAAAAAGTTCGTGCTCAAAAAAACAAGGCGAGTGAAAAAATCGCTAAGGCGGACGAGGACAAAAAGAAAGAAATTATTGCAGAGATGCAAAAACTGGACGAGGAAAATGAAGGTTTGGAGGAAGAGCTCAAAGAAATCGAAGAAAAATTTGAGAAATTAATGAAACAAGTTCCCAATCCTCCCTTGGAAGACGTGCCTTACGGAGAAACGGATGAAGACAACAAAGTCATAGAACAAGTAGGCGAGAGGCCCGATTTTGATTTTGAGCCCAAGGACCACCTGGAACTCGGCCGGATGCACGACATCATAGATACGAAAAGAGCGAGCAAAACTTCCGGTGCCCGGTTTACTTTCCTAAAGGGAGAAGCGGTCCAAATTCAATTCGCTTTGGTTAATTTGGCTTTTGAAACTTTAACGAAAAAAGGATTTACTCCCGTAGTAACACCGGAGATGATCAGGCCGGAAATGATGGAAGGGATGGGGTATGTAGAAAGAGGCAGGGACGAAATCTTCTACATTGAAAAGGATGATCTTTTCATGGCCGGTACTTCCGAGCAAGTTATAGGACCCATGCATGCCGACGAGATATTTGAAAAAGACAATCTGCCCAAAAGATACGTGGGATATTCTTCTTGCTTTAGGCGCGAAGCCGGCTCTTACGGAAAAGACACCAGGGGAATATTAAGACTTCATCAGTTCGACAAGGTGGAGATGTTTTCTTTTACCACACCCGATAAGTCTTCTGAAGAGCACGAGTTTTTGTTTGAAATTGAGAGAAACATGATGGAAGAACTGGAAATTCCCCATCAGTTGATTGATATCTGTAGCGCCGACTTGGGTGATCCCGCCGCCAAGAAGTACGACATAGAGGCATGGATGCCCGGTCAGCAAAGATACAGGGAAACCCATTCGACTTCCAACTGCACCGACTTTCAGGCGAGAAGACTCAATACCCGATACAGAAAAGAAGACGGAGACTTGGAGCATGTCCACATGCTGAACGGAACACTTTTCGCAATAGGCAGGATATTGATTGCCATTTTGGAAAACAACCAAAATGAAGACGGATCTGTTGACATACCCGAGGCGCTTCACAAATACTTACCATTTAAAAAGATTCAAAATGGAAGTTGAAGAGATAAAAGAGAAAAAAATTTGGAATGAATTCTTAGAAAAGCATGGCGGAGGCTTTTTGCAATCCTGGCAATGGGGAAAGTTTAAAAGCAGAAACCAAAAAATGCATCGATTGGGCTGTTTTTCCGGCGAAGCTTTTGAAGGAGTTTGTCAGATTTTTGAAGAAAGATTACCTTTGGGAAAATATCTCTACATTCCTTACGGTCCGGTCGTCTCGAAAAATATTTCTTCAGACGAGTTCTTAAAAGAAATTAAGAATTACATGAGAAAGCGGGCGGACTTTATCAGAGTGGAACCAATAGAAAAGATAAGATTAGGTAGAGAAGCGTTCAATAGGCACCAGCCCAAGAAAACACTGATAATAGATTTAAAGACCGAAGATGAGCTTCTGGAGGGCTTTGACAAAGATACCCGATATTCAGTCAGGAGAGCTAACAGGGAAGGGGTCAATTTCAGAGAGGCGGAAGCTGTGGATTCTTTTTATAATCTATTAAGTCAAGCCTCCGGACGGCACGGATTCGGGATTTATTCCGAAAAATATTATCAAGATTTATTTGATTTGGAGATTACTCGACTTTTCGAAGTTCGTCACGACGGAGATGTATTGGCTTCCGCTTTCGTAGTGTTTTTTGGTGATCAAGCCACTTATCTCCACGCCGGTTCAAGTGAAATAAAAAGAGAGTTTTGCGGCTCTACCCTTTTGAATTTTGAAATTATGAATAAGGCTTTCAAGGCTGGCTTTTCCCGGTATGATTTTTGGGGAATAGATGAAGAAAAAATGCCCGGAGTGACCAAGTTCAAGAAGGGCTTCGGAGGTGAGGAGGTAAGGTATCCGGAAGCGAGAGACATCTCTTTTAATCTTAAATATGGGATGTATAAAAAAGCCCATCAAATTAAATCTAACTTTTCATGAAGGTTCAAGAGTCGCAAAATGAAAAGGAGTGGGATAAGTTTCTGATTAAAGAGAACGGATCTTTTACCCAATCCATTGATTGGGGTAATTTCAAGAAGAAAAATCAAAAAGTAAAAAGGCTGGAGGCCAGAGAAAGCGGTAGTCTTGTAGGAGTGTGTCAATTTTTAGAAGAAAAAAATCCCTTCGGTGAGTATTTTTACATTCCCTACGGCCCGGTTGGAAAGACAAAGAAGGCAAGAAATAGATTATTTAAAGAGGTGGCTGAAATAGGTAAAAAAGAAGGGAAAACATTTGTAAAATCGGAACCGACGAAAAAAGTTAGACCGGGAAGGCCGAGCAATCACAGGCTGCAACCCGAAAAAACCTTGGTTAAAGATATAAGTGAAGAGCCGGAAGAAATACTCAGTGGTTTTGAGGAAAACACCAGATACAGCGTCAGATATTCAAAAAGAAAAGGAGTAGAGATTCAAAAAAACCAAGATGAAGAAGGTTTACAGAGATTTTTTCAGCTTTTAAAAAAAACGGAAGAGAGGCAGGGCTTTGATAGTTTTTCAAAGGAATATTTTAAAAACCTTCTTTCAGAGATAGATTCTGATTTATTTTTGGCAATTTCAGAAGAGGGAAAGGTGGTTGCCAGTACCATATTCGGATATTTCGGAAAGACAGCCACTTCTTTACATTCCGCATTTGATTATAAAAAAAGAAAACTTAGGGCTACCTCGCTCATTCGTTTTGAAGCAATTAAAGAGTCTAAAAAACAAGGATGTACTGAATTTGACGCTTGGGGAATAGATGAAGAAAAAATGCCCGGAGTGACCAAGTTCAAGAAGGGCTTCGGAGGTGAGGAGGTAAGGTATCCGGAAGCGAGAGACATACCCTTGAAACACACAAAATACAAAGGTTATAGCTTAGCTTCGAAAGTTGTTAAAAATAATTAATTGCATATTAGAAAAATGAAATCAAAGATATTAGAAAGGATATTGAAGATAATAACGGTTAGGATAATAGCCAAATACAATCCGTTAATTGTGGCGGTTACCGGAAGTGTGGGAAAAACTTCGACTAAAGATGCGATTTATACCACCCTTAATAAATACAAAAATACTGAAAAAAGCAGCCGAAACTTCAATACGGAGATCGGAGCTCCCTTGGTGTTTTTCAGGGTTGATGAGCCGGGAAAAGACGTAAAGAGTTGGCTCCGTATTTTGTGGAAGGGGGTCAAGCTAATTCTAAAAAATGATGATAATTATCCGGAAGTGATAGTTATGGAAATGGCCGCCGATCGGAAAGGGGATATAGAATATTTAACAAGTTTTATCAAGCCGCACATCGGAGTGGTTACGGCCATAGGAGACACACCGGTTCACTTGGAGTTTTTCGAGAATGTAAACGAAGTGGTAAAAGAAAAGTCCCTATTGGTTAAACACACCAAGAAGGGCGGTACTGTTATTTTAAACGGTGATGACGGGAGGGTTTTTCAAATGAAAGGGAGAGCGAAAGCGAAGGTGAAAACATTCGGGCTTTCCAATCGGGCGGAGATAAGAGCTAAGAATATTAAGTTGACCGGTACTGAAAAAGATCCACGAGGAATTCAGTTCTCAGTAAATCACGGAACCGAAGAGCACAAAATAGAGCTACCCAACGTTTTCGACGAAGGATCAGTGTATTCGGTTTTGGCCGCCGTGGGAGTAGGGGTGTCTTTGAGCATACCCGTTTACAGACTGGTTGAGTCCGCGGCAGAATTTATGCCTCCGAAAGGCAGAATGCGGCTTTTGAAGGGTGATGGATTCAATATAATTGACAGCAGCTATAATGCAGCTCCCAAATCAACCGAATTGGCACTTGAAACCTTGAAAAAACTGCCCGGAAAAAGGAAGGTAGCGGTTTTGGGAGACATGCTCGAATTGGGTCAGTCTTCAAAAGAGGCTCATGAAAAAATAGGAGAGAGATGCAAGTTCTTGGACGTTTTGATAACCGTAGGAGAGGACTCTGAGCTGATTGGACCCTCAGCCAAAGAAAACGGATTCAAGGGAGACATATTTCATTTTAAAAGCGCAGAAAGGGCGACCGAAAAAGTTGAAAAGTTGACCTCCAAGGGGGATTTAATTTTGATCAAGGGGTCTCAATCAATACGAACTGAAGAAATCGTCGAAAAGTTGATGACCGGTGACCCTCAAAAAGAACTGGTAAGGCAATATCATCCGTGGAAAAAAGATGGGCAGAATTAAAAAAACTTACAACAAAAGGAAGAAAAGCTCTTTAGTAAAAAGGAAGAATTTTTGGATTTTTCTAATTATACTTTTTTCATTGACATTTTTCTCTTATGAGCTCTTTTTTAATTCCTTCCATCAACTTGAAGATATTACCGTAGAAGGGGTGGAGACAGTCTCCGAAAGTGCTCTTGAGGGGCTGGTAAGAAGTAAGTCCTCCGCTGAGCTGGTTTTGGAGACGAGTAGCCTTGTTACCGTTTCGAAAAAGAAGATCGATGAAGCTATTCTTTCCGGACACCCTCACATCGAAAAAGTGGATATAAAAAAAGTTTTTCCGAATAGATTGGAAATTGAAGTGACGGAAAGAGAAAAAGAGGCGACATGGTGCGTTGGACCGGAAGCCGACCGGGAATGCTTCGAGATAGATTTTTCGGGAGTAGCTTTTAAAAGGATTGCTCCGAATAACGATGAGTTTCATATACACTTGAAAACACCGACGGAGACTGAGTTGGGAGCCGGGGTTTTTCCTGAAAAAAAGATTGATTTTTTATTTGAAGCTCGCGAAAATCTTGAAAATGATTTCGGCTATGAGGTTGCAAAGATGACAATTCCTCACAACAGGGCTTTATTCGCGCTCGTAAAGGAAGGTCCGGAGATCAGATTTGACATGGAGGATCAATTGTCCGGGCAGCTGGAGCGATTGGAAATTCTGCTAAAAGAGAGAATTGAAGACTTTGAAGAAGTGGAATACATAGAGCTTCGGTACGGAAGTAGAATATATTACAAATAAAACTATGAATCTCAGTGGTGAAATAAGGGAAGCCTTAAATTTTTTAGAAAAAAGCAACAAGCACGTTTTCATAACCGGTAAGGCGGGAACGGGCAAGTCAACTTTGGTGAAGGAATTTATGAACAAGACGGCTAAAAACGCTGCCGTACTGGCCCCGACCGGAGTGGCGGCGGTTAACATATCGGGCCAAACCATTCATTCTTTTTTCGGATTCAAACCGGGAGTAAATCCGGACACGGTAGGTAAAACCAATAGGAGGAAAAAGCTTTTTAAAAACTTGGATGCCTTGGTGATAGATGAGATTTCAATGGTCAGGGGAGATCTCTTGGATTGCGTAAGTAGATTTTTGATGCTCAACGGACCGAAAAGAGAAGTTTTTGGAAACGTACAAATTATAATGGTCGGAGACCTTTTTCAGCTCCCCCCGGTTTTAACTTCGGATGAAGAAAGGTTCTATCAAATGCGCTATGAAACTCCCTATTTCTTTTCTTCCAAAGCTTTCCAAACTACCGATCCCGAATTTATAAAACTGAGAAAAATACACAGGCAATCCGACCCGGAATTCATATCGATTTTGAATCGGGTTCGGAGCGGGGAAATAACCGATGAGGATTTAAAAAGGTTGAATGAAAATGTAATTTCCGATTTTAATTTTGAAGCGGACGGAATATTTTTAACCACCACCAATAGAAAGGTAAGAAAGATTAACTCCAAGCAACTGAGTAAACTTTCCGGGGAAACTTATTCCTTTAAAGGAAAAGCGACCGGCTCTTTTCCTAAGTCCTATTTTCCAACTAAAAAGAGCTTGAAACTGAAGGTGGGGGCCAAAGTTATGCTTTTAAACAATGACCGGGAAAACAGATGGATTAACGGAGACGTCGGAGAGGTTGCTCAGATTGGAAAAGGGGACCGGGTGGTTAAGGTTAAATTGGAAAACGGAAGGTCGGTTAAGGTAACGCCCAACAAGTGGGAGAGAATAAGATTCAACTATGACAAAAGCAAAGATAAAATAAAATCGGAAGAAGTCGGCTCTTTTGAGCAGCTTCCCATCAGACTTTCCTGGGCGACCACCATCCACAAAGCACAGGGAAAGACTTTTAAAAAAGCGACTATAGATTTTCAAAACGGAACTTTTTCTCACGGTCAAGCATACGTTGCCCTCAGCAGATGTGAAAATCTACAAGGACTTCATCTGCAACGACCCATAAAAAAAAGCGACATAATAGTCGATCGAAGAATTAATAAATTTTTAACCGAGATGCAAAATGGAACCTTTGGCGCATAAAATAAGGCCCGAAAAGTTGGATGATTTTGTAGGCCAAGACCATTTGGTGGGGAAAGGTAAACCCTTAAAAGAGGCGGTGGACAAAAGCCACTTATTTTCTTTTATTCTTTGGGGGCCGCCGGGAACGGGAAAGACGACCTTTGCTTACATATACGCAAACGAGCTGGAGGGTGAGATTTTCAAGCTGTCCGGGGTTTCGGCCGGAAAAGATGACATGAGAGAGATTGTAAAATTGGATTTCGGAAATCATCCCAAAATTTTGTTTCTCGATGAGATTCACAGACTGAACAAAGCCCAACAGGACTTTCTTTTGCCTTATGTGGAGTCCGGAGAAATAACCTTGATAGGAGCGACGACGGAGAATCCCAGTTTTGAAGTTATATCCCCACTCCTTTCCCGATGCAGGGTTTTTACTTTTAACCCGTTAAACGAAAAGGAAATTAAAAAGATAGTGGAAAGAACCGATTTTAATTTAGGCAAAGAGGAGAAAGATTGGCTGGCCTCAATATCGAACGGTGATGCTCGCCAGGCCCTGACTGTTTTGGAAAACACCTACAAACTTTACGGCAAGGTAACTCTTGAGAATTTAAAAAACAGTTTACAAAAGGCACATATAAGACACGACAAAAAAGGGGACGGCCACTATGACACCATATCAGCCTTCATCAAATCGATGAGATCCGGAGACTCCGATGCCGCTTTATATTATCTGGCTCGAATGATAAAAGCGGGGGAGGATCCCAAATTTATCGCCAGAAGAATGGTAATATTCGCCTCCGAGGATATAGGTATGGCAAAACCGACCGCTTTGGTGGTTGCCAATGAAGTTTTTCGGGCGGTAGAGACCGTAGGGCTTCCGGAGGCGGGAATAAACCTGGCACACGGAGCAGTTTATCTCTCTGAATGTGAGAAGGACAGAAGAGCTTACAACGGATACAAAAGTGCCCTGAAGACCGCAGAAAAATACGGTAATTTGAAGATTCCGATGAAGGTGAGGAATGCACCGACGGATTTGATGAAAAAGAAGGGTTACGGTGAAGGATATGAGCCTTATTCAAAAGAAAGCTTTTTGCCTGAAAAAATAAAGGATAAGAAGTTCTTTAAAGATAAGAAATAGATACGAAAAGCAACCAATCTAAAAAAATAAGCGGCTCAATTAAGAGCCACTTTTTAATTCTTGAAGCTTTCCTTTCAATTGGGCAATTCTCTTGTTAAGTTTCATCAGGTCTTCTATTGTCTCCAGTGTTTCTTTTATGGTCCCTCCACTTTCTTCCAGCTGTTGATAACAGTCTCTAAATTTTTCGATTGTCGCTTCGTATTCTTTCACTAGTCCAATCTCCTCTTCCGTAAGCTCTCTTTTTTCCATGATTTGCACTATATTCACTCGGTTCAGTTGCATATCGAAACCTCCTTTTTTAAACTATACAATTTATTTATTAAAAAAGCAAGTTTCTTGTCTTATATTAATTCAGATAAAAAAACACCGGTTCTAAAAACCGGTGTTTTGAAATTAAGGGCGAGAATTTATTAATATTCTTCACACTTCAACTTGTAGTAATCTCTGGGATGGTCGCAGGAAGGACAGATCTCGGGAGGGGTTTTTCCTTTATGGACCCTTCCGCACTCCAAACAAACCCATTCAACCTGCTTTTCTTTCTTGAATACGGTTTCTTTTTTTACCTGCTCTAAAAGTTTTTTATATCTTTCTTCGTGATACATCTCTGATCCTGCCACCGCTTTAAGTCTTGCCGCCACTTCCGGGTATCCTTCTTTTTTAGCTGTTTTAGCGAATCCGGGATACATCTCACTATTTTCATAATGCTCTCCGTCTATGGCTGATTGCAGATTTTCCTCGGTATTTCCCAGGGTGGAAATGAAGTCAGCTTCTACCGTAATATCGGCAATGTCCAAATTTTCGTCGTCTTTAATTTGGTTGAACATTCTTATCATCCACTTGGCATGCTGCTTTTCGTGTTCGGCCGTTTCGTTGAAGATATTGTAGATTTGAACATACCCTTCTTTTTTAGCCAGAGATGCATACATGTTATATCTGTTCCTGGCCTGACTCTCACCGATGAACGCTTTTGCTAAATTTTTTAGTGTTTGATCCATGGTTATCAATTAATTTTAGATTATTAAAACTCTGACCGTTTAAATTATAATGCTATTTGCAGGTTTTACAAACTCCACAGAAAACCATCCGGCAGCTTTCAACCATACCTACGTCCAACTTTTTCTTTTCCGGTATATCAACCTTTTCTTCAATATCGAAGATTTGTCCACACTGATTGCAAATGAAGTGAGGGTGTGGATCTTCTTTGTAGTCCCACCGAGAAACGTCAGTCGGAATTTCTTGGATTTTTCCTTTCTCTTTGAAATTTCTGAGTATTCTGTAGACAGTTGCCTTTGAAATGTTGGGTAACTCTTTTTTAACTTCACTGTAGACGGTATCCGCAGAGGGATGACAGCAGGTGGAAGCCAAATATTTTTCGATAACCTCTTTTTGCTTGGTTTTTCTTACTGATTTTGTCATAATTAATAATTATTACTATTAAAAAGTATATTATTTATAATAAATATTGTCAAATTTAAGCTATTTGCTTTTATTTTATTCTATTGTATAATAAGACAATCCTAAAAAGGGGGGTTAAAAATGCAGGCACATTCACAAAAGAAAAAAGAGATTATGAGGAAAATTGACAACTGGTCGGGAATTAAAGTTACTGATTTTGACAAGATGACGGCCTTCAATTTTATCAACTATTTAGAGATGATCCACGGGATTGTTTCAGAAGATCAGCAGTCCAGTTTTAGTTTTTGCATTATAACGGAGGCTAATGGAAGAGGGGTTGAGGCAGCTTTTCATAAAAAAACCGGTAAGTACGACATTTATTTACCGGGACTAGCCGAAAGATTTAAAGAAGCTTCTGTTTTGTTTCCGATTGAAGAGAGGTTAAAAACTTGGGATCAACGATTATTTTTTGTTGCAGTTCACAAGTATAGGCACTACCTTCAGGCCGAAAAGAAAATTTCTTTAATTACTCGAGAAGCCGTAATTTGCAACCCTCTTCTTAAGAAGATAGTGAGAAGAGTCGAAAGAGACGAAAAACATGAAAAATGCTCTTGCTCAAGAGATGGAATCAATGATAAGGAATTTGTATATAGAGAGTTCGACAGTATTGTTGTTCAGAACTATTCACTTAACAGGCTTTATGAGTCCGATCTGCTAAAGAGGTATGGTAGATTTAAAGATATTCCCATCATCTTATTAAAAAGGAGGATTGCCCCGACTATTACGGTCGAGGCCTAAAAGATACTTAAGAGCACCGCTTCCAAAAAAGCGGTGCTTTTTCTAATCATACAAAAAGAAGAAAAGAAGAGGGGTTTCTTACCCCTCTTCGGCTTATCGGTATAATTATCTTCGGTTTGAAATTCTTGATTCGAGCTCATTGAGCTCCTTTACGGTTCTTTTTTCATCTTTTTCCGGATTCTTGTAAATTACGGCGCATTTGATTATATTCAAATCGTTATCACTTATACCGAAATTTTCTCTCTTTTTCATTTCCTCCAATTCGCGGAAGCAAGAATCCGCTTTTTCGTATTCCTCTTCCAAAACGGAGCGACGATATTTTAAAAATCCGGAAACGAAATCGAGAAGATAGCTTTCCCGTTTTTTTACTTCTCGCTTCTCCAAAATCTCCTCAATTTTCTCCTGCTTCTTTTCAACCTTACGCACTGCCGGTTTATTTTTAGTTCCTTTACGAGATTTCTTTCTTTTTCCCATCTTTTTCACCTCCGGTTTTTAAAGAAAAGACCGGACTAAATTAAAAAGCTCTTA
>Ga0207421_10005385_pt1 | contig 14326 bp, 13 predicted proteins | sample SodLakKL_010_SED_4_FD_187542 | JGI IMG/M metagenome (GOLD analysis project Ga0207421, IMG submission 187542) | Alkaline sediment microbial communities from Lake Tanatar, Kulunda Steppe, Russia - 8KL_010_SED (SPAdes) (version 2) | ecosystem: Environmental > Aquatic > Non-marine Saline and...
CTTCATCCCCGTGTTTTCCCGGACCACCATGGCATCGACCGTGGGCAGCCGACGCGTCTTGACGGCCGTCATGGAGCCCCCGAAGATGTTCGCGCTCCCGGGCTTGACTTGTACGGTGGTAATGCCACCTTGGAGGAAGTCCTCAAAGCCCCGATCCCGGGCATGGATGCCGTCGAGGGCCCGGGCGTGGGGCGTGACGGGATCGATACGCTCGTTGACGTCATCACCCTCGGCACCGACGCCTTCGTTGGCCAGGCCGACGTGCCCGTGGGCTTCCACAAGACCGGGGGTCACCGGATTCCCGCGGGCATCGATGACCGCGGCTTCGGGGGGAATGCGCACCTCGGGTCCCACCGCCACGATCCTGCCTTCCGATGCGAGGATGGCCGCCTCCGGGAGCACTTGTCCGGTGCCCGTGTAGACCCGGGCATTGATAATCGCTAGCATCCCGACTCCTCCCTCCGGTACACGACGAGCCCGTCGATCACGGTCACGTCACAGAAACTGCGCGCATCGAGCGGATCCCCCGACCAGACCACCACGTCGGCATCCTTACCGGGTTCGAGGGAGCCGATGCGCTCCCCGAGTCCGACGTGCTCGGCCGCCGCCCGCGTAATACTCTCGAGCGCGTCATCGAAGGAGACACCGGCGGCCTGCAGCATTCCCGCCGCGGCGGGGAGGTTACGCCCGTGCACCACGGGATGATCGTTGGTCAGGCACATCCGAACGCCGGCGCGGTGCATCCGCGCGACATTCTCGAACCCGTTACCCCGCATCTCCACCTTGGCCTCGTGCACCATGCTCGGCCCAACGGCACAGGGGACGGCCCGCTCCGCCAATAGGTCGGCGACCAGGTGTCCCTGTGTCACGTGCTCGAGGGAAATATCCAGCGCGTATTCATCGGCGATGCGTAGCGCCGTCCGGATATCATCCGCGCGATGGCAATGTATGCGCAGTGGTATCTCTCCCCGGACCACGGGCAGCAGGGCGGCGAGGACCATGTCGAAATCCGGGGGGTCCTGCGCGTTGCTCTTCTCCGCGTAGCGCCGGGCGCGGGTCAGCCACTTTCGCATGACCGCCGCGTTGCCCATTCGCGTCGCCGGACCCCGGCTGGCCCCGTATACCCGCTTGGGGTTCTCACCCAGGGCCGCCTTCATCCCCGAGGGCCGCAGGACGACCATCTCGTCGATGAACACGGTCTCCACCGACTTTGCCACCAGTTGCTCGCCCCCTATGATGTTGGCACTCCCGGGGGTCAACTGCGAGGCCGTGATCCCGGCCTCGCGAAAGAACCGAAAGGCCTTGTCCTCGGGATTGGCCCCGTCGATGGCCCGGACGTGTGGCGTCATGGGATCGCTGCGCTCGTTGCCGTCGTTGCCTTCCCAGCCGATGCCTTCCTCGGAGAGGCCGGCATGGCAATGGGCCTCGATAATTCCCGGCGTAACCGGTCTTCCCCTGGCATCGATCACCTCGGCGGTCTCCGGGACGCGGATATCGCCCACCTCGAGAATCCGCCCATCTTCGATCAACAGCCCACCCCGTCCCGCGGGGGAGGATACCGGGTGAAGCCTTGCATTGGTAATGGCCAGCATCATTCTCCCCCCCCTCAGGGTTGCTGTCGCGTGTACACTTCTTCGCCTTCGACAAAGGTCGACAGGATGGGCGATCGATAGCGAAAGGGTTCTCCCGCCAGGACCAGGAAATCCGCGTCCTTGCCCTTCGCCAGCGAACCGACGCGATCGGCGATACCGATGGATTCGGCCGGGGTCAGGGTCAGGGCACGGAGCGTGGCATCGAAGGGCAGCCCGTGCTTGTGCGCCACTCCGCCGTAAGCCATGAGGTAGCGAACGTCCAAGAATGGATGGTCGGTGACCAGGCAGACCCGGACCCCGGCCGCGTGCAGCAGGGCAGCGTTGCGCTCGTCCCGGTTGGCCACCTCGACCTTTCCGCGACTGGACAACCCCGGTCCGACGTGGGCCGTGAGCTCCCTGTGGCCCAGGAATTCGGCGAGCAGGTAGCCGTCCGTGCAGTGTTCGATGTTATAGCGGATATCCAATGCCTCGCAGAGCCGCGTCGCCGTCACGATATCGTCGGCGCGATGGGCATGCACGCGGAACGGGATTTCCCCACGCAACACCCTTAGGGCGTTCTCGAACCCGGCGTCGGGATCGGGATCCTTGTCTGCGTCCTTTTTCCTCCCGTATTCGGCCGCCCGGGCAAAATAATCCCGTATGAGTGCGGCCGTGCCCATGCGCGTCTTCGGTGAATCCTTGCCCGAACCCCGCTTGGGGTTCTCCCCGAGGGCTCCCTTGAGGCCGGTTGGTGCACGAATCACCATGTCATCGACGATCTCGCCCCGGGTCTTGGCGGCGAAACAGAGCCCACCGATGGCATTGCCCGAGCCGGGGTGAATCATCACGCTGGTCACGCCCCCCTCGCGGCAGCTGGCGAAGCTTCGATGATGCGGGTTGACGGAATCGACGGCGTCGACGTCCGCCGCGATGGGTCCGGGGCGCTCGTTGCCGTCCCGGGAAGCGTCGCCCTCGCCATCTCCCCACATACCGGCATGGCTGTGGGCATCCACCATGCCCGGGATGACCACGCGACCGGAGAGGTCTACCGTTTCGACGCCATCGGGCACGCGAACATCGGCCCCGACCTCCTGAATATGGCCGTCGTCGACCAGCATCACCCCGTCATCGAAGGGGGGTGCGTCGACCGGGTAGATCCGCGCTCCTATGTATGCACGCATGATTACACGCCCCTCTCGTACACGACGTCCCCGTCGATAATGGTCACGTCGGCGAAGGTAGTAAAGTCGAGGGGGTCCCCGGACCAGATCACGACGTCAGCATCCTTCCCGGGCTCGAGGGTGCCCACCCGGTCGGCGACGCCGGCGTGTTCCGCGGCGGTGGCGGTGATGGCCGCTAGGGCCGCATCGTAGTCCATGCCCCAGGAGACGGCGATGCCCGCCGTCAGCGCAAGATATTGTCCGGCGATGACCGGGTGGTCCGTGGTAAAGCACATCGGGACTCCCGCGGCGGCAAGTGCCAGCGGTGCGCGGAAGTCGCGCTCCCGATTCTCCACCTTCGAACCGTGCTGCAGCGTGGGTCCGACCGCACACGGGACCCGGTGCTTGGCCAACAGCTCCGTCACGTACTGCCCCTCGGTCACGTGCTCGAGCGTATAGCAAAGATCGAATTCCTCCCCGATCCGTACCGCGGTGACGATATCGTCCGCGCGGTGGCAGTGGATGCGCAGGGGCATCTCCCTTCGGAGTACCGGTAGCAGCGCCTCGTGCTTTGCATTGAACCCCGGCGGATCGGTATCATCGTCGGCTTCTGCAGCGTCCTGTTTCTCCATGTACTCCCGGGCGGCCACCAGGGCCTCGCGCAACAGCGCCGCCGACCCCATGCGGGTGGCCGGCGCCTTGCCCTGTCGCTGACCGTAGGCGCCCTTGGGGTTCTCGCCCAGTGCCGCCTTCATACCGGCGGGATCCAGGATCACCATGTCGTCCACGATGGTCCCGCTGCACTTGAGCACCACCGCGCTACCCCCGAGCAGGTTCGCGCTGCCCGGCGGCACCAGGGCGGTGGTGATCCCGGCCTCCCGGAATTCCCGGAAAGCGTCATCCCGGGGATTGATACCATCGATGGCACGCACGTGGGGTGTCACCGGGTCCGTGGTCTCGTTGTGATCCGACCCCTCCGCGCCCAGTCCCTGCTCGCTGATCCCCACGTGGGCGTGGGCTTCGACGATCCCGGGCGTCACCGTTCGCCCGCGGGCATCGATGACCCGGGCCTCGCCGGGGATTTCGACATCCGTACCGAGGGCCTCGATCTTCCCGTCGCGCATGAGCAACGTCGCATCGGGCATGGCCTCCCCCGCCACGGGCACGATATTGGCGTTAATGATCGCCAGCATCCACCTACCTCCTCGCTCACATCCGTCAAGTATCGACATCTTTTTGCTATCCAACGCGCGCATAATTCGCACACGGCCAATCTTCTCCGAAACACCGGGCACATCCTGCGGATGTCCCCCGGGGGGTTTGCCCTTCCCGGGCCGGTGGAATGTAAAGGACTGCGACCCGCCTAGTTTCCGTGCGATACCGGGCTGACCCGGTCAAGAGGGGGAATTCCATTGAACGAGCAATTGCCGAACTTCTCACTGAAGGACCACCACGGCGATACCCACGATCGCGACGCCCTGCTGGGGCAAAAGACGCTGTTGTCTTTTCACCCCTTGGCCTGGACCAAGGTCTGCGGCGACCAGATGCTTTCGCTGGAGATCAACCGGGCGAAGCTGGCGGAGCTGAAGACCGTGGCCCTCGGGGTCAGCGTCGATCCCACGCCCTCCAAGAAGGCCTGGGCGGAGAGCCTCGGCATCGATCAGACGCGCCTGCTCTCGGACTTTTGGCCCCACGGGGCACTGGCATCGGACCTCGGCATCTTCCGCGAGGAGGATGGATTCTCCGAGCGTGCGAACGTGATCATCGACGAAGGCGGCGCGGTCATCTTCAAGAAGGTCTACCCGATCTCCGAGCTTCCGGACATGGAAGAGATTCTCGGATTCCTATCCCAGGCTTGAGGAAAGGAGGATTTAACATGCCCGCAGAAACCGGCAAGGTATACGAGTGCAACATATGCGGCAACGTGGTCAAGGTGCTAAACGGCTCCTTCGGCACCCTGGTATGTTGCGGCGAGGACATGGAAATGAAGGACGAAGAGTAGGAAGCACCCCCCGACCCGGGGCGTCCGCCAGGGCCTACCGGGTCGGGGCTTACCCAAGGATGCAGCGCAAAGGACACTCCACCCCCCACCCACTGCCGCGCTCGCTTTGCGTACCCACCCCAGTGCACGCCACCCGGGCAGCCCGCGAATCCGGGGGGCCACCCTTGACATGTCCCCGCGAGAAGTGCAAACTATTTTAGTGAAGGTAGAATTGATTTTCGAGGAGGTTAATTACATGGACAAGGAACTGGCTGAGCTTCTCCGGGCACTCTCCGATCCCACCCGGCTGCGCATCCTGACGATGCTGCGAGCCGACCTGTGTGTCGGGGAGTTGGCCAAGCGCGCAGAGGTATCGGAGTCTTCCGTCTCGCAGCACATGGGCATTCTCCGCCGGGCAGGACTCGTCGTCGGCGAAAAGCGAGGATACTACACGCATTACCGCGCGGACACCGCGCAAATCCGCGAAATCGCCGCCCGGCTCGAGGGTCTCGCCGAACTGCTGGACGAACCCACCGAGACCTGCACCCGCGATGAAGCCGGGTGTCATCCGCGCGCGAAGTGCAAAAGCGAGAAAGCATGAATCACTACGCGATGGAAGTCGAGGATCTCACCAAGCGCTTCGGTGACGTCGTCGCCTTGGACGGCGTCACCTTCGAGGTGGCAACCGGTGAGATCTTCGGTTTCCTCGGCCCCAACGGAGCGGGAAAAACGACCACCATCAACGCCCTGATCGGCTTGACCCAGCCCACGTCGGGTCACCTGCGGGTCCTGGGATTCGATTATCCCGCGGATATCCCCAACGCGCAGGCCCGGATCGGGGTCGTCCCCGACGAAAGCAACCTCTACCCCGAGTTGAGCGGGCTCGAGAATCTCCGCTTCTCGGCGGCCCTGTACGGGATGCCCGCCGCGGAGCGTGATTCGCGCGCCCTGTCACTTCTGGAGCGGTTCTCGCTGGCGGATGTCAAACATCGCCGTTTCGGAGCCTACTCGAAGGGAATGAAACGAAAACTCACCATCGCAGCGGCCCTCATCCACCAACCCGAGATCCTTTTCCTGGACGAGCCGACCACCGGGATCGACGTGGGCAGCGCGCGGCAAATTCGTGCCCTGCTCGGGGCACTCAACGCCGACGGCGTCACGATCTTCCTCACCACCCACTACATTGAAGAGGCGGAGCGCCTCTGCAACCGCATCGCTTTCTTGGTCGCCGGCAAGATCGTTCGGATCGACGACACGGAACGCCTGTTGACCGAGGCCCAGGAGGGCAGTTCCGTGACCCTCGCCCTAGACGGGCATGCCGATGCCGCCGCACGGATAATCGCCGAAGCCTTTCCGCACCTGCTCATCTCCCGCGGCAACCACCGTACCCTCACCGTGTCGGCGAGCGGGACCATCAGGCTCACACCCCTGCTCCGCGCGCTGGACGAGGCGGGCATCGAAATCTTCGAGGCCAGGGTGGTTCGCTCGAGCCTGGAGGATGTCTTCGTCCGCATTACCGGGATTGAAGCGCGCGAAATGCGGGCGGCCAACGGGGGGAACGCACAATGAAGACCGCGATCGCATTTTGGGCCATTCTCAAAAAGGACATGCAGAACTATTACCTCAAGCCGCCCAACATCAGCTGGGGAATCGTGTTCCCCATCTCCTGGACCCTGATGTTCATCCTCCGTGCCCGCGGGGAACCGGTGAGTGTCGCCGACGTACTCCCGGGCGTGATGACCATGTCCGTTTTGTTCGGAACGACGTCGATGCTCGCCGTCACCGTCACCTTCGAAAGGCGGAGTCGCGCCTTCGAGCGCCTGCTCCTCGCCCCCATCGGGCTCAACACCCTCATGCTCGCCAAGACTGCCGGCGGAGTACTCTTTGGCTTCGCCAACTGCCTGGTTCCCATCATCCTGGGCGCCTACTGGATCGACCTGGCGTCCGTGCACTGGGGCATGGCGATACCGGCCATCGCGCTCATCGCGGTGACCTCGACATTCCTCGGCCTTTGCATCGCGGTCTCGGTGAAGGAAGTGTTCGAGGCCCAGACGTTCTCGAATTTCTTCCGATTCCCCATGGTCTTCTTGTGCGGCCTCTTCCTGCCCCTCGGGGATATCCCCGCGCTGTTGCGCCCTTTGAGCTACGCACTACCAGTAACCTACGGCAACGATCTGCTGCGGCATGCCGTCCTCGGCGATGGCGTGATCCCACCGTGGATCAGCTGGATTCTACTCCCGGCCTTCACGCTGGCCCTCTTCGCCTTCAGCACCTACAATGCACGGCGGAACTGGATCTCCTAGGGGGATGCGGCGCAGGGGCGAATACTCGCCATAACCCGCCCACGGGCGTGACCCGCAAAGGGTCACGCCCCTCGACCGGGAGGCCACTCCACCTTCCCTCCCGCGCCCGGTCCCGGGGTGTTTGACCCTCAGGGGGCAACGCGGGGCCCACTCATCCCGCGTTGCCCCGTGGCCCGCGGTGGCATACACTAAAGGAAAATTCCGAGCGCAATTTTTACCCCGGGCCCATTGAGGAGACGATTCCCATGTCGACGGTGCACCGCCCCCCCATCCTATTCGTGATTACCGGTCCCTCCGGGAGCGGAAAGGGTACCGTAATTCGCCACCTTTTGGAAACCTATGAAGACCTCGAACAGGTGGTCACCTACACCACCCGGTGCCCGCGGGAGGGCGAAGTGGACGGTGTCCACTACCGTTTTATCGACGAGGAGGTATTCCAGCGGCTTCGGCGGGAGGGGGAAATCTTCGAGTACGAGCGCGTGTACGACGACTACTATTACGCTTCACCGGCCAACGTACTCCACAGGGGCATCGACCGTATCATTGAAGTGGACTACAAGGGGCACCGCAAGTTCCGGGCCCATTACGAAAATACCGTCTCCATCTTCCTGCTCCCGCCCTCCCTCGATACCCTGGCGGCCCGCATCCGGCGCCGCTCGCCCGAGGACAACATGGAGGCTCGCCTCGAAAATGCGCGCGAGCAGATACACCACGCGGGCGAATACGATTACCTCCTGGTCAACGACGTGCTGGAGACAACGCTCGCCCGCGCCCGGGCCATCGTCACGACCGAGCGCCTGCGCGCCGAACGTCCCCGGCTCCTCGGCCAATGGGAAATCCCCGACGCGCACCCATGACACGAAAACCCCCTAGACGCATCCCGGGCAGGAAGCATCCGCCAACATCTGGAATAGTCGCTTACCGATGCGTTGCCACCCGAAGGATGCGCGACATGCTCCCGGGTGCGCCGCACCCGCACCAACTGGAGGAGGACGAACATTGGACTGGCAACGAGTAAAAGATATGATCGAAGACCTGTTGGCCCGCACGCCGGCGGATTATGCCGAGATCCGGATGGAGGAAAGCGAGGCCACATCCTTCCGGTTCCGGGGACCGTCCCTCGAGGCCGTGGCGGAAAACATGAGCGTGGGAGGCGCCATACGCGTCCTAATCGGGGGCGGCTGGGGCTTTGCCTCTTTCAACGCGCTGGACGAGATCGAGGAGCGCCTCGAACGCGCCACGCGGCTGGCGAACCTGGCGGCGAAAGAACGGGAAGCACCGGTGCGGCTGGCCCCTGTGGACGTCGTCCGTGACACGTACACCCCCGAGATCGCCCTGGACCCGAGGACCATCTCCCTGGACCAAAAGATCGCCCGGTTCGAAGGGTACAATGGGCGCATGCTCGAGGCAGCGGAGGAAGTCGGCAGCACGCAGGTCGTCTACGGGGATCGAAAGACGCGCCTGGTGTTCGCCAACAACGAGGGTACCCTGGTGGACCAGACCAAGCTCGATATCCAGGGCGCGCTGGTGGCCATCGCCACCCGGGGTGCCGATACGCAAATGGGTAATGCCTATTTCGGCAGTTCCACCGATTATGCCGTAACCGAGGGGCTGGAAGAATCCATCGACGAAGCGGTGGATACCGCCGTCCACCTGCTGGACGCCCCGGGCGTCCCCGGGGGTCGCTACACCGTGATCGCCGCCCCACCGATGGCCGGCGTCTTCGTGCACGAGGCCTTCGGCCACCTCAGCGAAGCGGACGACCTGATGGACAACCCGCGCATGCGGGAAATGATGACCCTGGGCCGCCGTTTCGGCCCCGCCCACCTGGACATCTTCGACACCGGGGAAACCCCGGGATCCCGCGGTTTCCTCCGCTACGATGACGAGGGCGTCCCGGCGACGCGCGCGGACCTCATCCGCGAGGGCGTGCTGGTCGGCCGGCTGCACTCGCGGCAATCGGCCGCCACCATGGGGGAGGCGCCCACCGGGAGCGCGCGTGCCCTCAGCCACCGACACCCCCCGATATGCCGCATGCGAAACACCCAGATCGCCCCCGGGCAGGCAAGCCGCGAGGACCTATTCTCCGGTGTGAAGCGCGGCCTTTACGTGGTCAGTCCCTACGGCGGACAGACCGACGACGAGATGTTCACTTTCATGGCCGGGAAGGCGTACCTGGTCGAGGACGGCGAACCCACGCGCCTGGTGCGGGACGTGACCCTGACCGGGAACGTGTTCCACACCCTCGAAAACATCGACATGATTGGCCGGGAGCTCGGGCGCCACGAGAGTCCCGGTGGCTGCGGCAAGGGAGATCAGTCGCCGCTGCCGGTTGGGCACTGGTCGCCACACATCCGGATACAGAACGTCACCGTTGGAGGGGGTTCCCAATGAGACACTGGCACGACGAGGGCGAACAAATCCTGGGCCTCCTGCGACAACATGGCTTAGAGGGCGAAGTGTTCTGCGCGGGCTCCGAGCGCGAACCGGTCCGCTATGAGGATAACGCGCTGAAGATGATGGAGTCTTCCACCCGCACCGGCTTCGCGGTGCGGTTGGTCGAGGACGGCCGGGTCGGGTTCGCCGCCGGTACCGGTCCCGGCCTGGGGCATGCGCTGGTACAACGGGCCCGGGCCGTCGCCCGCCACGGTTCCGAGATCGATTTTCGCTTCCCCGGCCCGACCGCGTACCCCGAGGTACACACCTTCGATGCCCGCATCGCGGAACTGCCCGCGCGGGCCATGCTCGATACCGGTCGACACATGATCGAGACCATCCGAAAATACCAACCCGACGCCCAGGTGGGTGCCGGTGTGAGTCGCAGCCTGGGTACCGTGCGTCTCCTCAACACCAGCGGATTGGACCTTCTGCACTCGGGGACGGGTTATGGCGTCGGATGCGGCGCGACACTGATCACCGACGAGGGTCTATTGCACACGGGCGAATCGGCCGGGGGATATCGGCTGGTGGAAGAGATCGAACCCATTATCGACTCCGTGCTCTGGCAGATGGAGGCCGCCGCCCGGAGCTCGACACCCGCCGACGGCCGCTACCCCGTGATCTTCGCGCCGACCTGTCTCACCGACATCCTGCGTCCCCTCTTGGCCTGCGCCGACGGGGATGCGGTGGACCGCGGCATCTCGCCCTGGCGGGACCGTATCGGGGAACGGCTGTTTGATCCCCGCTTTTCGCTGATCGATGATGGCCTGCTTCCGGAGGGCACGAGCACCACGGCGTGGGATGACGAGGGCGTACCCGCCCAGGTGACCCCGATCCTCTCCGGCGGGACATTGCAGAACTTCCTCACCGACCTCAGGACGGCCGCGCGCCTGGGAACCCCGGCGACCGGGAACGGCTTCCGGGGCGGGACCGGCTCAATGCCGGGGATCTCCCCGAGCAACCTGGTGGTCTCGGCCGGGGACATGCCCGTGGAGGACATGGTCGAGTCGGTACAGGACGGGCTCCTCGTCCTCTCGCTGATGGGTGCCTGGGGATCCAATCCCTACGCGGGCAAGGTAAGCGGCAACGTCAACCTGGGCTATCACGTCAAGGGCGGCGAAGTGGTGGGTCGGGTGAAAGATTGCATGATCTACATCGACGTGTTCGAGGCGCTCGGTGATGCCCTCATCGCCCTCTCGCGCGAACGGGAGCAACGATATTCGAACCTCTTTCCCCATGTGCTGCTGGACGACGTGAGTGTATCCACGGGTCGATAGACCCCTCACCTGCACCGGGGCGGGAAGAGGATGCAGCCCTTGCCGCCCCGGTCTCACGAAACGGGGAATATCCCCGCGCCCGCAGGAACCCGCGTGAGCCCGGCATCGTCGGGGTATATAGAGGAGGCGGACAAACAGGGTGCCTCCCGTCGGACGATCGCAATGGATGGAGGAGATAGGATGCGGCGATATGCGCTGGTGGCCGGCATCGCGATCGTGGTGCTACTCGCCTTTTACGGTCTGGGCGGATTGGAGGGCGCCGTCGACCTGATATCCCGGTCCGAGCCCGAAGAAGAGCCGGCCGAGACGGTGGATCCGGAGCCGGAACCCGAGCCGGAGCCGGAACCGGAACCCGAGCCGGAGCCAGAACCGGAACCCGAACCCGAACCGGACATCCGGACCATCCGCATCGTGTCCGCCGGGGACATCACCGCCCACAGCCCCCAGATCACCGGGGCCTACCAGGGCGATGGAAGATACGATTTCTCCCCGAGCTTCGCGGAAATCGCGCCTTACATCCGGCGCGGTGACATCGCCGTGGGCAATCTGGAGACCTGCCAGGCCGGTCCCGAGATCTCGTTTTGGGGTTACCAGGGTTACACGGGGTACCCCTGCTTCAACGCGCCCGTGGAACTCTCCGAGGCCCTCTACGAGGCCGGTTTCGACCTCGTCTCCAAGGCCCACAACCACTCCCTCGATCGCGGCCTCGAGGGCCTGAAGAAGACACTGGAGAACGTCCGGGGCACCGGGCTTGGAACCTTCGGTACCCACCTCGATGAAGCGGAACAGGAGACACCCGTCATCGTCGAGGCCGACGGCATCCGGGTGGCCTTTTTGTCCTGGACCTTCAGCACCAACGCCATCCCCATCCCGGAGGGGCACGAATACGCGGTCAATTACATCGATTACTTCCACACGGTAGATCCGATCGTAGAAGACATCCATCGGGCCCGTGAAGCCGGCGCAGACCTGGTCGCCGTTGCCATGCACTGGGGCGAGATGTATCGCACCGAACCCCAACCCCACAATCGCGACGTGGCCGAAGCCCTCGCCGCCGCGGGCGCGGACCTGATCCTAGGTGGGCATCCCCACGTCATCCAGCCCATGGAGTGGTTCTTCAACGAAGACGAGGATGGAAACGTACGACCGACCCTGGTCACCTATTCCATGGGGAACTTCATCTCCAACCAAAACATGCACGCCAACCCGACCGAACTGGTGGAATACGGGAAGCTCCTCGATATCGAAGTGTCCAAGGATATGGAGACCGGAGAAACCTGGCTGGAGAACGTCGACTACGAGATCACCTGGGTACAACGCTCGCACAATCACCGGATTCTCCCGCTTCGAGAGGTCCTCGAGGGGGATCCCGCCGATTACGAGATCACCGGGGCGCTACTCGAGCGGCTCCAGGCGGGATATCACCGGAACCGGGAGATCGTCGAAAAATACGGTTTCTCCGAGGACGCCCCCTTCGATCGCTGATCGCACCAAAGGGATTGATGCGCCCGAAAACGCCCCGGTACGCTTCGAGGAGAAGCGGTATACCGGGGCGTAAATGCCACACCCATCTCGTGTCGGCACTTTGCCCGACCTAGAAGACTCCTTCGGCTACCAGGTCGGCGACGGCTCCGTCGAAGGCCTCCAGGGCCCGCTCGATGTCGGCCTCCGTGTGCGCGGTACTGACGAAACCGGTCGGGCCCATGAAATCGAGTCCGTGGTTGATGGTGGCCCGGCGGAAGTGGACCAGCCGCGGGCCCATGCCCTTGACCAGCATGGCCGGGTCGAATTCCGCCAATTCCCCGGGGCTCGAGACGCGGGGAATCTCCACGCCCGCGGCGATATGCAGGATGGAAGACGCCCCGTAGGCGCAGCCATCTACTCCACGGCGCTCGAGGACTTCCGTCATCCCGGCGCGGAATCGGTCGGCCAGTTCATCACAATAACGCTGTGCCTCGCCATCGGCGATCTTTTCGAGGCATGCGACCCCGGCGGCTGCGCTGAGCGGGTTGGCATTATACGTACCCGGGTGGGCCACCCGCGAATAACGATCGCGGCCGGCGTCTCCGGTGAACTCCAGCGGTGCAAACAACGATCCCCGCCCGGTCACCGCTCCCCCCGGGAGCCCACCGGCGACGATCTTGCCCAGGGCCGTCAGGTCCGGGGTCACCCCTATCGCGGCGGCGGCACCACCCGGGGATACGCGGAAGCCGGTAACCACCTCATCGAAAATGAGCAATGCGCCCCGGCGAAAGGTGAGATCGCGCAGTTCCCGCACGAATTCCGCCGACACCGGCGCCTTCCCCTGTGTACCCCCGGTCGGTTCCATGATTACCGCGGCCACGTCCTCCTGGTCCAATACCGCTCGCACCGCCTCGATGTCCCCGGCGCGCAGGTGGATGGACAGGGCTTCCACCTCCTCGGGCAACCCCGTGGATCCCGGCAGGGAAAAGGGGGGTTTGCTTCCGGATATCAGGTAATCATGCCAGCCATGGAAATTGCCGTAGAACCGGACGACCTTCTCGTTGCCGGTGAAGGTGCGCGCCAGGCGCAGCGCGAGCAACGTGGCCTCGGTACCCGACGAGGTGAACCGGACCCGGTCGGCCCCGGGAACCAGCGCCTTGATCGCCTCGGCCCAACGGACCTCGCCACGGTGACCGGCACCGTAGTGCGTACCCCGTTCCAGCTGGGCCTTTACGGCGGCACAGACGTCGGCGTCCAGGTGGCCGAGCAACAACGAACCATGCCCCATCACGAAATCGAGGAACGTGTTGCCGTCGATGTCAAACTTGTATGCCCCCTCGGCCCGGTCCATGTAAATCGGAAAGGGCGTGACCCGACGGTTATCGTGGGCCAACCCGGACGGCAGCGCTTCGCAAGCCTCGTCGTACATCCGTTCACTCGCCGGGTGCTTCTTTCGATAGGTCTCCAGTATTTGCGACATGTCGTCATCCCCCTCCGGGATATCCCCTCACCCGTGCTCTTTGCACACCGGTGACCGAATATCCTCCGCGGACCACCCGGCGCACCGGTTCGGCCGGGGCGGAATATGCCGCCCGTCAGGCCTCTTCTTCAATCATGGCCAAAAAGGTCTCCTCATCCAGCACGGGCACGCCCAGCGAGCGGGCCCGCGCGACCTTGCTCCCCGCACCCGGGCCGGCCACGACATAGTCCGTCTCCCCCGAAACCGAGCCCGTCACCCGCGCACCGAGGGCCTCGGCGCGGCGGGTGGCTTCTTCACGGCTATATCGCTCCAGCCGTCCGGTGAACACGAGAGTCAGCCCCTGCAGCGGTGCGCGCCCACCGCGGTCCACCCGTTGTGCCCGGGGCGCGATGCCGAGGCGGGAAAACGCTTGCAGGATTTCGCGGTTGCGCGGATCGGAAAAGAAAGCCACCACGCTGCGCGCGACCTCGGGTCCCACCCCGTCGATGGCGAGGAGGTCTTCTTCCGTGGCCCGACCGAGCGCATCCACCGAGGGATAGTGCTCCGCGAGGATGCGCGCGAGATGTTCCCCGACCAGTGGAATCCCGAGGGCCACCAGGAAACGACGAAGTTCCACCCCTTTGCTCTGCTCGAGTGCCTCCATGATGTTCT
>Ga0207421_10005386_pt1 | contig 14324 bp, 13 predicted proteins | sample SodLakKL_010_SED_4_FD_187542 | JGI IMG/M metagenome (GOLD analysis project Ga0207421, IMG submission 187542) | Alkaline sediment microbial communities from Lake Tanatar, Kulunda Steppe, Russia - 8KL_010_SED (SPAdes) (version 2) | ecosystem: Environmental > Aquatic > Non-marine Saline and...
AATCTTCTGAGTTTTGTCTTATGAAGTAGTCTATTTTTTCTTCTTTGAGCTCTTCGGGGAGCTCTTCCCATTCTAATTTGAATTGTCTCATTTTGTTTTCCCGGGCGCCTTATGTTTTCGGCGGCGGGTGTTATTTTGTTTTTCTTTATTTAGTTGTTTAGGGTGCTTTCCTCTTCTATCTACATATTAGCATACTCTTTCATTCTTGTCCAGCCCTGTTCTTTCTTGTTCTTTCTTACTTACATTATAGACCCTTCTTTATATTTGTCCAGCCCTTAACCTGTGGAAAACTAAAAACGGCCATTTCTGGCCGCCTTCTTGCTTGTTTGTTTTGTTGCAAAGCGCACAAGGGGCGTCCCGTCTTGAGCATGAGTGGCACAAAAGCCGAGCAGGCAAAAAGCCATGTACGGGACGCCTCTTCTATTCTCCTCGTTATCCCTTGACGGGTTCTTTCCTTTTTGCTCTTGCATTGCTTCCCGTTTCCCATAGCCCTACGGCTGCAAGTCCTGTGATCACTCCGGCGATTGCTCCGGCTCCCGAACTTTCGATTATCAGGAAACCCGCTGTCGCTCCTATGACTATACTTATCAATGGAATGAACCTTTTTCTTTCTCCCTCTATTCTTCCGGCCCTTTTTATTACTTCTACCAAACCTGTCACGAATGGCACGAGAATAATTGCCGCCTGCACGAGTTCTTTGAAATTTTCAATTCCTATCATGTTTTTATTTTGATTTTTACTCGACCTTTTTTATTTTTACCCATTCGTACCCTCCCCGGAAGCCGTAGTATTCTAATATCTCTACTGGTGTTCCTTTCGGGAGTGTTTCCAAATATGTACTGTCGTCTATCTCCGGCTTGCTCCTCACGTTCAGATTTACTTTCGTGGGCTCTATCTTTCTTTGCGGCTTTATGTATAGACTCCTTCCGTATGCGGCGTACATTTTCTGCTCTGTCTCCTCTTCTGGCTTGAATGAAAGCAGAGGCGCGTCCTCTTGCACGTTTACCATTTGGTTTGCTACTCCTACTTCGCTTGATCCGGCATAAACCAATCCCCCTATTGCTAAATCGTTTTTGAAAATTATCAGCGACCCGCTGTCTCCTGCTCTTACAAATGAGTTATTATTCTTAAAGAATATCTGGTCTTCCCATTCGGTTACTACTCCCGCTATCCTTACGTATGCATCTGTGTTCACGGCCAAGACGTCTTCTTCTGCCGGTCCGCTTGTTCTTCCGGTTGATAGCATTACGTCACTACTGGTTACTCTTCTTACTTCTGGGTTGATCTCTCCAATTCCTATTATTTTCATCGGCTCAAATTCTATTCCATTCCTTATTGGGCCTATTCCGTAGTCCACTTTGTTTGGTTTGTCAAAACTTATCTCTCCGAACTTCACTAAATCTGCTACCTGTTCAAATGGCCCGTCCACCCAGCCGGGTTGTATCACCGGGTGTCCCAGTTCTGCTCCGGCCCAGTGAGGTGCTATCACGTGCGCGTTTGAAATTATGGCCGGCTCTCCGTCGTAGTAACAAACTATTCCAAGGGTTCCGGCAGTTGAAAAAGCACACCCTATTGAAATTCCTCCGGTGATTGGTCTTACCGATGTCTGCCGGTTGCTCGGTTGAGTGAGGTCAATGGCTTCTGGGATCTCCTTTAATACCTGAACGTCTGTTTCCTTTCCTTCAATCTCTTTCGGGATTATCTGGTCTTCGGTAAGGTTCTTTATCTCTTTCTTCTCCTGTACGAAGAACACTATCGCGTCCCGGTCGGTCTTCTCGTCATTTATTCTCTTCTTCCCTTCTCCGACCGCGAGACACCCTTTGTAGTATTTTTTGAGTTGGTTTTTGTTCATCTTTTTGTTTTTATTATTGACAATTGTTTATCCTTGTGATATGATGTAATAAGTTGGCGTTCTTTACGTCTTCTTAATAAAGCATAAAGTTAACTTTTGGACCCCTATCCCCCGCCCGGGAAGGGGTTTTTTATATCTTTTTGTCTATAATTCTGTCGCAAAGTTTATCTATTTTATTATCTATCTTCTCCACGTGGTTTCTTATTCTTTCCATGTCGCTCCGTATGTGGCTTATGTGGTTCTCCGTTAGAACTTCAAGGGCTTTTATATTTTCCTGCGCTTTTGTTATGTCTGTTTTGATTTCTGCAATATCTAATTTTCCTTGCCTACCCCCTTCTTTTTGGTTTCTACTTTTCAGGTAAGCAAACACTTCTTTTATGAGAAATATCGCTACTACCGCTACCGCTGCGTGGTCTAAGTATTCCATTGGTCTTTTTTTATATTTTTCATATTAGTAGTATTCGGTTACTATTACTACTCCATTTCCTCCGTCACCTCCATCGGCGTTATACCCGCTAGCCCCAGAACCACCAGAACCAACAACAACGGTTTCCGTAGCATCAAGGTCATCAGCAAGTAAAAGTTCTTTTTTTATTTGTCCACCATATCCGGGGGAACCAGTTATAATATCTGATGAATTCGTCCCCCCTGACCCAGTTCCCGGCAATCCTCCATTACCAGCTACTAATCCATTTTGGGCATTGCTTGCTGATTGAAGTCTTCCCTTACCACCCTCACCACCAAGTGCCACTACATTTTTGAAAGACGAGTTTTCCCCATTACTAGCGTCATCTCTAGAACCAACTATATTACCTGAACCTCCACCACCGCCCCCAACAACCTCAACCTCTGCATATCTTAATCCTGCTGGTTTAGTCCAAGTGTGGCTTCCGGGGGTGTCAAACACCTCTACCTTAACGTCGTGTTTTACCATGAAGGGTCTTAAGTCCTTCTCGATGTATCCATTCGTCCCGTCATCTTCTTCTTTAATACTGCTTTGCCCGGATCTATTGTAAATCTGCCATAAGGGCATTTTATTTGCCGCTATTTCCGGTGCTGTTGGCGTTGTTGCTTCTGTCCCCTCTAATCTTTCTATTGTCCCGTCATCTTTTAGTATTAAAATATCTATTCTGTCGTTAGTTGTAGGAGCCGTGAACTCCGGACTTTCCTGCGCGTCTATCGCTATTCGTGTCCCTCCTATGTAAGCTACTCCTTCGCTTATATTTAATTTCAAATCCGCCGGGTCTCTTTCCCGGGCGTCGAAGTATGCTGTCCCCTTATTCTCCTTCCTCATGTCGTTGAAGTGCTTTGCGAGGAAATCATCGTCCGGGCTGACGTCGTGTGTTCTTCTTGGATCTGGCATATTATGTTGGTAGGTTAACTTCTAATTGTGAAATCACGGTGAGGGTTTCCGTGTCGACTTTTTCCCACCCTCCGGTTATAAATCTTGAATATAATTTTCCGCTGTTCGCGGCTTCTGTTCCGTCTATGAATGTTCCGTATTCTTCGTGCGTGCCATTTGCTTCCACTCTTGAGAAAAATACTTCTATTATCGCCGTTGTATCGTCCTGCATTGAGGTTACGGCATACGGCTTTCTTTCTGTTTCGTTCCCGAGTTGTTCATCATTATCATCTACCGCTACGCTACTGCTTCCGAGCGCTCCGTGGGTTATGTTTCCGTTTGTGTCTTCCGCGCTGGCCAACCTCAATGCAAACTGCTTCCTTCCTATCTTTACCACGTCGTTTTCAAATACTATGTCTCTTTTCTTGTAAAAATCGAGCGCTTTGATCATTGCCCGGAACTCCTCCCGGGCTTTCTTTCCTATCCTTCTTTCTATCGGTTCGGCAAGAAATTCAAGGATCATTCTTTCTATCTCTCTTGCTTCCGGAGTTTTGATCTCATGCGTAATGAACCTGTGGTATCCTTTGAAAATTGTCGGGCTTTTTATTGTCTTTTTCATTTTACCAAAATATAGATTTATTGACTACGGCTACCGGTCCTGTCGTTGCCGGTCCGTACTTGAATGGAGGGGTCTTGCTTTCCGTTGAATAGATATCTTTCATGACTATCGGCGAAGCTTCGGCTTGCTCAAACACATCTATCTCCTTTGCTGTTTCGTCTTCTTTTCTTTCTCTTGTGGCGAGCTTCTCTAAGAATTTTCTTACCCCAAGCATTTTCCCGCCGAATACTATTCTATAATGGTACTCAATTCCTCCTTCGTATTCTATCGGTCTTGTCTCTACTTCTCTTATCAGGTATTGCGTCGGGCTCTCTATTCCCCACGTCGGAAGGTGTACTGTTATCTGTTGTCCTACTTCGAATACTGTTCCTTCTTGCAGTAGTCCGCTCCTTGTTTCTATTGTACCATTTATGAGCGGGTTCGCAAATTCCTCAAACTCCTCTTCGCCTCTGTCCATCGCTTCCTCTCTACTGTTTATAGTATCGTCCTGTATTATGTCTTCGTGTATGCCGTCTCCTCCGTCGATTTTCCTTAATGCCGCTATGCTATCGGTGTGTTTTATTTGCACCTGCAAGGGGACTTCGTGATAATAGGTTACCTCTATCTTGTCTGCCGTTCCCGGCGTGGTTAGTTCATCGTTCTGTATTTTTATATTTTTCTCTTGGTAGTTGTACGAGAAGTCATTGTCTTCTTGGTCCTGCAAATACTCTACGTAGAATCCCTTCTCCACATCATTTATTTTTATGCTCACCATCTCCTTTGGCTTTTCCGGAAGGACCCATTCTCTTTTCTCCCCGTCTCCCATAAATGTTTCCGTGACCGGGGCTTCTATCACTCTTCTCCCTCCTTCCACTATGAGCTGGTTTTTTATCTGCGTTGCGTCTCTTGCGATTATCACCGAGATATGGTTCCCGCTGTCTTCTGTAATCTCTTCCGGGGCTGTTGCTTCATCTTTTGCCACGAAATGAATGTCTCGCTCATAATCCATCCACCAAATATGTCCTGTTCTTTCCGCCAACTTCTCGAAGGCCTTTTGCACCGTCGTAAAATTAAACGAGATGGCGTCTATTGTCGGTCCCTCTGAAACGTTTAATGTCGTTATATCGTAATTGAAGTCCAGCTCCGTGTCGCTTATAATCTCCTCCACTATCGTTTTGAGAGTGTCTTCTTGGAAGGATCGGTGTATTATCTTGTTTTGAAGAAGGTAGGTATAATCCGCAGCTTCTACATACATTTTAATCAGTTGCCCGGCTCCTACTTCTTCCGGATCTATTCTTGTTATGTATCCTGCGAAAAGAATTCTTTCTCCGTCTGTTATCTTTATTTCTTCGTTTTCTTTTATGTCCGGGTCTCCGGGGCGCTTAACAAATTGTATTGATAGCTCGTTCGCCCTATCTTCAAGCTGTTCCACTATGTTAATAGACTCATTTATGTATTGAGGTTTTCTGTCTTCTCCGCCTACTGTTATTGCCAAACTCATATTGTATGGAATTTCGTGTTAATTGACACGGATCTCATTGCCTTTTCGAATTGCTGTCGTAGTTTTCTTATGTCGTCTTCGCTTCTCACGGTTACTCCTTCGAATCTTATATTATTTACCACAGTTCCCCCTTGGGCAGTCCTTGCTCCGGTGGAGCTCATTATCTCCTCCTGTCCGTGGGCCATTATTGGTACTGGTGTTCCCTTCGGCCCGGGGACTCTTCCGCCGTGTTGCCTTTCCGGGATCTGCGGTATCTCTGGTATTGACACCGGGCTTACTCCCAAGAACCTTCCGGCGCGGGTCGCTCCTACTCTTTGTGCGAATTGATTTACCATTCGTATTTTATCGTTCAACGCATTCCGAGCTTCATTAGTCATTTCTCTTTGGTTCCTTGCATGTTCTTCTGTCTGTGCTCTCGTTGCTGCGTTTTCTTCTTTTATCTTTGCGAGCTTCGTTTGTTTTCTTTCCTCTAATTCTTTCATCTCTTTATCATGCTCTTCTGTTAGCATTGCCATTTTGTCTTCGTGGTCCGCTCTCATTCTTTCCAATTCTCCCATCTGCATTTTCTCTTTTTCCCGGTCTATCTCTTCGGACAAATCAAGGTCCCAGCCGTAGAACTTGTTTAGCTCCCTCTGCTTTTCATTGATGGCTTCAAATAAATCTCTTGCCCTTTTATCGTTCCCTGCCTCCTCTTCTTTAAGAGCTTCTTCCCTCATGTCTTTTACCGATAACTCATATCCCGCTACCTTTTTTGATAACCGGTCGTAATATCTTTCCTCCTCGCTTTCTTTCCGTTCAAGGTATTGTTCGTGGGCTCTTGCCATTTCGTCGTTTATACTTTCCATCTTTGTCTTGAGTTCTCCCATCTCATCCTTTGTGTTTTCCATGCTTGCTACGGCTCTATCTTCCATTTCTTCGAATCCTTGCGTCGCTTCTTCGATTGCTTTTTCAAAGTCATTCGTCTCATCGGTTGCTTCTTTGCTCTGTCGTTGGTATTCGCCAATTTCCTGTTTGAGTGCGTCAAAGGACTCTTCATTCTCTCTTACTTTGTTTTGGACACGCTCCAGCCCTTGTTCTGTAATTTCTGCTATCCCGGGTATGTACTGAGCTATCATGTTCACTCCTTCTCCAACCGCTTCTACGAATTCCCAAAATACCCTTCTCATTCTGTGAATTATTACTCCCCATGCTCGTTCTGTGCTTCCCACCTCCTTTGTTAAACTTCTGAACCTTTGAACAAGTATCACGACTGCCGCTGCTATCGCGGTCAAGACTAAGATTATCGGATGTGCTGTCAGGTACACCAGTGCTGCCTTCGTCTTAAAAATAGCTCCCTTGAGTAGCAAGAATCCGGCCGTTACTTTTGGTATCACCATTCCGAGTGTTCCAAGAACCGCAATCGTCCCGGCCAGTATCGCTCCCCATTTTAACATTGTTGCCACGTGCTCTTTGTTCTCTTCTATCCATTCTGCCATCGATCGAATTATCGGGCCTATGCTCTCTACTAAATCTTGCAGTATTGGAATCACCGCCAGCCCTATCTGTCTGTATGCCACGGCGAAGCTCTCTTGTAGAATTCCCCATTCTTTCCGGAACTCGTTCGCCTGTTCTAATGCTTCTTCTCCTAATACAAAGCCAAGCTCGTGTGCTTCTTCACGAACCTTTTCTATTTCTTCCGCCGTCATTCCCATTATGGGAGCTAAATCAGAAGCCCTTCTTCCAAATAACTCCATAGCCATTTGGTTCCTTTCCAGTCCGGGTTCCATTTCCCCGAAGGCCACTATAAGATCCGTCATTACGTCATCAGTGTCTCTTAGACCTCCCCCCACTTTCTCCAGCTCCACGTCAAGCTCTCTCATTATCTTGTTTTGCTCCGTCCCTTCCTCTTGAGCTTGCCTCATTCTTCTTGATAGACTATCTACCGCGCTATCCATTGCGTCGGTTGATATTCCGGCGTCTCTTGTAACGTGTTGCCATTCTTGAAGGGCGTCCGTCCCTATTCCTGTTGCTTCACTGGCATCTAAAATCTCGTCGGCGTAGTTTCCGACGTCTGTTGCTGCTTTGAGGGATCCCCCGGTTATCGCAGCGAAGGCAGCCGTCCCATATTTAGCCATATTCCTGAATGCGGGTTGCATGTCATCTATGGCCTTTCTCATTTTCTTAGCATTACCTTCAGTGTTCTCGCGCATTTTTCTCATCTTCTGGGAGGCCTCGTCCCGCATTCGCGCGACTATTTTTAATTCTGTTTCACCTATTGGCATTTTTGGAACTTATTTGGCCGTCCAAATCCATTTTCCGAAGCGCTGCTTCTATGAAGAAGTCCGGCTGGTTTTGGTAATCTTGATATGTCCACCCTCCCATGTATCGGCATAGCTCAACTATCATCAGCTCCCCTTTTGTTCTCTTTCCTTCCGAGGAAGCGTAATCACGTAGCGCCTCATTCAACTCCTCTATTTTTTTTTTCGTTCGGTAACATCGTCTACGGCGTCTTTAATCATATCATGATCCGGCCCGGGAAGGTTTATAACAATTTCAGCCACGTCCCCTTCTATCTCATTACCTTTCGGGTCCTTAATGGACACTATGACGAGGCGCCATGATACGTCTTCTACTTCATCTGTTATTGCTGCGCTGTCCATTCCTTCCATTTCATATTTCCCTTGCTCTGCATCTTTTGAGCTTTCTGCTCGGAGCTTCATTTTGTCCGAGCCCTTCATGTAAACCTTTCTTATCTCTCTCTTCTCTCTTCCGGTGATCCACTCCTTTATCTCCACCTTGTATCCGCTTGGTGTTTCTACCTCTTTTGTGGGAGCTTCCGGGAGGGTCTCCTTTTGTTTATTTTGTTTTTCGGTCATAAATTTTGTTTATTAACTTTAAGTGGTGGGGGCGTAATTGGTTCCTTCGTTCTCGTTTATGATTTCTACTTGCATTTCTTTATCCGTAGCTTCGAACTCCACGGTGAACTCTTGGTTAAGAACAACTACCCCATCGATGTTGTACTCCTTCGGTGGCGAGGTTAGGACTAATCTTGCGAGCTTAATCTTTATTTCCTCGTCAATGTCATCTCCGAGATCCGCGCCGGTGAACTTTATGATCATTGCTTCTTTCGTGTTGTTCTTATACTTGTTCAGTTCGGCCTCGTCCTTGAAGTGTATCGAATAGCTTCCGGTTATTTCGAGCTGTCCGGCAATGAACTTGTGCGGCTGGTTACTCCCCGAGAGGAATGCCTCATCAAGTTGGACGTTGTTATTTCCGTTCAGCGTTACCGATTTCAGCTTTGTCGCGTCTGCTGCGTTCGCGGTGCTTATATCAGTTCCGAATTGCACTGCCATGTCCTTGTAAGCGAACTCTGTTTCCTTCGTGTAAGAAGGCGTGAAACTTCCGCTTGCCGGGAAGTCGCCAAGAAGGTCTATCGTGAGTCGCGCGTATTCATCGCTTGCCTCAAGGTTTAGGGAGTCGGCTACCGTGTTTCCGTACTGTTCCGTAACTATTCCACCTTCCTTTATGCTGACAGTTGCTGTTTTCATGCTGGCGTTCTCGTTTTGAATCGTCATGGTGTGCGTGTACTTTCCGGTTGTTTCTATCTGCTCGCTGCTTACCGTTCCCATAAACAAGGCGAAAAGATACGGTGCATTTTCCACATTCATTACGGTTTCGAGGTTTCCTTCTCCGTACTTCCTGCGGGTTATGCTATCGCTGGATTGGTTTCTTACTCCTCTTGCTGACTGAAGGTGTGCTTTCTCCGCTACCGCTTGTAGTCCCAGCGTAGCCCATTTTAAGGTAATATCCGGGTCCCGCTTTGTTCCGGGTGTTGCTTCTATTGCGAGCCCGACTTCTACTTCTCTTCCTCCAATTGGATTACTCATTTTCTTTTATTTCGTTATCTTCTTTTTTATTCTCGACCTTTTTTGTTTTTGGTGCCGGGGCTATTTTTTCGACGTAGGGGCTTTTAAGGATTTCGTCCTGCGATTTTTTATCGCTGGGAAGCTCCTTTTCTTCCCCTTTTCTTACTCCCCACCCCAGCGTAGGGAAGTCAATTGTCTTTTTTCCTTTTACTTTCATATTTTTATCTGATTTGAATAAAGTGTGCTGTCAATTCCAGTTCCCCTTCTACCGACCATACCCCGGGCTCTCTTTTCCCTATGGTCCCTCCGTAGGAAAGTGAGGTTACGGTTCCGAGGTCTGTTCGAAGGTTGTTTGCTATATCTATTTCCGTATTTGTTCTTATGATATCCAAAATTGAACTTTTTTTCAATGAGTAGTCGTCTTCTCTTCCTTCCATTATGTCCATCAGTTTCGTTACTCCCGGGGCGAGCGTCTTGTCGTCTTTAATCTCTTCCCTTATATCAGTTACAAGCGTTAGCAGTATTTTTATCTCATGGCGGTCTTGTGCGTTTGTTTCGTTTCTTACTTGTGTATCCGTTTTCGCTAACACAAGCGCCGGGAGATTGCTTGCCGGTATCTTTATCGGATCCCCGAAGTAATACGTTTTAATCTGGCTGTTCTTTTCCTTTATCAGATTCCGGTATTTATTCAAAATTGGATCTATGTAAATTTGTGTCATTGTCTTGTTTTTTTAATCATTTCTTCGTGGAACTTTTTTTGTATTACTTGCTTTTGCGTGTTTCCTAATTTCATCATGGTCCGGCGTGGTATCTTGCTTCTCGGCTGTCTGCTCTGGTGGTATTTGAAATAATATGCCGTGTTCCAAATGGCCGCGTAATTCGCTGCGTACGCCGTTTCGAAGCTGTCCCTCATTGTTCCGGTTGCTTCCAGTATTCCTTTCCCGGGATACTTTCCTGCTTTCCTTTCTGCGTATGCTCTACTCAATGGTGTCCATCTCACTCCTATGGCTCTTCCTTCTGTTGCAAAGACATCGTTAGCAAATACTTTCTGCATGTATTTTGCGGTTTCGCTGAATGCCGGTCGCCAGTCCAGCATCTCTTCTTGGATTCCTCGAAGCCGACGATCCATCTCCACTACTCCTTCTATTTCAAATGTCAGTCTCATATTAAAATTTTTGTCCCCTCTTGAACATTGGCCCTTCTGTTTCTGCGTCCGGGTGTCCTGAAAGTACATTCCCCGCTTCTCTACTTGGAAGCTCGTTTCCTTCGTAGTCAAGCAATCTTTGCCTTCCTCCTTGTATGGCTTTCAATAGTCCTCGGGCTTCTCCGAGCCACTTCTTTCCTTCTCCTTCTGCTCCGAACTCTTGATAATCGATGTATCCGGCCGCAAGCAATGTGCAAATGTTTTCTATTATGCTTGGTACTTCGCTGAGTGGCAATCGGTATCTTGAATACAATTTACTATTTATTTCGTTTTCCGCTCTCTTCCGAAAGGTTTCCAAAAGACCGTCTGATATGAACGGGTTGTTTACCAGTCCTGCTTGTTGCGCTATTGCATAAAGCGAGCAGTATCTTTTTGCTTCGTCCGCCTCCACCGGGTCCGCGTCTGCGATTGAGGACTCCTCCTCTGTTTCGCTGTTGTAGTAAGTTGCCTTGAACCACTTGTACCCTTCGTCCCCGGTGTATTCAAGCCGGGTTCCTTGCGTGTCGTCCACCATTATCCCTTTCGGGCTTCCGTCCGCAACCAGTTCCGAATAGCTTCCTTCTCTTTCCTTTGATCCGTAAAACTTTCTTTTATCAAATCTAAAGACTGCCACGTGCTCTCCTTTAGCATGATTGAATTTCAATGTTTCCACTGTTATTTTGGTACTCCCGCTCTTTGCGGTTACCTTTTGGAGCTCTGCTCTCTCGGATCCTTCGTATCCTATTGCGATGAAATTGCCCGTCTTTATTCCAACGTTGCTTTTTACTGTTAGCTCAATGTTGCTCCCGGGCTCTGCCTTTTCGTTTAAGAGGGTTCTCTCTGTTTTTATGAAGTCCTCTGTTGGTGCAATTAGTAGGCGCATGTTTTTATAGAATATCTTTATCTTCTTTGTTTTGAAGGGTGTCCTTATCTTCTTTTGATTTTAGCACACTTCTATTTTTTTTCAAAGTAGTCAAGCGTGTTGTTGTACCTGTTAATTTCATTACTGCTTTTTGGGCTGTTGTTGTTAGGATGCTTACTCCTTTTCTTATTGCTCCTTCAAATATCTTGCCTATCTTCCCGGTTACTCTCATTACCTCTCGCAATGTTACCGCCATTTTTGTAAAGTCAAATTCGGCGACGAGCTTTACTGTTTCCTTGAAGGCAAGCACTCCTCTTTTCTTTATCCTTCCGGTTATTGCTATTGCCTCGCTCATTCCACGTGCCGTTGCTCTTCTCATCTTTCCTTCCGGTGATATGATTTCCCGGAAAAACTTCCCGGCTTCTGTCTTTGCCTTGCCGGTTACTTGAACTACTTCGGTTATCTTTTCCACGAAGCCGCGACTCATACGTCCTGTTGCTTCAATAGCTTCGCTGTAAGCGCGTGTAAGGGCCTTGGTTATTTTCAATTCGCCGGCAATTGCTACCTTCTCGGCCATTGCTCTTCCTATCTCCTTCCTTGTTCTGTCCTTTAATCCTATCTTTTCTGCGAGCTGGTATGCTAATATCTGTATCTTTTTTAAGGTTTCCCTTATGTCGACCTTTTCCTTCAGCGTCTTTGCTGTTTGGAATGTTATTCTTCCGGTTGCTTGTATTGCTTCTGCGAGCTGTTTCGCTTTTTCTGCTTGTTTTTCGAGGGTGTCCTTTATGGCAATTCTTTCTTTTATTATTCTTGCTGTTATTGTTGCTTTCACTTTATCGCTTACGGCTATGGCTTCGGTCCAAGTCCGGGCTAATTGACGCCAAATCCGTCCCGTGGCGGCGATTTCCTCTTTGAACGTCCTTTGAGCCGTTAGTGTCGTGAAGATAGCTCCTGTGAGCCGTATGGCTTCTTTTACGCTTATTCCTATCTGTCTTTTTAGCTTGTCTTTGACTTTTACCACTTCTTCGAGCTTGAGTAGGGCCACGAGGGTTCTCTCCATCTTGTCAGTTATTGCAACGACTTCTTTCAAAGTTCGCGCGACTTCTACGAATGTCTTTTCTGTTATTTGAATTACCTCTTTCAGGTTTCGCGCGATCGTTATGACTACCTTGTCTTTTGCGGACACGACTTCTTCAAATGCTCTTTGCAACGCTCTTGTTAATCCCAGCTCGGCCGTGATCGCTACTTTCTCTTCTTTGCTTGCTGCCGTTTGCCTTTTTATCTTCCCGGTAATACTTATCAGTTCGCTCAAATATCTTCCAGTCTGCATTGCCTGGGTTGCTGTTATGGATACTGCTTCTTTGAGAGCCGCTTCCGTTCTCTTGTAAATCCTTCCGGTAATCGCAAGTGTTTCTTGCAAGGTTCTTTCTGTTGCTCGGTTCGCCTTGTCTTTTATGGCCACGCTTTCCGTTAGTAATCTTTGCGCCGTTAGCTCTTTCTCCAGCGTTCCCGTTATGGCCAGCAATTCTTTGAAGGTTTTGCCTGCCCGGGACTTCATTTTATCGGTAATCAACGTTACTTCTTTAAGGTTTATGAGCTTTGAAAGCGTCCGGGCGAATGTCCCTGTGATCGCAACCACTTCACGCAGGGTCTTTCCGGCTCTTACTTTTATGTCCCCGGTAACTACTATCGCCTCTTGGTATGCTCTTTGGAAGTATCTTCCTATTTCTATTTTGTCTGTAATCTGTAATCTTTCTTTTATACTTCGGGCGCTCTCCCGGGCCGTGCTGTCTTTTGTCCATACCTTCTCTTTAATTATACGGGTTATGCCTCGGGTCGCCTTGTCTTTGGCCGTTAGAACCTCTGTAAGGGCCCTTGTTAGAACCTGAACTTTCTCTAATCTGCCTATTATCGCTATCCTTTCTTTTATTGTCTTCTGTGCCTGCCTTGTTATTTCCCCTGCTATTGTAATGCTTTCGGTAATCTTCCGGGTCAATGTTTTAATAACTTCAAGGGTTTCTTCTATTGAAACCTTTTCCGCGAAGGTTCTTTGTGCTTGCTTTATTATCTTCGCTGTTGCTACTATCTTTTCTCCAAGGGTTCTCGTAAATGATTTTACAAATCCTATTGCGTCTGTTGTGGCAATTTTTTCCATTAAGGTTCGTCCAGCTTCCCGGGTTGTTTCTCCTGTTATACTTATTGCTTCTTTAATTGTTCTTGTCGTTTGAATTTTTATCTTTCCGGCGACACTAACTAATTCGCTAAAAATTACTTGCGCTTGCTTCTTTGTTTTGTCTTTTACTTCTATTGCTTCTTGTAGCAAAACTTGTCCCGCCTTTTTGAGTTTTCCGATTACTGAAAGTGTTTCTTTAATCACTCTTGTAAATACTAACTTTTTCGCAAGTTTTTCTGTTGCTGAAATTATTTCTTGAAGGGTTTTCGTTAGTTCTTTTATTACTTCAAGGGTTTCGCTTGTTTTTATTATTTCTTTATAACTTGTCGCGGTCTGTCTTTCTGTTTGATCCTTTAATGAAACCTTTTCAGCTATGCTTTTTAATATCTGTTTTACTTTTTCTATGCTATCTGTTATTCCTATTCTTTCTGCGAAATCTCTTGCCGTTTGGAATATAGTCTTCCCAGTGATCGCCACTTCTTCTTTCAGGTTCCGGGCGAAGTCCTTGACATATTCCAACTTGTCTTTTATCGCAAAAACTTCTGCCAAGGCCTTTTCGGTTCCTCTCTTTATTTCCCCAGTAACACTTATTATTTCTTGAAGCGCTTTTTCAAGCTCCTCTTCCAAGTCAAGCGTATCCGTTAGGGCGAGAATCTCTCCTATCCCTTTGGCCGTCTGAAACTTTACCACGCTCTTGTTTTTTATGTTTTCGGCTACTTCTTTAATTGCTGTCTTCTGCTTTTGGATTGTATCGCTTGTTGCAATTCTTTCCGAAATTTCTTTTGTGATTATTTTTGTTATTCCTATAATGAAATCGGTTACCCCTGCTGTTCCGTGAGGTTCCGGGTCGCTTGTTGTTTCTCCGTCTCCCCACGATTGCCATTCGTATTCTCCGTCTTCCAAGTTTTCTACAAATACACTATGTAAATCTGACTCTATAAACTCTTTTTCTTCCCAAGTTTCGTTTG